>Ga0335085_10000071_pt1 | contig 351702 bp, 304 predicted proteins | sample Lox_Sample_45_FD_206712 | JGI IMG/M metagenome (GOLD analysis project Ga0335085, IMG submission 206712) | Soil microbial communities from Loxahatchee National Wildlife Refuge, Florida, United States - Lox_Sample_4.5 | ecosystem: Environmental > Terrestrial > Soil > Wetlands | place: USA... | reverse complement strand
TGCTCAAATGTGCGAAAAATAGCGTACGTTATCCTCAGGCCCTTTGTTGTACCAACCAGACCTGTTCCTGCTCAAATGTGCGAAAAATAGCGTACGTTATCCACCCACCTCTCCAACTTCGGCCAGTACCCGCATGACGGTTTTCTTTGCTACTCCCGTCATGCGGACCGTGGCCCGAATGGTGCAACCTTCGATTAGGCAGTTGATTACTTGGACTCGTTGGTCATGTGTGAGTTTTCGCATGAGCGGCGTTGTATTAAAGCCGCTTTAGCATGTCAAGACAATTCTAGTGAGTGGTTTTGCGTTGAAGCCGAACTACCCGAGGGTCACTTGAAAGATCATCCTCAATTCGGACACGCCTTCTATCTCCGGGAAGTACCGTACGGCGTCGTTTTGAACCGGGCTGGCGTAGTGTCTGACGTAGTTTTCGCCCTTCTTCTAGCGCATCGAGGTTTACGCGCGGGTTATTCTTCGCAATTTCTTCTAATTCAATGGGTTTCGGCATAGGTCATACCTCCTTCCTAGATGACAGAGCGGTACTCGCCAACAATGTGAATCACGCCCTCCGAAGCTCTTCGTAGCATGTAATCTGCCAAAAGGTCATGGTATCCCCTAATTTTAGCAGATAGAACTGGGTCGTTACCGTAGTCGTTGATCAATAGCTTAAGGTCACGGCGCAAAACGTCCATTGATATTCCGTAGCCGTGCGAATGCCATCTCTTCGTGTTATTGAGTTCCTTGGCAATCATGTTGGCCCGTTCCTTTTTCATCTCGTCGGTAACGGTCAGTTTTCTGGTTTCTGTTTCTTTCCAATTTTTGAACTTGTACTTCACTAGCCATTCTTCCAGTAGGGAAATTGAGAGGTCCCTTACCTGTTCGAAATGATAGAGTTCCGCTTGATCAAATCCGTCGATGAGCAACTGAACTTCTGCCGTTGTGATTGTTCCATTTTGCGCCTTCTCAATTAGCGCATTGTATTTTTCAAGTTGTCCAAGGGCAGAGACTTGGCGGCCCTGTTGGCTTTCCACTTGGGGATCAATGGGTCCGAGGCGCGAATAATAGTCCATGTAAATGTCGTCGCCAGACATTGCAAAAACCGTCCCCGCTGAGAAAGCGTAATTTGGAACGATGAAATCAACGAGTTGATAGAACCGACGAAGAGTATCTACCATTCGTTGAACGGTCTCGATGTAACCGCCCGTTGTTGTGAGAATTACAACGAGCTTGCCATCCTTAGGCTGCGATTGCTGCCGTTTCTTCTCTACCGACTTACGCAAAATATCATCGATGCCGAAAAGGATTGGACAGTTCATGCTCAGCGCATGAACGTCCCCAAACCCCTTTTCTACTTCCCGCAATCGATCATCGAGTTGCTGCTCTATAAACTCATTAGCCGTTGCGGGCGTCTGTGAAGTCGGAGCAATGGAAGGCGAAGGAGTTGCCATAATTATCCCGCTTTTTTCTCTCGCCATCGGGTTCGTGCGGCCTTTCTCGCTATTCTGGAACGTTCTTCTTTGGTCATAGTCTGCAAACGACGCTTACCACCGATCTTGCCGCCTCGGCGTCCTAACTCAGCCATAACTAATGAAACTTGGTCCTTTGTGGGAGGCGCTATATTAGTAGACTCACGTACCAGCTCATAAGCCAGTTCGTTTATATCTTTAGGACGCTTTGGATGCTTAATCGGCTTTGGCATGGCGTGATGGTGCCACACGATTCCCCTTAGCGCAAGTAAACTGCATGTAAATTGCGAAGGGGACCTAGAAGTGCACAGCAATTATTATACCATCTTCGTCAACTTGGACGCAGTGCCGGATTTAAAGTAGCCCACTACCCAGATGCCGGTAGTGGTGTACAAATGACACCACTACCCAGATGCCCCAATCGACGGCCAGCCGGTTTCCTAATCCCGATTTGTGTGCTAATTTCCCGGGCTTGCGTGCAGGGGCGAAACTTGCTCCCGGAGGAACGAGGAACAATGAACCTTAGGCTCAAAATCGCGTTGCTCGCCTCGATCGCTCTCCTTCTAGGCTCAACCCCAGTCTTTGCCCATCACGGCACGGCGGCCTACGACCAGCAAAAGCCGGTCACGCTCAAGGGAACGGTAGCCAGTTTCGAGTGGACCAATCCGCACTGCCAGATTCATCTCGACGTCACCGACGATAGAGGCGAGGTCGTGCATTGGAATTTTGAGGCCCAGCCTCCCAACATATTGATCCACGCAGGCTGGACCAAAAACACCCTCAAGCCGGGAGATCAAATTACCCTCATCGGCACTGCCGCCAAGAACGGCGCCGCGATTGGCATTATTCAGAAGGTCGTGCTGTCCAACGGCCAAGAGCTCACCATGGTGGAGAAATGATCCAGCGGGCCAAGTTTTTTACGAGCGGAATGCTTGTGCCCGCGGCTGTGCTGGCATTTTCTTTGGTTGCGCTCGGTCAGGCAGCGGCGCAAACGGGCCCTTCCTCGCAGGATCTTTCCGGAGTTTGGCTGGGCGATGGCAACGGGAACAATCGCGCTCTGCTTCTGCAGCCGGCCATGCCCTTGATGCAGCCTTGGGTTAAGGCCAAATTCAACGAGAAGGGAATCCCTACCGACCCGGACCCGTTTCTCGAATCCTGCGATCCGCTGGGCGTCCCGCGGGTGCTTCTCACCAACACCCCGGTTAAAATCGTGCAAACTCCCGCCGAATCCGTCTTCCTCTACGAGAGAAATCACGACTTCCGCGAGGTCTACACCGACGGCCGCGAGCATCCCAAGGATCTCGATTCCTCCTGGTGGGGACATTCCATCGGCCGCTGGGACGGCGCGACTTTCGTCGTCGATACGGTCGGCTTCAACGATAAGACCTGGGTGGATTGGTCCGGCCTGCTGCACACCGAAGCTCTGCACGTGATCGAGCGCTACCAGCGTCTCGATCACGAGACCATGCGTCTCGATATCACCGTGGACGATCCCAAAGCCTACACGCAATCCTTCAGCGCCAAGCGCATGTTCAAGCTGAAACCGTGGGACATCGGCGAGGATATCTGCAACCATTCCGACGAGCAGCACTTCCGGCAGGGCATCTCGCAGCCCGCCACCACGCCCGGGAAGAAGTAACCCGAAGTGATTCGTAGAATCGCGCTCTCGCTCTTCCTGTTGCCGCTGGCCTTGAACGGCCTCTGGCTGATCTGCCGCGAGGCGCCGCCCGAGACAGCGCCCGAGACAACACTTGTCGCGCAAGCCACCGAGCCGCCGCAATCCGCCGCGGAGAAGCGAAAAGCCGAATGCGAAAGAATTTGCGGCCTGCATCCTGGCGCGGGCGCTCTCTGCCTGCTCACGCCGGGGAATAAGACTTCCTTATCCATCGTCATCCTCGGATTATCGATTCTTCCAGCCGCAACGGCCGTTCGCCCGCCCGCCGTTACACGCCGAACTGCCCCGGAATTTTCCGTTCTGCATTTCGATCCTTGCATCGCCGATCCAGCACCCCCTCCCAGGGCCTCAGCTTAATCTCGTCCAAAACATAAGTGTGTTTCGCCGCGTGAAGCCGGCTTCGCCGTCGTGCCAAGTGATCCAGGGCGATCTCAGGCGATCTCAGACGATCCCCACGTTTGAGTGTCGTAGCGTTCCAAACTCAAACGTGTCATCGCCAAGCTTCTGGCCTTGAACCGGCGCAACTGCTGGGCTTGAGATGGTTGCTTTCCGGAAACTGGGAGCTCAATTGCGCATTCCCTCGGGCCTCTGACGAGTCCCGGCACAAGAAATTGGCGAGAAAATTTCGTTAGATTAGAGAGGAGATTTCAGATGAACCAATTTGAATCCGTAGCAAAATCGCTCAACGATTCCTTGCACCTCCGCATTCCTCCCGTGGCCCTATGCCTCACGGACACCCCGCCGCCAGGAGTTCGCTCTTCCGACAAGCCCTCCGCGGCGGGCTGCGCGTTTTGGGAGAGAGGCGCGACGGAGGCTTTCGTGACTTCGGCCAAGGATCACGAAAGCTGCACCATTGGCATGTACACGCACCACATGCCTCTCGATACGCCGTCCCGGCAGAAGGATCTGAACGACAGCCTGAAAGTATTCGCCGACCTGGGCTACGTTCGCCCCGAAGATGTGCCCGGCATTCCCATGCTGAAGGCGGAGACCAAATATGTCGTTTACGCTCCGCTGGCTTCCACTCCGCTGCCGCCGGACGTTGTGCTGCTCTTCGCCAATTCCCGGCAAAGCCTGGTCATCACAGAGGCCGCCCAGCAAGTCGATCCGGGTGTGCCTCCGGCCATGGGCCGGCCAGCCTGCGCCGCAATCCCGCAAGCCGTCAATACGGGAAAACCGGCGCTCAGCCTGGGCTGCTGCGGCGCCCGCGCCTATCTGAACGTGCTCACCGACGATTTCGCGCTCTGGGCGCTGCCCGGCGCGAAAATCGCCGAATATGCCAGCCGCATCAAGGTGCTCACGGATGCCAACAACATCCTGACGCAATTCCACCAACTGCGCCGCAGCGACGTGGAGCACGGCATGTCGCCGAGCATTGAGGAATCTCTCCTGCGGCTGCAGGGCTCCAGCCGCTAGTTTCGCTTGACGCCGTAGGAGCTAACGAACCGGACCGCCGATGGAATTCGGCGGTCCCGCTTCCGGAGGGTGCGGCGTTCAAAGGAACCAATTTGGGGTGGGCGTGGCTGGAAGTGCCCTGCGGAAAATGCTCACGGAAAATCGCTGAGCGAAGCCGTCAGGCTCTGCGAACTTCCGCCTCGGTCTAGACCTTATCTCGATCCTGTTGCGGAAGGGAGTCCGGCCGCGGAAAAGTTGCCCGCACTGTCGTGCCCTGCGGATTGGATTCGATCGTGAGTTGGCCATTCAGTTGGCGCACCCGCTCGCGAATGCCGGAAATGCCCACGCCCGGGTGCATCGGGTTTTCCGTTGAAATGGCAGCCATCCCTCGGCCTCGATCGGCTATTTCCAAGGTGATCCGCTCCGGCCCCTGCACGAGGTGAATCCCTGCCCATTTGCTGCCCGAGTGCCTGTGAATGTTGGTGAGGCCCTCCTGAACCAGGCGGTAAATCGTCAGTTCCAGATCTTGCGGCAACCGATCCAGAGACGGTGACACTTCCAACTCGACTTTAATTCCGCTGCGCTCTGAAAAACCGTCGCTGTACCACTCGATCGCCGATCCCAACCCGGCCAAGTCCAGAGTGGGAGGATGCAGAAGGTAGGAGATGGTGCGAATCTCCCTCGAACATTCCGAAATGGATACCTGGGCATCGTCGATCAGCGCCTTCAGCGGCTCCGCTTGCGGCGAAGCTTCTATTTGGTCCAGGATCGCGCCGAGCCGCATTTGCACTGCCGCCAGGTACTGCCCCGCGCTGTCGTGCAAGTCCCGCGAGATACGCTTCCTCTCTTCATCTTGAGACTGGAGCAGCCGCACGGAAAGCTCTTGCAGGGCCGCTTCATTGGCCCGCAGCGCGGTGACATCCGTGGCCACCACGCACACCGCGTTGTGCCCGGCCTGGTCGTAATTCGGAAGCGGGCTGAGCGTGAGATGCAAGTGAAGCGTGCGGCCCTGCGCATCGCGAAAACTAAGGTCGCCCTTGGCTGTTTTGCCCAGCCCCTCACTGATCAGCAGCCGAAGGCTATCCTGCTCGGCGGATTGCAATTGCCCGGGCAGGGAAAAGCCAATCAGTTTCTCCAGCCCCACGCCAATGATTTCCGCGAACCGTGCGTTGGCATAAAGAATCGTGCCGTCCGGGTTCAGCGTCGCGGCGCCCTCCTGCATCGTTTCGATGAGAACGCGGTAAGGCTCGTCGGCTCCCTGCAGGGCGAAAACCCGGTCGCCCGATGGCGTTTTCACCACCAGCGCGTCCACCCGGCCGCCCCGAATCGCCTGCATGATCTCGTGCAGCTCTTCGACGCTTTCGAAGGGATGCAGGGCGTGAACTTGACGTTCCCCGCCGCGTTCAATGACGAATGCATCCACCATACCGGTGCGAATCGCCTCGATCGTCTCCTCGACCTCCCGGACGTCATACTGGCGTTTTGCTTCTAATTGCCGCCGAGGCGCGGATGATAAAGACTCCGCCATTTCCCCTCCCTGCCTCCTATGCAGTTTCCGCTTTTGCCGTCGGCCCCGCGGGTCCGCGGATATCGAGCCCCACCAGCACGCGCTCGACGTTCGAGAGATCGCCGATGATCTTGCGCAGCGGCGCGGGAACGCGCCGCACCAGCGTGGGAATCGCCAGAATTTGGTCGCCTTGCGCCAACTGCGGATGCTTCACCAGATCGATGACCTCGATCCGGCACTCCTGCTTCAAATGCTCGTCGCAAATGCGCTTTAGGTTCGCCAGAGCTGCCAGCGATTTGGGAGTCTGCCCGGCCACATAGAGCCGCAATTCAAGAATCTCTGCCGCCGAAGATCCGTTGGCGGATTTGCCCTTCGTTTTTTTATCTTTGGTCTTCATCCCTGGGCTCCATTTCCGATCCGTTTGCTTTGCTTTCCAGTTGATGCCCCGGCTTGCCGGCTCCCCGCCATTTCCCGCGTATCCATCTCCAAGCGATGCTCCACGCTCTGCGCCTGCTGAATCAGCGTCTCCATCTGCTTCTCTTCCGCCGCGTATTCCGCTCTCAAGTTCTCGATGCGCGCCTCGAGTTCTCGCCGCTTGGCCTGCAAGTCGCCTCGCTTGCGCTCGATGGTCTGCTTTCGCGCCAGCGCATCCGCCGAATCCTTGGCTTCCTGCGCCAGCCGCGCCGAACCCGTGAACACCTGCCCGGCTCCGATATAAGGCGGCAGCAGCCTGATCCCATTGTTGGTGATCATGAATTCGCGCAGCTGATTGGAATGCGCCATGCCGCGCGATTTCAAAATGTATAGGCAGCGGTTCCTCTCGCCGCTTTGCTCCACGCCTCGCAGCAGGATCCACGTATCGATCAGCGACGAAATCTGTTCTTCCGTCGCTTCCAAATGATCGCCGCCCTTGGTCAGATTGGTCAGCAGCGCCGTGATCCCCTTTTCCTTCAGGAAATCCACGAGCCGCATTAGCATCGACCGCACATCGCGCTGCGTGCTGCTTCCGATCAGGTTGCTGACCGGATCGAGAATCACCGATTCCGGCCTCACCGTGTCGACCATCTTGTGAATCCGCAGCAGATGCATCTCCATCCCGTATTGCGTGGGCCGCCAGGCCTGGTGAAACAGCAGCCCTTTTTTGACGTAATGGTTCAGATCGATTCCCACCGAAGCCGCGTTGCGAAACACCTGGTCGGTGGACTCCTCGAATCCCACGTACAGGCAGCGCTCGCCCCGGCAGCAGGTGGCGTTCGCGAAATTGCACGCTAAAGTCGTCTTTCCGCTGCCCGCCGTGCCGCTCACCAGGATGCTGCTCCCCCGGTAATAGCCCTTCCCCTCCAGCATCGCGTCCAAATCCGGGATTCCCGTGGAAACGCGCTCCCGGGAGATTTTGTGGTTCAGCGTGGCGGCGGTCACCGGCAAAACCGATAGCCCGGATTCGTCGATCAGGAAGGGATACTCGTCGGCTCCGTGCTTGGTCCCTCGGTACTTGACGATGCGCAGCCGCCGCGTCGAAATCTGGTCATGGATTCGATGATCCAGCAGAATCACGCAGTCGGAGACGTACTCCTCCAGCCCATGCCGCGTCAGAGTTCCGTCTCCCTGCTCCGCGGTCACTACCGTCGTAAGGTTGCGGTCCTTCAGCCACCGGAAGAGGCGCCGCAATTCGGCGCGCAGGATCGACATATTGGAGAACCCGGAAAAGAGCGCTTCGAGCGTGTCCAGCACCACGCGCTTCGCTCCCACCGAATCCACGGCGTGCTGCAGCCGTATGAACAAACCCTCCAAATCGTAGTCGCCGGTCTCATGAATCTCGCTCGGCTCGATCCGCATGAAATCCAGGAACAACTTCTTCTTGTCGGATAGGGCTTTCAAATCGAAGCCCAGCGAGGCCACGTTGCGAGTCATCTCCTCGGGCGTCTCTTCGAATGTCAGCAGCACGCCCGGTTCGCCGTGCTCCTCGACTCCTCGCACCAGAAACTCCAGCCCCAGCATCGTCTTTCCGCACCCAGGCCCGCCGCAAACGATCGTCGTGCGGCCCCGGGGCAAACCGCCGCCGCTGATTTCGTCCAGGCCCCGGATGCCCGTCGGGGCTTTCTCCAGCCCCGCGAGCGCAGCCGAACCCTTGCCGTGTCCGTTTGTATCTCGAATGCGTCTCATTTTTATCGCTGGCGTCTCAATTTATCGCTGACCAACCATCAAGATCATTGCCTCGGCCCAGCAGTAAATCCCGCTAAAGTCCGGCAAACTCGGGCAAGACCTCACGGAACCCTAACAAATCGATTCTGACGCGCTTCTCTACTTCCGAATTGATGACTGATCGCCAAGACAGGGATAAAAAAGAATATAGGCCGCGGTTCTAAGGCGCTATACAGGGAACGCGGTATTCTCCCCCCGAACTCGGGTATCCGACCCCACGTCCGCGCCGGCGCTGCCTGCAGCTCTTGTAGCCCAGGGCGCGCCGCTCCCCGGCGCGCACGCTAAAACGGAAGTCGGCGGCCCTGGGGATTTTCCGGCCACCCGCCTGCGCACCGCCGTTTCGCGCTTCATACTAAAGCGTTGCGTCTTCCCGTTTCTGTCCAGTTTTGAACACCCCGACAGGGCTCTCGTTCCGAGGTGGTCTTCTGGGCGCCTCTTACCGCACGCCGAATTGACGAAAAACGTAAACCTTCAGGCCGTCGATCACAAAGAGGAACGACAACACGATGGCCAGCAGCGAAGCAACCAGGGACCAAGGAATCGGGGCCATCAGGATTCCGTTTGTGGCCATCAAGCTGACTGCGACAATGTCGCCGGCCGAACTCAGGATCAGCCAGCGGCTGGGCATCGAATGCCAGAGGCGATTGCGCTCCCGCACCAGATAGACGTTGCCCTGGCCGGTAAACACCAGCATGAGGAAAACGAGTGTCTGGAGCTGACGAAGCGGTAAATGAAGGGTGTCTCTGCCGACAAAGAAAACTGCGAAGGACAGAATCAAAACAAGTCCCGCGAGTACACTGGCCGTGTAGATCAGCGTACGAACGTCCCAACGGTCGGGCCGGGGGGAAAACGACACCCGGTCGGTAGCGATGGACATAGTGACAAGATCGTTTGTGAACAAGAGCAGAACAACCAGGAGAGGGGTGATCACAAATGTTCCCGTGAGGATCAAGCCCACGCTGAGGAAGACCGCGATTTCCAGCGTCTTGATGATCTTGTTCAGCGTGTAGGTCAGCATGCGCTGATAGATTCTGCGGCCGGTTTCAACGGCGCGGACCACACCCGTGAGGCCGCTCTCTGTCAGGACAACGCTCGCGGCAGCCTTGGCCACATCGGTCGCCGTGGAAACGGCGATGCCCGCTTCAGCCTGCTTCAGGGCGGGGGCGTCATTCACGCCGTCGCCCGTCATGCCTACGACGTGTCTTTGGCGCTGAAGGGCCTGAACCAAACGAAACTTGTCTTCCGGAAAAACTCCTGCAAAAACGTCGTACCGTTCCGCCGCCGCTCCGGCGCCGTGGTGCAAGCTCTCGGCGGATCCCACCCGGTCACCGATGCCCACTTGCAGTGAGACCGCGCGGGCGGTCCCGGGTCCATCTCCGGTCACCATAATGACGCGCACGCGCAGACTCTTGAGATCCTGCACCAGGGTTGAGGAGTCTTCTCGAATGGGGTCTTCCAGTCCAAGGAGGCCTGCAAGCTCCAGCGAGTCCTCCGTTCCGGCAGCCACGGCCAAGACTCGCGCGCCTCGCCCTGCGAGCCGTTCGACTTCGTCTGCAATGCCTCCCGCGTTGCGAATCAGAGGCAGAGAAGCGAGCGCACCCGGCGCGCCCTTGACCACCCGCAGTTTGCCCCCGGGTTGCTCATAGATTGCTTCAGAGCGCTTAGTGGCCGGATCGAAGGGGACGAATTGTATGCGGTGTGGAATGGCGTCCAGAGCCCCCTTCTCTTGTGCTGCCTTGAGAACCGCCAAATCGATCGGATCCTGAGTCGCGGCATCGGAGGCCAGAGCGGCCAACCGCAGCACTTCTTCTGAGCTTCGATTTCCCACCGGGAAAATCTGCGCCACCGCCAGCCGGTTCTGAGTAATCGTTCCGGTCTTGTCCGTGCACAACACATCCATCGCCGCCGCTTCCTCGATAGCGGAAAGCCGCGTGACCAACACCCCCTGGCGGGACATGTCCAGCGCGCCCAGCGCCGTGGCTACCGTAAACGTTGCCGGCAAGGCAACGGGAACGGAGGCCACCAGGAGGATCAATGCGAACGGCAAGACTTCCGGCCAAGGCAGGTGTGCGAAGCCGGCGTACACCAGCAAGGCTCCCACGAGGACGGCATCGAAAATCAGCAGATACTTGATAATCGCAAAAATAATTTCCTGTAGGTGGCTCGCTGTCTTCGCTGTTTTCACCAATTCGGCGGTCTTGCCAAAGTAAGTGTGCTGTCCCGTTGCAGTAACCTCTCCGCTGGCTTCGCCTCGCTTGAGCCGCGAGCCGGCGTAAACGGTCGCCCCGGGCGATCTCTCTACGTCTTGTGATTCACCCGTCAGTTCCGATTCGTCGGCTTCCACAACGCCGTCGAACAGGCGAACGTCTGCCGGGGCGAGATCCCCCAATCGCAAGTGAATCACATCCCCGGGGACCAGCTCTTCGGCCGGGATGAGCTGCCAGCGGCCGTCGCGCAGGACTCGCGCCTGTATGTCGAGCCGTTGGCGCAGGAGAGCCAGAGCGCGATTGGCCTGATTTTCCTGAACAAAACTCAGGATGGAATTGAACAGCAGCAAGACGCCGATGATGGCGGCTTCGTCCAGCTTGTGAACCACGATCTCCAGTACGACGGTGGCTTCGAGCATCCAGGGAACGGGCGCCCAGAATTTGGCGAGGAAAGAGAGCAGGGAATGCCGCTTTTCTTCTTCCACCCGGTTTCGGCCGAATTGGCGAAGGCGATCTTCCGCCTCCGCGGTTGTAAGCCCGGCCGGCGCAACATTGACGGTGGCAATGGGCCGGTTTTCCTGCATTGCGCTTCCATGATTGCACGCCATCGGCGGACGGACCAGTTGCGCTTACCAGACGGCCAGTGCTCACTGACGAGGAGCGCCCTATTTCATTTCAGGCTGAACCAACCCGGTTTGACCTTCGCGATAAAACAGATATAGGCGCGGGCTTTGCGCTCCGGATGACTTTGCGGAGCCTGTTCCAGATGACGAACTGACGTTCGAGAGCGTGGTCGCTGGCGCATGCGCCGGTTTTGCGCGTGTGGATTTTGAGGCGAGCTTCCGAACGGGCGAGGTAGCGATGGTGTCGCGGCTCGAACTGTCAGAGTGCCTCTGACGGGTGACGTTTGAAGAAGCGTAGACTAAGCGGCGTAGAATGAGACTCTTGCGTGGGCCAAAATCTAACTGCCCTGGAATGATACTCTTGCAGGAAAAAGACCAGTCTCGCAAGGATGGACCGCTCGAGGCGAGCGCCGCGGCCGAGGTATCTATCCTAGAATCTTACATATACGCAGAGAAGGTGCTCCAAAACGCGAACGCTCTAAATGCCTTAGAATGATATCCTTGCATAAAGCGCAAAATAACCAGCCTCGAATCATATCCTTGCAAAAAAATAGGGGGGTCCGCCAGCGCACTTGTTATGCCAAACGAGCGCATCCGCAACTCTGATCGCGGACACGCTCGTCGTTGGCTACTTAACGTGAAGCCCGATTCTGAAATGCCGTTCTTACGGCTTGAGAGAAGCGACGTAGGCCACGATCGCCTGAATGTCGTCCTCGCTCAATTTGTCCACCACCGGCTGCATCAACTGCGCGCCGGGACCAACGCGTGTGTAGTGTTTGAAGTCCAGGAGTTGCCGGGCCAGATAGCTCGGCGAACGGCCCGCGAGGGATGGGAAGTTCTCGTTGCCCTTGAGTCCTTCGCCATGGCAGGCGGCGCAGCCAACGGTTTTGCCGTCCCCGCCGTGCAGGACCAGATCTTCACCTCTCTTGAGGCTCCCTGGCGGCACGTAGGCGATGAACCCAGAGCGCGGATTGCGCAGCGGTTCGGTCTCCTCGGGACTCACCGGCGTTTCGATGATGCGATTGCCGAGCGGCTCCATGCCGGCTTCGGCGCCCGTCAGCGGCATGCACAAACCGCCTCCGCCCCCAACGAATCGCGTCTTCGGCACCGTGTCGGTCTCAACGACTTTCACATAGGGAGTCCACTTCATCGAAGAGAAATACTTGGCGGCGGTTTCGGCTTCTTCCGGCGACAACCCCTGGGCGATCGCAATCATCTGCCCGGTGTTGCGCTTCCTCTTGTCGTAGCTGCTTCTCGCGCCGTCTTTGAAATCCTGTATCTGCTGAAGGATGTACTCCGCAGGCAGGCCGGCGGGACCGGCATTATTGGGCCGGCCTTTGCCGTTCGGGTAATGGCAGAACCCGCAGGCGTTGACCATCTCCGCTTTGTCGCCGTGAGCCACGATTTCGGGCATCGCCGGATGGTCTTGCGGGAACCAGTCCGCGGGAGCTTGATTGCTGCCTACTTCCTTCAAGGTGAAGGTCGCGTCGCTTCCCGGAACCTTTCTCGGCGCTTCCATATCTTCAGGAGCCTCGGCAGGCGCGGGCGCTGGAGCGGCTGCTGGCGCACCGCCGCCTCCGCGTGCTCCGGCCGGCGCCGGTACGGGCGTGCCAAAACCATAAGCCCAGGGCAATCCAGCGTCGGGATTGAGATTTGCTTGCTGGCCTCCGCGGCCTTGTGGCGGCGCGGCTTCAATCCCCAGCGCACACACCAACGCACACACGGCAAGGAGGGCTACCCCCATGCTATTTCTCATGAATACCTCCGGAGCGTTTATCTCCCTAACCGGGCCGCATTTAATCACGATTTCACATTACTTTCAACTTTCAACGTCCAACCCGCGCGAAACGTGCGGAAATTCCCGAAAAGTCCAGCACGCGCCGAATACGTTCCATCGACGCAAACAAGAAAATGCGCGCTCCCTGTTTACGTGTGTGTATAATGCTGCACGGTTGCATCCAGGGACAAACCGGCCACGCTAGGGAGCGGCATGGCGGAGGAGATCGGCATGAAATCGAAAGCAATTTTTGTTGTGGCGCTGTTGCTATTTTGTTCGGCAGCGGTATTTGCGCAAGAGGGCGGCGAAGGCCGCGGCGGGCGCGGCGGTGGCGGCCGGGGCGGACGCGGCGCAGCCGAACCGCCGAAGATGGATATGGTCACGCCGGACGTTCCGGGGATCGTTAAGGCCGGGACAAAAATCGAAATCGTTAAATACGGTTTGGGAGGCGACGACGCGGGCGTGGGTATGCCGGACGGCAGTGTATTGATTGCTACCGGCGGCGGCGTCGGCAAAGTCGATACCAGCGGCAACCTCACCATGCTCGTCCCTAATGCGGAGCAGGCGGCAGGCTTGGAGATGGATTCCAAGGGACAGATATATGCGGCCCAGTACAGCAAGAAAGTCAGCATCGTCTACCCCATGGATGCGGCCAAGACGCTGACCGACAGTTTCGACGGCAAGCCTTATATCCGGCCCAATGATCTCACCGTGGACAAGAAGGGCGGCGTGTACTTCACCGACTGCTATCAGGTGGGTGCAAAGAAGCAGCCTGGCGACTTGCCGCAGGGCGTCTATTACATCAAACCCGACCACAAAACCGTGATCCGCGTGACGGACGATATCGCCCGGCCCAATGGCATCACGCTAAGCCCCAATGAGAAAATCCTCTACGTGAACGATTGGGACGGGCCATACTTGATTGCCTACGACGTGCAGCCGGATGGAACGCTGAAGAACAAGCGCAATTTCGGCAAGTATACCCTCAAGCAAGAGACCGATCATGGGTTGGTTAGCGGCGCCGATGGACTCTGCATCGACAGCAAGAGCGATCTCTATTCCACCACGCCCGCGGGCGTGCAGGTCTTCAATTCCAAGGGCGAGCACCTCGCGGATCTCGAGGCTCCTTATCCCATGCCGCCTCAGAACTGCGGATTCGGCGGCCCCAATAAGCACTATCTGTACGTCATCGGCCGCGGCGTGGTCTACCGAATCGAGACCATTCCCGCCGGCTATAAAGGCCGAGCCAAGTAAATCAACGGTGCAGACTTAGAAGCAATTAAACGGTAGAGACTCAAACGAAAAAGGGGCGACCTCCGCGGTCGTCCCTTTTTTTTATTTGTACCGTCCAATTTACATCGCGCAACGCAAGTGCCAGTCGCGCAACTGAAGGTGTCCGACTGAAGACACGCAGCTGACTTCGCTTCCTGTCACCCACCAACCTGGCTTCCGCACGACCTGACTTAACCGTCTCACTATCGGGATCTGGAATTCGCGCGTGGGTAGAAAACAAGAACTACGTGTCCAGGCGAAGTAGACGACCGAAAATGTTACGGCGTCGCAGTGGCCTGCGACGCCGCGAGTCTTAGTCCAAAATCAACCGCAAGCTTCTAGCGGGAGGCTTCTTTGGTCTCCTTGGATACTGCCGGAGCCGGCTTGCTGAAGCGCTTGTCGTCGATCTGAACGTTCGTTTGGACCGAGGTCAAATCCGTGGTGGATTGGCCGTCGACCCAGGTGGCGACGTAGTGGAATGGAATCTTGACGCCGTTGACCAGCCGATAGTCGCCGTACTCGATGTGCATGGGCGTCAATCCGATGCCGGTATTGTTGAAGCGCACCTGGCGTACAAGCAGTCCCGTTGCCTTGTCAAAGTACAGCTTGACGGGGTAGTTTCCGCCTACCGTTCCTTCGATCACAACGACGGGCTTGTCGTCGATGGTGATCGCGGGGAAGCCCGCCTTCCAGTTGGTGAACTCTTGTTTTATGTTCGCGGGGAAGGCGATATCCGCATCAACCTTAGCGCCTAAGAGGCCCCCCGCGGTAAGCGGCATCAGCGGGATCGGCTTGTCCACGGCGGCAACCCAACCATCGCTGCCGGTGTAAGTCGTGGTGTTGTCTCCCGCAAGAGTATGAACCACCTGGCTGCGGAGCCCCGGTTTGGCGTAGACGTCGACGGGAACCTTTGAGAAATCGGTGTCGAACCCGACATAGGTTCCCTTGGCCTGAATGCTCGTCAGCTTAGCGACTTGCGCCGCGCCGCCGATCGCTTGGATATATTTATCCAGAATCTGGTTCACAGCTGGCTGCGCCGGGACCGGATTGATAATCGTGACTTGGTCCGGGTCTTCCGGAGGCGGGGTGCCGTACTGCTGGGCCAGACTTGGGGTCACGTCAGGCTTCTGGTAGCCGCGGTGGCAGGTGTAGCAAGTAACCATGCGCTGCCCGCCGAAATCGGCCTTGTTGATGGAGTTCATCATGACGACCATCCGGCGCGCGGTGTCCTTGAGCGGCGTATCGTCCGCATATTTGGCCCAACTGCCGCCACTCTCAGAGGTATGGCAGTCCGTGCAATTCAAGCTGAGTGAGGCTGCAAAAAATCCCATCTCAGCAAGGAATTGGTCTACGGACATTCCTCGCAGGACCTGGACATTCTTGAACGCGTCTTCCGCCAGGGGCGGCTTCTGATCCGCCTTGGGTGGTCCGTACTGGCCACGCGCGACCGTCATCCCAAACAGGCAAATGACCATGGTCCCCACCGCGCAGCGGATCGCTCCCCTCGATCCGAAATTCATAATGCCTTCCTCCTTGCCGTAAGACGGTTTAAGAGATTCTTTGAGCGCAATCGAACAGAAACGCAGCGGTTCCGCTGCCCCTACCGGACGAATTCCCTAATTTGCACTCTTGCCGTTCCGGCCAGCGCACACTATACACTTGGCTGGTTCCGCTTGCAACGATGGAGAGCCACTGGCCTCGCGGCGATTTACGGCTGAGACCAGAGCAGTTTGCGGTCTTTGCCAAAAAGCGCGATGGAGGCGGCGGACGTCTTCTTTACTTGGCCATTCTTGGGCAAAACGCCGTTGCCGATGCTGGTCATAAATCCATCTTTATCGGAGAGCTCGAGTGTGGTGCCATCGGGGCTGACGCCCATGCGAAGCTGAATGTCGGGCCTCTCGCCGGCGAGCGAGAGTTGTGGTCCGGCATTCTCCAGGACGCTGAGCGCCACCGAGGCGTGATGCTGGGGATCAGAGAGCAACAGCAGCGGCCCAGCGGGCTTGTCATTGAGAGATAGAGTGACCAGCGCCGAGCCGTTCTCGTCCCTGAATTTCAGGCTGGGCCCCGATCCCATCATGGCCAACTCGGCGCGCACGTGTCCATTGGCGTCTTTCAGCACGAAGCTTTGCGCTTCCACGGCCGTCGCTGTCACGCTGGTCGCTACCACGGGCCCGGGAGGCGGCGGTTCGGCAGGCTTGGCCGCGGGGCGGGCGGCGGCCTTGGGTTTTTGGCTGCTTGGCGGCTTGGTTTGCGCCATCAGACCGATGGTGACAGCAGCAGCGAGCAGAAGCAGCGCGCCGCGCTTGAACCTGCGATTTTCTTTTTCCAGGCGTCCCACTCGAGACAAAAGTTCGTGCAGCTCCGGTGCGTTTTCGCTCACCTGTTTCCTCCGTGAAGGCCGGCGAATTGGGCCGGCTGGCCAGTGGCAGAATCTTTTTACTTATGATACGTGAGACGAATCTGCGGATACATGCCAGCGTTCAGGAGACTCCGGCAATGAGTAAAGGGTCTTCATTATTTTTAGGGCATTTCGACGCAATTTTGATGGCGATGAGGGCTGCTCCAGGAGCGCGTGGTGACTTTCGCCGGACGAACGTGACACAATGGCGGCGCGGTTCGGGCGGCGCGCCTTTTTCCGAGCCTTTCCAAAGGGGAAGCTGAGGCCGCCCGGCAGGGCATTCGCCAAGGACATCCTTCTTGCATACGGGGTTACGCACAAGCCTAGAAGTCGCGGCGACGCTGGCGCCATTCGCGGTGCTATTTTCGGCCTTCCTTATTTTCAAGTGGGACGCCGTTCGCGCCGTGGTGGCTGCGTGGATCGTCGAGTTGGTGATCGCCCTGGGCTACTACCACATGACCCCGATGCGAAGCCTGGAGGCTTCCCTTTGGGGCAATCTTTCCATGTGGTCGGGTTTTCTGGTTCTCTATACGGGACAGATTTTTGGGCAGGCTTATCGGAATACCGGCCTGCTCGAAATCCTGCTGGAATCGGTGCAATCGATCCTTCCGAGCTGGGACCAGGAAGGGCGGGCGGTGGCGCTGGTGACGGTGGTCGGAGGCTTCATCGCGGCTTTCAACGGCTTTGCCACCTACCCGGTGACGATCCCAGGCCTTGTGGATCTGGGCTTCGATGGGCTTTCGGCGTGCTCGAGTTATCTGGTCTATTTTTCGTGGACGCTGCCGTTCAACAGCCTGTTTATCGCGCCGACGATCTCGAACGCCGCCAGCCGCGTTCCCATAGTCGAAATTGTGCGCAGCGCCGGCTTGCTGAGCATTCCGCTGGTGTTCGTTTCGCTGATGGGCTTCATTAAAATTCTGGGATTTCGTTTTTGGGACTGGGAGACGCAGATTTTATTTTGGATGATGGGACTGGGCAACACGCTGGCGATCGTTTTGTTCACGCAGATCTGGCCGGCGTATTACCTGCTGATGCTGGTTACCGGCGCGGCCTTTTCCCTGGGGAGCATCTATATCTATGGACGCCTCACGATCAGGCAATCGGTGGAGAGCGTGGTGGGTGCGGCGCGGCCGGAAGCTTTGCGTCCCTCGGTGAGCGCGGGGATGCTTTTCCGCGCCTATGCACCGCTGCTCTTGGGCGTAACGATTGTTCTGCTTACAAAAATTCCGGCAATTGCGGAGGCGTTAACCCACGTCGAGTTCCGCGTGGCTTTTTGGGGATACCGGCCCTTCACGATCAATGTCTTCACCTCGGCCGGATTTTTCATTTTGGTGACGTCGCTGGTGGCCTATCTTTTCCGTTGCAAGCGGGCCCACTTGGGGAAAGACCTGGTGACCGCGACCCGCCGAAGCCGCGCTCCTTTGACCACGCTGCTGGTGGGCAGCGCCACCGTCTACCTCATGGTGGATGCGGGACAGATCGCGCTGCTGGGCAGAGTACTCTCTAGCGGCGGCAAGCTCTTGTATGCTTCGCTCTATCCCGGCGTCGCGTTTCTCGGAGGCATGGCCTTCGGACAGGGTTTGCCGGGAGACTTTTTGCTCTCGCAAATGCAGGTGCGCATCGCGCCCATGCTGGGCATTCCTCTGATGTTGCTGGTGGGAATCGTGACGGTGCTCACCATGGGTCCGCCGAACGCGCTGAAACCCACGCAGATCTCTTATGCCGCTTCGCTCGCGAACATTAAAGGCAAGGACGGAGAGATTTTTCGCATTTGCCTGCCGTGGCAAATCCTGCAGCTGGTGGTGACCGCCATTCTCGCGGTGATCCTCGTGGTTGTGTGGAAGTAGCCGATCGTGAGCGGACCGAGCCTCGATTTTCAGACTCACCTGGCCGCGCTCGAGGCGAGCGGGCTATTGGTGCGCGTCGACAGGCCCATCAACAAAGATACGGAACTGCACCCGCTGGTCCGCTGGCAATTCATCGGGGGGATTCCCGAAGAAGAGCGCCGCGCATTTCTTTTTACCAATGTGGTCGACGCGCATGGCCGCCACTACGACATTCCTGTCGCCGTCGGCGCGCTGGCGGCTTCGGCGAAGATCTATGCGCTGGGAATGGGCCGCCGGGTTGAGGAAATCGGCGCCGCATGGACTCAGGCCATCGCCAATCCCATTCCGCCCATGTTGGTCAGCTCGCCGCGCTGCCAGGAGGTAGTGATCACAGGCGAGGATCTTCGACGGGCCGACGGAGGTTTAGCGCGGCTGCCGGTCCCCATCTCCACGCCGGGCTTCGATTCCGCGCCTTATCTCACGGCAACTCTATGCGTGACGCGCGATCCGGAAACGGGCGTGCGCAATATGGGCACTTATCGCGGCGCGTTGAAAAAAACCGACCGGCTTGGTGTGCGGATGTCCTCGCGGATTGGCGGCGCCGGCGGCTACCTGCATTGGCAGAAGTATCAGGCGCGCCGGGAACCCATGCCTTGCGCCATCGTCCTTGGCTGCGCGCCGGTGGTTCTTTTCACCGGTCCTCAAAAGCTGCCGGTGGGCCAGGACGAGATGGGCGTGGCCGGAGCGCTTGCTGGAGAGCCGATTCGGACGGCGAAATGCGTGAGCGTCGATCTCGACGTGCCGGCCGATTCCGAAATCGTGATTGAAGGCCTGATCGATACCGATCTGCTGGAGCCCGAGGGGCCGTTCGGCGAAAGCCACGGCTACGTGGCGCTCGAGGACTACAACATGTCCATGCAGGTGACGGCGATCACGCACCGGCGTTCGCCCGTTTTCGTCTCCATCATCAGCCAGGTGACGCCCAGCGAATCAAGCATGATCAAGAAAGTCGCGTACGAGCCGATGTTCCTGGAGCACTTGCGCGAACACAACTCGATCAAGAGCGTTCGCCGCGTGGTGATGCACGAACCGCTGAGCAACGTCCGGCCGATTATCTTCGTGCAATTCGCGAACGGCGCGGCCCGCACGGAGGTATGGCGAGGATTGCAAGCCGCCGCCGCGCTGCGCGCGGACTGCGGCAAAGTGGTGATCGCGGTGAGCGAAGATATCGATCCGAGCAATACGGACGCGGTGCTGTGGTCGATCGCCTACCGGTCCAATCCCCAGGAGGACGTGCACATCGAGCCTTACCGTTCGGTGGGCCACGCGCCGAAATCCGGGCCGCGCAACCTGGATTCGACCATGCTCATCGACGCCACGCTGAAGTACCCCATGCCGCCGCTGGCGCTGCCCAAGCGCGAGTTCATGGAATCGGCGCTCGCGATTTGGAAAGAGTTGCGCTTGCCGGAAGTGCGTTTGCAGCAGCCCTGGCACGGGTATTCGTTGGGGGATTGGAACGAGGCGCTGGATTCGATCGCAAGCAACGCCGTTGCCGGCGAGTGGGAGAAGAACGGCCTCGACACGTTCCCGCGGCGCCGCGGCGGGCTTACTCCGGAAACTCCGGTGCGCAGCGTGGAAGGCGCGGGCGCTCCCAAACGCGAGAGCTAGAGACCCAGAGCCGGCTGACCTCTGTTTTAGCGTGCGCTTTCGCGCCGGACGCCGCGGCGAGCTCGGAACGAACGACGGAGACGCGGGGCAAAAGTCTCAGGTGTGCCGACACACATCGTCGGGCGACCTGAGCTACAAACTTTTCGCGCGCGACAACCCCACGACGCGGTACTGCGAATGCTCGCGCTCGAGAGGCGCACAAAGTCAGGCTGAGGCCCGCGCCGAGCCGGCGATGAGATCGGTCAACAACGCGGCGATTTCGCGCGGGCATTGCACGGGCGTAAGGTGGCGCGCGCCGGGGATCACGGTGAGCTTGGAATTCGGTATGGCTTCCTGCAAGCTGCGCGACATGGCTACAGGCGTGGCGTAGTCGTCTTCCCCCACAATGACGGAGACGGGCATGCGAAACTTCGGCAGCGCATCACGCAGATCGGCGTTGCCCAGCATTTCGCAGCTGGCCTGATAAGAGGCCACGTCGTTGGCGAGGAAAATCTCGGCTGTGCGTTGGGCGACGTCGGGGTGCGTCTGGCGGAAATCTTCGGTCAGCCAGCGGCTGAGCTGGAACTCGGTCATCGACGGCAATCCGCCTTCGGCGGCTTTGGCGCCGCGTGCTTTCCAATCCTTGGGGGCGGTGGGTCCGTACCATGCCGTGGTGTCGATCAGAGCCAATCCGCGAACGCGCTGCGGATATTTCGCGGCGAAGGCTTGGGCCACACAGCCGCCCATCGAGCATCCCGCGACAATTACCGAGGGCCAGTTGCAGGAGTCGAGAAGCGCCGCGAGGTCGTCGGCAAAAAGCTCGACGCTGTAGGGGCCGGGGCGGCGCTCCGATTTGCCATGGCCGCGGCAGTCGTAAGCGAGAATCTCCGCGGCTGGGCCGAGTTGGGAGATCATTTCATCCCACATCGCGCCGCTCAAGGCCAGCGAATGAATCAAGGCCACGCGGGGCTTTTGGGGGTTGGCGAAAATACGATAGGAGAGCTGGCATCCATCTTTTGCCTTTGCGGTTGCGGCGGCCTGCGGCATCGGTCTCTAGCTCCTCTCAAGGCGGGTCTGTTTGAATTTTGTCCTCTTAGTTTCACGATCCATAAAATTCAAACTGACCCACGACACGTTCAAGTGCAACATTGTGGCACGAAGCGCTTGTCGTACAATTTAGTTTTAACGCGAAAGAGACAAAACGCGAGAATGGCCGACCGCGAACGGCGCTATGTTCAGGCTCTTGTTCGCGCCTACGCGCCCAGCGGCGTACAACCCGATGCTGCTAAAGCTTTCTGAGCAACTGAATCTCGATGCTCCGCAAGAGGACGTCTGGAAGCTGCTGCGGGATACCCGGCGGCTGGCGGCGCTTTTGCCTGGAGTGGAAAGCGTGAACGTCATGGAAGAGAGTGGTGTGGAAGCTTACCAAGCCACGGCCAGCGACAGGATTGGTCCTTTCAAGGTGGCGCTGCAGATGGAGGTTCGCGTCGCGGAAGAGCAGCCGCCGAATATGCTGAAAGCGAGCCTCAAAGGGGCAGACTCGATGGGCCTCAATCGCCTTACCGGCTCGCTGCATGTGAGCCTGAGTCCCGCAGGGCAGGAGACGCTGATGCGGTTCGAGGCGGAGATCGAAGTTTTGGGCAAACTCGCGACGTTGGGCGCGGCGCCCATGCGGCGCCGGGCGACGGAAAAGTTCGCGGAATTCGCCCGCAATATTCAGGCGCAATTTGCGGGCAGACGTCATGTCTAATGTGGGCGCCTGATCGGCGCGCCTAATCTGGGCGGCTAATCTACAATGGACAACGCGTGAAGATCGCTTTTGAGCTGAATGGGAAAGCCGCGGGCCTGGATATCGAGCCGCGAGAAACGCTGGCCGAAGTTCTGCGCGCGCGCTGCGGGCTGACCGGCGTAAAACTCTCCTGCGAATCGCAGGTGTGCGGGAGTTGCACGGTGCTGGTCGAAGGGCTTCCCGTCAGCGCATGCACGTACTTGGCCTACGAGGTTCGCGACAAGCGCGTGACCACGATTGAAGGTTTGGCCGCTGCCAAGGGGCGGTTGCATCCCTTGCAGCAAGCCTTTATCGATCAATTCGCCTTCCAGTGCGGCTTCTGCACGCCTGGGATGATCCTGGCCGCCAAGTCTCTGCTCGATGAAAACGCGGGCGCCTCGGAGGAGGAGATCATCGCCTACATGAGCGGCAATCTTTGCCGTTGCACCGGCTATCTGGCGATACTGCGAGCGATCCAGCAGGCCGGCGCGAAGTTGCGCGGCGAGCCGACAACGAGCGGAGACGGGGCGAAGCCGTGAGCGGGCCGAACGAATTCGCGGTGGTGAATCATTCGGTGCCCCGCGCCGACGGCGTGGCCAAGGTGACCGGCAGCGCCATCTACACGAGCGATATCACTCTCGAACGCATGGCCTGGGCCAAACTTCTTCGCAGCCCCTTCGCGCACGCCAAGATTCTTTCCATCGATTCCTCTGAGGCCAGGCGCCATCCGGGCGTGATCGATGTGCTCACGGGAGCCGATCTTGGCGCAATTCATCCTTATTACGGCCACGCGGTGAAGGATCATCCACTGCTGGCCATTGGCAAAGTGCGCTACGTGGGAGAGCCCGTGGCCGCGGTGATTGCTGAAAGCGAATTGAGCGCGCAGGAGGCGCTGGAGAAGATCCGGGTCGAATACGAAGAGCTCGCAGCCGTGCTCGACGTCGATGGCGCGCTCGCGCCGAATGCCACGCTGGTCCACGGCATGGACTACATCGGCGGAGCCTTTCGCGGTTTCGACGATTTCCCGGGCGGCACCAAGAACATTTGTCAGGCGGTTCACGTGGAGTGGGGCGAGGTGGATGCGGCGTTCGCATCGGCAGCACACGTCGCCGAAGGCGAATTTTATTTCCCCATGATCTATGCGTACGCCATGGAGCCGTACGTGGCGGTGGCCGACTACGACGCCAGAGGCCAGCTCACGGTGCACTCATCGGCGCAGCATCCCTTCATGGTGCGGCACGACCTGGCCGAGGTGTTCGATCTGCCGCTCAATAGCGTGCGCGTGATTGTGCCCTTCGTGGGCGGCGGGTACGGAAGCAAGTCCTACACAAAGATCGAGCCGCTCACCGCGGCGTGCTCGTGGAAAGTCTCGCGCCCCGTGAAGCTGCAGCTGAGCGTGGACGAGGCATTTCTCACCACGCGCTCCGACGATGCACGCGTGCGGATTCGCACCGCCGTGGGTTCCGACGGCAAACTCACGGCCAAGCAGGCGCTCATTCACCTGAATACGGGCGCCTATGCCGAAAACAGTCCCATGGTCTGCCGCAAAGCGGCCAATCGGATTGTGGGGCCCTACCGCTTTCCGAACGTGAGAATCGATTGCCTGGCGATTTACACCAATACGGTTCCGGCAAGTTCCTATCGCGGGCTGGGGGCGGCGCAGATCACTTTTCCGGTGGAATCGCAGATGGACGAATTGGCGCATAAGATCGGCTGCGAGCCGCAGGAGTTCCGGCTGCGCAATCTGGCCCACAGCGGCGAATCGATTCATCCGGGACTGCGGCCGATCGACGCCGATGTGCCGGGCGACATCCGCCTGGCCGACGAAACGCTCCGGGCCAATGGCGCTTTGGCGCCGAAGCACGGGCGCTCGGTATGTTGCTCCGCCAGCGATGCTGGCGCGCATCCGGTGACCCTGGCCATGGTGCAGGTACATAGCGATGGATCCGTCTCAGTGATGAGCGGAAGCACGGAGATCGGGCAGGGCAGCCACACCGTTCTTATGCAGATTGCCGCGGAAGAGATGGGAATACCGCTCGAAAAAGTGCGGCTGGTTGGTTCGGATACCGCCGTGACTCTTTTCGAGCGCTCCACCGGCGCGAGCCGCACCACGACGCTAATGGGCCGCGCGGTGATGGAGGCGTGCCACGAGGCGATCGCGCAATGCAAGACGATGGCCGAGGAGTTGCTTGGCGTGCCGGCGAGCGAATTTGTCGAGGAGCGCGGCGGGATTCGACACGGGAAAGAGCGGCTCTCCTGGCCGGAGATCATCGAGCGATATTTCCAGATGGAGGGCTGCAGCATCATCGGACGCGCTTATCTGCGGCGCGCGGGGCCGCTCAAGTCCGTGCCCATATTCTGGGAGATCGGCGTGGTGGGCGTGGAGATTGCGCTGGACGAAGAGACCGGTAAGATTTCGCTCGATACTCTGGTCACCGTGGGCGATGTGGGGCTGGCGATCAATCCGGCCATGACGGAAAGCCAGGATTTGGGCGCCGCGACGATGGGGCTGGGCGTCGGCTTGTTTGAGGAACTGATCTACGACGGGCAACAGTTGATGAACGGAACGATGCTGGAATATCGCGTTCCCCGATTTTCCGATTTAGCTCGCAGGATTGAGCTGAAGCTGGTTCAAAACCGCGACGGCGTGGGGCCCTATGGCGCGAAGGGCGGCGGAGAAGGGTCGCTGAATCCCATCGGCGCCTGCCTCGCCAACGCCTTATATCAGGCGACGGGCGCGCGCGTGCGCAGGCTGCCGCTCACGCCTGAGCGAGTGTGGAAAGCGCTGCAAGAGAGAAAGACAGAAGCCCCCGCGGCGCGACGGAAACCCTCCGGCGGCACGAATCTTCCGGACGTAAAAACTCGCGCATGACCACGCTCCCGCGCTTCGAGATTCATCAGCCCGCCAGCATCCGGGAGGCTTCGGAGATGCTCGCGCATTACGGCGAGGACGGCGCCATCTATGCTGGGGGGACCGAGTTGCTGCTGGCCATGAAGCACCGCGCACTGGCCTATAGCCATCTTATCGACCTCAAGGTGGCGCCGGGATTGAACTCCATCGAAGCGCGCGACGGCAGCATCGAAATTGGCGCGGCGTGCACGCATCGTTCTATCGAGAGATCGGCGCTGGTTCGCGAGAAGCAGCCGGTGTTGGCGGAACTCGAGTCGCAGGTGGCCAATGTTCGCGTGCGCGCCACGGGTACGCTCGGAGGCAATCTTTGCTTTGCCGAACCGCACTCCGATCCGGCTACCTTGCTGCTCGTGCTGGGCGCGACGGTTGGCGTCGAGAGCGCCGCGGCTGGGCTCTCGTCTGGGCTCGCTAGACGCGAAATTCCGATGGAGAAGCTGATCGCCGGCGCTTACGCCAATTATCTCGCGCCGGGCGAAATCCTTACTCGGATCATCGTTCCCAGCGCGAAAGCGAATCACCGCGCAGCGTACATGAAATTTCAGATTCACGAGCGCCCCACGCTGGGCCTGGGGCTGTGGCTCGAGACTCCCGACGCCGGACGCACATTTATCGCCGCGCGTGTGGCCGTGGGCTGCGTATGCCCGTTTCCCAGCCGCGCGCCCGCGGCGGAAAGGCTGCTCACCGGAGTTCGAGCGGAGGTCGAGAAGCGACTTCCGGAAGCCGCCGCATTGATTGCCGATGGCGCGGATCTCGCCGACGATCACGAGGGCAGCGCCGAATACAAGCGGCACCTCATTGGCGTCTTCTTGAAGCGAACGTTCGCGAAAGCGGTCGCCGGCGATAGCCTCTAGTCTTTTTTTTGTCGGATTTCTTCCGGGGTGCCCTCGCGGCGCGCCGCTTGCGGCCGGTTCGCTTGGAAAAGGGGCGCGGCGGGGCGGTTTTGGGTTAATAATAGCGATCGGGAAGCCCCATGATATCGATGCAAAAGGCCCTCGCGCGGCGGCTGGGATTGCTTTTTTCGGCTGCGATCTTTTTGGCCTTCGCCGGGAGCCTGCTTGCCTACCAACGCCGCGGCTTCGACCGTTATCAGCAGGAAGAAGACGACTCAAAAGAGATGCCCGTCGGCGCCCGGCAAAGGGTCGAATGGACCTTCGCCCGATTTCACTACAACATGGGCTATGGCAGCGGCTTTGGCCGAGGATTTCGGCGCTGGGCGGCGGACTACCCGAAATCGGATCGCCAGCTTGTACAGGGAGTCGTGCGCCTGACGCGCATCGACACGCACGTGGCCGAGCAGGTGGTGGATGCCAGCAGCGACGACATCTACAACTGGCCGTGGATTTTCATCGAGGATCCCGGCGCGTGGGTGCTTTCCCAAGCCGAGGCCGATCGAATCCGCGCATATCTCTTGCGGGGCGGGTTCATGTTTTTCGACGATACTCACGGGGATTACGAGTGGAACAACATGATGGCGGGCTTGCGCATGATTTTTCCCGATCGCCCGGTGGAAGATTTGAAAGACAGCGACGAGATCTTTCATACCATGTACGACCTGGATGACCGCTTTCAGATTCCTGGGACACGCTTCATCTGGGGAAGAGGGCGGGGTTATGCGCCGGACCAGAAGGTGCCCAAATGGCGCGCCGTTCGCGACGACAAAGGCCGCATCGTGATTGCTATCTGCCACAACAGTGACGTGGGGGACGCCTGGGAATGGGCCGATAGCCCGGACTATCCCGAACGCGCCACTTCCATGGCCTACCGCATCGCCATCAACTACATCATCTATGGAATGACGCACTAAGGTTTCGCGCGGCCGCTTCGCTCGGATTCAACGGCAATGTCGTCGAGCGGATGGAAGCACAAGCCCAGAGTGGCTGCGGCACCTCGGATTTTCTGCAAGTGCGAGGAGGGCACAAAGCGCGAAGTTTAACAGCAAAGTTCAACAGCGAGGTTCAACGGCAAACTGATAAAGGCGGATGGTTACTTCAGGGCCGGGGTGACTACTTCAGGCGGGTGGTGCCCATTAGGAATTTGTCGACGCCGGCGGCGGCTTTGCGGCCTTCGGAGATGGCCCAGACTACCAGGGACTGGCCGCGGCGCATGTCGCCGGCGGCGAAAATTCCTGGGACAGAGCTCATGTAGTTCGCGTCGGTGGCGATATTGCTGCGGGCGTCGAGATTTACGCCGAACTGTTCGACCATGCCGCGCTTCACCGGCCCCGTGAAGCCCAGGGCGAGCAGGACGAGATCGGCGTCGAGCGTGAATTCGGTTCCCGGAAGGGGCTCGAATTTTGGCGGCGGCCCCACGCGAATGCCGTGAAGCTTCTTTACGTTGCCTTTTTCGTCGCCGCTAAAATGCGTGGTTCCGATGGCCCATTCGCGCAATCCACCCTCTTCGTGGGAGCTCTCCGAACGCATTTGCAGCGGCCACAGCGGCCAAGGCGTGCTCGACGCACGCATCTCCGGCGGCTTGGGCATGATCTCGAACTGGTGCACGGATTTCGCTTTGTGCCGGTGGCAGGTGCCCAGGCAATCGGCGCCCGTGTCTCCGCCTCCGATGATGATGACATGCTTGCCGGTGGCCAGGATTTGGTTGGGCACATCGTCGCCGGCGTTGCGCTTATTTTGCTGCGGCAGGAACTCCATGGCGAAGTGAATGCCCTTCAACTCGCGGCCGGGAACATTCAAATCGCGCGGAGCTTCCGCACCGCCGCACAAGAGGATGGCGTCAAACTCCTTCTGTAAATCCTTGGCCGGCACATTCCCGCCAATGTGCGCTCCCGTCTCGAAGCGCACGCCTTCGTCGGACATCTGTACGAGACGCCGGTCGAGAACGTGCTTCTCCATCTTGAAGTCGGGAATGCCGTAGCGCATCAGCCCCCCGAGGCGGTCGTTCTTCTCAAACAGGGTGACCAGGTGCCCAGCGCGATTGAGTTGCTGCGCCGCGGCCATCCCGGAAGGCCCCGAACCAACTACGGCGACTCGCTTGCCCGTGCGCGTCTCGGGCGGCTCGGGCTGAATCCAGCCCTCCTGCCAGGCGCGCTCGACGATGTTCTTTTCGATGACTTTGATGGTTACCGGCGGCTCGTTGATCCCCAGGACGCAAGCGGCTTCGCAGGGCGCGGGGCAGATGCGGCCGGTAAATTCGGGAAAATTATTGGTGGAGTGCAGAACGCGGATCGCTTCTTTCCACTGGTCGCGGTAAACGAGGTCGTTCCAATCGGGAATGATGTTATTGACGGGGCAGCCGGTGTGGCAGAAGGGAATGCCGCAATCCATGCAGCGCGCGGCCTGGGTGCGAACTTTTTCCTCGGGAAAGAGGTAGTACACCTCGAAGTAGTCGTTGACGCGCTCTTCGACCGGCCGGCGTACCGGCATCTCCCGCGTAAATTCCTTGAACCCGGTGACTTTACCCACGAATTTTACCCACGAACTTTATCCACGAACTTCGCGCCCCGGCAGGTGTGTTCCGGCCTGCGCGACGAGCATGCCGGCAGGGATCCGAGGAACGCCCAAGACGCGCTTATACTCGTGCGGGAACACCTTGACGAACTTCGGAAGGATGGCCTCCCAGTTCTGCAAAATCCACTTGGCCTGCGGGCTATCGGTCAGCTCGCCGTGGCGGCTGATCAGCCGGTGCAGCAGGAGAATGTCCGCGGACTCGGAGACGGGCTCGAGATCGACCTCATTGCGATTGCAGTAGGTCGAGGCGAAATCGCCGACGTTATCGAGCACGTAGGCGATGCCTCCGGTCATGCCGGCGGCAAAGTTGCGGCCGGCCCGGCCCAAAACGACGACGAGGCCATTGGTCATATATTCGCAGCCGTGATCGCCGACGCCTTCCACCACGGCGGTGGCGCCAGAATTGCGCACGGCAAAGCGTTCGCCGGCCATGCCGTTGAAATAGGCTTCGCCGCTGGTGGCGCCGTAGAGGCACACATTGCCGATGAGAATATTTTCTTCCGGCGCGAACTCGGAGTGCCGCGGCGGATAGATGATCAGCCTGCCGCCGGAGAGCCCTTTTCCGACATAGTCGTTGGCGTCGCCTTCCAGAGTGAGCCTTACGCCTTCGGCCAGGAACGCGCCAAAACTTTGGCCCGCGCAGCCATTCAGATGGATGCGAATGGTATCTTCCGGCAAGCCCGCGGAACCATAACGCCGCGCAATCTCGCCGCTCAGCATCGCGCCCACGGTGCGATGCACGTTGCGAATGGGCAGGCTGATGGAAACCGGGACTTGCTTCTCAAGGGCCTGCTGGCACTGCTTGATCAAGTGGCGGTCGAGCGCCGCTTCCAGGCCATGATCCTGCGGCTGGAGTTGCCGCCGGCCGACGTGACTGGGCACCGGCGGGTTGTAGAGTAACTGCGATAGATCGATTCCCTTGGCCTTCCAGTGGGTGATGTCGGTGCGTTGCGCGAGGCAATCCACGCGGCCGACCATCTCATCGACTTTGCGGAATCCCAGTTCGGCCATGGTCCGGCGCAAATCCTCGGCCACGAAAAAGAAGAAGTTAATGACGTGTTCGGCCTGGCCCTGGAACTTCTTGCGCAATTCCGGGTCCTGCGTGGCCACGCCCACCGGGCAGGTGTTCAAATGGCACTTGCGCATCATGATGCAGCCCATGGAGACGAGCGGCGCGGTGGAGAAACCGAACTCCTCCGCTCCCAGCATCGCCGCGATCGCCACGTCGCGGCCTGTCTGGAGTTTGCCGTCCACCTGCACGCGGACGCGGCTGCGCAGGTCGTTCATCACCAGCACCTGCTGCGTTTCAGAAAGACCGAGTTCCCAGGGAATCCCGGCGTGGCGTATGGAACTAATCGGCGAAGCACCGGTGCCGCCGTCATAGCCGCTGATGAGGATGACGTCGGCATGAGCCTTGGCGACTCCGGCGGCCACGGTTCCGACGCCCACTTCGGCGACGAGTTTTACCGAAATGCGCGCGCGGGGGTTGGCGTTCTTCAGATCGTAGATGAGCTGCGCCAGGTCTTCGATGGAATAGATATCGTGGTGCGGCGGAGGCGAAATCAGTCCCACGCCCGGAATCGAATGGCGCACGCGGGCGATGAAGTCGTCGACTTTGTGGCCGGGGAGCTGGCCGCCCTCGCCGGGCTTGGCGCCTTGAGCGATCTTGATCTGCAAATCGTCGGCATTCACCAGGTAGTTCGTGGTGACGCCAAAGCGCGCGGAGGCCACTTGCTTGATGGCGCTGCGGCGCAGATCGCCATTGGCATCGGGCTGGAAGCGGGCTTCGTCCTCGCCGCCCTCGCCGGTATTCGATTTGCCGCCGATGCGGTTCATGGCGATAGCCAGCGTTTCGTGCGCTTCCTTGCTGATGGAGCCGAAGGACATGGCGCCGGTGGCGAAGCGCTTGACGATATCGGCGGCGGGCTCGACTTCCTCGAGCGGCACAGGTTTTCCAGCGGGCTTGAAGTCAAACATGCCGCGGAGCATCTGCAAATCGCGGTTCTGCTGGTTCACCACGGCGGCGAATTCCTGGAAGGTCTCGAATTTCGATTGCCGTACGGCGTGCTGAAGTTTGCTGACGGTAGTCGGGTTCAACAGATGGCGCTCGCCGCGCACGCGATACTGATATTCGCCGCCGATGCGCAGTTCGGTATCCGACTCGCTAGGCGACTGCAGGGCGAAGGCGTGCTTCAGCAGGGTCTCGCGCGCGAGGACTTCCATGGTGACACCCTCGATGCGCGAAGCGGTGCCGGTGAAGTAGCGTTCGACGAGCGATTTCTGAAGACCGATGGTCTCGAAGATTTGCGCGCCCTGATAACTCTGGAGCGTAGAGATGCCCATCTTAGAAAAGGTCTTCAACAGGCCTTTGTCGATCGACTTCATATAATTCTTGAAAACTTTGTCCCAGGCGTAGTCGAGCGGGAAAGCGCCGCGGCGATGCAGGTCCTCGAGCGTCTCGATGGCCAGATAAGGATTGACGGCGCTGGCTCCGTAGCCCAGCAGCAGGGCGAAGTGCATGACTTCGCGAGGCTCGCCCGATTCGACGATCAGCGCCACCTGATTGCGGGTCTTCTCGCGGATCAAGTGATTGTGAACGGCGGAGAGCGCCAGCAAACTGGGTATGGGCGCGTGCTCGTGGTCCACGGCGCGGTCGGAGAGAATCAGCAGCGTGTAGCCGGACTTTATGGCCAGCGAGGCCGAGCGGCAGAGGTTCTCGATGGATTTTTCGAGCTGCTTTTCGCCGCCCTCCACCCGGAAGACCATGGGCAGGGTGGTGGCCAGAAAATCGCCCCAGCTTACGCGGCGCAGTTTCTCGAGGCGCCAGTTGGAGATGATGGGATGGCGCAGCTTGAGCGTGTGGCAATTCTTGGGCGTCTCGTCGAGGATATTTCCTTCCGAGCCGATATAGGTATTCAGAGACATCACCAGGCCTTCGCGGATCGGGTCGATGGCCGGATTGGTGACCTGCGCGAAGGTCTGCTTGAAATAGCTGAAGAGCAGCTGGGGCTGATCGGAAAGGCACGCCAGGGGCGTGTCGATGCCCATGGAGCCGATCGGCTCCTCGGCTTGGGTCGCCGAAGGCGAGAGCACCGTCTTCAAATCCTCATCGGTGTAGCCGAAGGCGCGCTGGCGCATGAGGATGGTTTCGTGGTCGCTGGCCTGAACGCGCTGAGGGCTGGGAAGATCGTCGAGCGTGATCTGATTTTCCTTCAGCCATTGCCGGTAAGGCCGCCGGGCCGCTAATTGCTTTTTCACCTCTTCGTCGGTGATCAGGCGCTTTTGTTCGGTATCGACCAGCAGCATGCGGCCGGGCGCCAGCCTGCCCTTCATGCGCACCTCTTCCGGCTTCACCGGAAGCACGCCGGCTTCGGAGGCCATGATCACCAAGCCGCCGTTGGTTACGAGATAACGACCGGGGCGCAAGCCATTGCGGTCGAGTTTGGCGCCGATGATGCGGCCATCGGTGAAGGCCACGTCGGCGGGTCCATCCCAGGGCTCCATGAGCGAGGCGTGATATTCGTAGAAAGCCTTGACGTCCTCGGGCATGGTTGAATCGTGCTCCCAAGCCTCGGGGATGAGCATGGCCATCACGTGCGGCAGGCTGCGGCCGGCCAGGGTGAGCAGCTCGACGGCGTTATCGATCATCGCGGAATCGCTGCCGCCGGGCGTGATGATGGGAAAGAGCTTCTTGATGTCGTTGCCAAAGAGCGGAGAGGCCAGCACGGATTGGCGCGCGTGCATCCAGTTGATATTGCCGCGCAGTGTATTGATCTCGCCGTTGTGGCAGATGTAGCGATAAGGGTGCGCCAGCTGCCAGCTCGGGAACGTATTGGTCGAGAAGCGCTGGTGTACCAGGCAAAGGGCGCTGGTGACTTCCGCGTCCAGGAGCTCCTTGTAGAAGTCCGTGATCTGCGGGGCCAGCAGCAGGCCTTTGTAGATAATGGTGCGCGAAGAGAGCGAGGGCAGATAGAAGAAGCCCTTCTCTTTGAAGTCGGACTCGGCGACGGCGCTCTCGGCGCGCTTGCGCACGACGTAAAGCTTGCGCTCGAGCGCATCCTGATCCATCTCCGGACCGCGCTTGATGAAGATCTGTTCGATATAGGGCTGCGTGGCGCGCGCCAGGCGGCCGATGGCGTTTCCGTTGAGCGGGGTATCGCGCCAGCCGAGCACGGTGAGACCCTCTTCGCCGGCGATGCGCTCCAGGATTCCTTCGCAGAGAATCCGTTCGTGGCGGTCGACGGGCAAAAACGCCATTCCTACGCCGTATTCGCCGGGAGCGGGCAATTCGAAGCCCAGGCGGGAGCACTCGCGCTGGAAAAAAGTGTGCGGAATCTGGATCAGAATGCCCGCGCCGTCGCCGGTTTGCGGATCGCAGCCGCAGGCGCCCCGGTGCGCCAGATTGATCAGAATCTGAACGCCCTTGAGGACGATATCGTGCGACTTGTGCCCGGAAATATCGGCCACAAAACCAATGCCGCAGGCATCGTGCTCCTGCTGAGGGTCATAGAGACCCTGAGCAGGCGGCAAGCCGAGGAATGGATATTTTTCGCCCATTTTAGCGTTCATTCTGAATACCATGGCAAACCCGCGTTGTAAAGCGGCCCAAACATACCTGCAGGTTGGTGCAGTTAAGCGCTGCGCCGAGGGGCGAGCACTGTAAGGTGGAGGGCGGTTGCCACGCTACCAGCCATCGAACAAAAGTACCTCAGACGTCCCGGAACTGTACAATTCAGAATTTCGATGGAGCCAATCGATTTTCCCGCGAGAAGCAGTCCGGAGGCCGAACGCAGCGAAGGGGTGATTCAGCGCCGGTCAGACTTCGACCAGGGCGGGGGCGATGCGGAGCTTGCCGGAATCGACAATCCTCACCAGCGCTTCCACGACCTTCTGATCGAATTTAGTGCCGGCAACCTTGCGGATGATTTCCAGGGCGGCTTCGGTATCCATGGCGGACTGATAGGGACGGTTGGTGGTGATGGCGTCCAGAGTGTCCGAAACGGCGATGATGCGGGCCATTAAAGGGATTTCGTCGCCCTTCAGGCCGTAGGGATAGCCCTTGCCGTTGATGTGCTCATGGTGCAGCTCGATTCCGGGAAGCACGTCTTTGAGCTGTGCGACCGGGCGCATGATGTTGGCCCCTTTGCTGGGGTGCTGCTTCATGATCTCGAACTCCTCCGCGGTAAGGGCCCCGGGCTTCTTCAGGACGCGATCGTCCACGCCGATTTTGCCGACGTCGTGCAGCAGGGCGGAGATGCGCAAGTTGTCCAATTCTTCGGGCGAGAGGCCCAGTTGCTGGCCGATGAGCACGGAGTATCTGGCCACGCGGTCGGAATGGCCGCGGGTGTAGGGATCCTTTTCGTCGATGGCGGCGGCGAGCATACGAATGGAGCCCAGGAAGAGCTCATGGTTTTGGTCGGCAGCCTGCTTGAGCCGATCGATAAAGGTCTCGATATCGCCGGCCATGTTGTTGAAGGTTTGGGCCAGTTCGCTGATCTCCGCGGCGCCTCGAACCGGAACGCGTTCGTGGAATTCGCCGCGGCTGATGGCGCGCGTGGAGGCGGCCAGCGCGCGGATAGGCGTGCTGATGCCCACGGCGAAGAGATAGCCGAGAATGATGGCCGCCCCGGTGACGACCAGAACGAAAGTGAGCGCCTGGGCGTTGAGCTCCTTCACGCCGGCATCGTCGCGAGCCTCTTCCAGGCCGCGCTGGGCGATCACGGTCCAGGCCAGGTCTGGAATCGTGCTGTAGGTGCCGATCAGCTCGGTGTTGTGTCCATTCTCGACAGTGCTGAAGCGCTGCACGGTGGCCGTGGTGCGCAGATCCTTGGGCAGGCCGGTGGCCTGCGCGACGATGTAGGAGCTGCGCAGGTCCGTACCGGGAACGACTTGACGCGTGTCCGGATGCGCCACCACCCTCCCGCTATGATCCACGACGAACACGGTGCGGCCGCGGACGCTGGTCTCCTCCAAGCGGCGCAGGATGCTATCGAGCGATACGACCATGGCCAGCATGCCGCTGAACTGATCCGAGACTTGCAGCGGGATGGCCATGACGAAGGCGGGCCGGTTATCCGGTCCCAGGGCCAGAGGCTCGCTGCGAAAGACGACCGACTGGATGCAGGCGGAGAAAGCGCGCTGCAGTTCCTTGCTGACGAAGGGGTCCTGGTCGGCGCGGAAGTTACCGGCGCCGGCACCCTTGCCGTCCGTGCCGACGGCCGTAAGGTAGAGCGTATTGGGATTACTGGCGACGAAATTTTCGAGCAGGCGGGTTACCTGTGGAGCCCGGATGGGGTCTTCGATATGGTCGAGCAGACCGGTGAGGGCCAGGATTTGCCTTTCGCTAATGAGTTGCTGATAGAGGTTGGCGTCGAAAAGCTGGATCTCTTCCCCTACCGAACGGGTGAGTTCGGTTTGCTGGACGCTTTCGGTGTCGGTGAGCTTCTCCTGGCTAAGCCTAAGTACCTGAAAGTGATACAGGCCCAGGGGAAGGGCGCTGACGAGAAGCATCGCGCCCAAAACCAGCAACAGCAGGCGGGGACGATGCATACGAGACGATTTGCCGCGCTCGGGTGGCATGGCCAGGTACTGCTATTTTACTCGGAGGGCGCTATGCGCCGGGCAGGCACGAAAGGCGAAGTAGCCGATTAGGTAAGAGCATTCCCGGCACCTCCCAGGGGGTATTTCTAGCCGTGCGCGGGCGCCCCGGCTGCGGCTTGGTCCACGGGCACGGGCTGGGCGCAATGGGCGCAGCGGCGGGCGGCGATGGGGATTTCGCTGAGGCATTCGGGACACTTCTTGGTGCTGGGCTGCGTCGGCTTATCCTGAAACTTGCCCATCAATGCATTCATGGGGAGCACGACGACAAAGTAGACGGCGGCGGCAATAATCACGAAGGAGACGAGCGCGTTGATGAAATCGCCGACCAGAAACTTGCTGCCACGGATGGTGAAAAAGATGCTGGAGAAGTCCGGTTGCTTGGCCACCGCCGCAATGAAGGGAGTCAGCAGCCCCTTGACCATCGAGTTCACGACGGCGCCAAAAGCGGCGCCGATGACCACGCCGACGGCGAGGTCCACGGCATTGCCCCGGAGCAGAAACTGTTTGAATCCTTTCATCGGCGAACTCCTGTGACTGAAGTAGCGCGCGACATGCGCGCTTGCGAGCTCTCTTCTCTATTTGGTCCGATTCGGCATGGAGTGTAGATGGATCAAGATACGCTTGGTCGATTCATCCAAATGCTACGAGTGATCGCTTGATCCGATACGTACGCTAATGGTCCGGTCACCGGCGGTGGCCCTGGCATTCTATTCCTTCTTCAGCTGGCGCTCCATAAGCTCGCGAATGGCGGCATTGGGCGAACGGCCCTGGTGCAAGACGGCATACATCTGCTCGGTAATGGGCATGTCTACCTTATGTTTCTGGGCCAGCGCAAGTGTTGCGGAGGTTGTGCCCACGCCTTCGGCCACCATGCGCATATGGGACATGATCTCGGGCAGCTTGCGGCCTTTGCCCAATTCCACGCCAACAGAACGATTGCGGCTTAGCGAGCCGGTAGCCGTAAGCACAAGATCGCCAAGACCGGCGAGTCCTGCAAGGGTATCGCGTCTGCCGCCAAGAGCCAATGCCAGGCGGGTCATTTCGGAAAGGCCGCGAGTGATAAGTGCGGCGATGGTGTTTGCCCCCAAGCCCAGGCCGGCGCAGACGCCGGCGGCCAAAGCGATGACGTTTTTCACCGCGCCACCCAGTTCCACACCGGCGACGTCGTCGTTGGTGTAAAGCCGCAGCGTGGAGCCGGAGAATTCGCGCTGAATTTCGGCGGCCACTTGCAAATCGCGGGAGGCTATCACCACGGCGGTGGGATCGCCGCGAGCGACTTCCAGGGCGAAGCTGGGGCCGGAAAGCACGGCCAATCGTGGGGCGAACTTCTCGCCAATGGTTTCGGCGATGACTTCGCTCATGCGCGCCAGGGAGTCGTGCTCGAGCCCTTTGGTGGCGCTGACGAAGATGGTGTCAGCCGACGCCTTGGCATCGAGGTGAGGGAGTATGGCCCTGTAAGTCGCGCGGGCGTGGGCGGAGGGCACGACGCCGAGGACGATCTCCGCTCCAGCAAGGGCTTCGCCGAGATCGCCGGTGACGTCGGCGTCTTCCGGTATGCGCATGCCCGGGAGGTAGACGGAATTTTCGCGGGATTGGCGCAGCGAGGCGAGCACGTCCGGGCTGTGCACCCAGAGAGAGAGGCGATGCGGCTCGCGGCTGCGGCCGAGCGCGACGGCCAGCGCGGTGCCACAACTTCCCGCGCCAATGATAGCGATCTTTTTTGGCTTTTGGCTCACTTTTTGCAGGAGCGCGCGTTGCGCCGGAAGGTGAATTGCGGTTCCGTGCCGCGGAGCAGCCGGATAATGTTTGCGCGGTGGCGGACAATGATGAGGAGCATGGCGAATGACGCTCCGCCAGAGACCGGATAGGGGGGCGCGTGGCCCGGCGCATAGAGGAGGTACACCAAAAGGGGAAGAGAAGACGCCGCCGAGATGGACGCCAGCGAAACGTAGCGCCAGAACACCAGCACCAGGATAAAGACGATCAGCGCGCCAACCACGGCCTGCCAGCAGATTGGCAGGAACGCTCCCGCGCCGGTGGCGACGCCGCGTCCGCCTTGGAAGCGCAGCCAGACCGGGAAGGTGTGTCCGAGAATGGTGAGCACAGCCGCGAGAATCATCCAGCGAGGATTGGCGTGGCTCACGCGCGCGGCGAGCCAGACGGAGAAATATCCCTTGGCGCCGTCCAAAATGAGCGTGGCCAGGCCTGGAAGCGTTCCCGCTTCGCGGGCCACGTTGGTGGCGCCGATATTGCCGCTGCCGCGAAAGCGGATGTCGCCGCCGCCGGCGAGTTTCACGATCAAATAGCCAAAGGGGATCGAGCCAAGGAGATAAGCGGCGAGAGGCAGCCACCATAGTCCATCTGCGCTTCGCGAACCAATCTGCGCCGCCAGCCAGCCGAGGGACAGCGAGGTAAGGAAAGGATTCAAGACGCGGTTCCTCGTTGCAAGGGATAGGTAACCAGGCGAGTGTACTCGGCGCCGGAATGCTTCAGCACGCTTTGATACAAGTGAAACTCGTGGAAGGTTTCGCTGCCGAACTCGGGAGCTCCGAGAGCTTCCACCGCCGTGACGAGCGCCTGAGTGCCTTGAGAAGAGTCGAAGCGCGCCAGCGTGAGATGGGGATGAAACTCGCGCTTTTCGGCGGGAATGCCCAAAGGTTCGAGCTTCGCTTCGATGGCGCGGGCCAGCGCGGCGAGCGGAGGATCGGCTTCGACGCCGGCCCAAAAAACGCTCGGGCGGCGCGCGTTGGGGAAAAAGCCCAGGCCGGCGAAGCGCAGCAGGATCGCGGGAAACTGGGGGAGGCTGCCGAGCGCCTCGCGAATCTTTTCGACCGTCTCCAGCGAAACTTCGCCGATGAATGTGAGGGTAATGTGCACGCTCTCGAGGCGCATCCATCGCGCGCTCAAACAGGTCTTCTTGAGCCGCGCGCTCAGCTCGGCCAGCGCCTCGCGGACCCGGTCGGGAACGTCAAGCGCGACGAAGAGGCGCACGTCTTTATCCCGCACCTTAGCTCTGCACCGCGGCGGGCCAGGAGGGCTGGCCGTGGCGAGCATAGATGAAATAGCGGCGCAGCATATCGAGGGCGGCCTGGGAAGCGTGCCAGCGGATGCGCTCGCGGTCGCCAGGGAAGCGCAGGACGCGGTCGCGCGCGCCATTGGCGTCGGCCAAGGCGATATAAACGAGGCCGACGGGTTTTTCCGGCGAGCCTCCGGAGGGTCCGGCGATTCCGGTGATGCCAATACCCAGCGTCGCGCCGATGCGGCGGCGAATCCCTTGCGCCAGCGCCTGGGCAACTTCTGGGCTGACCGCGCCTTTGGCTTCGATCATTTCGGGGGGCACGTCGGCCCAGGCCGTCTTCAAGTCGTTGCTATAGCAGACCACGCCGCCGAGGAAATAGGCGGAGCTTCCGGGAATGCGGGTGAGGCGTTCTGCCAGCAAACCTCCGGTGCAGCTTTCGGCGGTGGCGACGGTGGCGTGACTCAAGGCCAATTCGTGGGCGACGATTTCTTCGAGGGGCTGACCGGTGGTGGTGAAGAGATTTTCACCGAGCGCCAAGGAGATGCGCTCCACCATTCCGTTAAGGGTCCGCTCGGCTTCAGAACGATCGGCCGACCAATTGCGCAAGTGCAGCTGAATCTCGCCGGGCGCGGCGAGAATCGTGGTTTGCACGCCGGGGTACTGCGTATAGATCGGGGCGGTGCGCTGCTCGACCTCCGATTCGGTGAGGCCGGCGGTGCGCAGTTCGCGATAAAAGAGCCGCGTGGCGCCGGCCAGGCGTTCCAGGCGCGGCTCGACCTTGTCCGTGAACATGGCTTTCAGTTCATGCGGCGGGCCGGGCAGAAGCACGACGAAGCGTCCCGCGGCTTCGAGCCACAAGCCGGGAGCAGTGCCGCGCGAATTTTCGAGCAGATCGGCGCCTTCGGGAACCATCGCTTGCCGTTTATTGACTTCGGGCATGGTCCGGCCCAGCCGCCGGAAGCGCGCCTCGATACCTTGCAGGATGCCGCTATTCAGCACCAGCTTGCGGCCGAGCAGGTCGGCCACTGCTTCGCGCGTAAGATCGTCCAACGTGGGGCCCAGGCCGCCGGAAGAGACCACCAGCTCGACGCGGTCGAGCGCGCAGCGGAAGGCATCGCGCACGTGGTCGTGCTGGTCGCCAACTATGGTTTTGCGGGCGACCGCGATGCCCAGATGGTTGAGCCGCTGGGTGAGGAAAAGCGAGTTGGTGTCGATGCGGTCGGGAGTGAGCAGTTCCGAACCGACGGCGATGATTTCAGCTTGCATGCTTGGGAGTCATGGTGGCGATTAGACCGGAAGGGGCAGGCCTTCGACGTTCCAGTCCATGGTAAAAAGCGCGCTGGTGGTAGCCAGCACGGCTCGCCGGGTGGGCAGAAGCGCGAGGCCGACCAGGCCCATGCCGCTGAGCACAAATTCCGCCTGGCCCTCCGGCGTGATGCGCGCAACCCCGCGGCGACCGTTGAGCGAGGCGGCCACGTAGAGAAGGCCCTCGCGGTCGAAGGCCAGTCCCTGCGGGCGGCCCAAGCCGCGGTAAAAAAGGCTGACCTCGCCCTGGCGATTGATGCGCACGATGCGATCGTAGCTCGAAGTGGTGGGCCCGGCGACGTAGAGTTCGCCCGTGGGACTAAAGGCCAGATGGTAAGCGGCGATGGAAGGCTCGAGCGTGGCGAAGACAAAAATCTGCCGGTCGGGGCTGATCTTGAAAATGGTGCCGCTGCGGTCGCCGACAAAGAGGTTGCGCTCGGCATCGAAGGCGATCCCGGTGGCGATGCCCATGCCTTCCACCCAAAGCTGGGAGCGTCCGTCCGGCGTGACGCGATGAATGGTGCCGTCATTGCGGCAGGAGACGTAGAGCGTGCCGGCCGAGTCCAGAGCCAGTCCGGTGGGATTCACGAGTTCGGTGACGAAGGGCTTCACTTGATAATTGGCGGTGACTTTGTACAGCGAGACGGGAACTTTCTGGCCGCGCTGGCCGCTGTAGGTGACGTAAATATTGCCCTCGGCATCCACGGCCGGGTTGGCCACGGGATTCAGGTTTTCGGCGATTTGCACGCCGAGTTGAATCTCCATGGGCGCGCTGGTTCCGTGGGAAGTGGCCACGCGGACGCTCGATGAGCCGGGACCGTCCGGAACGCGGGCGATCAGATATGTTTCCGCGGCGATCAGCACGTTGGCTTCGACGTCGCCGAAGATCACGCGGGGGCGGGAGTTATTGCTGGCGGCGAAGCCTCTTCCGTGGATGGCGATCTCGCCGCCGGGAATTGCGGCGGCGGGTGCAATGCTCTCGACGCGAGGTGTGGAATCGCTTGGCAATGGGTGCGACCTTTATTCGGCGGCTAAAGCTCGGAGAGGTGTTCGCTCACCGATTCCAGCAGAGGCGAATTCCCTGACGCGCGAGCGCACCGCGTTCGAGCTGAGCCGCGTGTAGCAGTGGCGCCCGAACGCTCGGCCGGGATGTGCTCGGCCCGTATGTGCTTGGATGACCATCCGGATCGGACGCGTCAATCAAAAACCCAAGGCTCGGATGAGCCAGAGTCCCAGAGCGGCGTAAGCGCCTGCTATCCAGTCGTCGGCCATGATGCCAAGGCCGCCGGGTAAAAATTCCGCGCGGCGCGCCGGGAACGGCTTCCAAATATCGAAGACGCGAAAAAGTATAAATCCCGCCAGCAAATATTTCCAGTTCGGCAGGCCGGACGCGAGAGTGGCCGTGATTTTTGGGACGAGCGCGATGCCGTGCGGCGGAGTGGTCCACGCGCTCAAAGCCAGTCCAACCACTAATGCGATGGCCTGGCCGGAAAGTTCGTCGATCACCACGTAGCCGGGGTCGGTGTTGGAGGGATCCGCCTCCACGACGCGCTCGGCGGCCAAAAGGCCGATGGCCGCGAGCCCGAGCACCAGGGTGAATTCCGCAATTAAAGGGAGTGGGGCAGACTCGGCGCGAGTGGCCGCGGCCACGGCGGCGACGAGCGCGACGCCAACCGCGGAGCCCCAGGTTCCCGGCGCGAGAGGCAAATAGCCGACGCCTAGACTGGTGGCCATGGCCAATGCCAGGACCGGCCGCGCGCGCTCAGTTTTTGTGGTCATCACGTTTGGGCTGGCGGGATTCAGGAGCGTCTTCTCCTTCTTCGTCGAAAACCGGCTCGGAGACGACGTATTTCTCCGCGGCCCAGTTTCCGAGATCGAGCAGGCGGCAGCGCTCGCTGCAAAAAGGGAAGTCGGCGTCGGACGCGGAGTCCACGGGCTTGCGGCAGATTGGGCACTGATATTTCATGGCCGATATTTTAAGGCCGATACCTCATGCTTGCGGCGCTGTCCTCAATTAGATTCGCTCACCCACAGATGGATAGTAGCAGCCCTGGGGCGCAAAAGGGGGTGCGAGTGGCGTGGAGAAGGCCGGAGAGTGCGGTCCGCTTCGCTACGCCAAAACGCGCAGAGGGGAGCCGGTGGGAATTTGGCGGGCGGCGTGCGATGCAAGCGGAGCGGCGGAGCAAGGCAGGCTCTCGCGGATTTCCGTGACGCGGCCGACGAGATCGTAATCGTGCGATGCGGTGATTTCGACCAGGGCGATATCGCCGGGGCGCGCCGGAGCGCCGCCGGATGGCGGTTCGAGATCGCTGAGGTAGAGCTTGCCGTCGATTTCGGGGGCCATGCCTTGCAGGCGCGCTTCCCAGACCATCTCTTGTTCCTGGCCGGGTCCTTCGACTAAAGCGGGCAGCGTCCGGCCCACAAAACGGCGCAGGCGCCGGGCCGAGATTTTGCGCTGCAGTTTCATCAAGCGATCGCGGCGGTCGGCGATTTTCTCGTGGTCTACTTTCGCGCCGAGGGCATGGCTGGCGGCGTTTTCCACGTCCGAATAGGCGAAGACGCCCATCCAATCGAATTCGGCGGCGCGCACGAAATCGCAAAGTTCGCGGAAGGCGGCTTCGGTTTCGCCCGGGAAGCCGACGATGAAGGAGGTCCGCAGCATGACTTCGGGAATCGTGCGGCGAACGCGCTCGAGGAGCTTCAGGAAGGCGGCGCCGCTCGAGCCGCGCTTCATCCGCGCCAGCACGCCGCGGCCGGCGTGCTGCAAAGGCATATCGAGATATTTCACCAGGCGCGCGTGCTCGGCCATCGTGTCGATTAGCCGCTGCGAGAGGCGGTTGGGATAGGCGTAGAGAAAGCGCACCCAGGCCAGGTCTTCGATTTGCGCCAGGCGAGCCAGCAAATCGGGGAGGCCGTCGCGCAGGCCGAGGTCTTCGCCGTAGGAGGTGGTGTCCTGGCCGATCAGTGTGATTTCGCGGACTCCGGAGGCGGCCAGATTTTCGGCCTCACGCACCACGGATTCAAAGCGCCGGCTGCGGAATCCACCGCGAAGTTGGGGGATGATGCAGAACGAGCAGGGGTGATCGCAGCCCTCGGCGATCTTGATGTACGCGGCATGGCGGGGCGTGGAGAGCACACGCGGCGTGGCGTCATGATAAAGAAACGCCGGCGCGGCGGGCGGCGCGGCGCGAAGCTCGCCTTCGATGGCGGTGAGAATTTGCTCCACTTCGCCGGTGCCGATCACGGCGTCCACTTCCGGAATCTGTTCTCGGATCTGCTGGCGATAGCGCTCCACCAGGCATCCGGCGACGACCAGCTTGCGGGCCCGGCCGAATTTTTTGTGTTCGGCCATTTCGACGATGGTGTCGACAGACTCGCGCTGCGCCGCTTCGATGAAGCTGCACGTATTTACCACGAGCACGTCGGCATCGCCGGCGCGCGGGGTGAGTTCATAGCCGCTGCGGGCCAGAATGCCCATCATGACCTCGGTGTCGACGAGGTTCTTCGGGCAGCCCAGACTGATGAAGCCCACCTTCGGCATGTTCTTATCTGAGGACAAAGAGCCGTAATTTTAGCATAGGCGATGGGGCGCGGCCGGAAGCAAGTCCCCGAAGCAAGTCCCCGGAAGCAAGTCAAAGAAGAGGCGAGTCGGCTGTGTCAGGGAAAAATCCGTCGCGCGCGGACGAAATGCCGGCGCATAAGGCGCGTGCTATTTGGCGCGGTGGGAGCGCCGTCGCAGGGAGAGCTTGAGCTGGTCCAGCACGTCCGCGAGGCGCGAAAACTCGATCTCCTGGCCGCCGAACCTCGCGGCCATGCAGAGATTCGTCAACTGGGATGCAGGCGCGGCAAATTCGCGAGCGGGAAGCGAGGCGGCAAACTCCAGCGGCGTTTGGCAAGGCGATTTGCGCCAACCGGCGCGTTCCAGTTGCCGCAGCATGCGCTGATAGAAGAGCGAGGCGGTTTGAGCGGCCGAACTCTTGTGGCCGAGGCCGATTTTGGGCGCGCCCATTTTCCAGGCCCAAATCTTCCAAGCGAAGAGCAGGCGCTCGCGCAGCCGGCCATTGCAAATCAACAGCACGGCGATGGAGAGAAGGGCCAGGAGGATCGGCGCCCAGGCCGGAATTGAGGACGCCGCTGTGGCCCATTTGCGCACGCGTTCGGCGGCGGCGGAGCGATTCCGTTCGAAGGCCTCGCGCACGCCGGCGGTCCACCGGCGGGAAACGCGTTGCACGCCCTGGGCCAGCGTGAATTGGTGCACGAAGTCGTAGTTCACCACCCATTCGCTCCATTGCAATTGGAACCAATCCCAATAGAGCCCCAGTTGCGACAGGACGCCGCCGGCCACTTCGCTGCTGGGTGGGGTGGGGTCGAAAGTGATCCAGCCGTAGCGCGGGAAGTAAACCTCCACCCAGCTGTGAGCGTCGCTGGCGCGCACGATGTAGTCGCCGCCCACGTCATTATATTCGCCGGCCAGAAAGCCGTTCACGTAACGCGCGGGCACGCCCAGCGAGCGCATCATGACGGTCATGGCGGCGGCGAAGTATTCGCAATGGCCGGCGCGCTTCTGGAAAAGGAAGTAGGCCAGGGGATCGGTGGGCGGAGTGCCGCTGAGGTCCAGGGTGTAGCCGTAATTGTTGCGAAGGTAGCTTTCCACAGCGCGGGCCTTGTCATAAGGGTTGAGGGCTCGCGCGGTGATTGTCTTGGCCAGCGCCGCTATGCGCGGATCGAGCTGAGGCAGTTGCAGATAGGTATTGCGAAGCGTTTGGGGATAGGTCTGGGCCGAAGCGCGCAGAGCGTCGGGGGGCACTTCGGGCAACTCGGAGATCGCGTCGTAACGCATGGCTTCGAAATTGTGGAAAGGATTGGCCAGCGAGCCGGTTTTATCCTCGGTGAGATAAGAGCGGCGAAAGAAGCGGCCGGGCAGCGGCGGGCCGAAAAAATCGCCGTGAATGCGCTCGGGCTCGGAAGCCACGAAGACGGCGTCGGAAGCGACCGGCTCGAGCATCACCGTATATTGCAGCGGCAGCGAGTAGCGGCGCTCCACGGGAGTTTCCGGGGGGACGGTGATCCAGCCGTCAAAGCCTTCGCCCAGGGCGGCAGGATCGTGGCTTTCGGTGTACCAGCGGCGGCCATCGAAGGTGGTGAGGGCGATGCCGCGCCAGTGCATGTTGCGGGCGATCAGCGGGTTGCCGCGCACCGTGACGCGCATGACCACTGCGCTGCTCTTCTTGATCTCGCCGATCTGGCCGAGTTCGACGTCGTCGCTGAAGCCGGTGATCAGCGAGGGCTGCAAATTGAAGCCGGAGAGATAGCCGGCGTTGAAGCGTGGAATCAGGAAGAAGATCACTGCGCCGGCCGCGAGCGCGGCGATGGCCACGATGCCCGAAGTGACGCCCAGCGCCCTTTGCAGCCTGTTCGCGGAGGCCGAGCGCGGCGCGAATTGGGGCCCGACAGCGCCCTCGGAGCTGCGGCGCATTTCCAGGCCAATGAAGGTGGAGACCGCCAGCGACAGAAACACCAGGAAGAAGAACAAGAACATGGTGTCCACGGTGAGAATGGCGGAGGCCAGCATGGCGCTGAAGGCCAAGAGGGCCAGGAAAAGATAGTCGCGCGTGGTGCGGGCGCTGAAAAGGCGCACCACCATGGCGTAGAGCAGCAGGTGAACCGCCGCCAGCAGCGCCGCGTACAGCGCCGGATTCTGCGCGTCGGCGGCGAGATTCCGGGAGACCCACCAGAGGTCCGCGGGAAACCAGAGAAAGTACAAGATCACCAGGAAGGTGGCCGTGCGGTGGCTGATCTCCGGTCCCCGGCCCCGCCACCAGCGGTAGCCTTTGAAGAGCAGCGCCGTCGGGGCCAGCCCCATGCTGACCAGGTCGAGCTTTCCGGTGGAGACCAGCGCCAGCACGCTGACCAGAAGCAGGAGAAACAGCGAAATCTCGAAATAGCGCCCCAGGGCGGAGTAGGGTATCGCGGATTCGCCCGTTACGGAGGCGGACGGGCGTTCGATCATTGCCGGGGCGGACATAGCTCGGTCCAGTTTAGCATCGTGGCTTGGCGGCGCTTCCGGGCTCGCGCGAAACAGTAATCTGGCGTTAACCGCTTTTATGCCGGGCATTTCATGCCCGAGTTCGGGCGGAGGCGGCGATCTTCTTTGTGGCGCTGGAGATGGGCAGGCGGCCGAAGTCGGCGAGGCGGGGAGTGCGTGCGGCGGGTGTCGTTAGCGATTTTGGTCGCGGCAGCCTAGGGACTCGTACTAGATATGGTGCCAGGAGGAGTCTGCGGAAGGTGACGGTGTGGCGTGCCTCGGGCAGCGGTTCTAGCGCGGCGGTGATGCCAAATTCGGATCGCAGATAGGCGGCCAGATTTTCTGGCGCCGGGGCTTCTGATTGCACCGCGGGGAAATGCCACAGGTTCGAGAATAAGGCGCTGTGGGCGCTTTTTTGGCGCACCAGCAAGGTGCGGCCGCGCGGATCGAGCAAAACCGCGGCCGAGAGCGCGAGGCGCACCGGCTTGGGTTTGCGCCGCAGCGATGGCAAGCGCAGCGCCATGCCCAGGGCATGCGCGCGGCACCAGCGGGAGACCGGGCACGCGCCGCACTGCGGCGCTCGCGGCGTGCAGACCGTTGCGCCGAGTTCCATCATGGCCTGGTTCCAGTCGCCGGGTGTTGCGGCCGGGCCTGCGCGGGGCGTTGTTTCCGGCGCTGCCGGAAGCAGTGCGTCCGCTGCCGCGTTGAGCGAGCGCCAGCGGCGGGGGCGGCGCAAATCTCCGCGAATCGCGCCCAGGCGCGCCAGCACGCGCGCGACATTGCCGTCGAGGACGGCGTGCGGCGCGCCATAGGCGATGCTGAGCACGGCGGCGGCGGTGTAGCCGCCGATGCCGGGCAGGGCCAGTGCGCCTTCCAGGAGCCTCGGGAATTCGCCGCGGTGGCGCGCCACGATTTCCTTGGCGGCGCGGTGCAGGTTGCGCGCGCGGCCGTAGTAGCCGAGGCCGGCCCAATGGCGCAGAACCGCGTCTGTACGCGCGCCGGCGAGATCGTTGACGGTTGGGAAGCGCTCGAGGAATCGCCGGTAGTAAGGAACCACCGCGGCAACGCGCGTTTGCTGCAGCATGATTTCGGAGATCCACACGCGGTAAGGATCGTGCGTGGCGCGCCAATCGAGGTCGCGCTTGGCCGCGGCGTACCAGCCGAGCAGTCGTGCCTGGAACGGCCGCAGATCGGCTGCGGCGACGATTTCGTTCTTGCGGGGCGCAGCGGCGCGAGCGGGCGCAGGCATGGCGCCATTGTCGGGCCATGTCGCGCGTGCGGCAAGGACCGGCGCCTTCGGCAAATTCATGCCCCCAGGCAGATCAGGGCGGAGGCTGCCGGGCAAATGCGAAAAGCCTCAGGTCTCCCGCACAAATCGCGGGCGACCTGAGCTACGAGGGCCCGGTCGTACAGGCACACTAGCGAGCAGGTCATTCCAGAAAGGCGATGAACGAGGTGCTCCAGAGGCTGGTGGGAATCGAGCCGCGCGGCTGCGCGGTGAGGATGATCTTGAACGTCTGCGGCAGGTCGGCCAGATCGCTGAGCAGCGAACTCTCCCCGGCGACCGGCGCGGCGGAAGCCAGATGGCGCAGAATGTCGTAGATGTTCTCGCCTGCAGGGGCCATGGCCGTCTCGAAAGCTCCGCTACGAAAGGCCAGCACGGAGTTAATCTCGTAGAAATGCCAGGCCAGGCTGGCGCAGAGGGTCACGCCGCGCTCGAAGACGGCATTGTGGGCTGCCGGCGGCTTGCCGTCAGCGGGAATAGACGGATCGAGCACCAGCAGAACACGGCGTTCGTCTTCGCGCGCGAACTCGCGGACCTGCAACGAGCCGGTTCTGGCGGAGGCTTTCCAGTCCACGTGGCGCGCGCTATCGAACGTCTGGTAATCCCGGATAGAGTAGAGATCGTTGCCGCGGCCGCGGGTGAAACTTTCCAGTTCGCCGGTGACCAGCGGCAGGACTTCGTAGAACTCCTCGCTGGGAGCTACCGATGGGTAAACGACCGCTTGCATCTTCGATTCCACCTGCCGTGTTTTCTCCAGGAAACCGAAAGGAAATCGGGTCTGCACTCCGATACTATCCTGGCGGTAAACGCCTCGCTGCGGGAAGACCAGCTGCACCGCCTGGCGCGACTGTTGCCGCGGCGGCAGGTAAGGAAAATAGACCGGCGTGGTGAGAATGTCGCTGGCCGGCGACGCCGCGGCTTTGGATTTGCCCCGGCGCGCCGCGCGAGTTTTGGCGCCCCCTTTGGCGCCAACAAGCCGCAACGAAAACGACGGCAGCCTGAGCTTGTGGTTGGTTAATTCCGCCAGCGCCATGACCGGCTGATTGGCGAAAATATGTTCGGGCAGGTCCAGGCGCAGCTCCACGCCGCTCAGCACGATTTGCGAAAGCAGCCCGGAGATGAGGATTCCCGCCAGCAGGCAGGCCAAAGTCATGAACAGGAGATTATTGCCGGTGTTGAGCGCGGCCAGCGCGATGACAAAAATTCCCGCCAGGTAGACGATGCCCTCGCGCGTCACGCGATAGTCCATGCGATAGGCCAGCCATCGCAGGGGCGTGCGCCGCGCCAGCACCGGGACCACCGTGAAGGCCACCCAGGCGGAGAGCGCCAGCGCGCTGAGCGCGGAAAACGCCGCGGCGGAGGTGCGCCCATCTTCGGCGGCCACGCTCGAGTAGAGCGCCAGCAGCAGCGCGGCGCCGAGCGAGATGACGGCAATGGCGAAGGTGCGCCAGGCGGGCCAGTCGACCTTCTCTCGCCAGAGTTCCCGTTTGGGAGGAACGTGATGCTTGGCAAAATCCGTGGAAGCCATCGCGGTTACAGCGGGACGGGGGTGGAGTCCAGAATCTCGGAAAGAATGGCCTCGGCTTGCGCCACTTTCTTCTGGGTGGTGGCGTAGCGCGCGTTCACCACCACGCGGTGCGCGAAAACGGGCAAGACCATCTGCTTGAAGTCGTCCGGCAGGCAGAAGTCGCGGCCCTCGACGAAAGCCCGGGCCTGGGCCGCGCGCTGCAGCATCAGCGAGCCGCGAGGGCTTACTCCCAGCACCAGGCGCTCGTTCTGCCGGGTCTTCTCGACAATTTCCAGGGAGTAATCGAGCAGGCTATCGTCCACGCGCACGGCGCCCACGGTCCGTTGCATGGCCAGAACGTCGGTTGCTTCCATCACCGGCTGCACGTTCGAGCCGCTGTGGGCGTTGGCCTGGCTGCGCAGGATCTCTTTTTCGCTTTCGCGCGCGGGATAGCCCATGCGGATGCGGATGAGGAAACGGTCCATCTGCGACTCGGGCAGAGGATAGGTACCGTGGTGCTCGATGGGATTTTGCGTGGCCAGCACCATGAAGGGCTGGGGCAGCGCGTGGGTGTGGGCGTCCACGGTGACCTGGGCCTCGTTCATGGCCTCCAAGAGCGCCGATTGCGTTTTCGGGGTGGTGCGGTTGATCTCGTCGGCCAGGACGATATTGGCGAAAATCGGGCCGGGTTTGAACTCAAATTGCTGCTCGATCTGGTTGAAGACGCTGATGCCCACCACGTCGCTGGGGAGCATGTCCGAAGTGAACTGAATGCGTTGGAAGGAGCACTGGAAGGAATGCGCCAGGGCCTGGGCCAGGGTGGTCTTGCCCACGCCGGGCACGTCTTCGATCAGCAGATGGCCGCGCGCCAGCAGAGAGATGAGCGCCAGCTCGATGGCTTCGTCCTTGCCGCGAATCACGCGCCGAATGGCGCCTTGCAGTTGCGAGATCAGGGAAGAGGTGGCTGTGGTCATCGTGATGGCGGCGCTTTCATTGACGCGTCCCCGGGCATTTGCTAAAAACGATAGTCACAAGAGAAGCGCGTCAGCTGCCCATCTTGTGATGCTGCCAGGTCCATGGGCGATTAGCTCAGTGGTTAGAGCGCCCGCCTCACACGCGGGAGGTCAAAGGTTCAAGTCCTTTATCGCCCACCATCAAGCCTTCTCATTCTGCCCCAAGTGCGCGCGGCGACGAAATCAATCCTGGGCCGATGTGCTTAAGCAGTGCCGTGTTTTTTTCGCTCATCACGATTGCCGAGGAGACGGCAAGCGTAGCCAAATCCGCAATCCCGGTGGGGAGACAGTAAGAGCCGGCAGGCATGCTGCCCGCGACAGCGGCTCGGAACTCCTGCTAAAGTTGGTCCAGGTATTCGAAGGGCGATTCGCGCGGCAAATTCGGATGCACGCGGGCATGCTCGGATTCCGAGGTGGCCATGAGCACGGTGGTTCGCTTTCTGCAATTTTTGACGCTGGGTACCTGGGTGGGCAGCATTCTTTACTTTGGCGCGATCGTGGCGCCTGCGGCCTTCACCGTGCTCACGCAGGACCAGGCCGGGGCGCTGGTGGGCTTGACGCTGGGCCGGCTGCATCTGCTGGGCATCGTGGCCGGCGTCATCTACCTGCTGGTGACGGCGATCTGGGCGCGCTCGGCGCTGGCGCTGGTGCGGCCGGCGCCGCTGTTGGTGATTGTCATGCTGGTGCTGACATTTGTCTCGCAATTCTGGGTGATGAGCACGATGGATGTGCTGCGAGCGCAGATGGGTTCGGTGGCCGCGGCGCCGCCCACGGATGCGCTGCGCGCTTCGTTCGACCGGCTGCATCGCATCTCGGTGAACCTGGAGATGGCCGTGCTCATCGCCGGGTTGCTGGCGCTTTTTTTCACCAGCCGCGTCCCCAAGGTCGCCCCCTGAAGCGCCCATTCCCGCATGGCACGGCAATCGTTCTGATTTTTTCCCGGCAGGAAATTATGCTATTCTTGGCGCATCTGTATATATATGCATATAGTTCGATAAATATGCGATAGGGAAATGGACGCAATCAAGACCCGCAGCGCGATTCTGCCGGACGTGGAGGGCATCCACGCGATCATCGAGCCCTATGCCCAGGACGGCACCCTCTTGCCTCGCAGCATCCCCGAACTCTGCGAAAACGTGCGGGATTTCGTGGTCGCCGAAGACGAGAGCGGCGTCGTGGGCTGCGGGGCCCTGCACTTGTATGGCTCGCATCTCGCCGAAATTCGCTCCATCGCGGTCTCGCCGCGCAGGAAGGGATGCGGGATCGGCCGGCTTCTGGTGGAAGCGCTGCTGGAGGAGACGCGGCGGCATCAAGTGAGCTGCGTATGTCTGTTTACGCGCACGCCCTCGTTTTTCGCGCACATGGGTTTCGAGGTGGCCCGCAGGGAGGAGTTGCCCGACAAGATCTACAAGGATTGCATCCATTGCCCCAGGCTGACCGACTGCGATGAAATCGCGATGGTTCGCGGAAAAATTCCCGCCAATGTGAACGGGCTGCGCGATCTGCAGATTGCCATTCCCCTGGTGCGAATCAAGCAGGGGAGCGGGCGATAAAGTGGCCGATAGATCTAGCGCTTCCGAAACGGCCACGCGGCCCACGCGCGACCGCAATGTGCGGCCGAATTGCAGCGCGGCGGCTGACGGACGCGCGGGCTGTGCTACGATTTGCGGCTTATGCAAACGGGAATCGTAGGGCTGCCGCAGGTCGGCAAAACAACTCTCTTCCGCATTCTGACGCGGGCTCATCTGGACGAAAAAGCGGCGCGAGGCGCCACGCACGTGGGCGTGGCGCGCGTGCCGGAGCCGCGCATCGATCAACTGGCCGCGCTTTATAAGCCGAAAAAGGTCACCTACGCCACGGTGGAGTACGTGGACGTGGGCGGCATCGCCCGCTCCACGGAAAAAAAAGGGCGCGATACCGCGCTGGCGCCGCTGCGCGAAGTGGATGCACTGGCGCACGTGCTGCGCGTCTTCGACGATCCCGCGGTGCCGCATCCGGCCGGCAGCATCGATCCGCTGCGCGACGCGCAATCGCTCGATCTGGAGCTGATGCTCTCTGACCTCGAGCAGATCGAGCGCCGCCTGGAGCGCGTGGAGAAAGACCTCAAGCGCAAGAAAGACACCGCCATCGAGCAGGAGCAGGCGGCGCTGTTGCGCTGCAAGACGTCCATCGAAAGCGAACACCCGCTGCGCGAACTCGAATTCACGCCCGAAGAGCGCAAGGTTCTCGGCGGCTTCATGTTCCTTTCGCAGCGGCCCATGCTGTACGTGCTGAATCTTGGCGACGACGAAGCCGATAAACTGGATAGCGCCGTCGAGCGGCACGGGTTGCAGAGCTTGCTGGGCCGCCCGCAAAGCGCCGTGGTGGCTATCTGCGGGCGCATCGAGGCGGAACTCGCGGAGCTTGACGACGCCGCTGCCGCTGAGCTTCTGGCGGCCTACGGCCTGAAAGAACCGGGGCTGCACCGGCTGATTCGCGCGACCTACGATCTGCTGGGGCTGATCTCCTTCTTCACCGCGGGCGAGCCGGAAGTGCGCGCCTGGACGATTCGCCGGGGCACTCGCGCCGTCAACGCCGCCGGCGCGATCCACACCGACATCGAGCGCGGATTCATCCGCGCCGAGGTGGTGCGCTGGCAGGATTTGCTGGCCGCCGGCGATTGGCCCGCCGCGCGCGAGAAAGCCCAGGTGCGCCTGGAAGGGAAGGATTACATCGTGCAGGAAGGCGACGTAATTCTCTTCCGCCACTCCGGCTGATCCCGCGGCAAAGGCGTTCCCCACCCCAAGCCCCAACCCATCAAGTGCTTGGGCCGACTTGGGCCCTGCCTGCCGCCTAACCACTGGATTTCGGCCCCGCCCCTGACCTGAACGGGCCCCAATCGTCGCGATTTACAAGGCTTCCAACTGGCCTGCCTGGCGGTCTGGCCTAACGCGGAGACGGCGAAATCCGCTTCCCGCCTGTGGCCGGGCGGGGACGAAGCGCGAGAGTTACTAACGGAAACGCGGAGGTCTATCGCCGCAACTTTTTGATGGCTAAAGGGTTCGATACAATGTGGAGGCTATGGCCAGGTCCGACGTCCAACTCATGCTGGACGTGAAGTTCGGAGACGATTCGTCTTTCGAACTTCTGCTCCGCAAGTATCGGATTCCTGTCGTCAATTTTCTCTACCGCATGGTGCGGGACTCCGCGACGGCTGAGGATTTGGCGCAGGAAGTCTTCCTGCGTGTGTATCGCGCGCGCGGCGAATATTTGCCTTCCGCGAAGTTCACCACGTGGATGTTCCGCATCGCCACTAACCTGGCGCTGAACTCGCTGCGCGACGGGCGCTATCGGCACCAGGAAATTTCTATCGACCACTCGTTCGGCGCGGCCGATGGGGAGAACGAACCGCCGGCGCTGGAAGTGCCCGACCGGCAGCCGAGCATCGAACTGGAGTTGATCCGGAGGGACCGCGCCGAGCGCATCCGGCGCGCCGTGGAATCGCTGCCGGAAAAGCAGCGGGCGGCTGTTCTGCTGCACAAATATCAGGAGATGGATTACGATGAGATTGCCGGGGTGCTGGGGTGTTCAGAAAGCGCCCTAAAATCTCTCCTGTTCCGAGCTTATGAGACGCTGCGAGTGGAATTAGCGCCGCTGGTAGAGACGGCGGCTCAGGTGCAAGCTCAGGCCGGCCGGCCTGGGAGATGAGGTCGTAAGATGAACTGCACACGAACCGAAAAGAAGCTGGTTGCTTACCTGGACGGCAAGCTGCACGCCGGCGAGCGGCGTGAATTCGAGGCCCATCTGGCCAGTTGCAGCCTCTGCGGCGAGCGCGCCGAGGGTTTTCGCGCCATGTGGGACGTGCTCGAAGAGCTGCCGCCGATCATGCCCTCGCCCGGATTCGATAGCCTGGTGCGCGCCCGCGTGCAACAAGAGGCCAGCCGCGGCGGATTCTGGAGCTGGATCCTGCCTTCGCCGCGCATGGCTTTTGCCGCCGCGGCGCTGCTCATCGCTTCGATCTGGCTGTCTTCGTTTCAGCCGGGACGCGTTTCCACGCCGGGCCAGATGGTTGCGGTGCAGACCAGCGAAGCCGATTTCGGCGCGATCAAAAATCTTCCTGTGCTCGAGGATTACGACGTGGTGACGAGCTTCGACGCGCTCTCGGAATTGCCGGTGCAGCAGCAGAGCGCCGAGCCGCAGTCCTTGAACCGGATGTAAGCAAGTTTGCAGTGGAAGGGACAGAGGAGAAGAGGCCCAGCTCGTGCAGAGGTTCGCTCAATTCGGGATGGCCGCGCTGGCGTGGGCGCTTCTGACGCCTGGGGCGACCTTGTTCGCCCAGAAAGGCCGGGGCCGCATGGAGCGGCCGCCAGCGGAACGGCCACCGGCCGAGCGGCCGGAGGCAGGCGCCGCGCCGCGGGCCAATTTGCCGCCCGGCTGGGGCCAGCAACTGCGGGAGATGTCGCCCGCGGATCAGGAAAAATTCCTCAATAACAACAAGCGCTTCCGCAGCCTTCCCCCGGAACAGCAGGCGCAAATCCGGCAGCGCCTGAAGGTGTGGAATAATCTCACGCCGGCGCAACGGCAGACCTTGCTCCAGCGCGAGCGCGTTCTCGCGCAAATGACGCCCGAGCAGCGGCGCTACGTGCAGCAGACGCTGCTGCCGGAATGGCAGAAGCTGTCGCCGGCGAGCAGGCAGGCGGTCCTGGGCAAGCTGCGCGATCTGCGCGATCTGAGCGATTCCGATCGCGCCGCCAAGCTCGACGACGAATCCTTCGTCAATGGACTTTCCCCCGACGAGCGCCAGGTGCTGCGCGATCTCTCCACTCTGCGCGTCGGCCCTCCGCCGGGCTAAGACCTGGCCCCGGGCTAAGACGGGGCCGCTTGTAGCCGCCACTGGAAGGGCCGGAATTCCGCGAGCTTGGCAAAATCACGTGAATTAGCGGTGATTACAGCGATGCCCACGCGGGCTGCGCTGGCGGCGATCAGCGCGTCATTGCTTAAGCGTGCTCTTCCAATCCGCTCATAGCCGTATTTCTTCGCCAACGACGCGAGTATCTTCCCGGCACTCGACCAATCGGCGAGGGTGGGAATAGCGATGCGTCCGGCGCTATCGAAATCGCGTTCCAATCGCTCGACCGTCTGAAGATCGCGCCCGCTCGCACCGGCATAGAGCTCCTCGAGTACGACCGCACTGAGCCATAACGATGCGCCTGCGGCCGAGGCCCGCCGATCGCGAGCGGTATCTCCCCTGCGCAGAATTTTGATGTAGATGGAAGTGTCGAAGAGGACCCGCGGCATTATTCGTCTAGCGTGCCGTAGACGTCTTTGATTTCGATGCCGCTGGCAAGAAACCGTTCGTTGGCTTCGGCGGTCAGGCGGTCCCGTTGGTGTTCGGAAATCACCAAGTCCAGGGCCCGCTCGATGGCCTCGGTCTCCGTACCTGCACGCAAGACTCTCTGAGCGCGCTTGAGTTTTGCCGCGTCCAGGCGAAAGTGCTTGTGTGCACGGCTTCGTCGCATCGCCATTCCAGCCTCTACCTCAGGATTGTACCGCGGGTCATCGATGTACACAAAGCTGGAAATTATGAACATCGAGGATCGCGTGAGAAGCTAAGGGCGGCGTGTCGTGAACGAGCAGGAAACCTTGCGGCCTCGGGCAAGACGTACATCCCCGGCCATATCGGGGAGTTCCGCCGAACGAGCCTCTGAACGGTGGCATTCGGATTGTTTCGCCTAGCATTCGCCATGTGTTTACTGATTGGATACAAGCCCGCGAGATCGCTTTGGAAACACCAAACCGACATATATGCGAAGATTCTCGCTTGAGTACAATGCCTGGTAGTTTTGCGGCACCATGGGCCCAATCCACGTTTTTTCCCACATAAATTTAGCTTCGCCACCGTTTTCCTGTTGACAACCCAGAAAGAGAGTCTAAGATGTGGGGCCAAGTGGGAAAGAGTGGCGAACAGTGAAGTGAAGTGGTGAGAAACGAACTGAATTCACGGTTACGTGGCGAGTTCTCCAATGCTTCGTGGCAACTATCCAGCGAAGGTGGACGAGAAGGGCAGGGTGAAGATCCCGGCTGCCTACCTGGAGGAGCTGCGCGAATACGGGAACAAATTCTACGTGACCAGCGAAAACGGCGATTACGTGCGGGTGTATCCGATGAAGATCTGGAACGAGATTGAGGAGAAGCTGGCCCTCCTCTCCTCGCACAACCGCACCAAGCAGAAGTTTCTGACACGCACGAATTATTACGGGCAAGTGGTGGAGCTCGACGGGCAGGGGCGCCTGCTGATTCCGGGAATCCTGCGCGAGTCCGCGCAGATGCGCGGCGACGTGGACGTGCTCGGGAATTTGACTTACCTCCAGGTTTGGAACCACACCCGGTTCCTGGACAACCTGAAGGCCAGCCCGATCACGGACGAAGATGAAAAGACCCTGGACGATCTGGGCATCTAGTGCGGCTGAAAGCGGCGCTGCCGCGAGCGTGGCGAAGACGGGATTTTAGAGTTTGAGCGCGAGCCATACGCCGGTGCTGGCGCAGGAAGCGCTGCACTGGTTGCGAGTGGAGCCCGGCGGAACGTACCTGGACGCGACGGTGGGGCTGGGCGGGCACTCTGTGGAGATCGCGCGGCGCCTGACGACAGGCAGGCTGATCGGTTTGGATCGCGACGCGCAGGCCCTGGAGATCGCGCGCGAGCGACTGAAAGAGTTCGAGGCAAACATCGTGCTGGTGCAAGCGGATTTTTCGAGGATCGACGAGGTCGCGCGGGAACTGAACATGGCTCCGCTGAACGGAATTTTGGCGGACCTGGGCGTTTCCAGCCTGCAACTGGACACCGCGGAACGCGGTTTTTCCTTTCGGCAGGCGGGACCTCTGGACATGAGGATGGATTCGAGAATGGCGCTGACCGCGGCGGACATCGTGAATGAAACGGCCGAAACGGAACTCGCCAATCTGCTCTATCGCCTGGGCGAAGAGCGGGACTCCAGAAGAATCGCCAGGGCCATCGTGCGTGCGCGGCCGATTCGCGGCACCGAACACCTGGCAACGATTGTGGCAGGGGCTCGTACTTCAAGGGGAAGGCAGAAACTGCATCCCGCGACAAAAACGTTTCTGGCGCTGCGGATTGCGGTGAATCGAGAGTTGGAGGAACTCGGGCAGTTTCTAGACCGAGCCCCGGCCACATTAGCTCCCGGAGGACGTTGGGTGGTGCTGAGTTATCACTCGCTCGAAGATCGCATGGTCAAGCAGGAGTTTCGCCGCCTGGCCGGCGGAGGAGTGGTGCAGGTGCTGACGCGCAAGGTGATTTGTCCCAGCGACGCGGAGATTGCCGCGAACCCGCGGGCCCGCAGCGCGAAGATGCGCGTGGCCGAGAAGCTCGAAAAGACATTGCCGGAGTTTTCGGCGGAACGGTTGGCATCGTGACCGAATTTCACACAGTCAAGCGGATCGATAATTCGCGCCTGGCGCGCCCCATCGCATCGGGCCGGCTGCGCGAAATGGCGCGCCTGATCGGGCTGGGCGCGCTGCTGGCCGCCGCGTTCCTCTTCTACGCCTGGCAGCACTTCGAATATTTGCAGCTTCGCTACCGGATGGAATCGCTGAAGTCCGAGCGCTCCCAAGCCTCCGAGCTGAATCAGCAGTTGAAGCTGGAAGAGGCCGGGCTGCGCGCGCCCTCGCGAATCGATGCCATTGCCCGCGCGCAATTGAAGCTGACCGCGCCGATACCGGGCCAGGTGGCTCCGCTTGAGGGACCGTCCGAACCGGTAGTCGCCCAGGTTCGCCCCTCAGGAAATTTCCGCGTTCAATGAATTTCGGGCCGCTGGGCGTTTGGCGGCCGAGCCTGACGACTTCGCTCGCCAAGGCGAGCGATCCGGCGAAGAATTCTGAATTGATCTGAATCCCCAAGATGCACGGCCGGGGTACGGGAATGGATTTCCGCAGCCCTCAGAATCGTTTGCTGATCGTGGCCGCGGCGCTGGGCCTGTGGACCCTCGGGGCCACCGCCCGCCTGGCCGATCTGCAACTGTTGCGCTATAGCGAATACCTGGCCCGCGCCGAGCGGCAGCAGCAGCACATCGTCTCCATCAGTCCCCAGCGCGCGGACATCCTCGACCGCAATCTGCAGGAGCTGGCGATGAGCACGTCGCTCGATTCCTGCTTCGCCGTTCCGTCGGAGATCGAGGATAACGATCGCGCGGCGCGCCTGCTGGGGCCTGTGGTCGGTTTGCCGCCGGATGAAATCGCCACGCGGCTCAGCTCCTCGCGTTCCTTCGTGTGGATCGCCCGCAAGCTTCCGCCGGCCACGGTGGCGCGCATCCGCAAGCTCAACCTGCATGGAATCTATTTTCAGAAAGAGAACCAGCGCTTCTATCCCAAGCGCGATTTGGCTGCCGCCGTTCTCGGCTACGTGGATATCGACGAAAAGGGCATTGGCGGAATCGAATATCAACTCGACGACCGCATCCGCAGCAAGGCTTCGCGCATGCTGATCCTTACCGACGCGCACAACCGCTGGTACGAAAGCGCGGACAAGGCGCCGGACGCTGGCGCGAGCGTCGAGCTGACTATCGACGAAAATATCCAGTTCATCGCCGAAAAAGAGCTGGCCACGGCGATCAGCGAGACCCACGCCAAGGCCGGCACCGTGATCGTCCAGGATCCCAACAACGGCCAGGTTCTGGCCATGGCCAGCTGGCCCAAGTTCGATCCCAACGCCCCCGGAAGCAGTCCGGTGGAAGCTCGCATGAACCGCGCCATCGGCGCGCTCTACGAGCCGGGATCGGTGTTCAAGATTGTGACGCTCTCGGCGGCCATCGATCAGGGCATCACCTCGCCCGACGAGGTGGTGGATTGCCAGATGGGCGCCATCTACATCGCGGGACACCGCATCCGCGATCATCACGCGTATGGTTTGCTGACGGTGGCGCAGATTCTGGCGCATTCCAGCGACGTGGGCGCCATCAAGATCGGCCTGCGCCTCGGCGCTCCCAAGTTTTATCAATACATTCGCGCTTACGGCTTCGGCGATCCCACCGGAATCGATCTGCCGGGGGAAAATCGCGGCCTGCTGCGGCGGCTCGAAAACTGGACGCCGGTCTCGGTGGGCTCCATCTCCATGGGCCAGGAAGTGGGCGTGACGCCATTGCAGATGATCAATGCGGTGTCGGCCATCGCCAATGGCGGACTGCTGTACCGGCCTCGCGTGGTTTTCGTTTTGCGGCGCGGATCGCAGGTGGAGCAGGAGCCCCAATCGGAGCCCAAACGCGTGGTTCGCGAGACGACGGCGGCGGCCATGCGCGCGATGCTCGAAGGCGTGGTGCTCACCGGAACGGGAACCAAGGCGCAGCTCGACGGTTATACCGCCGCGGGCAAGACAGGCACGGCGCAAAAAATCGATCCCGCTACGGGCCGCTATTCCGCCACCCAGTTGATCGCCTCGTTTGTGGGCTTTGCTCCTATCAACAATCCCGCGATCACGATTCTGGTGCAACTCGATTCGCCCGTGGGCGAGCATGAAGGCGGCTCTGTGGCCGCGCCGGTCTTCAAGCGAATCGCGGAGCAAGTGCTGCCTTATCTCAGCGTGCCGCGCGACGTGCCGGTTGCGCCGGCGACCTTGCGTGCCGCGCGGCGTTCGCAAGCCGCCCAATCCGCCGACGTCTCCGATTACGATCCAGCGCAATTCACGCCCGTCAGTATGGTCGACTCCTCATCGGGAGGATCGTCTTCGGCTGCGCCCGTGGTTTCGGCGGCGGATGCGGAGTTGCTTCCGGCGCAGACGGTGGAGCTGGCCGCGGGCGAGGGCGTGTCCGTGCCCGATCTGAGCGGGAAGACGGTTCGGCAGGTGACCGAGATTTGCGTGCAGCTGGGCATAAACCCGGTGCTGGTCGGCGCGGGCACGGTGCAGTCGCAGTCGCCCGAACCGGGAACGATGGTGCGCGCCGGCGCTTCGGTAATCTTCCAATTTGGCCGCCCGGTTCTGACCCAAGCGCAATTGCGCGCGCCAATGCCAGTTCATAAGGCGGCGCGGTAATGCGGCCAGCGCGTCGAAGGGCCCAGCGAAGTTCGCGGCCAGGTTCGCCTAGGGGAGCGCTGCTGGAATCTTCGGCACACGAGAGCTTTGCAAAATTGAGCAAGCCTTCCGGGCGGCCTATACTTACAGGCGTTGGAATGAAACTACGGCAATTGCTTGCGGGTGCCGGGGCGAGCGAGCCTCTGCCCTATCCGGACGCGGAGATCTCCTCGGTCGTTTACGACAGCCGGAGTGCCGCGGCTGGCTCCCTTTTTGTCGCCATCCACGGCGAAAAAACGGATGGCAACCGGTTCGTCGCCGCCGCCATCGAGCGCGGCGCGGCGGCCATCGTGAGCGAACTGCCGTCTCCTGCCGTTACCGCTCAAGCCCTGGGCGCGCCCGACGCAACGCCGGACGCTACCGAAGCGCAAGCCGCTCTGATCGAGAGCGAGGAGACATTGCCGGCGTCCCTGCCGGCCTCCGTTGCGTGGATACAAGTGCCCGATGCGCGCAAAGCGCTGGCCACCATTGCGGCGAATTTTTACGATTGCCCCGCGGATCGGCTGCAACTCACCGGCATCACCGGCACCAACGGCAAGACCACCACCAGCTTTCTGCTCGATTCCATCGTCCATGCGGCGGGTTTGCGCAGCGGCTTATTCGGCACCATCGAATATCGCACTCCACTGGAAACCTATCCGGCCAAAACCACCACGCCGGAATCTCTGGACCTGCAGCGCTTCTTCGCCGAAATCGTGCGGGAAGGCGGCACGCACGCGGTGCTGGAAAGCAGCTCGCATGCGCTGGCGCTCGACCGCCTGTGGGGCTGCCGCTTCGCCGTGGCCGTCTTCACCAATCTCACCCGCGATCATCTCGATTTTCACAACACCATGGAGAACTATTTCGCCGCCAAGCGCCGCTTGTTTGAAGGCACCGGCGCGGGCCGTGCGCTCAATGGCGTGGTGAATATAGACGATCCTTACGGCGCAGAGCTCCGCGATGCCGCGGAGCAGACCCTTACGTATGGCCTTGGTTCCGGGGCCGAAGTCACCGCCAAGAAATTTCCGCTGACCCTGCGAGGGTTGGACTTCGTGGCCGAGACGCCGATGGGAAAGATCCAAGTGCACTCGGCGCTGGTGGGACGCAACAATGTCTATAACGTGCTCGCGGCCATAGGCGCCGGCATCGCTCTGGGCTTCCCGCGAGAAGTGATCGAAGCAGGCATTGCGGCCCTGCCCGCGGTGCCCGGCCGCTTCGAGCGCATCGACCTGGGGCAGCCCTTCATGGTGGTGGTGGATTACGCTCACACCGACGACGCCTTGCAGAAACTGCTGGAGACGGCGCGCGAACTGCATCCCGCCGGCCGCATCATCACGCTTTTCGGCTGCGGCGGCGAACGGGACCGCAGCAAGCGTCCGCTGATGGGCGCGGCAGCGGGGCGGCTGAGCGACGTGGTGGTCCTTTCGAGCGACAATCCGCGCGGCGAAGATCCGCTGATGATCATCAACGATGCCATCGTGGGCTTGCAGCGCACGTCCGCCAAGGTGCTGGTCGAGCCGGACCGCGAGCGCGCGTTGGAACTGGCTCTCGAGCAGGCGCGGCCCGGCGATATGGTTCTGCTGGCCGGCAAAGGGCACGAGAAGACCCAGGTGCTCAAGGGTCGCACGATTTCTTTCGACGATCGGGAAGTGGCGCGGCGGATTTTGCGCCAGCGCGGCTATGGCGATTGAGGAAGCGAAGCGGGGAATGAATCGGGAATGAAACCGGGAGCGCGGTGAGGACGAACCCGCTGAGGACGATATGCGGTGGACGGTTCAAGAGGTTGCTCACTCTTTGCGTGTCGCAGTTCCCCCGGGGCTCTCCCCCCTGGCGCGGCTGGCCGGCGTCTCGATTGATTCTCGCTCGGTGGGCCGAGGGCAGCTGTTTATCGCTATCCGCGGCCCGCGACACGATGGACACGATTTCGTGGCGGCCGCTTTGCAAGCGGGAGCGGAAGCCGCCGTCGTGGCCAGCGAACGTGTCTCCAGTTACCCCGTGGAGATTCGCGGGAGGCTCATTGCCACGAGCGATACGCTGGCCGCGCTGCAGGAGTTGGCACAAGCGGTTCGGCGCGCCTGGGGGCGGCGCATCGCCGCGGTCACAGGCTCCGTGGGAAAAACCACCACGAAAGAGATTTTGGCGGCGCTGCTGGGCGCGAAATTCCGCGTCCTGAAATCCGAGGGCAATCTGAACAACGAATACGGCTTGCCGCTCACGCTGCTGCGGCTGGAACCGGAAGACAAAGCCGCGGTAGTCGAACTGGGCATGTCGCATCGCGGGGAATTGCGGCGCCTCGCCGAGATTGCCGAGCCCGAGGTGGGCGTAGTCACCCGCGTGGCGCCGGTGCACCTGGAGTTTTTCGCCTCCGTGGATGAAATCGCGCTGGCCAAACGGGAATTGATCGAAGGTCTGACTGGTCCCGAGCCCGTTGCGGTCTTGAATGCGGATGATCCGCGGGTCGCGCGTTTCGCCGAAGTGGCGCGTGGGCGCGTGCTGACCTTCGGCTGCGGAGCGCAGGCCGATTTTCGCGCCGAGAAGATTCAGGACCACGGCGCGGCCGGCTCCGAATTCGACCTGATCGCGAGCGGCGAGCGCACCCGGCTGCGCCTGGCGCTTCCCGGCCGCCACAGCATCGAAAACGCCCTGGCGGCGATGGCCGCGGCCAGCGTCTGGGAGATCGGTCCGGGCGAGGCCGCGGACGTTTTGCGCCATATCAAAGTCGGAGAGATGCGCGGCCGGTTGCTGGAGTTCGCCGCAGGCTTTGCGGTGATCAACGACAGCTACAACTCGAATCCCATAGCTCTGGCGGCCATGATCGATCTTTTATCGCACACGGGAGCCCCGTCGGGAGCCCAATTGGGAACAAAGAGCGGAACCTATCGCCGGCGCATCCTGGCGGCCGGCGAGATGCTGGAGTTGGGGCCGGATTCCGCGAATCTTCATCGCCAAGCGGGGCGTGCGGCCGCCGCGCAGGGGCTGGATTGCATCGTAGCCGTGCAGGGCCACGCAGCGGAAATCGTGAACGGCGCTATCGGCGCGGGCATGCCAGCGTCGCAGGCACTCTTCTTCGGCGACTCTTCCGCTGCCGCGGAATTTCTTGCAGATTTCGTGAGGTCGGGCGACCTGCTGCTGGTGAAAGGATCGCGCGGAGTGAAGATGGAGCGCATCGTCGACGCGCTCCGGGCGAAATATCCGCTGGCCGAGGAAGCGTCGCCGGCGCCGGCGCGGATTACCAACTGACATGCTCTACTACCTCGTCTACCACGTCTCCCCGCGCCAGGCGCACCTGCTCAACGTCTTTCGCTATATCACCGTGCGTACCGCGCTCGCCAGCCTCTCGTCTCTTTTTCTTGGGCTGATCCTGGGACCTTGGATGATCCGGCGCCTGCGGCAATTGCAGATTGGCCAGTTCATTCGCGAAGAAGGGCCCAGCTCGCACCAGAAGAAAGCCGGCACGCCGACCATGGGCGGCCTTCTGATCATGACGGTCACGCTCGTGCCCACTTTGTTCTGGGCCGATCTCTCCAATTCCTACGTGCTGCTCGCGATCTTCGCCATGCTGGCTTTCGGCGCCATTGGTTTTGCCGATGACTTCAGCAAAGTGGTGCGCCGCCACAATCTGGGCCTCACGGGCCGGTCCAAGATCCTCTTCCAGATCCTGGTGAGCTTCGCGGCGGCGCTGGTGTTGCTTTTGATGACCACCAACCGCACCTACTCCACGCAGCTAATCGTGCCGTTCTTCAAGAATTTTCGGCCCGACCTGGTGGTGCATTCGCTTTTGAGCAGCCGCTATTTTTGGCCGGCGGCCTTTCTGCCCTTTCTGGCTTTCGTGATTCTGGTCATGGTGGGCTCGTCGAACGCGGTGAATCTCACCGACGGACTGGATGGCTTGGCCATCGGCTGCGTGGTGGTGGCCGCGGGCGCCCTTACGGTGCTGACTTACGTCACCAGCCACGCCGGCTTCAGCGCCTATCTCGATATCCAGCATCTGCCGCAGGTGGGCGAGCTCACCATCTTTTGCGGCGCGCTCGTCGGGGCGGCGCTCGCGTTTCTCTGGTATAACGCGCACCCCGCGGACATTTTCATGGGCGACGTCGGCTCTCTGGCCATCGGCGGCTCGATCGGCGTGGTGGCCGTGGCCATCAAGCAAGAGATTCTGCTGTTTTCGGTAGGCGGGGTTTTCGTGCTCGAGGCGCTCTCCGTGATTTTGCAAGTGGCGTCGTTCCGCCTGACCGGGAGGCGCATCTTCCGCATGGCGCCTTTGCATCATCATTTCGAGCTGGCCGGCTGGAGCGAATCGAAAATTATCGTGCGCTTTTGGATTGTGGCGCTGGTTTTTGCGCTGTTTTCGTTGACGACTTTGAAGCTGAGGTAACGGTGCGTCCAGGAATCGAACTCGCGGGCAAGCGCGTGCTGGTGCTGGGGCTGGCGCGCACGGGCATCGCCACGGCGCAATTCTGCGCCGCGCGCGGCGCCCTGGTGACTGCCATCGACGATCGCCCCGCCGAGCAATTCGGCGAGGCTATGGGGCAACTGCGGCCGTTTGGCTGCACGCTTTATTTTGGCTGCGCGTCGGGCGATGGTGCTCTGGCCGCGCTGGCGGCGCAAAATTTGGTGGTGCCCAGCCCGGGAGTGCCGGTGAACCATCCGGCTCTGGTGGCGGCGCGCGCAGCGGGCGTGCCCGTCTGGAGCGAGATCGAACTGGGCTGGCGCTTTCTGCGAGGACGCCTCGTCGGCGTGACCGGCTCGAATGGAAAAACGACGACGACTTCGCTCATCGGCCATATCCTGGCGAGCGCGGGCTTGCCGGCGGTGGTTGCGGGAAATATCGGCAAGCCGCTCATCGCTTGCGCGGATCAATCGAGCGATAAGAGCATTACCGTGGCCGAGCTCAGCAGCTTCCAGCTCGAATGGATCGATTCGTTTCGGCCGGACGTGGCCGTCTTTCTGAATCTGACGCCCGACCACCTCGACCGGCACGCGTCATTGGACGATTATGCCCGCGCCAAGGCGCGGATTTTCGAGAACCAGACTGAGCGCGACGCGGCGGTGATCAACGCGGACGATCTGGCGGCAACGCAGCACGCGCCCGCGCGGCCGCAGATCTTCTGGTTCAGCCGCGAAAAGCGCGTGGCGAGCGGCGCCTTCCTGCGCGGCGATCAGATTTTCTTCCGGCGCGATGGCGAAGAAATCCCCCTGCTGCGCCGCTCCTATATTTCGCTGCGCGGCGAACACAATCTCGAAAATGTTCTGGCCGCCGCGTCCGCCGCGTTCCTGGCGGGAGCCGCGCCCGAAGAGATCGCCGCGGGCGTGCGCACCTTCCCGGGCGTGGAGCATCGGCTGGAGTTCGTGGCCGAAATTTCCGGCGTGAATTTCTTCAACGACTCCAAGGCCACCAACGTCGACGCCACGATCAAGGCCCTGGAATCTTTCCCTGGCGGCTTATTCGTGATCCTGGGCGGCAAGGATAAGGGCAGCGACTACGCTCCGCTGATTCCGCTGCTTCGCGAGCGTGCCCGCCTGGTTTTGCTGATCGGCGCGGCGGCGGAGAAGATTGGCTCGCAGCTCGCAGGCGAGGTGCCACTCGAGCGCGCCGGCACTCTGGAGCGCGCCGTGATGGTGGCATTCGAGCGCGCCCGGCCAGGCGAGACCGTTCTGCTCGCTCCGGCCTGCGCCAGTTTCGATCAGTTTGAAAATTACGAACATCGCGGACGCGTCTTCAAGCAGCTGGTGGGCGAGCTGGCGGAAGCGCCGCCGGCGGTGAAGGCGCGGGGGCGCGAGGTTTAACGCGATGCGCGGAGCCGAAACAGATCGCTGGTTATTCGTGGCCACCATCGCGCTGTGCCTGGGTGGCGCGGTGATGGTGTTCAGCGCTTCGGCGCTTACGGCGCGCGAGCAGTACGGAAATAGCTACCACTTTTTGCTGCGACAGCTCCTGTGGCTCGGCTTGGGCCTCGTCGCCATGTTCGCGATGCTCAATCTGGATTACCGCCGGCTGCGGCAGCCCAAATTCGTGCTGACCTATTTCTTCCTGGTCCTGATCATGCTCGTCGGCGTCTTTGCGCTGGACAAATCGCACGCCACGCATCGCTGGTTTCGCGTCGGGCCGGTCAGCCTGCAGCCTTCGGAATTGGCCAAGATGGCCGTGATTCTCTATTTGGCGTGGTTTCTGGAATTGCGCAGCCGCCCGCGCAGCTTCAGCGTGAACGACGTGCTGCACACGCTCGCGCCGGCGCTGGGCCTGGTGCTGATGATGGCCGGACTCGTGGTGCTGGAACCCGACCTGGGCACTTCGCTCGAGATCATGATCATCGCCATGGCCATGCTGTTCGTCGCCGGGCTTTCGTGGAAGTACATTGGCACGGCCGTGGCCGTGGCTATTCCCGCGATCTATTTCGCGGTGGTACACGTCTCCTATCGCTACGTGCGGGTGATGGCCTTTTTGCATCCGGACGCCGATCCCCTGGGCCACGGATTTCAACTGATGCAATCGCTGATCGCCGTCGGTTCGGGCGGATTGACAGGCGTGGGCCTGATGGAGAGCCGCCAGAAGCTTTTCTATCTTCCCGAAGCGCACACGGACTTTATCTACGCGGTTTTGTGCGAGGAGCTGGGATTCATCGGCGGCGCCATCGTTTTGGCGCTTTTCGCCGTCTATGCCTGGCGCGGCCTGGAAGCCTGCCTGCGCGCTCCCGACAACTTTGGCCGCTTTCTGGCGCTGGGAATCACGGTGATGGTGGCCAGCCAGGCGCTGATCAATCTGGGCGTGGTGCTGGGCATGATGCCCACTAAGGGAATTCCGCTGCCGTTCATGAGCTATGGCGGCTCGAGCCTTTTCGTGATGCTTTTGGGCACGGGCGTGCTCCTGAATATCAGCCAGCACATAGGCGAAGGAGTGCGTGGCTAGACAGGGAAGCGGCGGGCTGAAATTGTTGATCGCCGGCGGCGGCACGGGCGGGCACGTGATCCCGGCAATCGCCGTGGCGCTGGAATGGCTCCGGCGCGATGCATCCAGGGACGTGATTTTCGTGGGCACCGCGCGCGGCATTGAATCGCGCCTGGTGCCGCAAGCGGGGCTGAAGCTGGAACTGATTCGCTCCGCCGGCCTGAAGGGAATGGGGATGGCGCAGTTCGCTCACAATATTTTGCTGCTGCGGCTGGCGTTTTGGGATTCGCTGGCCATTCTGCGGCGCCATCATTTTGCGGCGGGCTTTGGCGTGGGCGGATATGCCGCGGGGCCGGTGATGCTCTCGGCCATTCTTTCCGGATTGCCCAGCGTGATTTTCGAGCCCAACGCCGAGGCCGGCTTCACCAATCGGGTCCTCGCCGATATGGCCGCGCGCATCGCCGCCGGTTTCCCCTCCGTCGCAGAAAAGCTGGGCCACCGCGCGGTGATGACCGGCTGCCCGGTGCGCGCGGAATTTTTTGACGCTCCGGCGCCGCGGCCCGCGCTGCCTTACCGCATTTTTATCACCGGAGGCAGCCAGGGTTCGCGCGCGGTGAATCGCGCCGTGATCGAAGCGCTGAAAATTTTATCCACAGAAAGCGGCCGCCTGAAAATCGTTCATCAGACCGGCGAGCGCGAATATAATTCCGTTCTCGAAGCTTACAAGGGAACGAACATCGACGCGGAAGTGGCCCCGTTTTTCTCGAGCATGGCGGATCGTTTTGCCGAAGCCGACCTGATCGTCTGCCGCTCCGGCGCGATCACCGTCTCCGAAGTGGCCGCCGCGGGACGCGCCGCCATCTTCATCCCCTTCGGCGCCGCCACCGATAGCCACCAGATGCGCAACGCGGAAGAACTGGTGAACGCCGGCGCGGCCCGGTTGATTCCCGAACCGGAATTAAGCGGAAGCCGCCTGGCCCGCGAGATTCTGGCACTGATCGACCATCCCGCGAGGCTCATCGAACTCGGCGTGCGTGCTCGAGGGCTGGCCCGGCCCCATGCCGCCGAGAAGATCGTGGATTTGATCGAGGAGGTGGCGCGTCCATGACCGGGCCGTTTCATAACTTCAAGCGCATTCATCTGGTGGGCATTGGCGGCATCGGGATGTGCGGAATCGCCGAAGTGCTGCTCACGCTGGGCTACGCCGTATCGGGTTCGGACCTGCGGCTCTCGCCGGTGACCGACCGGCTGGCCAATCTCGGGGCGCAAATCTATCAAGGCCATCGCGCCGAAAACGTTCAGGGCGCCCACGTGGTGGTCGCCAGCTCCGCGATTCGGCGCGACAATCCCGAAATCGCGGAAGCCGTGCGGCTGAAGATTCCCGTTATTCCTCGCGCCGAAATGCTGGCCGAATTGATGCGCCTGAAATACGGCATCGCGGTGGCCGGGGCGCATGGCAAGACCACCTCCACATCCTTAGTAGCCGCGATTCTGGGCGCGGCCGGCCTGGACCCCACCTTCGTGGTGGGCGGGCGCGTCAACCACGCGGGAACCACGGCGCGCCTGGGCCGCGGCGAATATATGGTTGTGGAGGCGGACGAGAGCGACCGCTCGTTCCTTCTGCTCGCGCCGGTTGTGGCCGTGGTGACCACAATCGATCGCGAGCATCTGGACCACTACGCCTCGCTCGAGGAGATTCAGTCCGTTTTCGCGCAATTCGTGAATCGCATACCGTTTTACGGCGCGGCGGTGCTCTGCCTCGACGAGCCCAACGTGCAGGCCATCATCCCGCAAATCACGCGCCCGGTGATCACCTACGGCACCTCCAGCCAGGCGGATCTGGTGATCAGCGACGTGGACCTGCGCGGCCTGGCCAGCGAGTTCCGGCTCACCTATCGCGGAGAGGATCTGGGAATGTTTCGCCTGCCCAGCCCGCCCGGCATTCACAATGTGCGCAATGCCGCCGCTGCCGCGGCCGTGGCGCTTTATCTCGATATTCCCGCCGACCTCATTCGCGCCGGCCTGGAAACTTTTACCGGCGTGAGCCGGCGCTTCGAGGTGAAGGGCACCTTGCGCGGCATTACCCTGGTCGACGATTACGGCCATCACCCTGTGGAAATCCGCGCCACGCTCGAAGCGGCACGCGGATGCGGCTACGATCGCCTGTTGGTGCTCTTTCAGCCGCATCGCTTCACCCGCACGCAACTTCTTTGGGACGACTTCTGCCGCGCTTTCAATCAGGCCGACCTGCTGATCCTGACGGATATCTATGCCGCCAGCGAAGCGCCCATTCGCGGCATCACCGCCGAGGCCCTGGCGGACGCGATTCGGGCCGCCGGCCACAAAAATGTGGTCTATTGCAGCACTTTGCAGGAGAGCATCGACCGTCTGCTGCGCGAGGCTCGCCCTGGCGATGCGGTGCTGGCCATCGGCGCCGGTAACGTGAACCGGGCCTTGAGCGAATTCGCCCTGCTCTTGGGCTCGCAGCATTTCATCCCCAGCCGGCAGGGAAGTTAGTGAACCATGGCGATGGACTCGGGAACGGGAATGAGCGATGAAGCTTAGCGATCCGGCCATTCTTGCGGCTTTCCCGGAGCTCGGCGTCGAGCGAATCGGCGGAGCTTCGCTCGCCGAGCGCACTTCGCTCCAGATCGGCGGGACCACCGATTTGCTGCTGATCCGGCGCCACGCCTGTTTGCCGGAGCTGATCGGGCTGCTGCGCGGCGCGGGCGTCCCCTACAAATTCCTCGGCGGCGGCACAAACCTGCTGGTGAGGGACGGCGAGCTGCCCTGGGTGGTTCTGCAGCTGGCTCATCGGCAGGATGAAGTGTGCCTGGATGGAACTTCCGCGCGCGTGGACGCCTCCGCCGACCTCGGCCGCACCGTCACAGCCTGCGCCAAACACGATCTAGGCGGCATGGAGGGCCTGATCGGCGTTCCCGGAACGGTGGGCGGGGCGCTGCGCATGAACGCGGGCGCGTATGGAACGCAGATCGGCTCCTACGTCCGCGAGGTGGAAATCTACCGCGCGGCCGATGCGCGAATCGAAACGCTGCGCGAAAAAGAAATTTCTTTCGAATATCGTCACACTTCATTTGCGCCCGATGATATTATGCTCGCGGTGAAACTGGAGCTGCCCTCCAAACCATACCGCGAAATTTTAGAAGGCATTCGCGTCTGCAACGAAAAACGACGTTCCAGCCAGCCTCTCAACCAGAAAAGCGCGGGCTGTATCTTCAAAAATCCTCCCGGCGGGTCCGCCGGCAGGATGATTGACGAACTGGGGCTCAAGGGCTTTTCCGTTGGAGACGCCCGCGTCAGTGACCGGCACGCCAATTTTTTCGTGAATGCGGGCCACGCGAGCTGCGCCGATATGCTCGGCCTCATCGCGGAAGTGAGCCGGCGCGTTCAGGCCGCCTACGGCATCGAGCTCGAGAACGAGGTCATTCTATGGACGCAGTAAGAGTATGAACACGGGCCCGGACGTCTACCCGCCCGAGGCGCTCGCCGACGATGAACCGCGCTATCTCCGGCGGCAGAAGCCGCTGGAGATTCGCCGCCGCAAATTCGGCAGAAAAAGCTGGCCCGCTTACCGCCGCTGGTCGCTCGCGGTGGTTGCAATTGTCGCGACCGGAGGCGTCGCCTATTACGGCATTCGCTTCCTGATGTTTTCTCCCAGCGTCGCTTTCAGCGATCCCTACCAAGTGGAGATCGCCGGGAATCAATTTGTGGGCCGCGCGGCGATCACAGATGTCTTCACTCCCGATTTGGGCAAAAGCATTCTGCGCGTGCCGCTGGAAGCGCGCCGCCGGCAGATCGAGGCCATCCCCTGGGTGCAAGAGGCCGCTGTCGAACGCACTTTGCCGGATCGCATTCGCGTGGAAGTGACCGAACGCGCTCCGGTGGCCTTCCTGCGCACCGGCAATGAATTGCAGCTCGTGGATGCTTCGGGAGTGCTTCTGGAACGGCCGCTGGAAGCGAGTTTTCATTTTCCGGTGGTCAGCGGCTTTGACGACACCACGCCCATTGCCGACCGCAAGGAGCGCATGGCGCTCTTTGTCGAGTTCATGAAGGAGCTGGAACTGGCCCATCCCGGCGCCGGCGAACAGGTGAGCGAAGTGGATTTCTCCGATGCCCAGGATGTTCGCGCCATGCTGGCGGACCTGCCGGGGCTCGAAGGGCAATATCCCATTTGGGTGCACTTCGGGAATGGCGATTTCGTGAACAAATATCATTTGCTGACAGATAACCTGGCGCAATGGCGGGCCAGCGCGGGGCGCGTGGAATCGGTCGATCTGAGATTCTCGAAGCAGGTGGTGGTCAATCCCGAGCGGGATCCGCAGCCCGCCAAGCCGGTGGAGGCCGCTAATCGCTCGCAGGCGGCTCAGGCTGCGGCCGCCGCAGTGGCGCATCACGCGGCCAACGGCAGGAGCAATTAGTGGGGAAAAAGGAGCGCTATCTGGTCGCGCTGGATATCGGAAGCGCCAAAACGTGCGCGCTGATCGCGGAAATTGAGGATGGAGGCGCGCGCTTCCTGGGAATGGGCGCGGCTGAATCCAAAGGATCGCGCAAGGGCTTGATCGTCAATCTGGATGCCGCAGTTGGCTCCATCCGCCGCGCGCTAGAGGAAGCCGAGGGCGTGGCCAACGTGCCGGTTGAATCCGCCGTGGTAGGCATCGCCGGGAGCCATGTTCGCGGAGTGAATAGCCGAGGGGGAATTTCACTAGGCGCGCGGCCGCGCGATATCGAAAAAGAGCACGTGCGCCGGGCCGTGGACGCCGCGCGCGCCATCACGCTTCCCGAAGACCGCGAAATTCTGCACGTGCTTCCGCAGGAATTTCTGGTCGACCAGCAGGACAACATCCGCGATCCCATCGGCATGGTCGGGCAGAGCCTGGAAGTGAACGTGCATATCGTCACCACTTCGATCACGGCCACGCAAAACGTGGTCACGGCCGTCAATCGCGCCGGGGTGGTGGTCAGCGATACCGCGCTCGAGCCGCTGGCCTCGGCGGACGCCGTGCTTACGCAAGACGAACGCGAACTGGGTTGCTGCCTGCTCGATATCGGCGGCGGAACGACGGAGCTGATCGTCTATTCCGGCGGCGTGGTTCGCCACACTGGCGGCGTGGCCGTCGGCGGCGATCACTTCAGCAACGATCTGGCGGTGGGGTTGCGCACGCCGATTCCGGAAGCGGAGCGCGTCAAGCGCGAGCACGGCTGCGCCTCGCGCGACTTGATCACGGAAGACCAGCCCATCCAGATCGCCAGCGTCGGCGACCGGCCGCCGCGCACGGTTTTTGTTCGCATGCTCAACGAGATCATCGAGCCGCGCGCCCAGGAACTCCTGACGCTCGTGCACGACGATCTGAAACGGGCCGGCCTCGATACGCAGATTCCCGCCGGCCTGGTGTTGGCCGGAGGCGGCGCGCGCCTGCGCGGAATCGCCGAGTTGGCCGAACACACCTTCTCGCTGCCGGTACGCTGCGCCGCGCCGCGCGGGCTCGAAGAGATGCCCGAAGAGCTTTCCCAGCCCGAGTACGCAACGGTTGTAGGGCTGCTACTGTACGGGGCGCACGCTCGCCGCATGGCCGCGCAGCGTCCCCCTACATTGGTGGCTCGATTGAAAAGCATGTTCGCCGGCCAGTGAACCCGAAAGGCGCAGGCCGGCAATATGGGGGGAACACGATGACGCCAAAGGAGTCTGCACTCAGAATCTCGTTTAGCGAAGAGCGGTTGGAAGGCGCGAAGATCAAGGTGATCGGCGTGGGCGGCGGCGGCTGCAACGCCGTGAATCGCATGATCCGCGCCAAGGTGGAGGGCGTCGAATTCATCGCCGCCAACACCGATCAGCAAGCCCTGAAGCTGTCGCAGGCGCCGGTGAAGCTGCAAATCGGCTCCAAGCTGACCAAAGGGCTGGGCGCCGGGGCCAATCCCGAGGTCGGCCGTAAGGCCGCGCTCGAGGACACCGAGAAGATCATCGAGGCCCTCGAAGGCGCCGACATGGTCTTCATCACGGCGGGCCTCGGCGGCGGCACCGGCAGCGGTTCCGCGCCCGTAGTCGCTTCGCTCGCGAGCGAGCTCGGAGCGCTCACCGTCGCCGTGGTGACCAAGCCCTTCGCCTTCGAGGGCAAGCGCCGCCTCACGCAGGCCGAACACGCGCTCTCCGAATTGGTCGGCAGCGTGGACACCGTTATCGTGATTCCTAACGAGCGCTTGATGGAGACCGTCGAGCGCGGCACCAGCTTCTTCGAGGCCTTCCGCATCGCCGATGATATTCTGCGCCAGGCCGTGCAGGGTATCAGCGACATCATCACCATCCCCGGCATCATCAACCGCGATTTCGCGGACGTGAAAACGATTATGGCCGGGCAGGGCTATGCGGTCATGGGCACGGCGGTGGCCTCCGGTTCCAATCGCACCGTGGATGCCGCCAATCGCGCCATTTCCAGCCCCTTGCTCGAAGACAACACCATCAACGGCGCGCAGGGCATTCTCATCAACGTAACCGGCTCATCCAGCCTGTCGCTGCACGAAGTTCACGAAGCCTCCTCCATCATTCAGAAAGCCGCCCACGAGAACGCCAACATTATTTTCGGCGCGGTGATGGACGATTCGATGAAGGAGTCCGTGAAGATTACCGTGATCGCCGCCGGATTCCGCGAAGCCGGCAAGAAACAGCTGCAGCGTCCTTCGTATCTGCCGAAGACGTTGAAGGCGCCCGCAGTCGTCCCTGAACAGGAGCCGGTCCCGATGCCGCCGCAGCCCAGGATTGTGCAGGAGGAAGTGGAAGAAGAGGTGGTCATGCAGCCGGCTCGTCCCGTGCCGCCCGTAATTCAGGAGTCGGCCGCCGACCCGCTGGACCTCGATGTGCCGACGTTTCTGCGGCGCCAGGCGCAAAAGGCGTAACAGGAATCGCGCAAGATCGCTTAGCTTCTGGTCCGACGGCGATCCGGAATGAGCGCCAAGCCGCTCTCGCGCCGAAATGAGACAATCGGCGCATGAGTGAGGTTGTTCGGATCACCCGTGGCGTTTTCGAGCGTCTGCTCTCCGAAGCCCGCATCAATCCGGAAATCGAGTGCTGTGGTTTGCTGGCCGGCCGCGACGGCCTCATCTCCATCGTTTTGCCCGCGAGGAACGCTTTGCAAAGCGCCAGAGCTTACGAAATTGCGCCTGCGGAGCTATTCGCGATCTTCCGCCGCATACGCGCCGATGCGCTCGAACATCTGGGCATCTACCATTCGCATCCCCAAGGCGAAAATTCCCCCTCCTCCCTCGATATCGAGCGCGCTTTCTATCCCGAGGCTGCGTACCTTATCGTCAGCCCGCAACCCGCGGCGATTCGTCCTGTTCGCGCCTTTCGCATCCGCCGAGGCCAGGCCCGCGAGATCGATCTTCAGATTATTTAATTGGAGGTTGGCCGAGACGCCGGCGCTTCAGGCCGCAACGGTCCGGCGTAGAACGGACTGATATGCGGCGTGCACCAATCGCGCCGCGTGTTCCCAGGAATACATCCGGGCGCGCTCGTAGCCGCGGCGGCGCAGCGTTTGCCGCAGGACGTTCTCGGTGAGGATCTGCCGGATGCCCCGCGCGATATCGAACACGTTTTCCGGATTCACCAGCAGAGCGGCCTCATTGAAGACTTCAGGCAGGGACGACACATTGGAAGTCAGCACGGGTGTTCCGTGGGCCATGGCTTCGAGGGGCGGCAAACCGAAGCCTTCGTAAAGCGAAGGAAACAGGAACGCCGAGGCCCGCGAATAAAAGACGCGCAGCACGGGGCTGGGCACGAATCCCAGGAAGCGCACGTCTTCGCGCACGCGTGCCCGCACCACGGCGCGGCGCAGATCCGAATGGCGGTTCAGCGCTTCGCCGATCACCAGCAGCTTGAGCTGGGCGAATTCCGGATTCGAGCGCAGCTCCGCCTTGGCCACCGCAAAAGCCTCGATGAGCCGCGGCAAATTTTTCTGCGGGCGGATGTTCCCGGCGTAAAGCACGTACGGCGAGGTGACCGCGTGGCGTTCCAGGATGCGGTCGGCGTCCGCAGGAAGCGGATCGTTGAGGAAGCGTTCATCGACGGCATCGTAGACCACCGAGATCTTCGCTTCGGGAATGCGAAACGCGCGCGCCAAGTCGCGCTTCGACGATTGCGAGACGGCGAAGATATGGTCGGCGCGGTTCAGCGCCCGGCGCGCAAAGAAAAGGCGTCCGGTTTGCACCGGGGTATTGGCGCCCACCAGCGGGGCCAGCACGTCGGCGAGGTCGTGCACCGTGATCAGCAGGCGCGAAGGAACCACCGCGGGCGCGTAGAACCAGGGCATGTGCAAAATGTCCACGCGGCGCTGGCGCAGCAGCCAGGGCAGGTGCAAATGGGTGCGGAAAGTGCCGGGCTGGTAGGCGTACTCCAGCAGCTCGAAATTTTGGGGAAGAGGATCGAATTCCGCCAGATGCCGGCGATGGCCGATCAGCAAGTAATGCGAGTTGTCGTCCATCCGCGCCAGTTGGTTGACGATATTGCGGATGTACGTGCCCAGGCCGTAATCGCCGGCGCGACGAATATCAATGGCCACGCGCATCGTTTTCCCCGCGCCGCCGGGTTCGCGGCAAACTAAGCTTGCAGCTTCGCCGCGCGCCAGCGCCGCACGTATAGAGGATAGTGCGAGGTGAGCTCCGCCACTTCGCCGCGCACGCGCTCTTCGGTGGCCGCGTCGCCCACGCGCGCCAGCACGTCGCAGATCCAACCTGCGATTTGCTCCATTTCCGGCTCGCGCATTCCGCGCGTCGTCACCGCCGGGCTGCCCAGGCGAATGCCGCCCGCGATCATGGGGGGCGTCGGATCGAAGGGGATGGCGTTTTTGTTCACGGTGATGGTGGCCCGATCGAGCGAAGCCTGCGCATCCTTGCCGGTCAGTCCGCGCGAGTGCAGGTCCACCAGAAAGAGGTGGTTATCCGTGCCGCCGCTCACGATGCGGAATCCGCGCCCGGCCATGCCCGCTGCCAGCGCTTTGGCGTTGGCGACCACCTGCTTTTGATATTCGCGAAACTCCGGCTGCATCGCTTCCTTCAAACAGACCCCCTTGGCCGCGATCGTATGCATCAGCGGCCCGCCCTGCGTTCCCGGAAAGGTGATGCGGTCCAGCTCCTTGGCCCATTTTTGCCTGCAAAGCACCAGCCCCGCGCGAGGCCCGCGCAGCGTTTTGTGCGTTGTGGTGGAGACGAAATCGGCGTGCGGGACCGGGCTGGGATGCACGCCGGCGGCCACCAGGCCGGCGATGTGCGCCATATCCACGAAAAAGACTGCGCCCGCCGATGCCGCGATGCGCGCCATACGCTCGAAATCGATGATGCGCGAATAGGCGCTGGCTCCGGCGACGATCATCTTGGGCTTGTGCTCGGCGGCCAGCCGCTCGATCTCCTCGTAATCGATGGTTTCGGTATCCTTGCGCACTCCGTAGGCAATGAACTTGTAGGTCTTGCCCGAAAAATTCAGCGGGTGCCCATGGGTCAGATGCCCGCCGTGGGCCAGGTTCATGCCCAGCACGGTATCGCCCGGCTGCAGCGCGGTCATATATACGGAGATGTTCGCCTGCGTGCCGGAATGCGCCTGCACGTTGGCGTGCTCGGCGCCAAAAAGCTGCTTGGCGCGGTCGATGGCCAGTTGCTCGGCGCGATCCACGAATTCGCAGCCGCCGTAATAGCGCTTGCCCGGATAACCTTCGGCGTATTTGTTGGTGAGCACGGAGCCCACCGCTTCCAACACGGCCTCGGAGACCAGATTTTCCGAAGGAATTAATTCCAGGCCGACGGCCTCGCGGCGCGCTTCCAGTTCGAGAATTTCGGCGATTTCCGGATCGACGTCGCGAAGCGGGCGGTTCATCCGTTCGAGCGTGGCGCTGTCCGCGGAACCGCTTTCTGCGGTTGTTTTGGCTGTGCTCATTCTTTGTCTCTGCTCCCCGGCGGCGCTCGCAGGCCGCGCGATTTTATGGGACCGAAGGCTCAGGTGGAACGGCTGTGATCGAGTTCCGAAAGTTTGTCGACGCGCCGCTGATGGCGTCCGCCGGCGAACTGCGCCTCCAGAAAACTCGCCGCCGCTTCGATGATTTGATGCTCGTTCAGCACACGCGCGCCCATCGCCAGCACGTTGGCGTCGTTGTGTTCGCGGCTCATGCGCGCGGTCATCGCGTCATGGGCGACGGCTGCGCGAATCCCGCCCACCTTATTCGCGGCCATGGCCATCCCGATGCCCGTGCCGCAGATGAGAATGCCCAAATCGTCGCGGCCTTGCCGCACGCTCAGCGCGACCTTAACGGCGAAATCCGGATAGTCGACCGACTCCTCGGACCGTGCGCCTTCGTCATTTACGGTGTATCCGGCCGATTGCAGATATTTCTTTAAGCTCTCCTTGGCCTGAAAGCCGGCGTGGTCCGCGCCCAGCGCGACGCGCGGTTTCTCCGTCCGTGAATTCCAAGAAGATTCCATCATCAAGAGGGGAACCGATTTTATCGGTTCGCGGTATCGTTTGCAACGTCGCCTCTGCACGGTGGTATCGGCCCCGCAGAAATACCAAAAGGAATGCCAGGGGAGTGCCACAGAAAATGCCGCCGAAATGGAAGCCAAGAATATTTACGCCCGAGGCGCGAGACCGGCGTAAGATCCTCCCATGCGGCGCATCGCGGCGTGCATGGGGGCGCTGACTTCCTTCCTTGTCATGTTCATCGGCCCACGAAGCTGCCTTCTTGTTCTTACACTTCTCGTTTACGGCGCCGCTTCGGCTCGACCGCGCCCGCAAACCCAGGCCGCCCCGGGTCGGATGCTGCTCGACGTGGTTGTGACCACGAAGTCCGGAGCGCCCGCGCACGGCCTCCAGCAGCAGGACTTCACCCTTTCGGATAACAGGCTCAAGCAAACCATCGACTCTTTTCAAGAGGTGGACGGCCGGCAGGCTCCCATTGACGTCATCATTGTTATCGATGCGGTGAACGGCGGTTATTCGACCGTAGGTTTTGAACGCGAGCAGATCGATAAAGTCCTTCGCGCGGATCAAGGTAAACTTGTCCATCCCGTCAGCCTTGCCGTGCTTACAGATACAAACCTGCAGATTGTGGAGGGTCTTTCGAGCGATGGTAACGCGCTCAGTACCGCACTGGATCAGTACGCCAGCGGTCTCCGCAGTTTCCGCTCCTCCGGCGGATTCTTCGAGGCGTACCAGGTCTTCGACATTTCGCTGCGAGGTCTGCAAGACCTTATCGACCGCGAATCGGCTCGCTCCTCCGGAGATCGTACGCGCAAAATCATCGTTTGGCTTTCTCCGGGCTGGCCGCTCCTCTCCGGCCCCAATATCGAGATCGACGCAAAACAGCAGGAATCGTTCTTCGGCCAAATCATCGATTTCTCGAACCATTTTTGGCAGGACAACGTCACGCTTTACGGCGTCGATCCTTCAGGCACCGCTAACCCGTCACACACTTTCTTCTGGAGGAACTTCCTCAAGGGCGTGAGCAAGCCGAGCCAGGTGCAGGCGGGAGATTTGGCGTTGGAAGTGCTCGCCACTCAGAGCGGCGGTATCGCGCTCAATTCGAGCAACGATATCGCAGCTCAACTGCAAAAGTGCTTTGCCGATTTAGGGAGTTACTACCAGCTCTCTTTCGATCCTCCCCATGCCGATAAGCCCAACGAATACCATCAGATCGAAATTCATATCGCTAAGCCTGGCCTGAGCGCGCGAACTCGCCAGGGATATTATTCGCAACCCTGAGCGCCCTCCAGGCGCGATGCGCCGCTTGCATTGCGCGCGGTTCAGGCGGAAAATTCCGGAATGCCGCTGGAATTCACCACCTCCTACATGAAGGACTGCGCCGATCTTTTGCGCTACTACAAGCGCCTTGGGGAACGCGCCATGGTCCAGGTGCCGGACGAAGCGCTGGTCGCGGCTCCCGACGCGGAGTCAAACTCCATCGCCATCATGGTGAAACATCTGGCCGGCAACATGCGCTCACGTTTTACCGATTTCCTCAACACCGACGGCGAAAAGCCCGATCGAAAGCGCGACACCGAATTTGAAGCGCCTCCCAAAACCAGGGCGGAGTTGATGGCCATGTGGGAGACCGGCTGGCAGCACGTCTTTAGCGCCCTCGCGCCGTTAAAGGACGAGCATTTGGGGCAAAAAGTGTTTATCCGCTCCGAAGCTCATTCCGTCATGCAGGCCCTCAATCGGCAACTCGCGCATTATGCCTATCACGTCGGTCAGATCGTTTACGTGGCCAAACACTTCGCCGGCACCCACTGGACAGCGCTCACCATTCCTCGCGGCAAGTCCGAAGAGTTTATGAGCCAGGTAATCTCCGGCAAGGCTTCCCAACGTTAGCAAGTCACTTCTGATTCGCCGTTCCCGAAGGAATCGGCATGCCGTCCGAATTCTGGACTTACGCGAGACGCGAGCAACCTGCTACTTCCAGGACTCTTCCGCCTTTTTGTGCAGCGAATCCGGGGTAAGTTCGATCAGTTCCAAGCGGATGCCGTTGGGGTCGGTAATATTCGACAGCAGAGCCTTGGTTGGGCCGCTGACGCGAAAGTCCTGCACGGTCCCGCCCGCCGCTCTAAGTTGCTCGATGGTCTTCTTCACGTCCGGCGTCTCGATTCCCATGTGCGTAATTCCCACCGGCAACTGCGCGCTGGTGGGGGCCATTTCCAGGAACGTGTCGCGGCTGATCTGGAAATACGTTGTCGTTGGCTTGCCATCCGGGCTGGGAAAGCGAAAAGCCACTTTGAACCCCATCACTTTCGTGTAGAAATTGACGGATTCCTCATAGTTCTTTACCGCGATCCCCACGTGATTCAGCCGCAGGCCGGTGACAGGGCTCTCCTGCGCCGCGCCCGGTTGAATGAGCAAAGTTCCTACAGCAATGCCTGCTACAAATAGTGTCAGTCCGCGTAAATAGACCACGATTCCACGCATTAGCGACCTCCTGGCCAGCTTGTCTTTATCGGACACGTTAAGTCCGCGGCGCCCTTCAAGTCAACCTCGACTCGAACCTGCACGCTTAGCCACGGATTTGAGGGCGATTTTACGCCGAATTAACAGCGCGTCGCTCTGCCGCGCTCGTAACATCCAGCAAAACTTGAGGGAGGCTTGCTGTGTGGGAATCGCTCGAGCAAGTGGGTTGGGTGAAGGTTCTCGGCACTACCGGCTGGTTATATTCGAGCGTTTCGGTCGTCCATTACTTCACGCTGTTTTTCTTCATCGGGACGATCATCCTCGTCGACCTGCGCATCCTGGGTCTTGCCGGCCGCGGCCAAACGATCTCTCTGCTCGCCGATCAGCTTCTTCCCTGGACCTGGATCGGCTTCACGCTGGCGATGATCTCCGGCTTTCTCCTGTTCACCACCGACGCCGGCGATTACGCGCCCGATCACGTTTTTCAAGCCAAAATGCTGGTCATTCTGCTGGCTTTCGTTTTCACGGTGATCGTTCACCGCGGCCAGCGAAGGTGGAATCAATTGTCTGCTATACCCCTGGGCGTCAAGGTGGTCGCCGCGCTTTCGCTTCTGCTCTGGCTCGGCGCCATCCTGGCCGGCGTGGATATCGCGGCGCTCTCTGGATTGGGATAGATTCCCTCCGCGGCCGCCGAAAGCGCCCGAATAGCATTGCAAGATAACGCGAACCGGAGGTGCGCCTCTATGCACGATTTCTTGGTCGCTATTACAAAATGGATTGGACAGACGAGTTGGGCCACGGTAATCCGTACCACGCGTATCTATCCCTATATTCAACTGATCCATTTTTCCGGCCTCAGCTTGTGGCTCGGTACGAACGTGCTCGTCGATTTGCGCATCCTGGGCGTGGGCAGTAAGCGGCAGACCGCGGCCGAGCTTTCCGAAGCTCTCTTCATCTGGAACTGGATTGCCTTCTGCTTCGTGGTTCTCGGCGGGTTTTTGCTCTTTTCGGGCATCGGTACCACGTATCTGGAGAATGCCGCGTTTGAAGTCAAGCTGGGCTTTTTTGTTCCGCTGGCGCTGAGCTGGCATATCCTGGTGCAGCGAAAAGTCCGCAATTGGGGCCGGCAAGCCGATACGCCTCCCGTCGCCAAACTCAGCGCTCTGATCGAAGTGTTACTATGGGTCTGCGTGGTCGCCGCCGCCGTGGAAATCCCGAACTATTAGGACGTGCGCTCGCAGCATCATGGTTGGGTCGGCTGGCAAGCACGGCCGACGGAACCGGATTTGGGATTCGCCGCGCCGCGCCGTACAATAAACCGTCGCACGAAGTGTAGTTTGCCGAAGTGTTGTGTTGCCGAACGGCTTTGCCCGAGCTCGCTAAGCCGCCGAATGTAGGCCGTGGAGAGGTGTCCGAGCGGTTTAAGGAGCACGCTTGGAAAGCGTGTGTTGGGGAAACTCAACCGTGGGTTCGAATCCCACCCTCTCCGCCATCCAGTCGTTATTATCTTTCTCAGTACTACTTCTGGTCCGAAATCGCGACTTTCCCGCGCCAAAGGCGACGACACGCAATTGTCCGGACTAATGTTTCTCTCCAAACTTGATTAAGGAGGCCAAGGCAGGTCGATTTTCTCTGGTCACATCCCCGGCGGTTGAGTTTCGATTCGCCGCCCCTTCTCCGCTTGTGACGTAATCATTTGAGCTGGTAACCGCGCTCTACCAGGACAGCAGCTTCCTCCAAAATGGGGGAGCGGCTGCTGGAATATCGGGCTGTGGCGGCATCGCTTCCCCCTCATTGCTCGTGCCGTAATATTTGTCTTTCGTACGGCGATCACGCGCGCGGTTGGCATTAACGCGAGCCTGTGACCAGTCTTCCGCCCATACGGCCCGGTTGTTCCTCACCCAATAGTGCGACCGGCAAGGGAAGCCCCAATTGCCGATGGAGGGTTCGAGCGAGACCGTCTTGCCGTCGAAAATGAGCTTCCAGTCCGTGGGGCTTAACGGCGTCACCGCTTCCTAGCCGCAGGCGCACTTGTGAACCATCGTCGCATATTCCATCGAGACATATAGCTTCCCTTCCTCGATCACGTCGGGGATGAATTCAACGATTCGTGTGTGAGCGTCTTCGGCGGTTTCGGCTTCATGGCTATCAGATTTTTCATAACTGGCTCCTGGAGGGCTGACCCGCAGCCGCGGCCGGTGCATCTTCGTTCCGCAGCATATTGCCGCCGATCGTATAAGTGCAGTGGTGCTCGAAGTCGAGATCCTGAGAGAAGCCGCGAGCTTTTTCCATGGCACTGTGCAAGGACTCTACCTGTCCTTCCGGGGATTTTCTCGTTCGGGTGCTACTAATTATATCAACCGAGGCGACATTGACATTGGCGGGAGCTTTTCCCTCCGCAATCTTGCATAGTTTGCTCGGAGCTTCCTGTGCTTTCCTGGCGGGCTTATTTGCACTCAAATGGCTTAGTCGGTGCTCGAAAGTGGGCCTTGGTATCTGCTCGGAATCTACTGTCTGATGGCTGCCGGTGCTGTAGCCTTGCTCTACTTCGCGGCTATTGACGCTTGCTCAGCGGCAACTTCCGCTTAGAAGTACTGCGGGTACGCGGTTAATCTGGAGACTCTGTCTTGACATCTAGCAAACCCGTGCGTTAGTGTTGGTCGATAGTTTTTACAATGCATAGACGTTTCGCCCAACGACTGTTTGCAGTGGTCGTGGTCCTTGCGGTCCTGGGTTTTGTCACGGCTGCGCTGGCCCACGGGCACCCTCCTGGGAAGTCGGAAGAAGATTCCCACTGTGCACTATGTATGGCTGTACATAACGGCCATCATATGCTCACTTCCCCGGTCATCGCGCTGCAATTCACGCCGGTCCGGTGTGATTTCCCGGTCGTAAACGCTCGGGTTACAGTTTCATCCAGCCAACTTCTGCCGACGCAAGGCCGCGCTCCTCCCCTCGTTTGACATCTTTCATCTGAGACAGGCCGCTTAACTCGTTGAGGCTTGCCTCCGATTGCCTTCCAGCATTCCGCGTTGTCATTGATATTGCTCGCGCTTCGTCCTTTGTGGATGCGCCAAGACACAGGGCACTAATAAAAATGCAAATGGAAACGCAGATCGTTATCGCTGAGTGGGCATGAGAAGCAATCAACTCGCAAGTTGGAGTCCGTGGGGTTTTGCAGTGCGGCTTATGGCCGCAGGAGGGATCATTATGAATCACCTCGCGAGTTGTCTGTCAGGCAGCAAATTGCTTCAGGAGATTTTCCTGACTTGTGCTTTGACTGCGGCCATTGTTGCCTCGCCCCCTCTCGCCGGAGCGCAAGCCCCCGCCCAACCGGTTCCTCCTCCGCCGGGTACTTCGACACAAGCGCCCCCGAGCGGCCCGTCACAACCGACGCCGCCAAACGATACGCCAGCGCAGACAGGCGGCCAGCCGGCGCAGAGCGGGCAGCCGACCCCGGCGAAGAACACGACAAAGGACACGCCGCCAATTCCACAGCAGGACAATCCGAAAGTGAAGCCCGGTTCAAAGGCCGATGTGGATGCCATTGGGAATCGGGGGGTGGGCAAAGGCATCAACTTCTATTCGGTGGAGCGCGAGATCGCGCTGGGCAAGAGCCTGGCACAGCAAGTGGAACGGTCATCGAGAGTGGTGGACGATCCGGTGGTGGCTGAATACGTCAACCGCGTGGGACAGAACCTGGTGCGCAATTCGGATGCAAAGGTTCCCTTCACCATCAAGGTGATCGACTCGGATGTGGTGAACGCGTTTGCGCTGCCGGGCGGGTTTTTCTACGTCGATAGCGGGCTCATTCTGCGCGCCGATAGTGAGTCGGAACTGGCAGGAGTGATGGCGCATGAGATCGCGCACGTGGCGGCGCGACATGGTACCCGGGATGCTACTAAGGGCCAGCTTGCCCAATTGGCAACCATTCCGCTCATCTTGCTCGGTCCGGCGGGCTGGGCGGGTTATGGGATTTATCAGGGCTTGAATTTCGCCATCCCGCTCTCATTCCTGGAATTCTCGCGCGAGCACGAATATGAGGCCGATTACCTCGGTCTCCAATATATGTACAAGGCTGGTTACGATCCGAACGCCTTTGTAACTTTTTTCGAGAAGATTGAAGCCGAAGAAAAGCGGCGGCCGGGAACCGTGCCCAAGATTTTCTCAACTCACCCACCGACGCCAGACCGCGTAGCAGCGATCCAGAAGGAAATTGAGACTATATTGCCGGCACGGGACCAGTACGTCGTGACCACATCTGAATTCGACAGCGTGAAGGAGCGGCTCCGCGGCATCGAGAACCGCAATAAGCTGATCGACAACAAGAACAACCAGGGGCGGCCGACGCTGCGCACGCGTACCGAGCGGCCCTCAGGACAGGCTGGTGGCGGAGGCGGGCAACAGACGAGCACGCAAGGCGGCGATTCTTCCGACGATTCGGACCGGCCGACGCTGAAGAGGCGTCCGGATGATCCAAGCGATCCCGATACGACTGGTCAGCCGAGCCAGACCAGCCAGCCAAATCAGAGCAATCCGTAAGGCTCGCGTTCAGAACTGAGAGTGAATTCGTGGCCCGCGACTGGGGCGAAGGAGTGACTCGCTTGAAATCAACGCGCACCGTCCTATGTGGCTTCGTGCTTCTGTTTGCGGCATCGGTGGGATGGGCCAAAGGCAAAGCCCCCCGGGTGCCTGCGGCGGCTCAGGCTGGTTCGGCCGTTCAGGCCACCGCTTCGCCGATACTGGGAACGTTGCAGGAAGAGATGGCCCGCGAGATGGCAGTGTTCGGCAAAGCCGATCCGCCGGCTTACTTCATGACCTACACGGTGACGGATAGCGATCGCGCGGACGTGACCGGATCGAATGGAGCGCTGCTTTCGAGCCAGGAACAACGCAGCCGTTGGCTCGAGGGACAAATTCGCGTGGGCAGCTATCAATTGGACGACACGCACCACGTGGGCAACCAGCAGGACGGCGCTCCGGGCAGCTTCGGCGAAGTGGTGCCCGTGGACGACGATGCCGGGGTGCTGAAGCGGGCGATGTGGCGGGAAACGGACGGCCAATACCGCTCGGCCGCCGAGGCCTTCATCAAGGTGAAGACCGGAAAAGACGTCGAGGTGCAAACGGTGGCGCAGGGCGCGCCGGATTTTTCTCGAGAGAAACCGCAAGTTTCTTACGGGCCACGCGCATCGTTCACCGTGGACCGGCGTCCGTGGGAAGACAAAGTGCGGCTTTACACGGCTTCGTTCCGCCAATCGGCAGCGGTGTTGAATTCGATCGTTACGTTCACGGGGCAGGCGGAAAATCAGTATCAGGTGACGACCGAGGGCACCAAACTTCAGTTTGGCGACATACATTACCGGCTGGAGCTTTTCATTCAAGGGAAAGCGCCGGACGGCATGGATCTGGAACGCTACTACAACTTCGATTGGGTCGATCCGTCGTTAGCCCCGGATGACAAGGCGGTTCTGGCGCAGTGCGCCCAGCTGCAAAAAGAGCTGGAGGCGCTGGTCAAGGCTCCGCTGGCCGATCCCTATGCCGGACCGGCGATGCTGACGGGACGCGCGGCGGCGGTCTTCTTTCATGAGGTGTTCGGGCACCGCGACGAAGGGTTCCGGCAAAAAGATACGGGCGAAGGCCAGACGTTCGCGGGCAAGGTAGGCGTAACGCTCATGCCGAACTTCATCACTATCGTCGATGACCCCACGGCGCCGAAATTGGGTTCGACAGTACTGCTGGGAAATTATCTCTACGATGACGAAGGTATTCCCGCGCAGAAAGTGACTCTGGTGGATCGTGGAGTGCTGCGGAATTTCGAGATGTCGCGGCAGCCTCTGAACGGATTTCCGCAGTCGAACGGACACGGGCGGCGGCAAGTGGGTTTTGCGGCGGAATCGCGGCAGGGAAACCTGATCGTGGAGAGCAGTAATAAGGTAAGCAGCGCGCGCTTGAGGCAGATGCTGATCGAGGAGATCAAGCGCCAGAACAAGCCCTACGGCCTGCTGTTCGACGACATTTCGGGCGGCTTCACTTTTACGGGCCGCAGCCAGCCGCAGGCTTTTCAGGTGCAGCCGCTGGTGGTCTATCGGGTTTATGCCGATGGGCGGCCGGATGAACTGGTGCGGGGAGTAGACATCGTGGGCACGCCGCTGGTTTCACTCTCGAAGATCATGGCCACCGGCGACACGATGGAAGTCTTCAACGGTTTTTGCGGCGCCGAGTCTGGTTCGGTACCAGTGGCAGCGGTGGCGCCGCCGCTGCTGATTTCGGAGATGGAAGTGCAGAAGAAGCAGACGTCCACCGACCGGCCGCCCATTCTGCCGCCGCCGGCACACGATCCGCAGGCGCAAGATCCTCCTGTGAAGGCAAACAAATCATGATCTTTCATCAAGCTATGAGAAAGACACTGTGTATCGCTTGCGCGTGCTTCGTCTTGGGAGGGCCCGCGGTTGGGTTCGCTAAGAATGCCGCGCCGGCGGCCGCGCCGCGTCCCGCAGGCCAAGTAGCCGACGTGCCTGCGGGTGACACGGATAAGACGCTGGCGGCACTGCACGATGAATTACAGCGCTCCAAAGACCGCTTGGTGCTGCCGGGCCAGCAGAAGCCTTACTACATCGAATACCGCCTGCTGGATCTGGACGAGCGCATGGTCAGCGCGGAATTCGGCGCGCTGCTGACGACCAGCACCACGCGGAATCGCTTTATGAGCGTGGACGTGCGCGTGGGCGATTACAAGCTGGACAGCTCGAATTTTCTATCAGCGGAGGGATTCCGCGGATTCCTGGGCTCCACGGGCACGGTGGGGATCGATCGGGATTACAACTCGCTGCGGCAGGATATCTGGCTGGCCACCGATCAGGCGTACAAACAGGCGCTCGATTCCTATTCCAACAAACAGGCGGCGCTGCGCACGCTGGCAAACGCGCCGACCATAGACGATTTTGCGCAGGAACCGCCGGTGGTGATGGTCGAGCCGCGCCTGGAGCCGGATTGGACTTCGCGGGACTGGGAGTCGGAGGTAAGAGCGGTATCGGCGGTTCTAAAAAACTATCCCGAGCTATACACCTCGCGCGTGACCTATCACCTGATTTACGCGACGAGCTATCTGGTTTCGACGGAGGGAACGCAGATCCGCACCAGCCGAACGCTGGCCGCTATCGAGGCGAGCCTGGGCACGCAGGCGGCCGACGGCATGCCGCTGCATAATTACCTGGCGATCTACGTCAATCGCCCGGGAGAGCTCCCGCCGGCGGAGGAGGTGCGGCAGCAGCTGGACGCCAAGGGCAAGGAGCTGGCTGTGCTGCGCTTGGCGCCGCCCGTGCAGGATTACGATGGGCCCATGCTGTTCGAGGCGCGCGCCGCCGGTTCGCTGCTGGCGCAGGCCTTGGCGCCGTCGCTGAATGGCGCGCGGCCGCCGCTGGCGATGAATACGCGGTTCGAGCAGATGATGCAGGCGCTGGGCGGGCGAAGCGAATGGATGGGGCGGATCGGACAGAGGGTGTTGCCGTTAGCGGTGGAGTTGGCGGACGATCCGACCGTGCAGCAGTTCCAAGGGCACGAGCTGATCGCGTCCTACAAGGTCGACCAAGAGGGCGTTCAAGCGCAGAAGGTGGCGCTGGTTCAAAACGGCTTGCTCAAGGAGATGCTGATGTCGCGGCGGCCGGGGCCGGACGCCTACGAGTCCAATGGCCACGGGCGCTCGACGTTTCTGTCGGTGCCGCGGCCGATGACCAGCAATCTCTTCTTCACGGCCAGCAACGGGGAATCGCCGGAGGAGTTGCGCAAGAAATTCCTGGATGCCTGCAAGCAAAACGGGCAGGCGTTCGGGCTGGTGGTGCGGGAGATGGATAACCCGGTGCTCGCCAGTTCCACCCAGGAGGAACTCTCCGATTCGCTGGCGACGCTGGCCTCGGGAGCGCCGAACGGCGATCGCATGCCGCTGCTGGTTTACCGCGTAAACGTGAACGACGGGCGCGAGGAGTTGGTGCGCGGAGCGCTGATCTCGCAACTGACGGTGCGGAATCTGCGGACTCTGCTGGGCATAGGCAACGACAACACCATCTTCGCGTATCAGCAGAGCCAGGATGCAGAGACAGCGGGAACCGCGCTGGGCGCGTTCGGCACCGCTAACGGCGGGGTGCCCAGCGACGTGATTGCGCCATCGCTGCTGTTCGAGGAGGTCGAAGTCCGCGGCCCGCACGGGGAGCCGCGGAGCACTCCCATGGTGCCGCCTCCGCCGCTGCAATAGGGCTTCCCAGATCGATTTCAAGACGCGCCGCGCCGATGGCGGTCGAAGCACGCTGGCCATGCCGCAGCGCTGGCGCGTTCTGGCACTCATCGTATAATCCAAAAAGTCGAAAGCAGCTTCGGGGGCAAGCGATATCGCTACGTCCAACTCCACGTCGGCGAAACAGATGGCCGCGCTCGGTTCGGTGGGCTCGGCTATTGTTCTTTTATCGCTGAAGATTTTCCTCAGCCGCATGACGGGCAGCCTCGGCGTGCTCTCCGAGGCCCTGCATTCCAGTCTGGACCTTATCGCCGCAGTCATTACTTATCTCTCGGTGCGAGTGGCCGACCGCCCGGCCGACGCCGATCACACCTACGGCCACGGCAAGGTGGAGAACTTTTCGGCCTTCCTGGAGACAGGACTGCTCATGCTGACCGCGGCGTACATCATTTGGGAAGCGGTGCAGCGGCTGTTTTTCCAGCAGGTGACGATTCGGCCCAGCCTGCTGGCCATGGCGATTCTGGGGATTGTGCTGGGAATCGATCTGCTGCGAGCGCGGGCACTGACGCGAGTGGCGCGGGAGCAGATGAGCGAGGCGCTGGAAGCGGACGCGCTGCACTTTTCGACCGACGTGTGGAGCACGCTGGCGGTGATTGCCGGCGTGGCGATGGTGTGGCTGGGGCAGCGCACCGGCCAGGAGTGGCTTCGTTACGCCGACCCGATCGCGGCGCTGGGCGTGGCTGCCGTGGTGATCTGGGTGGCTGCGAGGCTGGGGCGGCGCACGGCGGATGCCCTGCTGGATACGGCGCCCGCGGGCTTGCAGGAGCGCGTGGCGCGTGCCGTGGATGAACTCGAAGGCGTGCTGCGCACCGAGCGTGTGCGCGTGCGCAGGGCGGGCAACAGCCATTTCGTGGACGTTACCGTGAGCATTCCGCGGGCGGTGAGTTTCGAGCAAGTGCACGCGATCAGCGACCAAGTGGAGCGGCGCGTGGGCGAGATTATTCCCGCGGACGTGATGGTGCATATGGAGCCGCGAGCGCAGGCCGGCGAGCACGTGTTCGATGCGATCCGGGCGGCGGCACAGCGGCGCGGTTTGGCGGTGCACGATCTCTCCGCCCACCAGCTCGACGGCCATCTGTTTATCGAAATGCATCTGGAGGTGGACGAGCATTTGAGCCTGCGGGAAGCGCATCGCCAGGCGACCGATCTGGAGGAAGAGGTTCGCGCGATGCCCTCGCTGGCGCGCACGGGCGCTTCCAAGGGCGCGGAGGTAAATATTCATATCGAACCGCTGGGCGCGCATATCGCCACAGTGGATCGCTCCGCCGGCAGTTTGCAAGACCTGGAGCGCGAGGTAGAGACGTTCGTCAACGGATTGCGAGCCGAATTTCCCGCGCTGAAGGATTGTCACAACGTTCAAGTGCGGGAGATCGAGCGGAAAATTCAGCTTTCCTGCCACTGCTCGATGGATGGCAATTTGCCCATTACGGTGATTCACGATATTACGGCCAAGCTGGAGGACCGAGTAAAGGAGCGGTTTTCGCAGATTTCGCGCGTGACCATTCATCCCGAGCCGCCCGACGCGCGCGAGAATTAGCCGAGGCGATCCCAGGCTAAGGCCGAGCCGGTCCTCTAGGCATTCGCGGGCAAGTTTGTTAGGCTAACGGAAGATAGGGAAGGGCTGTATCCCGGCAAGGGAGCGGCACCGGAGGACCGAGATGAGCACCGCATTTGATGCGGGCAACGGGAAGATTACCGTGCCCGACATCGCTAGTCGCAAGAGTTCCACACCGAATTCCAGAGCCAGTTCCAGCGGTAATTCCCAGAGCAATTCCGAAAAGCGAAAGATCGTTTGCCTGACGGCGTACGACTATCCGACGGCGCGTTTCGTTGACGAGGCGGGCGTGGACATCGTGCTGGTGGGCGATTCGCTGGGCATGGTAGCGCTCGGCTACGAAAATACGCTGCCGCTCACGATGGAGGAGATGCTGCACCACACGCGCGCGGTGCGGCGCGGAGTGCGCAAGGCGATGCTGGTGGCGGACATGCCCTACGGGAGCTTTCACGGCGACAAGAGAGAGGCGGTGCGCAACGCGGTGCGGTTCGTAAAGGAAGCGGGCGCGGAGGGTGTGAAGATCGAAGGGGGCGAACGCCGCATGGAGCTGATCGCCCAACTGGTGGAAGCGGAAATTCCGGTGATGGGCCATATCGGACTGACGCCGCAATCCATGCACGCCTTTGGAGGCTTTCGCGTTCAGGGCAAATCCGTGGAAGCGGCGGAACAGCTTTTGCGGGACGCTCGGGCCGTGGAGGCGGCGGGGGCATTTTCGGTGGTGGTCGAATCGGTGCCGCGAGAGCTCGCCGCGCGGATCACTAGCGAGCTGCGCATTCCCACCATCGGCATTGGCGCCGGCCCGGAGTGCGATGGCCAGATCCTGGTGCTGCACGATATGATCGGCCTGTCCGTGGGACACACACCCAAGTTCGCCCGGCGCTACGCCAACGTGGGCGAGGCGATTCGCAATGCCGTGGGCGCCTATGCGGACGATGTCCGCGAGGGGCGATTTCCATCGGACGAAGAGTCCTACCATCTCTCGAGCGAAGTTCGCGAACGGCTGCTGGCCGTGCGGCGAAGCTGAGCGCAAAGGAAAAACATGATGACACCGGAAGACGCCCGAACTTTGTACGCTTACGACGCCTGGGCCAATCGGCGATTGCTCGACGCTTGCGCGGCGCTGGCGCCAGAGCAATTCACGAAGGACCTGGGGTCCAGCTTTCGCTCCGTACGCGACACCATGGCGCACATCATGGGCGCGGAGTGGCTTTGGCTGGAGCGTTTTCAGGGCCACACGGCCACGCTGCCGAGCGGGGATCAGTTCCCGGACCTCGCCAGCCTGCGACGACGCTGGGCCGAGGTGGAGCGCGATCTTCTGGCCTACGTCGGCGCGCTCTCGGCCGCCGATCTAGAGCGCAGCTTCGATTATCGGGACATGAAAGGGAATCCGCACACTTCAGTGCTGTGGCAGACGCTGCAGCACGTGGCCAATCACAGCACCTATCATCGCGGCCAGGTGACGACGCTGTTTCGCCAGCTTGGCGCCAAACCCATCGGCACCGATCTCATCGGTTTCTACCGCGAACGCGCGGCGCAAGCCGCTCACTAAGAATATCCGGCCGCAGCCGCGTGGAAGTCATACACACCGTTGAATGGATGAAGCAGGTCTGCCGGCAAGCGCGAGCCGAAGGCCGGCTGGTGGGCTTTGTTCCCACGATGGGCGCGCTGCACGCGGGCCATCTTTCCTTGATCGAGGCGGCCCGGCGGGACGCGAGCCCGGTGGCCGTTTCGATTTTCGTGAATCCCAAACAGTTTGGGCCGAACGAGGACCTCGCGAAGTATCCTCGCGATCCGGAAAACGACCGGCGCCTGCTGGAAGAGGCGGGCGTGGATTGGTTATTTGCGCCCACTGTTGAGGAGATCTATCCCGCGGGCTTTCGCACCTCGGTGAACGTGGAAGGCCTCTCCGATCGCCTGGAAGGCAAAATACGGCCGGGACATTTTCGGGGCATCGCCACGGTGGTGCTGAAGCTGTTGGAGATTGTTGCGCCGAGGTTCGCCTATTTTGGGCGCAAAGACGCGCAGCAGGCGCGCATCATCCGGCAGATGGCGCTGGACATGGCGCTGGACAGCGAAATCGTTGTTTGCCCGATCGTGCGGGAGCCGGACGGGCTGGCGCTTTCATCGCGCAACCGTTATCTCTCTGGCGAGCAGCGCAACGCCGCGACGGTGCTTTACCGCGCGCTTTCTCAAGCACGGCGGGTGATCGAAGCAGGCGAGCGGGACACGCTGAGAATCGCCACGGCGGCGCGTCAGGAGTTGGCCGGCGAGCGGCTGGCTTCGGTGGATTATGTGGAGATTGTGGACGCGGATTCGTTTGAGCCGGTGGTGCGTCTCACGCCTTCCTGCCTGGTGCTTTTAGCGGTACGGTTCGGCGGCACGCGCCTGATCGACAATATGCAAGTGGAGATGGATTCGCGCGGCGGAGCGATTTGCGCCCTGTGATGCCGTCTTGTGGCGGATCGGCTTGAGTATAACCGTGCGATTCTTTAGAGAAAGCAAAAGCAGATTCCTCGTCGCCGTTTCCGGCTCCTCGGAATGACAAGTTTTTTTGCGCGGCTGTCCTAAGAAGCTTTAGCGAGTTGCTTGACGGCTTGCAAGACTTCGGGGGCATGGCCTTTGGACGGCGCCTTGTCCCAAATCTTGGCGATGCGGCCATCGGGCGCGATCAAAAACGTGGAGCGCACGATTCCCAGAAAGGATTTTCCGAGGAACTGCTTCATCCGGCGCGCACCATAGGCCTCGATGGCCTTGAACTGAGGATCGCTCAGCAGCGGAAAGTTCAAGTTGTATTTGGTGGCGAACTTGGCCTGGGTCTCGACGCTATCGCTGCTGCATCCGAGCACCACGGCGCCTAGTTTATCGAATTCCGGTTTGGCGTCGCGAAACTCGGACGCTTCGTTGATTCAACCGGAAGTGAGGGCCTTGGGGAAGAAATAGAGCACCACGGGCTTGCCGTGCAGGCCGGAAAGTTCGACCTCGCGTCCATCGGCGGCCGGGAGCCGAAAATCCGGAGCTTTATCGCCCACTTTGAGCATCTTGATCTTGCTCCTTGCTTTCTTCCTTGCCGCCTTAGCGGGCATGGTTCAGCCTAACAAGCGCTTCAGCGTGTCATTGACGATTTGCGGATTGGCCTGGCCACGCGAGGCTTTCATCACCTGCCCAACAAAAAACTTGAATACGCCCTCGTTGCCGGCGCGGTATTTGGCGACGTTGTCTGGATTTTTCTCCACGACTTCGCGGCACAGGCGCTCGATCTCGCTAGTATCTCGAATTTGCGACAAGCCCTGCGCGGAGATGATCTCTTCAGCCGATTTGCCTGTTTCAAACATGGCCGCGAAAACTTTTTTCCCCGAAGCTCCCGTGATGCTTCCCTTTTCGATCTGGGCCACGAGGCCGGCCAAAGCGGCGGGAGCGACGGGGCTCGATTCCACGGGCTGGCCGGAATCGTTGAGCCTGCGGAGAAGCTCGGTCTGAATCCAACTAGCCGCGGCCTTGGGGGGACCACCGGCGCGGACGACCTCCTCGAAGTAATCGCCGAGCGCGCGGCTGGCGGTGAGGCCGCCCGCGTCGTAAGCGGAGAGGCTGTGTTCCTCCATGAAGCGGCGGCGGCGCGCCGCGGGCAATTCCGGCATATCCCGCTGGATTTCGGCCAGCGAGGCGGTGCTGACGTGCACGGGGAGCAGGTCGGGATCCGGGAAATAGCGATAATCGTGCGCGAACTCCTTGGAGCGCATGGCTTCGCTGCGGCCCTCGGCGACATTCCAGAGTCGCGTCTCCTGAATCACGCGGCCGCCGGATTCGATCAAGGCGATGTGGCGTTCGATCTCGTATTCGAGAGCGCGCTGGAGATAGCGGAAAGAGTTCAGGTTTTTTACTTCGGCCTTCGTGCCGAAGCGTTCCTGGCCGCGGCGGCGCACGCTGACGTTGGCGTCGCAGCGCAGCGAGCCTTCCTCCATATTGCAATCGCTGACGGCGGCATATTCGAGCACCTGCTTGAGCACGGTGAGGTACGCGTGAGCCTCGGCGGGAGAGCGCAGATCGGGTTCAGAAACGATTTCGGCCAGAGGCGTGCCGCCGCGATTGTAATCGACGTAACTATGGCGATCGGAATCGGGGAAGCCCTCGTGCAGGTTCTTGGCGGCATCTTCTTCTAAATGGAGGCGGGTGATGCCGATTTTTTTCGCGGCGCCATCGTGCTCGATTTCCAGCCAGCCGTGGGTGGCAAGGGGCAGTTCGTACATGGAAATCTGGTAGCCCTTGGGCAAATCGGGGTAGAAGTAATTCTTGCGCGCAAAACGCGAAGTTTTCTGGATTTGCAAATTGAGCGCCAACGAGGCGCGCAGAGCCAGCTCCAGGGCGCGCTTATTGAGCACGGGCAAGGAGCCGGGAAGGCCCAGGCAGACCGGGCAAGTGTTCGTGTTCGGCGGATCGCCGAAACGCGTGGAGCAGCCACAGAAGATTTTGGTGACGGTTTTGAGCTGCACGTGGACTTCCAGCCCGATAACGGGCTCATAGGCAGCGGCGACTTCGGGCGCGACGCGCGTTACTGTGGATTCGGTTCGAGCCATGGCGAATTCCGCGATTATAACATCTTCAATTCCGGAGCCGGAAAGAGCGCACGAACGCCCGAAAGTCCTGGCTCGAAGAGGCAACGCCAATTTGGCCGAGGTGATGGACCAAGTGCGCAAGATAGTCCGTGGCCAAAAAGCCAAGGGTGACCGTCTGCTCCGATCCGATGCGGCAAGGCGTATCGAGCTTTGAATCAGGCAACCGTGCGATTACGTGAGCGAGGTAACGGTTGTAGGACGCCCACAGTGAGACCAGCATGGGCCAATCCGCCTGTTGAGGCGCCTGCACGCGGACGCACCCGTCCTGGTCGTAGCCAGGGAAGTCCAATGAGTCTTGGAGCGCGGCTCGGACGAATCGCTGGTGATTGTTCGACGCCGAGTCGATCAGATGCCCGATGATTTCCTTGCGGGACCACCCACCCGACAATATGGGCTTGGTACTTTCCGACTCAGGGACTTGGCGAAGCTTGGGCTCGGCAGAATCGATCACGGAAAGCAATCTTGCACTTAGCTCGTTCATCTCGCTCCCTCGCCCGCGAATTATATCCGTCTTGATTGGGGCGAATTCAAGATGGTGCAGGCGCAGGGGAAAGTGAGAGCGGGCCGGACGGCGCTTGACCGACCGTCCCGCGGTGAGACGGCTTATTCGCCGCCGAGGCGGAAGCGCATTCCGATGTAGGCGGCTCGGCCGAGCGCCGGGAAGCCGAGAACGTCTTGATAGTCCTTGTTGAAGAGGTTGGTGACGTGGCCAATCACGCTGGCGTGCGTGGATAGCGCGTAGCTCGCCGCGACGTCCACCCGCATGTAACCCGGATCGCTGGTCAGGCCGAGCGGCGGGAAGAGGAAGTCGCTATCGGTCCGGCGGCCAACGAACGTGGCGGCGACATTTCCATGGAAGCGGCGGATACCGCCATCGAGCACGACGTTTCCCGAATTGACGGGCCGGCGCAACAGGCGATTGCCGGGAAGTTCGGCGGGATCAAAAGCGTTGGGAGAAACGAGCACGCGGGAATCGTCGTAAGTGTAGTTGGCCGCGAGACTCAGATTTTTGGCGAGTTGCAGTTGACCCACGAGATGGCCTCCGCGGGCGCGAGCGAGATCGGTATTGAAATATGTTCCAAAGCTGCTGGGGCAGGCCGCCGGCGGCGTAACCGGGCAAGGCCCTCCTGGAAAGCAGTTCGTAAAGCTGATGATGTTGCGAAACTGGTTGTAGAAGAAATCGCCAGAGAGGGTGGCCTTGTCGCTGTCGAGATGCTGTTCGACGCCGGCATAAGTCGTGCGGCTCTCTTCGGGAAGCAGGTCCGGATTGCCGGGAAAGCAAGGGTCGCTTCCAAAGGATTGATCGAGGCTGGGCTCCTTGATGCCCTGGCCGTAATTAACGCGCAGCCGGGTGGCGCCCCAGAAATCGTGGCCATAACGCAGCGTGTACGCGGCTCCGGCTCGGGGGACGCCGCGGGTGCCGAAATTGGCGTTGTCTTCCTCGCGAAAGCCGGCATTGAGCACAAGACGCTCGGTGGCCTGCCAGCGCAGCTCGAGGAAGCCGGCCTGATTGTTGCGCCTGGCGTGGAGGCCGTCCAAATCCGCGAGGCCGGCGTTCTCCACTTCGTAGTAGTAGCCGAGCGTGGCCGAGAAATGGCGGGCGACGTAGCTGGATTGGCTCTGGAAGCCGGCGCGGTTGAACTGATTGCGGGTGACGAATGGGAAGTCGCAGTAGGCCGAGGGGACGGCGTTGGCAGAGCGCGGGAAATCGCATTCGCCAAAGGGATCGGGCGAGAGAAAGTATGCGCTGAGCGGATCGGCGAACAGCTCGTGAAGATCGTTCTCGAAGCCAAAGAGCCGATGCTGCCAATGCGGGCCGGTGGAGAAGTCCCAACTGAGGCCCGCGGATAAGTCGCCCAAGTCATACTGCTCGTTGAGGGTCGGCGGAGTGAAGAGCTCCTGTCCGGGCTGGCCGGCATCGCTGCTATTGCTGCGCACGGTGAGGCGCAACGAATTCTGTTCGGCGAGACGGAGGCCGAAATTTCCCGAGAAGGTGCGGTCCAGGAAAAAATCGTTGGGGCCCTGGCCGTTTGTTCCGTAATAGCCGCCGGTGACCGAATAATTGAGCGGACCGGCGAGGCCGCTGAGCTCGGCCATGCCGCGGCCCGTCCCGAAGGAGCCTCCATCGGATTCGGCCACCAGAAGCGGCGTGCGCGTGGAGCCGCGATGAGTGAGGACCGCGATGACGCCGCTCATGGCGTCCGAGCCGTCGAGAGCGCTCGCGGCGCCGTGGCTGACTTCGATCTTGTCGACGCCATCCAAAGTGAGTTGCGAGAAAGTATTCATGGCGCCGCCCGGTTCGTTCAATGGAACGCCGTCGACGAACACTTTGGTGTAGTTGGAATTGCCGCCGTCAAGAAAGGTCGAAGCGATACCGCCGATGGCGCCGGTTTGGCCGAGCGTGACTCCGGGAAGCGATTGAAGGAGCGGGGCGATCTGGGTGATTTGCCTGCTATCGATCTGGTCGCGCGTGACGATGGAGACCGACACGCTTGCCTCGTTCGACTCGATGGGCTCGGCCGATGAACTTACGACGACGCTCGAGGAGAGGGGCTCGAGCGCAAGCTGAGCGCGCAGTTCGGGATTTTGACCCGGGGAGAGATTCACATTTTGCTCGTAACGCCGCAGAGAAGGGTGCGTGACGATCAAGTGATAGCGGCCGGCGGGAACATCCAAACGAAAGTGGCCGTCGGCGGATGAGGTGGCCTGTGCGTTGCGATTGCCCGCAATAGAAGGGATAACCTGCAACTGGATGGTTGCGCCGCCGACGGGCGCGTCGCTGGGATCGGTGATGACCCCCTCGAGGATTGCGGCAGTCGTGGTGTTCTGGGCGGAAGCCGGTATCTTGAAGGCGAAGAGCAGGAGAGCAAGGGCAAGTACGGATGCAGCGGTAGAGCGCAGGAGCGTGAGTCGCATGAGTTCCTCCTCTCCCGTCTCGCGCGGGAGGTGAAGGTTGTCCTGCGAAACGCCGAGGCGAAACGCCAGGGCGAGACGTAGGCTGCAAACTCCGCCGGTCTCCTGGCTTGGCGGCTTGGAGCGGGCGGCCTTCCCATGCGGTGGGCTCGTAAACCCAGCCGGACAGTGGCTCGCACGCATCAAAGCGCCGCCTTACAGTCGCGCGGCGGCGACGGCATTTCACCGTCTTCCCGAACGCGGAGCTTGCGGGTGGATTGTGAAAGCGGCAGGGCGGCGCGAACGAAATCGCGACGATCGCCGCTGTGGCTAAAATCGGACCGCGCTTCGCTCGCGCGGCTGCTAGGTTTTCTCCCTCCTTCCCTGGACCAGGACTCGCGGGCGGCCATCCGGGCCGGACTCGACTTCGAGCGGAACCTCGAAGACCTCCTCGAGCAGTTCCCGCTGATAGACGGCGGCGGGCGGGCCCACGCGCAGGCATTTGCCGCGGTGCAGCAAAACGATCTGGTCGGCGAATTCGGCGGCCAGGCCCAAGTCGTGGGTCACTTCGATCACCGTGTAACGGTGCTGGTCGGCAAGGTGGCGGAGGCGGCAAAGCAGATCGATCTGCGCGCGGATATCGAGATGCAAGGTGGGTTCATCCAGCAGCAGGACCAAAGGCTGCTGCGCGAGGGCGCGCGCCAGCACGACGCGCTGCTTTTCTCCGCCGGAGATTTCGTGCATCCAGCGGTCGCGCAGATGCTCGGCGCCCACCTGCGCCAGAGCGCTTTCGGCGATGGCGAAGTCTTCGTCCTTCTCAAACCAGAGGGAGCGGCCGTGGGGATGGCGGCCTTGCAAAACGTAGTCGCCGGCGCGAATCGGGAAGACGAGAGGGCTCTCCTGCTGCACGAAGGCGATGCGCTGGGCGCGGGTGCGCGCGTCCAGATGGCAGGTCTCGAAGCCGTCCAGTTCGACGCGGCCCGAGAGCGGAGCGATGGCGCCGGAGATTAAACGAAGCAGCGTGGATTTTCCGCTGGCGTTGGGGCCGAGGATGGCCACGAATTCGCGCTCGCGCGCCTGGAATGTGGTGGCTTGCAGCGTAAAGAGCGGCGCGGCCTGCTTGCGGGCGGAGAAGGCGTAGCTGGCTTGCTCCACGTTGAGACGCACGTGCGGGGTGTGCCGCGCCGCGGAATCGGGGCGTGCCTCGGTGAAGCTGGCTGTTCCGCTCATGCCAGCCTCCGGCGGAGCAGATAAATGAAAACGGGCGCGCCGGCCATGGCGGTCATGGCGCCGACGGGAAGCTCGGTGGGCGCAATTATGGTGCGCGCCAAAGTGTCTGCCACAACAATGGCGATCGCTCCGCCGAGCGCCGAGGTGGGAATGAGCAAGCGATAATCGGAGCCGAAGAGCATGCGCATGACGTGCGGCACAAGCAGGCCCACGTAGCCGATGGCGCCGCTGACGGAAACGGCTAGGCCGGTAAGCACCGATGCGGAGACGTAGACGACCAGCTTGACGCGGGTGACGTCCACGCCGAGATGCATGGCCTCTCGCTCGCCAGCGAGCAGGACGTTGAGATCGGAGGCGGTGGTCAAAATGGCTCCGGCCGCGGCGAAGAAGCCGCCCATCAGGATCCACAACAAGCCGTGCGGCAGTGAAATAGAGAGGTCGCCCATCAGCCAGAAGGCGATTCCCCGGAGATCGCGGCTGGCGAGCGTGGTCATCAGGAACATGATTGTGGCCGAGAGAAAGGAAGCCGTGACGATGCCCGCCAATAGAAGCATGCCGCTATCGAGTTGGCCCTGGCGGCGGCCAAGAAAGTAGACAACGGCAATCGTCGCCGCGGCACCGAGAAAAGCCGCGAGCGGCGTCATCAACGGCAGCGCGGGAGCAACCAGCAGCGCTAAGATCGCTCCGAGCGCGGCTCCGCTCGAAACTCCGAGCACGTAAGGATCGGCCAGAGGATTTCGCAGCAGCGCCTGAAAGCTCGCGCCGGCCACGGATAGCGCGGCGCCGACCACGATGCCCAGCAAAATTCGGGGCAGGCGGATATCGACCATGATCAGGCGGAAATCGGTGGAAATTTTCTCCGGGTGACCGCTGGCGAGCCACCACAGGTTCTGTCCCAAATCGGCGAACGAAAATGGAACGGCTCCAAGGCGCAGCGCCAGTAGCACGATGGCAAAGAGCACTGCGGTAAGAAGCGCGCAACTCCACAGCACGCGTCGCAGGGTCAAGGGCTTCATGGGGCTCCGCCTGGGGCTGAGAAAGCCAAGACTGGCTGGGACAATCGTGCGACCAAAAATTGCGGCAACTGCCCCGAGGCATGAATGCCAAATGAGGCCTGAGCAGCAAACCGAGATGGGTAGAGCGCGGCCGCGAGCTGTTCGATTCCGTCAACCAGGCGGGGCGAGGGATGGCTGATCGCTTCCGGCACAACGATGAAGCGGCGATTGCGCACGGCGTCCAACTGGCGCCAGGCGGGGCGGTCCTGCAACTCGGCCAGCTGCCTTTGTACCTGTTGCGGATCGTCGCTCGAAAAGATCAGATACTTCGGCTGCAGGCGGATGACCTCTTCGAGATTGATGTTGGGCCAGGATTGCTGCGTATCGATGATGGAATGCGCGCCGGCGCGGCGCAGGGCGTCTTCCAAGAAAGTGTTACGGCCGACGGAAATCAGGGGATCGAGCCAAACCACCATCATCACGGTTTGCGGCGGCAAGCCTGCGAGCCTGCGGTCGATCTGGCTCAGGCGCGCGCGCAGATTCGCGAGCAAGGAACGGCCCGCGTCACCCGCGCCGAGCAATTCGCCCAGCCGCTCGGTCGAGGTGAGCACCTGCTCGACGCTGCGCGGGTCCGTGCCGTAGACGGGGATGCCCAACTGCTCGAGCGAATGCACCGAGGCTATCCGATTGACCGGCGTAGCTACCACCAAATCCGGATGCAGGGCCGCAATCACTTCGATATTGGGATCGACAGGGCCACCGATGCGCGTCTTCCGCTTGGCTTCGGGCGGATAATCGCAGAAATCCGTATCGCCGACGATGCGGTCGCCGAGGCCCAGCGCGAACAGCGTTTCGGTAGCGCTAGGCGCCAGGGAGACGATGCGGCGGACCGGCTGCGGAATGAGCACCGAGCGGCCCGTTTCGTCCGTTACTTCACGGGAGGCAGGTCCGGTTGTATTGTCTCGCGGCATGGCCTGAAGCGATTCGACGCGCGCGCCTGAGAGCAGCAGACAGCCCATCGTCAGCGCGACCAACCATCGAATCAAAAAACCGCGGGCCGGCGCAAGAAAGATTCTGCCGGGTGTGTCTTTAATTAAGACTTGCCCGGCGCCGAAGATCGGATCTTGGCGGACAGCGAACCTGGCCCGAATCGAGAGGGGCTGGTGAGCCGGGAGCGCGGCCTTCCGTAAATGTGCCATGGGACGATGCGGCGAGTATCAAAGCTATTATCGGGCGACAACAAAAAAGCCCCGGCGAAGGGGCTCAAAAGCCACACTCTCTCGCTCGAAGAGTGTGGGCCTGCAGCGGCCTGGGCGGGTGTCCTGACTTACGGCCTTGGTGGCCGATTACAGTGGCGGGACCGTGGCCGATTTTCACGGCCTTCCCCCAATTCCCGGACTTGCAAGATGTCGTCAGCGAGTTTATGCGCCGAGACGCGGAGTGTCAACCGCTCCACTCCTGCTCCAGATTAGCAGGCTCCAGATTGGCCCGGATTCGCGGACCTACATAGGGTCGCGATGCTTCAGGCGTCGGCCCAGCGCCGCAGCAGATTGTGATACACGCCGGTGAGCTGCACGGCAGCGGGATGGCCGGGATTGTCCCGAGCGAGGCGCTGAATCGCCAGATCGAGGTCAAACAACAAGGAACGCTCGCCATCGTCGCGAACCATGCTTTGAATCCAGAAAAATGACGCGATGCGTGCGCCGCGCGTGACCGGACGGACTTGATGCAAGCTGGTCGAGGGGTAAAGGATCATGTGTCCCGCAGGCAACTTGACGCTGTGCGTGCCGTACGTGTCTTCGATAATCAATTCGCCGCCGTCGTACTCCTCCGGCGCGCTGAAAAACAGCGTAGCGGAAAGGTCGGTGCGAATCCGGTGCGGTGTGCCCGTCACCGGACGAATGGCGTTATCGACGTGCGTGCCGAAGGCCTGGCCTCCCTGATAGCGGTTGAACAGGGGAGGAAACACTTTCAACGGCAGGGCCGCGGTGATGAAGAGCGGGTTCTGCCCGAGAGCATTGAGGATCAACTCGCCCAGTTGCCGAGCGGCTGGGGAATCCTCGGGCAGTTGCATATTGTCTTTTACGCGAGCGGATTGATGGCCGGCGGTCACACGGCCATCAATCCAGTCTGTTTGATCAAGCAGTTGCCTGGCTTGCGTGAGTTGAGCAGCAGTGAGCACATCGGGTATGGGTGTGAGCATGGGTATGGTCCGTTTTTCGGATCAAAACCTGAAATTGAGGCCGGCGAGGGCGGTGAAACCCGCGCCGGGGACGATGTGCGCAGGATGGACTTGATCGTAGTAATACCGGTTGGTCAAATTGTTCAGATTGAGTTGCAGGCTGGCCCGCTCAGTAAGCGGGTACTTGGCCATGGCGTTGAACACCCAATAGCCCGGCACTTCCTTCAGTAGATTGACCGTCGCGGAGCCTACACCCGTTGGGACCGCCACATAAGGAACCGTGCTGCTGGCCGTGCGCTTATCGACGAAATTCCCGCCGGCGCCGACTTCAAATCGTTTCCAAGGAAACCGGTAAGTCGTCCAGAAGTTGAACGTATTCCTTGGAACATTGGCCAGCTCCGCGCCGATGGACTGGGGATAGTATTGCGAGCTGACGACTTCGCTGGCCAGCAGAGCGTAGCTGGAGAGAATTTGCCAGCGGTCGGTGAGATGGCCGCTGAGCGCGACCTGAAGGCCGTTGATGCGCTGATTGCCTCCCAGAACGTTCTGCAAGGGATTATTGGGATCGGGTTCGCGGGCGTTGGCCTTATCGGTGCGGAAGATCGAGCCGGCCGCGGAGAGTTTCCCGGCCAGGTCCCACTTGCTGCCAACTTCGAACGTCAGGTTTTTTTCAGGTGACGTATTGGCATTGGCGGTGCTCAGCGAAAGCGCTTCGGCCGATGGATCGAACGAATTGCCGGCATCGAAGTAGACGCTGCCGTTAGGCTTTGGCTTATACACCAAGGCTCCGCGCCAGCTGGGCAGAGCGACAATCTGCGTGAACGCCGATGACGGCGCAATGCTCTGGTTATAATCCGCGTCAAAATGGTCCCATCGTCCGCCGCCGATGAAATCGAATTTATTGCCCAGGTGCATGGTGTCGAGAAGATAGGTTCCGAACGTTATGGCTGTTACCTGGACCTGGCTGCTGGGCGTGGAGGCGCCGGCGTACGGCTGAGATTCGTTAGGGCTCAGCAAGCTTGTGGTGGGCACGCCGGTGATGGTGTCGCGCGAGGGATCGGAGGTCTCGCGTATGCCCTCGAGGCCGGCGACCAGAGTATGCCCGATAAAGCCGGTGTTGAATTTGAAGGTCGCGTCCATCTGGTCGTCCAACGATGTTTCCACGCTATCCACGTTGAGCTCATTTCGGGTGACGACGATGGAGCTCAGTGGAGTTTGCAGAGTCGCACAGCCGGGAACCGGAGTGGCCGCACAGGCGGTGGTCTGCGGCTCGGTGATTTGCGCATTGCGCCCTTCATGCGCGTAGCGAATGACGTTGCGCAAAGTGATCCCTTGGTTCACGTCATGTTCGATCTTGGCTGTGAGGATATCGTCGTTGGTGCGCAGGAAATTCGCGTCCTGGAAACCATAATAATTGTCGCGAGCGACCGGCGCGGGTGCGTTGAAGAGCCAAGGGATTCCGTAATCCGGAGTGTCGTCCTCGGATTGATGGAAATAGCTGAAGGCCACGCGCGTAGGACCATCTAATCCGAGCGCGAGAGACGGCGCGAAGCCGTAGCGCCGATATTCGGCGAGATCGCGATCGGCGATTTTATTATCGTCGCCCATCAGGTTGAGGCGAAAAGCGGCGCCGGAGCCAAGCTTCGCAAGCGGCTCATTCACATCCAGGGCCAAGCGGCGGGTCATGTCGCTGCCCCCGGTGGCGTTCCCTTGAATGAAGGGCGTCATCTGCGGGGCCTTGCTGACTTCATTCACCACACCGCCGGTGGTGCCGCGGCCAAAGGTGATGGCCGAGGGACCTTCCAGGACCTGCACCTCTTCCTGATCGAACGTATCGCGATAATAGCTGCCGAAATCGCGCATGCCGTCCAGGAAGATGTCATTCCGCGCCGTAAAGCCGCGAATGGTCAAATTATCGCCCTGGGAGCTGCCTTCACCCGCGGCCAGGCTGATGCCGGCAACGTTGCGCAGCGCATCGCGCAACGTGGTGGTGTTCTGCTCCGACATGATCTGCCCGGGTACCACGCTGATGGACTGAGGCGTATCGAGAATCGGCGAGGTGTATTTCGGAGAAACAACCTGGCCGATCTGAATGGGTGGAGCATTCACCGTGAGCGACTGTTCGACAGAAGCCAGATCCAACCGGACGAGCTCGGCGCCGGCAAAGCGGTAGCTCACCCCTGTGCCGTCGAGCAATCGCGCCAGCGCCTGTTCGTTCGTATAGTCGCCGCTCGCACCTGGCGATTGCACTTTTCCGATGGCCGTATTGCCCAGAACCACGTGCAAGCCGCTGGCGGTTTCAAATGCAGGCAGAATCTCTTCGAGTGGTCCAGGCGGAACGTCAAAGAAGTGCGTGGGTAGTGTTGCATGGGTCTGCGGGGGCGTGCTTTTGGGGCTGACCGGCGTCTGGGGAACCTGAGCTAAAGCTACCTTGTGGCTTCCCAAAGCGGAGTAGGCGACCAGGGTACCCATGGCCACCCACTTGTAAGTGATCGGCCACGAGCCTTTCTGGATTTGCTTCTCTCGTCTTTTTGTGTTCTTGCTGTCGCGCTTGCTGTGTGTATTTTCAGCCACGGTTGTGCTCTCCTGTAAACCCGTGGCCGGTTCTCGTATAATCACGACGATTGCCAGCCTTCGGGTTGTCGATTCCGGTCCCTGCGGCCCTTGGCGAAAGGTTCGCCGTGGGGATCGGCCCTAAAATCTCAAGCTTGTCTTTCCGTCCACCACTTCACTTCGTTGCTACCGCTCCTTAATCCTGGTGGCGATCCGGTGTTGCGACTCAGTCGCATTTAGGAACATTCGCCGACCCGCCGAGAGACACTCATTTGATCGCCCAGTTGGAACGCTTACTGAGAATGGGCTTCGGGCCGCGCTTTTCCGCGATGGGCGCGGCACTTGCTGCAGGATCCGCCCGCTTCCAGACGGATCACGGCGATTTGAAAACCGCTCCGCGCGGCCATCTCCTTCTTGAGCGCGTCGAAGCTGGGGCTGGCGTATTCCACGATCGACCCGCAGTAAAGACATGCCAGGTGACAGTGATCGCGGCTGGTCTTCACTTCGTAATAATGCTTCTCGCCCTCGATGTGCATCAGATCGAGCTCGTCGATCAATCCCAGATTCTTGAGGAGGGCGATGGTGCGATAGACCGTGGCGCGGTCGATTTGGGGATCGCGCTGTTTGGCCAAGCGCAGAAGCGCCGCCGCATCGAGATGGCGCGGGGATTCTTGAATGATGTTCACGAGCAAGCGGCGCTGCGCGGTGATGCGCACGCCTCGCGCCAGCAGTTCCTTGAGGAGAGCATGCCTGGCGATGCTGGACTTTTTGCCCGAGCGGCCTAGCTGCGACTCAGTCGCAATAAGAGAGTGTGTTTCCATGAGGGACCTGGTTTAACCGCCTTCTAGTTGCAACTCAGTTTCAACTAGGGAAGCTATTCCACCCCATCGGGTGCCCTTCTGTCAAGTCGGATGTGTAGAAGACCGACAAGGAGAAGGCTGGGAAGGCGACGCTAGGCGCACTTTGTGAGGCGGTGCAGCCCATGCGGTAATCCCTCGGCAACCTTGACGCAGGGAGTAGTATCGTAACGGTGATTGGGGCGGTGATCGGGGCCATTACGTCTTGAAAGGAGCACATCGATGAAGACTACAGTGATCCTGGTGGGCGGCCTGCTTTTGCTAAGCCTGGCGGTTTGGGCCCAAGACGACGCGGAGTATCAGAGCTGGATGAAGTCGAATAACGCGAATGTGGCGAGCCTGCGTATGAATTTGACGGCCAAGTCAGGCGACGCCGCCGCAGCCGATGCCAAGAAGCTGCAAGATACCTTCACGCAGGTGCATGCCTACTGGCAGAAGAAGAACGTCAGCGACGCCACGCAGTTTGCCATGAACGCGGAGAACGGTTTCAAGGAAGTTGGCGAGCTGGCCGCGGCCGGCAAGTTTGACGAAGCTTCGGCAACACTGATGAAGACGCAGGCCAATTGCGGCGGCTGTCACATGGCGCACCGCGAGAAGGCGACGGACGGCTCCTGGAAGATCAAGTAGCACAGGACAACGCGGCGAGCGGCTAGTTGCGTTCTTCTTATGGCACGGCTGAGAGGAATTCTGCCGTTTTCTGTGATAGCCTGACAGGCGAATCTAGGGATAATACGGACTCAGGCCAACCCCATAGGGTAAATTCGTCATCTTCAGGCGCGTTGACGCGTTGAAAAGAATTAGGGAGGAGATCATGCCGAATCGCAGAGATTTCATCAAGGGCGTGGCGGGCGCGACGGCGGGACTGTGGGTTGCAAACCGCGCCTTCACGGGTGTGGCAGCAGCTCAGAATCAGGGACAGGGGCGCGGCGGCCGAGGCGGCGCGCGCCAGGAGGAAGCGCCGTCCGGGCCCGTGGTGCGGCGCGAGGTACGCGTCGGGAACAAGCGCGTCAAAGTGATCGACGTGCATGCCCATGCTTCGATTCCGGAAGTCGCGGACGTGGTGAAGGGTACAGCGGCGGAGCGCTTCGCCCGTGGCGGCGGGGGGCGGCCGCTGGGCGACGATCGTATCCGGGAACTGGACAAGCGAGGCATTGACGTCCAGGTGCTGGATATCAATATGTTCTGGTGGTACGGCGTGGCGGATCGCGATCTGGCCGCGAAGATTGTTGATACTCAGGACAAAGGGCTATCGGCCTGGTGCAGCGCTCATCACGATCGTTTCGCGGCCATGACCTCTCCCACGCTGCAGTTTCCCGATCTGGCCGCTCAGCAACTCGAGCACGCGGTGAAGGATTTGGGCATGGTGGGAGCGGCGATCGGAGGGCACGTGGAAGGTGAACCGCTTTCCGATCCCAAGTACGATCCTTTCTGGGCCAAGGCGCAGGAATTAGACGTGATCGTCTTCATGCATCCCAATGGCGCCACGAACGTGGCCAAAGAAGATGCCTTCAAAGGGCGAGCCGATTTGGGGAATATCATCGGCAATCCGCTGGAAACGAGTCTCTTCCTTTCTCACCTGATGTACGACGGAGTGTTCGATAAGTTTCCGAATCTGAAAGTAGTGGCGGCGCACGCGGGCGGCTACATGCCCTCTTATCTCGGCCGGAGCGAAGTGGCTTGCGAGGTGCGCGCGAATGCCGGTTGCCTGAACAAAAAGAAGCCCAGCGATTATCTCAAGTCGCAGGTGTATATCGACTCGATGATCTTTTCGCCGGAGGGCATACGGCATCTGGTGGCGGAGGTTGGCGCCAGCCAGATCGTTTATGGCACGGACATTCCGCTGGTCTGGCCGGACACGATCGATGCGGTTCTAAACGCGCAGATCTCCGACGCCGATAAGGAAGCAATCCTGGGCGGGAATCTCACCAAAATGCTGCGGCTCAAGACATAGCTAAGCAACGCAGCCAGTCTCGAAATCAACTGCGCCAGCGCAGCGTGACCGGGCCTTCCAGGGGATGCCGCATCGGCACGCCATTCCGCTGCGAATCCATATAGGCCGACTTCAGCTGAAAATACCAGCGCGCTTGCCGGTCCGCATCGTCGATCAGCATCATGCGAGGCTGCACTTCGAGGCCCGGCTTTTGCAGTTCGATCACGCGCTGATCCTGGGCGATGAAGCGCTTTCCAAAAAAGTGAAGCAGCGGCGCCACCAGGGGAAACCAGGAAAAGAGGTTCCAGGCGGCGCAGAAATCCAGGCGGCAAAGCTCGCGCCGGATGGGCGTGATGGTGGTGCGGTTGGTGAACCAGTATTTTCCGCAGCGAACCTCCTCGGTGCGCATGTTGGGCAGAACAAAATCGATTTGGGTGGTAACTGCTGCGCCATAGATCTTCAGCAGCTTGTAAGGCGCGCTATTGGCCGAGGGTGTGTGCGGACTCATGCGAAAACCGCGAGGGATGGGCTCGAAGGTTTTCTGCTTCTCGCGAATGCTATGGCGGCTTCGCCACCACCAGGAGCGGTGCACAAACGGGCCGTGAGCCGGATCCATCAGGCCGATGATTGCGGTATCCATGCTGCAAGCCAGGGTCGCGGAAAGATGCGCGAGGCGATAGTTGCCGCTGTATTTGGGCAATTCGGGCACGGGCGGCAGCGCGCCGTTGGCAGGCGCACGCCCTTCCGCGTTGGCAAGATAGGCCCAGATGTAGCCGTCGCGCTCCTGGCAAGGGAAGCTGCCGGCATAGATCCGGCCGCACTGCAGCTTGGAATCGTCCGTGACGGAGGGAATCACGCGGCATTGGCCGCTATGCGCGTCGAAACGCCAGCCGTGGTAAGCGCATTCGACGGTCTGCCCGTCATAATGGCCAAGTGAAAGCGGGAAGGCGCGGTGGGGGCAGACGTCGCGCAGGGCAAACGGTTTCCCTTCGGCGTCGCGTCCGAGAACGAGAGGGATCTCCAGGCGCTGCGAAGTGACCAGCTTTCGGCCGCGTATCTCGTTGCTGCGCAGGACCGGGTACCAAAAACCCCACAGAAATTCGCCGCCGTCCGAAGCCGTTGAGACGGGCAGTGCCGCGCTTTGCTCCATCAATTCCATGAGCGGATATGGTTCATGATAACCGTCATCCTATATCGTCCACCAGCGTTGCCCAAGAGAGAAGAGTTGCGCCCTTGGTAAGGGTCGGGTTTCCTGTGCCGCGCGCTTACGGTATCCTGTCCCTCCATGCATGACCTCAACTATTTTCGCGAGCACCTGCCTGAATTCGAGAAGATGGCGGCACACCGCGGCGTAAGCATCGATTTCGACGCTTTTCGCGCGCTGGACCGCAAACGGCGCGAACTCGTCACCGCGACCGAGCAGCGCAAGGCCGAGCGCAATCGCGCCAGCGAAGAGATTGCCCGGCGCAAAGGCGCGGGCGAAAAGGCCGACGATCTGCTGGCGGCGATGAAAGCGGCATCGGAGGAGATCAAGCGCGGCGACGAGGAGATTGCCCGCCTGGACCCGCAGTTGCAGGATTTCATGCTGTCCATGCCCAACCTGCCGCATTCGTCGGTTCCGCAGGGGCACGATGCCAAGTGCAACGTGGAGGTTCGCCGCTGGGGCAGCCCTCCGAAATTCGATTTCGCGCCCAAGCCGCATTGGGAGGTCGGCGAAGGCGCCGGCATTTTGGATTTGGCGCGAGCCGCAAAGATTGCCGGAGCGCGGTTCGCGCTGTATCGCGGATTAGGCTCGCGGCTGGAAAGGGCGCTGGCGAATTTCTTCCTGGATGAGCATGCCCGCAAAGGATATACGGAATATCTTCCGCCGTTTCTCGTCAACACCGCTTCTCTCACCGGCGTTGGGCAGTTACCGAAGTTCGCGGCGGACATGTTTCATCTGGAGGGAACCGATCTGTGGCTGACTCCCACGGCCGAGGTCGAGCTGACCAGCCTCTACCGCGCCGAAACTCTCGATCCGGACCAGCTTCCGATCAAGGCGTGCGCCTGGACGGCCTGCTTTCGTTCCGAAGCGGGCGCCGCCGGCAAAGACACCCGAGGCATTCTGCGCCAGCATCAGTTTCAGAAGGTGGAGATGTTCAAGTTCACGCGGCCCGAGCAGAGCTATGACGAACTGGAATCGCTGGTTGGCGACGCGGAGTCTCTGCTGCAGAAGCTCGGGCTGCATTATCGAGTGGTGCTCCTCTGCACCGGGGACATGGGCTTCGCCTCGAGCAAGACCTACGATATCGAGGTGTGGCTGCCTTCGGCCAACGAGTTCCGCGAGATCTCTTCCTGCTCCAACTGCGAGGCCTTTCAGGCGCGACGCAGCGGCATTCGCTTCAAGCCCAAGGGCGGCAAAAGCGATTTCGTGCATACCCTGAACGGATCGGGCCTCGCCGTTGGGCGCACCTGGCTGGCATTGGTCGAAAACTATCAGCAGGCCGATGGATCGATCGCCATCCCAGAGGTATTGCGGCCATACATGGGGGTCGAAAGCATCCGTCCCTGACGCGCGCGTCAACTCCGCGTGTCCTAACTAACTGACATATATAAGGATACGCGGTGTCGGGCGCAATCCTAGTGTCCTAAGTTGAACCAATCATTTCCATAAGACATGCTGGATTCAATTGACAACCGCTTTTGGTAATCAATACACTGCGCCCTTGTTTGCTGGCAACTTAGAGAATCCAATGAATTCGCTCAGTCGCATATTTCGAGTGGTGCTGTGGGGAGTGGTGACGGGCGGGCTGCTCTCTTTTGTGCGGCAAGCCTCGAACCTCCAAGTGACCCACGGCGCGCCGCCTCGAAAATCACCCGCCGCAAACCGGCTTCACCGGGACCCCGTTTGCGGCACCTACGTCTCCGCGGAGATTTCGGTAAAGCTGGAGCAATCGGGCCATGTCACACACTTCTGTTCGTCCGAGTGCCGTGAACGGTGTGCGCGGCCGGCTGCGCGCGCGGCAGGGGCCTAGAAGTGACGGCGCAACGACCGCCGAAACGAGAAGGAGAGAGTGGATGGGAACGGTGGCCAAAGCTATGCCGCAACCGGTGATTCCGAAAATCGCTCCTCGGGAAGACCTCAATCCTTTCCGCATTGCTCAAATGCAGTTCGATATGGCCGCGGAGTTTCTGAAGATCGACGCGGGACTGCGTCAAATTCTGCGCACCCCCAAGCGCGTGATGGAAGTCTCCATCCCGATCAAGCTGGATAACGGCCAAGTGAAGGTTTTCGCCGGGTATCGCGTGCAACATAACATGGCTCGAGGACCAGCGAAGGGGGGCGTTCGCTACCATCCGAATCTGACGCTGGACGAAGTGAAGGCGCTGGCTTCGTGGATGACGTGGAAGACGGCGACGGTGAACATTCCTTACGGCGGCGCCAAAGGCGGGGTGATCTGCGACGCGAAGCGGATGTCGCGAACCGAATTGGAACGGCTGACGCGGCGATTCACCTACGAAATCATGCCCATTCTGGGACCGGAGCGGGATGTGCCCGCGCCGGATGTAGCGACAGACTCCCAAACGATGGCCTGGATGATGGACACGTATTCCACTCTGGCCGGCGAAGCCGCGCTCGGGTGCGTTACCGGCAAGCCCGTTTCGCTGGGCGGCTCGGAAGGCCGCTCGGATGCCACGGCTCGGGGCCTCGCTTTTGCCATCGAGGAAGCCTGTAAGTTGAAAAAGATGTCTTTGCGCGGGGCGAGCGTGGCGGTGCAGGGCTACGGGAATGTGGGCTCGGCGGCGGCGCGCATCCTTTCAGAGAAAAAGGCAAAGATCGTGGCCGTCAGCGACTCGCGGGGCGGCGTGCTGAATCCGCGCGGAATCGATCCGCTCAAGGCTTACCGCTATAAGGAGCGCGCCGGAACCGTTGTGGGCATGCCGGGCGCTTCGCGCATTTCCAATGAAGACCTGCTGGCGCTGAAATGCGACATTCTCGTGCCTGCGGCGCTGGAAAACGCCATAACGCTGCACAACGCCGACCAAATCAAGGCCAAAATCCTGGCGGAGGGCGCCAATGGGCCGACCACACCGCATGCCGACGAAGTTTTGGCGCGCAAGGGCGTTTTCGTGATCCCGGACATCCTGGCGAATGCGGGCGGAGTGGCCGTCAGCTATTTCGAATGGGCACAGAATCTGCAAGGCGCCCACTGGCTGGATACCGAAGTGAACCAGAAGCTCGAGATGGTGATGCGCCGCGCCTTCAACGACGTGTACATGACGATGCGCAAACACCGCACGCATTCCCGTGCTGGCGCTTACGTGCTGGCAGTGAGCCGCGTGACGGAAGCGATGCTGACGCGGGGTCTGTTCCCCTGAACTTTTTTCCCCGATTCGCTCACCTTGTAGGTTCGCCGCGCATCTGTATAAGAGATGAGAGCGGCTTTTGAGTGGCAAGAGTCTCTTAATCCCACGAAAAAAACTTGCACTGGCACATCGAGGCGCGTAAATTCTGCTGTGCCGGTTCACTCCCGCGCGAGTGGCCGGCTTTTGTGCCTGGCAGGGAGGGCACGGCGAGTTGAATAACCACCATCATCCTTCTTTTCCCATTGTCTTGACGGTTGCGGGGTTCGATCCTTCCTGTGGCGCCGGGGTCGGTGCCGACCTGAAGACATTGGCGGCTAACAATTGTTATGGCGTCGCGGCGATCACGGCTTTGACGGTGCAATCCACTCAAGGCGTGAAGGCGGTTCACGCCACTCCCGCGGCAATTCTGCGGGCGCAACTTGATGCGTTGGCGGAAGACCTTCAAATCGCGGCGGTGAAGATCGGGATGCTGGGCACGCGCGCCAATGCCGTGGCCGTTGCCGAATTTCTGGACAAGACGAATTTGCCAAACGTCGTGCTGGACCCAGTGGTGCAGCCCACGTCGGGCGGGCCGGATCTGCTCGATGCCAGCGGGGTGAAGTACCTGGCCGAGGAATTGATGAAGCGCGCATCAGTGATCACGCCAAACGTTCCGGAAGCGGCGCTGCTTACGGGCATGGAGATCAAGGACCTGGCGGGAATGGAAGCGGCGGCGCGCAAGCTTGTGGATGCCGGGGCGCGCGCGGTAGTGGTTAAGGGCGGCCATATGGATAGGGCGATCGATCTGCTTTTTGACGGATCCGAAGCCCTCGTGCTTGGGGGCGACCACGTGCGCACGGAACACACCCATGGCTCCGGCTGCACGTTTGCTTCGGCGATTGCCGCGCAGCTTGCCCTAGGGCGCGGGCTGCGGGAAGCTGTGATGCTGGCGAAAGCGTATGTGGTTAAGGCGATCGAGAACGGCTTTTCCATCGGCAAGGGCCCCGGCCCGCTCGATCATTTTTATCGCACTCATCACGAGCCGCCGCCGCGCGGCATCCACGAAGTGCCCCAGCACGGTATGCATCCCGCAGCCGAGCCGGCCACGCGCTAGTTCGTCTCGCCGCTCAGCCATTCTTAGATTGGTAGAGAAAACCTCGCCGGTTCAGACGTCCCGCCGATAGACGATTCGTCCGCCGACAACTGTGACCATGGGAGCGCCGCGGAAGGAGCGGCCTTCAAACGGGGTATTGGTGGATTTACTGGCGGACTGGTTGGCGTGAAACGTCCAGGGGTGAGCCGTGGAAAAAATCGTGAGGTCCGCCGGCTCCCCAACGGCGATGGCGCGCTTTCGTCCCAGGACTCGCGCCGGACCGGTGGTAAACAGCTCCACCATACGCTTCAGCGATAGCCTCCCGGCGTGGACCAATTCCAAAGCCAGGCCCAAGGCGGTTTCAAAGCCGGTAACGCCGAAGGGGGCGCGATCGAATTCGACTTCCTTGAGCGCCGCTTCGTGCGGCGCGTGATCGGTGGCGATCGCATCCACGGTGCCGTCGGCGAGTCCCGCGATCAGAGCTTCGCGATCCTGCGCGGAGGCCAGCGGAGGATTCATCTTGAAACGCGAGTCATAGATCACGTCTTCGTCGCAAAGCGTGAAATGATGCGGAGTGACTTCGCAGCTTACAGACAGGCCCTGCTTCTTGGCCGCGCGGACCAGATCGAGCGAGTCACGCGACGAGAGGTGGGCCACATGAAAGCGGCAGCCGGTGAGTTCGGCGACTTGAATGTCGCGTCCCACGGCAATGGATTCTGTGGCGGAGGGCATGCCGCGAAGCCCCAAGCGAACCGACTGCTTTCCTTCTCGCATGACCGCGCCGGCGAAAAGCGAGGCGTCCTCGCAGTGGTCGATCACGGGCAGATCGAGCGCGTGGCAATAATCCATCACCTGGCGCAGCAGTTTGGCTGTGGCGATGGGCTTGCCATCGTCGCTCACCGCGACAATGCCCGCCTTTTGCATGGCTCCGATCTCGGAAAGGCCCTCGCCGCGGCTCCCGATGGACGCGGCGCCGATAGGCCAGACGTGCGTGCTGGCCACCGAAGCCGAGCGCTCCAGGATCGCGCGCGTCACCGAGGCATTGTCGTTGACGGGCCGTGTGTTGGGCATGGGGCACACCGCCGTGAAGCCCCCGCGCGCCGCGGCTCGCGTCCCGGTTTCGATGGTTTCCGAACTCTCTCCGCCCGGCTCGCGCAGGTGGCAGTGCAAATCGATGAATCCGGGAGCGATCACCAGGCCGGCGGCGTCGAGTGTTTCACCGTTCGACGAAGTGGGCGCGCCGGCCGAATTTTCCGGAGGCGACACTCGTGAGATGCGGCCGGCGTCCATCCAAATATCGCGATTCGCGTCCGTGCCGCTGGCGGGATCGAGCACGCGGCCGTTCTTAATGTGCAGCATGAGCGGATCCTTTGGCCTCATCGGCTTCCGAGCCAGTGGCCAGCGTGACAAAAAGCACAGCCATGCGCACAGCCAGGCCGTTCGTGACCTGTTCCAAGACGCAAGATTGCGGGCCATCGGCCACGGCGGGATCGATCTCCAAGCCGCGAATCATCGGTCCGGGATGAAGCACCAGCGCGCCCGGGCGGGCAATCTTGAGGCGCTGGGGCGTAAGTTGATAAAGCATGATGTATTCGTCGAGCGGCAGGGCCGGCTCATGCAGGCGCTCTTGTTGCACGCGCAGAACAATGATCACGTCGGCTCCCTCGAGCGCCTCCTCGACCCTGGCGCACCGCCGCACGCCCGTGCCAAGGCACTCAAACTCGCGCGGCAACCACATGGGCGGGCCGCAGAGAGTGAAGCGGCAGCCAAATCTGCTGAGCAGGTGGATATTCGAACGGGCCACGCGGCTGTGGAGTATGTCTCCGATAATCGTGACGTTGAGATTCTGGATGTCGCCGCGGCGATCGCGGATGGTGAGGGCATCGAGTAGCCCCTGCGTGGGATGCTCATGGGTGCCATCGCCGGCATTGATCACGGGTATATCCAGATGGCGGGCCACGAAATCGGCGGAGCCCGAGGAACTGTGGCGCATGACGATGCAGTCCGGCCTCATCGCATCGAGGGTGCGAACGGTATCGAGAAGCGATTCGCCCTTTTTCAGGCTGGAAGACTCAGCCTGCAAATTCATGGTGTCCGCGCCGAGGCGCGAAGCCGCGGTTCCGAAGCTGATGCGCGTGCGCGTGGACGCCTCGAAAAAGGCCAAGGCCACGGTTTTGCCGCGCAGGGTAGCCAGTTTTTTCAGCGGATGGCGCTGGAATTCCTGAAATGGCTTGGCTTCATCGAGAAGAAAAGCGATCTGCTCTTTGGTTAGATCTTCGATGGCCAGCAGGTCGTGCAGGCGTTCTGCCACTTCGTCCCCTTAGAAAATTTGCCCCGTCCGGTGCGTCGCCGCGACGGGGCTATTCCACGCGTTCGACGAGCATGACCCGATCTTCGCTGTCGATTTCATGCAGCCGGACCTCGACGATTTCGCGGGCGCTGGTCTGGATGGACCGGCCCACGAAACTGGCTTCGATGGGAAGCTCGCGATGCCCCCGATCGATCAGCACCAGCATGCGCACCCGGCTGGGGCGCCCCAGGTCGAATAGCCCGTTCATGGCCGCGCGGGCGGTGCGTCCGGTGTAGAGCACGTCGTCCACCAGGAGTACGTCTTTGTCGTCCACGGGAAAGGAAATCTCGCTCGAATGCAGCACCGGCTGCGCAGCGATCTTGGAGAGATCGTCGCGGTAAAGCGTGATATCCAGCGTTCCTACCGGCACTTCCAGGTGCTCGATGGCGTTCATGGAGCGCGCAATGCGCTGCGCCAGAGGCACCCCTCGGCGGCGGATTCCGATGAGCGCCAGATTCGCGGTGCCACCGCTTTTCTCCACGATTTCATGGGCCAGGCGCTGTAACGTCCGGTCGATCTCGGTGGCGGACATCAATTGGTTTTTCTCGACGACGCGCATCCGGGCGAACATCCTAGCACAGGAGAGCGAAGGCGCAGCAGCCTGTGTCCTGTGGATTCGTCCAGCGGATTCAATGACCTGGGGAGTCCGAGATCTGGGAGGTCCAGCGGCATTTCCAAATCGGGGCAGGCGACCCAGTTCCGCGGTCTCGCGTGTTAGACTACGCGCCGTGAATCCTCCGAGTGCAGTGGATCTCTCAGTCGATGTAGGCGCCGTGCACCTCGCCAATCCCATTATCGCGGCGAGCGGCACCTTCGGCTACGGCATTGAATTCGCCGACCTTACCGACCTCAATCGGCTCGGCGGCATTGTGGTGAAAGGGCTCTCGCTAGAGCCTATGGAGGGGGCGCCGGCGCCGCGCCTGGTACCCACGGCGTCCGGTATGATCAACGCCGTGGGCTTGCAAAACGTGGGCGTGCGGCGGTTCATCGCGGATAAGCTTCCCGCGCTGAGGGCTTACCGGACGGCGATCATCGCCAACGTCTTCGGGCGGACCGTGGAGGAGTACGCCGAGGTGGTTCGCCATCTGGAAGGCGCCGAAGGCCTGGCGGCGTATGAGCTGAATATCTCCTGTCCCAATGTCGCTTGCGGCGGAATCCAATTCGGCAGCAATCCCGCCATGGCCGCGGAGGTGGTAGCCGCCGCGCGAAAGATAGCCCGCCGGCCGCTATGGGTGAAACTTTCACCGAATGTGGCGGACATTGGCTCGATTGGCAAGGCGGCCGAGGAAGCCGGGGGAGATGCCTTGACCGTTGCCAATACCTATCCCGCCATGAGCATCGATTTCAGGACCCGAACGTCGCGCATCGGGAATCCCACAGGGGGATTATCGGGACAAGGGATCAAGCCGATTACGCTCCGGCTGGTCTACGAAGCCTCGCGGGCGGTGCGAATACCGGTGATCGGCTTGGGTGGAATCGAGACGGCTGAGGACGTGCTCGAATACTTCGTGGTGGGCGCTTCGGCCGTTCAGGTAGGCACGGCAAGCTTTGCCGATCCGAACTCCTGCGCGCGCATCGCGACGGATGTGGAAAAACTCTGCGCATCCGAGAAGATCACTGCTATCAGGGACTTACGGGGAGTATTTCGAGCACAAAAGGATTGAGGCAGCTGGCTCTTTGGGGTAAGATTCTTGCGTTCTTCCCGGCCGTCCACGTTCATGCGCAAGCGCCTCTCCATCTCGTCGGCCATCCTCTCCTGGCCGCTTCTCGTCTTGCTGATCACACCCGGAGTTCAGGCGCCCTTAGCCGCCCGGCCTTCTACACCCCCGAAAGCGATCAAGGTATGGTCCGGCCTGGCGAGCTGGTACGGATCGGAGTTCGACGGCAAGAAAACCGCCAGCGGCCAGCTCTACGATATGTTTGCCGCCACCGCCGCCCACCCCTGGCTCCCCTTCGGCTCGCTGCTGCGGATTACCGACGTGAAAACCGGCCACAGCCAGCTGGTGCGGATTAATGACCGGGGGCCGTTTATCGACGACCGCGAGCTGGACGTCTCCTACCTGGTGGCTTCCCGCCTGGGGTTGATCGGCCGCGGCGTGGCCTTGGTTCGCATCGAACTGCTCCAGGAGCCTCGACTCCCATAACCTCTCCAGCCACTCAGAAGCTGATCCTGGCGCTCGACTTCGGCCGCCTCAACGAAGCATTGGACATGGCTCGCGGGATGGCCCGCCTGGTGGGGATGTTCAAAATCAACATCCATCTATTTACGGCGGAAGGTCCGGAAGCAGTTCGCAAGATCGGGGCGCTGGGGCCGGGCGTATTCCTCGACCTCAAGTACCACGACATCCCCAACACGGTGGCCGGGGCAATTTCCGCCGCGGCCGAACTCCCCGAAGTTCGGTTCCTCGATCTTCATGCCAGCGGCGGGGCGCCGATGATGCGAGCCGCGGCGCAGGCCCTGGCGCAGCACGGCGGCAATTTGCGCGCGAAGCTCCTGGGCATCACGATACTGACCAGCCTCGACGACGCCGAACTGCTTCGCGTAGGGTTCAAGGGAACTCCGGGAGCGACAGCTTTGCGCCTGGCGCGGCTTGCCAAAAAATGCGGCCTGGATGGCGTAGTGGCTTCGCCAAAAGAAGTGAAGCGGATCCGCCGGGCCTGCGGGACGGATTTCTCGATCGTCGTTCCGGGAATTCGGCCGGCGCAAGCGGCTGCGCGTAAAACCGACGACCAGGCGCGGATCGCGACCCCGGCGGAGGCGATTCAAGCGGGAGCCGATTATCTCGTGGTGGGACGGCCCATTACGGCGGCGCCCGATCCGGCCGCAGCGGCACAAGCCATCGCGCAGGAAGTTGCGGCAGCGTTGTAGAGAGCTCGCGTCCGCCCGATTTACACTTCTGCCTCGAATTTGATCCCTCCCTGACTCTTCTGTAGCATGAGCTCACGTAAGCGGAACGCACTCGTATGCGAAATATCGTTGTCGGCACCGCCGGCCATATCGATCATGGCAAGTCTGCGCTCGTGGAGGCGCTCACGGGCACGCATCCGGATCGTCTGGAAGAAGAGAAGCGGCGGGGCATCACGCTCGACATTGGCTTTGCGTTCCTGCAGATCCAGGATTTGAGCATTGGCTTTGTCGACGTCCCGGGCCATGAACGTTTTGTGCGCAACATGCTAGCCGGGGCTTGCGGCTTCGATCTGGTGCTGTTGGTGATTGCGGCCGACGAATCCATCAAGCCACAGACGCGAGAGCATTTTGAGATTTGCAAGCTGTTGGGGATTCCCCGAGGCATCGTGGCGCTGACGAAGTGCGATCTGGTCGATCCCGAGGTGCTGGAGCTGGTACGGCTGGAGACGGAGGAGTTCGTCCGGGGATCGTTTCTCGATGGACCTGAAGGCCCTTGCGTCGTTCCCGTGAGCGCCAAGACTGGAGCGGGCCTCGACGAACTGCGCCGTCAGCTTTATCGAGTCGCCTGCGAAACGCCGGCAAAAAGTCCCTTGCGCTATTTCCGCCTACCCATCGATCGCGCGTTTGCCATGAAGGGATTCGGCACGGTGGTTACTGGAACAGTGCTCGGAGGGCAGGTAAAGCCTGAAGACGAAGTGGATCTGTTTCCTTCGGCAAGGCGCCTGCGTGTTCGGGCCGTCCAGTCCGGCGGTAAGGCGGTGCCGAGCGCATCCGCGGGGCAGCGCACGGCGCTCAATCTGGCCGGGATCGACCATCAGGAAGTGTCCCGGGGCATGGTTGTCGCAGCGCCGGGCCGGTTCGAAGCGACTTCGCGGCTGAGTGCGCGCATAACTCTGCTGGGTTCGGCGAGAAAGCTGAAGAATCGCGCGCGCGTGCATTTCCATCACGGTTCCTCGGAAACCATTGCGGAAGTTCAGCTGCTCGGCGCGCCGGAAATGGCGCCGGGAAGCTCGGCGTTGGCGCACCTTCGCCTGGCCGATGCCACGCTCGCGCTGCCGGGAGACCGCTTCATCCTGCGGCAATTCTCTCCGGTGGTTACCATTGGGGGCGGCACGGTGCTGCATATCCCGCGGCTGCGGTTGCGCGGCCCGCAAGCGGTAACCTTTCTCGAATTGCAGGAGCGCGGCCTGAATGGCGATTCGGCGGCGCGCGCGGCGGCGCTCGAGGCCATGGTTTGCTCCGAGGCTCAGGGCTGCGCGCTCGCGAACCTGGTGATACGGACGGGATGGTCCGAAGAGGAGATTCGGAAAATCGCGGAGGCCCTGGCGGCCGAACGCCGCTTGCGCATCATCTCGCAGCCTTTTGTAGCCGTCTCTCCTGCGGTGGTGGCCGCTTGCGCCAACCGGCTATGGAACGAAGTGGAACGATTCCATCGCGCCAATCCCTTGCTCGAGGCTATTTCCAAAGAGGATTTGCGCACGCGCTGCGCCTCGGCGTTGCGTCCGGAAATATTTCGCGCCGCCCTCGAGGATGCCGTGACGGGCGGCAAGCTCGCCGTCGCGGGCGATTTGGTGAAGCGCGCCGGGCGCTCCATCGATTTGCAGCCGAAGGAGGCCCGCGCCAAGGAGCAGATCGAGCGCGAGTTTGCCCGCGCCGGGCTTTCCACGCCCGGGGTGGAGCAGGTGCTCGCGTCCGTACCCGTGGAGTTAGCCCAGGCGCAAAAGCTCTTTGAATTGCTCGTCCGGGAGCGAGTTCTGCTGAAGATCGGAAGCGATGTGGTTCTGCATCGGGATGCCGTCCAACGCCTGACGAAACTGCTTGCGGATTATAAGAAAAGGCGCGGCGACCGGCTGGCCGTAGCGGATTTCAAGGAACTTGCCGGCGTCAGCCGCAAATTTGCCATTCCTTTGCTGGAGTATATGGACCGCTCGGGTCTTACGAGGCGAGTAGGAGATTACCGTGTTATACTGTAGCCGCTGGGTCTTGGGTCGTCCCATATGCGCGGGCTTGACGCTTGATGGCACGGAGCGCCGGTTCGAAGCGCGGCTCAGCGAACGCAGCTTCAAGAGGCGAGGTTAACTATGGGTGAGTTTAGCCCGATTCACTGGCTGATCGTTTTGGCGATCATCGTAATTTTGTTTGGCGGCAGGCGCATCCCCGAAGTCATGCGCGGGATGGGCGAAGGCATCCGTAGCTTCAAAGAAGGAATGCGCGGCGATACCCCGGCGACGCCCGCAACGCAGAATCCCGCTCCTCCGGCCAATACGGCGGCGGCTGCTTCGGTTGAAAAGAAATAAGAGCTGTCCTCAGCGACAGCTCTTTTCCCAGCCGCGGCAGCGGCGCTCAACCCGAGGGGTCGTTTCCCTCGTGAGTTCTCCGTGGAGGCTGCCAGCCGAGACTAACCAGCATGCGGTAGAGCCGCGCTAGTGGCAGTCCCACCACGTTGAAATAGCACCCGTCAATTCGTTCGATGAAGCGTCCCCCAATTCCCTGCACCGCGTAGGCCCCTGCTTTGTCCAAAGGCTCTCCGGTTGAGACATAGGCCGCAATTTCGTCCCGGCCCATCCGTGCGAAACGAACCCGCGTCGACTCCGTGGCGGTCTTTCTCGCATGATCGGAAAGGCGGAGAACCGCAACGGATGTAACCACGCGATGAGTTTTTCCGCTCAACTTCAGGAGCATTTCGCGCGCCGCCTTAGCGCATTCCGGTTTGCCGAGCAACCGGCCCTCGAGGTCCACAGTGGTGTCGGCGCCAATGACGATGGCTTCCGGCGGCTCAGCCCCTAATTTTTCCGCGGCCGCGCGGGCTTTGGCTTCGGCCAGGCGGCGGGTCATGGCGCGAGCGGTCTCGCCGCGAAGGCGGGTTTCGTCGATATCCGCCTGGGCGACCTCGAAAGAGAAGCCCGCGTCGCTCAGAATTTCCGAGCGCCTCGGCGAGGCCGATGCCAATATTAATTTCATTGCAAGATTGATCGAACGCCGCAGCCAGGCCTAAGGAGCGCCCTAAAGAGCAAGCGTCTCCCGGTGCTCGCCGAAAACGCGACGCATGGCATCGGAGATCTCCCCCACCGTAGCGTGAGCTTCCACCGCCGCGAGGATTGCGGGCATCAGATTTTCGCCGGTACGGGCGCGGGATTCCACTTCGGCGATTGCCGCATGGGCGCGAACGCTATCGCGTTTGGCGCGCAGCGCCTGCAGGCGCCCGATCTGCTCCTGCTCGATCGCCGGGTCGATTCGCATAATGGGGATTGGCTCGTCCCGTTCGGCGCGGTAGCGGTTCACGCCCACGACGATGCGTTCGTTTTGCTCCACGCTTTGCTGATATTCGTAAGCCGCTTTTTGAATCTCGCGCTGTACGTAACCCGCTTCGATCGCGCGCAGCATGCCGCCCATGGCGTCGATGCGTTCGATACACACGCGCGCGGTGGTTTCGATTTCGTTGGTCAGATGCTCGATGGCGTACGAGCCGCCGACGGGGTCGACGGTATTCGCCACTCCGGTCTCGTGGGCCAGGATCTGCTGCGTGCGCAGCGCCAGGCGTGCGGACTCTTCCGTGGGCAGCGCCAAAGCTTCATCGAGCGCGTTGGTGTGCAGCGATTGACATCCTCCCAGCACGGCGGCGAGCGCCTGGACGGCAACGCGCACGATATTATTTTCCGGCTGTTGTGCCGTGAGCGCGGATCCAGCGGTTTGCGCATGAAAGCGCAGCATCATGGAACGCGGGTCCCGCGCGCCGAAGCGGTCTCGCATGAGCTGTGCCCAAAGGCGCCGCGCCGCGCGGAACTTGGCGATCTCTTCGAGCAGATCGCTATGCGCATTGAAGAAGAAAGAAAGCCGCGGGGCGAAGTCGTCTACCAAAAGCCCCGCGGCGATCGCGGCATCGACATAAGCGATGGCGTCGGCGAGCGTGAACCCCACCTCCTGTGCGGCGGTCGAACCGGCCTCCCGGATGTGGTAGCCGGAGATGGAGATGGTGGTCCAGCCGGGCAGTACGTCTTTGCACCAGGCAAAAATATCGGTGACGATGCGCATGGCCGGGCGCGGCGGATAGATATAAGTCCCGCGCGCAATGTATTCCTTCAGAATATCGTTCTGGATGGTTCCCGCGAGTTTTTCGAGATCGGCTCTCTGCTCCCGGGCCACAGCCACATACAGCGCCAGGAGAATCGCCGCCGTGGAGTTGATGGTCATCGAAGTGGAGACGCGCGCCAGCGGGATGCCTTCAAAGAGCGCGCGCATATCGTCGAGCGAGCAGATGGCGACGCCGACCTTGCCGACCTCGCCGCGCGCGCGGGGATGGTCCGAATCGAACCCCATCTGCGTGGGCAGATCGAACGCCACCGAGAGCCCGGTTTGACCCTGGGCCAACAGGTAGCGGTAGCGCTGGTTGGACTGCTGCGCCGTGCCAAAGCCGGCATACTGCCGCATCGTCCAGAACTTGCCCCGGTACATCGTGGGATAGATTCCGCGTGTGTAGGGAAATTGGCCCGGAGAGCCGAGAGATTTTTCGGGATCGAAATCCGCAAGATCTTCGGGCGTATATACGACTTTGAGCGGGACACCCGATAGGGTCACCCCGCGAGAGCCGCTGGCGGCTGCCTGCGAGGGTTCGCCTGAATCGGCAACGCCCGCACCCTGCGGGTTGGGAGCCTCGGTGTGATCCGGATGGGGCATCTCAGAGTTGCAACAAGAAGGAGATCAGTTTACGCGGCGCGCTGCCCGGAATGAAGCCAGGCCAAAACATACCATTACCAGAGCCATGCCCAAGGAAGTTTTCCACTCCCAACCGGGCGCTCCCTGTTTCCAGTACCGAAGCGCTCCGCTTGTCCAAGTTAAGGCCAGTAGAAAAAACACGGCGCCGGTGGTCTCATGAAAAACTTGCCGCGCTGCGCGCCAGAGTCTGCCAAAGAAACCGCGTGGCTTTGCGGCCGCCCGAACGACGGTTGCCATGGCGTAATTTTAGACCAAAAAGGCGGCTGCGAGGCTCCCTATCTGGACGATTTGGGCGACCCGAAGGCTCAGGGAATGGCTCGTGCGGCTTGGCGCGGATTACGCCAACCGCGAGGGGCCGCGTTGAGCAGCACGTTGAGCAACAACGCTCAGAGCGCCCCTTGTTTCGTCTTGCGCCAACGCCTACAATTCCGAATGTACCGTGAAGGGGGGAACGACCTTGCAAATCGACGACCACCTGAAGCGCCTGCTTCGCGAACTGGGCCACGCGATCAACGACACGGTTTCCGAATCCGACCGAATTACGGAAGCGATTTCCGGGGTTCGCGCCGCGGGGTACGATATCGTATTGAAGCTTGACGCCACCATTGGCTTGGCGCGCCGCGAGTCCAACGGCTCCCAGATCACGTCGAACGACCGCCGCTTCCTCGAGTCGCTGCACATTCAGGTGGATCAAGAGGTTCTCGAAGAGGAGAAGCACGAGGCCAAACCCGAGATTACGCCGCAGGATTTGCGCTTCTTGAAGTCGTTGAAGATTTCGTTCGAAGAGCCAAAATAGCGGAAATTTCTCGCCTGCTCGAATCGGCTTCTCCAAAAAGGTGGCATTTTCGGTGCTTCGCCCGCCTGCTGTTGCCGGCCGCTTTTACCCTGCCGACCCCGCCGACCTAAAGCGCCAAATATCCGAACTCACCTCCATCGCAGCGGAATCGCCGCCGCGAACCGCGGTCGCCTGTATGGTCCCGCACGCGGGTTATCGGTATTCCGGGCGGGTTGCCGGAGCCGTTTATGCCTGCCTGAAGCTGCCAAGGCGGTTTGTCCTGGTGGGACCCAGGCACTTCCCTAACGGCAAAGCGCAAGCCATCCTCTCCGATGGACTCTGGCAAACGCCGCTGGGCCTTGCCGAGATCGATGCGCAACTAGCCGGGGAGATCAAGAGCGCCTGTCCCTTCCTCTGCGAGGATGAAGAGGCGCACCAGCGCGAGCACGCCTTGGAGGTACAGCTTCCCTTCCTTCAGCATCTGGCGAACGGCTTTCGATTTGTCCCCATTGCGCTGGGCCCCAGCGATTACGATTTGCTCGAAGCGCTGGGACGCGCCATCGCCGGGGCCGTGCTGCGGCAACCGGAGCCCGTTCTCATCATTGCCAGCTCGGACATGAATCATTACGAATCGGACGAGATCACCCGCCGCAAAGACGCTCAAGCGCTCGAAGCCGTGCTGGCCCTCGATTCGCGCGGGCTATTCGACGTCGTGCGTCGCGAGGGGATTACCATGTGCGGGTACGGCGCGGCCGTGAGCGTGTTGACCGCTGCGCGCCTGCTGGGCGCCAAAAGGGCCGAGCTCGAACGTTACGCAACTTCGGGAGACGTGAACGGCGATCCTGACGAAGTGGTCGGCTATGCCGGCGTCATTGTGGAGTGAGCCGGCGGCTTCTTAAGGCTTGGCTTTAGCGGGCGCTGGAGTGGCGCTTTCCGGTGTAGCCACGCGAATTCGTTCCGCAAGCGCACGCGCACGCTGGCGGGCGACGTCAACCACGCGGGTCTCCGCGCCGATGCGATCCAAGACCCCCAAAAACTGGTCCGGTTCGGGAAGCGCCTGTTGCGCCAGGTCCATCTCGAATTGGCGCAGCGAGTCGTTAACGCCCAGGCGGTCGTATTTCAGTTTTTGTTCCAGGTCCATCAGGTCGCGTTGCTGCAGGAAAAGTCCTTCGAAGACCAGGGCCAGCTGAGTCGCCGGGCGGTTCAAGGTGTAGTTGTAGTGCGTTTCGTGCGCCTCTGCGCCTTTTTCGTAACGGAAGGTCTTTTGGCCCAGATCGGCGATGCGGCGGTGGACATCGAGATCGAGGCCCTCAAAATCGTGCAGCTCGCCGGCGAGTTCGAAAACTTTCATCCGCACGATATCGTCCACGTGGAAGGGCTCGGGATCCGGAGCGTCGCTTAGTTGCCGGATATCGTAAGTTGCCGTTCCGTCGTCGCCGATCTTGATTTCAATGAATTCGGGGTTGCTGCCCTTGAAGACGCGCCGATAGGTGATCGTCGCGGCATCGGCAGCATGAAGAAGCGGCGCAGAAATGAAAATGGCGCCAAGCCAGAGAACCCCGGCAAGCCAAAGTACGAGAGGCCCGCGACGATTCTCTCGACGCATATAAATCATCATACAGAAATGATGCGCGAAGTGGATTTGGAGTTACGGCGCTTGGCAGTTCCCGCGCCGCGCGCCGAAATCAGGCTGGCACCAAGGCGCTCCTTCGCTTCCGCGACCTGAATGTGGCAGAGAGCAATCGCTAGGGCGTCTGCGGCATCCGCCGGCTCTGGCGTTTCCGTCATGCTCAACAACGCCCGGACCATCTGCTGTACTTGTTCCTTCCCCGCGTGGCCGTAGCCCGCCACGGTCGCCTTCACCTCTCGCGGAGAATAGCTAAAGGCCGCGATGCCGCCCTGCGCTGCCGCCAGAAGGACCACTCCGCGAACCTCCGCCAGCCGCAAGGCCACCTTCACATTGAGCGCGGTGAAAACCGACTCGATGGCGACAGCTCGCGGGCTGAATTCGCGGATGAGCTCGCTCAACAGGGCGTGAATCCGGCAGAGGTGGAGATCGCCGGCAGCAATTTCTCTTGAGGGCCGCAGGGCGCCGAGGCGAAGCAACCGGCAGCGGCTGCCTTGGCGTTCGACGATTCCGAAACCCGTCGCGCCGGCAGCGGCGGGGTCAACTCCCAGCACACAATAAGGTTCCGCACTCACGCCAATCGAACCGCCGCGGCAAAGGATACGCCAGCTTGAAAACGCCTCACTAGGGTCTTTCGCTCCGACCTAGCGGAAACTCGACGACTTTTCCATCAACTCTGCGCGGCCATAACCGCCAATTCCTTTTCGTCTATATCGAAATTAGCGAAGACGTGTTGAATGTCGTCGTGTTCTTCAAGAGCTTCCACGAGTTTGAGCATCTGCTGCGCCGCCGAGCCCGTTAGCTTGATGTAGTTCTGTGGCACCCAGGCGACCTCCGCCGATTCGGGCTTGACGCCCGCTTTGGTCAGAGCGTCGCGCACGTTCTCGAAGGCATCGGGAGGAGTGAGAACTTCCCACTCGGAGCCATCGTCGCGCAGGTCCTCCGCGCCGGCATCGAGAACGATGGAAAGCATCTTGTCCTCGCCGGCCTGTTCCTTGGAGACCACAATCTGGCCCTTGCGGCTGAACATCCAGCCCACGGCGCCTGTCTCTGCCAGATTGCCGCCGTGCCGGCTCATGATATGCCGAAGTTCGCTGACCACCCGGTTGCGATTCGTGGTGACCACCTGCACGATCATTCCCACGCCTCCCGGGCCATAGCCTTCGAAATTCACTTCCTCGTACTGCTCCCCTTCGAGTTGGCCGGTACCGCGCTGAAGTGCCCGCTCGATATTTTCGTTCGGCATGTTCTCGTTCTTGGCCGCGGCAATCGCGGTGCGCAACCTGGGGTTGGAATCCACGTCGCCGCCGCCCACCCGGGCGGCAATGGTGATTTCCCGGATCAGTTTGGTAAAAATTCGGCCCCGTTTGGCGTCTGTAGCCGCCTTCTTATGTTTGATCGTGGCCCATTTGGAATGCCCAGACATATCTTGCCTCGCGTTGAGTTTAGAGAAGTTACCGCACAACGGCCTTCAGGAGATACTCTCGAGCCGCTTTCCCTGTTTTTGCCACGCTAGTCTAGCATACCCTTGTATTCGCTGGCACCCACTGAAGCCTTGGGCAGCGGGTTGGCTAAACTGACCGCTGCCAGCCTTGGCGCCAGGAGAAACCCTGACCAGCCACTCCACCCGAATGAGCGCAACCGTCAATGGCTGATTCGCTGTTCCCCGCAAGCCCTTCCCTGGATTTTGTGTGAGAGAGATGCAAAAATCGCTTTACGAGGGATTCCGAAGCGATGCCAAATTCGTGCAGCGCGCCTGGATGCAAGTCGACGGTCCCCGTGGCGCTGGAGGCGGAAAAGCTCTGCATTTTGCATTTCACGCTGGAGATTGAGCGGCGCTGCGCCGAGATGCGCCGCGAAACGGCGACTGGCCGAGCACCTCGCGAACGGCAGGTGGAGATCATTACTTACGTCGGAGGACGAGGCGAACTCCTGGCCCGCACCGCGACCAGCGGCTTGCACCTGCCCGATGAGCTCAAGGCGCGCATCCTCAACACTTTCCTGACTTTAATGAATCTGCGGGAGAACCTCGACCGTGCCGCGCTTCGCCATCCGATCGGGCGCACCGAAGGCCGCTGACGCTCCAACCCCCGGCGCCTCAGGAGCCAACGTAACGCGCATAAATAGAGCGGGCTACAGAAGTGTCGCGGGTGCCTTTTATGATGGCGCGGCCGTCGGCAAACACGGTCATCTCGTAGGGCGGCACCTGCAGGCGTAGCAGGAAATCGTTCTGCCGCACCGGGTTACCCGCCGCGGCGAGGTTGTGTCCGAGCGCAGTCAAGTCCAGCCGCCTGCCGCGCTCGTGAATCTGGACCGAGTCGCGGCCACACATGGTTAGGCGAGGCTGCGCTTCTCCCTCCAGGTAAGAGAATCGGCTCTGCCCGCAAGCGCGGCAGTCTTCACGGCGTGGAATGCGCATGGGATGGAAACGTCCGCTCCATACGTCCGCCGTGATCAGACGGGCATCTCGCGCTTGCGCCTGGCCGGCGAGAATCTTGATTGCCGAGACGGCTTCGAGGGAGGCAATCACTCCGGCTGCCGGCCCCAGCACTCCGACCGTGTCGCACGTAGGTTCGTTAGCGCGTGGGCCTGAACCATCCTCTCCGGATGGAGCGTCTTCAGCGAGGCACGCCAGACAAGCGCTCTCTCCCGGATGGATCGGCATGGTAAGCCCATGGCTGGCTACGACGGCTGCATAAATCCAGGGCAGGCGGCGCTTCACCGCGTAATCATTGATCAGAAGCCGCGTTTCGAAATTATCGGTGCCGTCCAGCAAGAGTTCGGAATTGGCCAGCAACTCCTCAGCGTTCTCCGGCGTGAGATCGCCCACGATGCCCCGCACTTCGACGTCGGAGTTGATGCTCCGCAGCCGGCGCTCGGCCGCCACTGCCTTGGGCAATAGTTCCTGCGCGTCGGACTCCTCGAATAGGGTTTGCCGCTGGAGGTTCGATGGCTCCACGAAATCGCGGTCGACAATCCGAAGGTTGCCGACGCCGGCACGCACCAGCAGGCCCGCAAGTGCCGAACCCAATGCGCCGCAGCCGACGATGACCGCCGAAGACCGGCGCAGGCGCTCCTGACCCGCTTCGCCGATGGGGCCGAAAAGGATTTGCCGAGAGTAGCGCTCGCGGAGCTTGGCGTCCATTGGGGCCATTATACGTTCCCGGGCGGCATCCGTTTTGGGCGCATGGAACGTCTTCGTGATAAATTCACGGTGACGCCGCACATTCCGGCATCATTCATGATAGCGCTGTTTTGGGCAGCGCCTAGTAAGCACGCTGGTGGACGGAAGTTTCCGGTAGGCAACCCGCCTTGTGCTAACCTTTTCTCTATAGTGACGAATGATTGCGAATCGTCCGTGGGCAGTTCTTCTTTTTTTTCTGGCCGGCATGGGCCTGTCCTGCGCAGCGAGCGCTCTGGCTCAAACGCCTGCAGCGCCGCAGCCCGCGGGACAGATCGAAGGCAAGCGGGTGGTTGCGATTCGAATCCTGGACCAGTCCGGCGAAGTCCTTCAGGACCAGGCCTCGGGCCTGCCGCTTCAGGTAAATCAATCATTCACGATTGAGGCAGAACGTCAAAGCCTGCGCCAGCTTTATCGCACCGGACTCTATGCCGACATCGTAGTGCAGGTTACCGGCGTCCCCCAAGGTTTGCAGGTGGATTTCCTGGTGCGGCCAAATTTCTTCGTGGACGCGGTTCGCGTGAATGGGCTTCATGAGCCGCCTAGCGACAGTGTGGCCGTCTCTTCCATGCGACTCGGTCTGGGCGAGCCTTTTCGGGAGCCCGATATTCCCGCAGCCTTAGACCGCTTGAAAGACGCGCTGGAAGATGAAGGGCTGTATCAAGCCAAACTCAGTTACCGTCTGGTGCCTCACGCGGCTACCCGGCAAATGGACATTATTGTCGACGTCGTTCCGGGCCAGCGCGCGCGCGTGGGAACGATCAACTTGGTCAATCAGTCTCCTTTCACCGATGCAGAGATCCGCGACCGCCTCCGCCTGAAGCCCAAGACCAATGTGACCTCGGAAGCGCTGGAGAGAAGCGTGCAAAGCAGCCGCAAATGGCTCATTGGGCGCGGTTATCTGGGCGCTCGCGTGTCCGTGGTGCGCGGCGCCTACGAGCCGGATACAAACACCGTGGCGCTGCAGGCATCTGTGTATGCGCAGCTCAAGGTGCGCGTGCAAGTGCTAGGAGCGAAGGTTTCGGAGAGCACCTTACGCTCCCTGCTGCCGATCTTCGAGGAGGGCGCGGTCGACGAAGATCTGCTGCAGGAAGGCCGCCGCAATTTGCGCGATTACCTGGAACGCCGAGGGTATTTCAACGCCGACGTCGATTACACGACTTCCGAGGATCCGGCGGAGGACCAGCCGGGAAATACGGAAGTGATCACCTATCACGTGGAGTTAGGGTCGCACCAGCGGTTGGTGGGTTTGGCGTTCTCGGGAAATCATTACTTTGGCGACGATTTGCTGCGCGGCCGCATCCGCATTCAACCGGCGGCATTTGGCTCCCCGGCGCGCTTCAGTTCAGGGCAGCTGACGAGTGACGTGGCATCGCTCACCGAACTGTATCAATCCAACGGCTTCCGGGAAGTGCAGGTAAGCAGCGATCTGATGGACAAATATCGAGGCCACCCGGGCGACCTCTTTATCACTTTCCGGATCGCGGAAGGCCCGCAGACGCGCATTGCCAACCTCATGATCGAGGGCAACCACGCCATCAGCAGCCAGGAGCTTTCCGGGGCGATCGGATCCACGGCCGGGCAGCCCTATTCGGATCTCAACGTCGCCGGCGACCGTGACAACGTGCTGACGCTTTACTACGACCAGGGTTTTCCCAACGCCCAATTTCATGCCGTGGTGGATAACATTCCCGCCCAGCCCGGTCAGGGTCCGCGCGTGAACCTTACGTATCAAATTGAGGAAGGCGAGCAGATTCGCGTCGCGCAGGTTCTCGTGGGCGGCTACGAACATACCCATCCCAGCGTGATTGTTCGCGAGGTGCAGCTGCACCCGGGCGGGCCTTTCAGCGAAAGCTCGGTGGTGGAAACGCAGCGCCGGCTGTATAACCTGGGGATATTCAGCCGCGTGGCCATTGCTCCGCAGGACCCGGAAGGCAGCGGTACGACAAAAACGATCGACCTCCTGGTGGATGAGGCCCGGCGCTACACCATTGGTTACGGTCTGGGCTTGGAGGCCCAGCGGCTGGGGACCGCCAGCAGCGGCCCGGTGGCCGAGCCGCTCTACTTCAGCCCGCGCCTCACCAGCGAATTCACCAAGCTCAATCTTACTGGCCGCGCCGATTCGCTTTCCTTCAAAGCTCGGGCCAGCTTACTGCAGGGACGGGCTCTGCTTACCTACAGCTCCTCGCCCCATTTTCTTCTCCCCACCATGAGCTTTCAGCTCACCGGCGACTACGTCAAAGCGCGCGACGTGCAGACTTTCACCTCCACCCGCGAAGAGGGCTCCGCTCAATTGACCGATCGGCGCTCGATCATTACCTCCCTTCTTTATCGATTGGTGTACCGCCGCGTGCAGGCCTCCGATTTGCAGGTTGCCCCGGAAGAGATTCCACTTTTTAATCAGCCCACCCAGGTCGCTTTCTTCGCTTTCACCTGGGTTCGCGACCGCCGCGATAATGCCGCCGACCCAGCTCGCGGAAGCTTCAATACATTCGATATCGACGTGGCCAGCAAGGCCATCGGCTCCGCCGCTTCCTTTCTCCGCGCCACCTATCAGAATTCCACCTACACGCACCTGGGCTCAACATTCGTCTTTGCCCGGTCCACGCGCATTGGCGTAGAGGAACCCTTCGCGGGTTCCCCCGAGTCGGACATTCCCTTGCCTGAGCGCTTTTTCGCCGGTGGCGGTACCACGCTGCGCGGATTTGGACTCAATCAGGCCGGTCCTCGCGATCCGGTGACGGGCTTTCCCGTCGGCGGATTGGGTCTACTCACTTTCAATCAGCAATTGCAATTTCCCATGCGTCTTCCCTTAATCGGCTCGCGGGCCAGCGGGGGAATTTTTTATGACGCCGGAAACGTATTCCGGACGTTTTCCACCATTACTTTGCGCTCCGCTCCCCCGGTGCCCGTTGTCAACCCGGCGGGCGCTTGCCTTACGAATTGCAGCAATGACCTGAACTATTTTTCGCACACGGTGGGGTTCGAAATTCGCTATCACACGCCCGTGGGGCCGGTGAGCATCGATCTGGCGTATCAGCTCAATCCGGCCAATTTTGTCGTTCCGGTCAATTCCGCCGTGGCGGGCGGCCCCCTAACCGTGCAGCATTTGCCGGCATTTCAATTTTTCGTGAATCTGGGGTCCACGTTCTGATGCGCCTTGGGGCTATCCTCGCCTTGTGTCCTCTGCTCGGAGCCTTTTCGCCGGCCGCTTGCCTCGCGGCGCAAGGGCATTCGCAGCCGCAGATCGTGGACGGCATTGTGGCGCACATCGAAGGCGACATCATCACGTTCAGTGAGCTCCGCGAACTGGCGGCCTATCAGCAACTCCTCGATGGCCACTCCCAAAGCGACGAAGAGCTGCGGTCCGAGCTGATCGAGCAGTGGATGCTGAATGATGAGGCCACCGGCGCGCGATTCCCCATGCCGGCAGCGGCCGAAGTGGACCGCGAAATGAGCCGCGTCCAGAACAGCTTTCCCAATACTGCCGCCTTCGACCAGCGCCTCGGCGAAGCGGGCCTCACTTCAGAAGCTCTACGCCGGGTGATCACGCGGCAAATTTTTCTAGCCCGTTATCTCGACTCCAAATTCCGGTCATCGGTTCAAGTGGATAATGCCGCCATCGCCAACTATTATCGGGATCATCTGGTTCCTGAACTCCAAGCCAAAGGCCAGCCAGCACCTCCCTTAACGGACGTGACCGACCAGATTCGCGAGCTTCTCATCGAGCAAGGCGTGAATGACCGTACCGCCGAATGGTTCGACGAAACCAAGCCGAGGATGAAGATTGAGCTCGAGCCGCTGGACTCTTTCTCCGCGGTCAAACCCAGTGAGAAACCGGGTGAAAAACAATGACGCGAGGGGGGAAAAGCCGAAAGTTCCTGCCCTGGATCGCGGGGTTGGCGGTTGTGATTCTGGCGGTGCCGTTCGTCCTCTTACTCTTTGTTTCCAGCGGCGCGATGGATCATTACATCCGCGGCGCCATCGTCGCGCAGATCCAGAAATCCATCTCCGGCACGGCCGAATTGGGAACCTTTCACTTTGATCCCTGGCGGCTCCGAGTGACCCTCACCGATTTCACGGTCCATGGACGCGAGCCGGCCGGGACGCCGCCATTCTTTCACGCCGAACGGCTGGAGGTCGGGCTGCGGATCGATTCGGTTTGGGCCCGCAAATTCTCCCTGGGTGACGTCGAGATCGTCCATCCCATGGTGCATGTGCGCGTGGAACGAGACGGTTCCATTAATGTGCCCATGGCGCGCATGAGCGCCTCTTCGAAGCCGTTGCGGCAACGCATTTTTGAGGTCGCGGCGCGCCGCTTGCGCCTCACGGATGGCGAAATGCTCTTGAACGATGTGCGCGTCCCCCTGGTGGCCGAAGGCGCGCAGTTTGATTTTGCCGTCGACTATGCCGAACTGGATCGCAAGGCCATGTATTTGGGCCAATTCCGATGGAAACAGATGGAGCTGGTGGCCCGCCGCTATCTGCCCTTTCGTTCCGACCTGTCGGTGAAATTCACGCTCGATCCGGATTCTTTCACGATCACCCAACTGCTCTGGCAGGGCCCGCACACCTCCCTTGACGCCCAGATTACCAACTCGAACTTTGCGCATCCCAATTGGGGCTTTCGCTATCGCGGGCACCTCAGCCTCGAGGATATCCGCACGCTGCTGCGCAAACCAACCACTCCCTCCGGCGAGGTCGAATTCTCCGGTGACGGACATTTCGTGGATAACCGCTTGGCTGTCACCGGGACCTACTCCGCGGCGAATATCGCCATGCCTTACGATTGGTTCCACGCTTCCGGCATCAGCACTCGCGGTACTTACCGCGCCAACCGCGCTTCGCTCGATGTCCCCCAATTCTCGATTGCGGCGCTGGGCGGAGCGATTGAAGGCCAGCTTCATCTTGATTTTCCGGCGCTGAAATTTCGCGTCAACGCCCACGCCCATGATATCGATCTAGCCACGCTCCTGGGGGCGGTCAACAACGACAGTCTCCCGATCGTTCCCCTGCATTGGGGCGGAATTGCCGACGTGCAAGCGGTCACCACCTGGACATCGGACTTCAAGAACCTCGATTCGCAGGGCATCTCTCTTTGGGTTCCGAAACGCCAGCTGCCTGCGAACCAGATTCCCGTCTCTGCAAGTCTGAACTATCACTACAGCATGGCGGCGCGGGACGTTGTGCTGGAGGCCAGCCATATCGATACGCCCAGCAGTACCGTGCAGTTCGGCGGAACGCTCGCGGCGGAAGCTTCCAAACTCGACGTGGTGTTCGATACGCAGGACCTTACACCCTGGGATGATTTCATAAACCGCCTCAGGGGCGAGGACGCCGAGCCCAAAATCATCGCCGGACGCGCCCATTGGCAGGGCAGCATCACAGGACCCCTGGTGGGCCCAACCTTCGCTGGCCACGTGGTAGGGACAAACGCCCGTTACGACAGGCTTATGTGGGATCAAATCGAAGGCGACATGACCTATTCGCCCGAGGAGTTCAGCCTCACTCGCGCCAACGTGCGCCGCGAGCCCTCCTCCGCTCAGCTGGAGCTGTCCTTGACGCTGAATAACTGGGGCTTCGATCCCGACAGCTCCTGGCAATTGGACGCCACCCTGGTACGCACTGACGCCGATGGATTGCAGGCGCTATTCGGAACCGCGTATCCGGCGCATGGCTTGCTGAGCGGAACGTTTCACGGCCGCGGGACGCATGCCAATCCGGAGTTGACGGGCTTGTTCGACGTGGTTGATCCGCAAGCCTGGGGCTGGCGTTTCGACCGCGCCCGCGGCGAAATCACGCTGCGCCATGGCCAGGTTCGTATCGCCAATGCGGAATTGCGCCTGCTTCCTCCTGCGGGTGGCACGGCGACTCCGCAAGCTCCCGGTTTGCTGACCGGCAATTTCAACTACAGCACGGCGGATGGCCAGGCTGTTTTCGATTTGACGGGCGCCGCGCTCCCGCTCGAAAGCGTCTCGCAGATTCAGACGCCTGCGCTGCCCATCGCGGGCAAAGTGAGTTTTCATCTGAGCGGACAGGGACCGTTGCTGGCTCCCAAACTGGATGGCGCGCTGCGCCTGGTGGATCTGCGATTCCGCAACGAAGTGGTGGGCAGTTTCGATGCCAAGCTCCAGTCCGACGGCTCCAAGCTCGGCTTGCAAGTGGATTCGGCGATCACTACGGGAGAGCTGCACGGCAACGTGGGCGTGGATTTGCACGGCACTTATCCGCTTACCGGCGAAGTCATGGTTTCGCAGATCGATCTCGATCCCTTGATCGTCAGCGCTTTGCATCTCGGCGGCATGACCGGCCATAGCCAGATCGTGGGCCGCTTCGGCATCTCCGGCGCGCTTCTCGAGCCGGATACGATTTCCGTGGACGCCAATCTCACCCAACTCTCACTCGATTACCAATATATTAAGCTGCAGAACCAGGGCCCGGTGCTGCTCCAATACGGCAACCATGAAGTCCAGGTGCGCCAGGCCAATCTGCGCGGCGCCGATACGGACTTCCGTATCACGGGTTTGGCGCGGTTTGCTGGCGACCGCGCCATGGATTTGCGCCTCACCGGCGCGGCCAACCTGCGCCTGTTCAGCGGATTCGTGCCCAACCTGGATGTGCGCGGTCCCGCACAGATCGATGCAGGCATTGCCGGCACGCTGTACAACCCGCGCATCACCGGGCGCGTTCACGTACAGGATACTTCCGTGCGGTACGGAGATTTTCCCGCGGGCCTGAGCGCGCTTGCCGGCGATTTTATCTTCGATGCCAGCCGCATCACCTTCTCTAATATCACCTCGGAAACGGGAGGCGGCCGCCTGCAGCTATCCGGTTCACTGAGCTACGGCAATCGGCCCGTGAGTTACGATCTTACGGCGCGGACCGAACAGGTGCGGGTACGCTATCCGGTAGGCATGAGCTGGCTGGCGGGCGGCAATTTGCGCCTGTTGGGCACCACGCAGGCAGCCACGCTTTCCGGGACCGTAAGTGTCGACCGTTTGCTCATGTCGCAAGGGTTCGATGTCAGCACGCTCATGGCCTCTTCCACCGAGACTTCCGCCGGCCCCACCACAACGACACCCTTCTTGCGGAACTTGCAGTTCGACGTGCAAGCCAATACCACTGCCGGCGCGGTGATGGAATGGTCCAGCGGCAGATTTCAGACCGAGGCCAACGTGCGTGTCCGCGGCACCTTTGACCACCCGGTCCTGCTGGGCAACATCCATTTGCTGAACGGACAGATGACCATGCGGGGCAATGACTACAATTTAACGCGCGGCGATTTGAATTTCGTCAACCCGTTTCGCGCCGATCCGGTGCTCAACGTCGAAGTGGCCACCACCATCCAGCAATATGAGGTCACCGTCGATTTCACCGGCCCCGCCAGCCACTTGATCATGTCCTATCGCTCCGATCCTCCGTTGCCCTCGAACGATATCATCACCCTGCTGGCCCTCGGACAAACGGGCGAGGAAAGCAGTCTTCGAGGCGGCGCCGCGGCCAACCAGACTCCCCAGCTGGGCGCGACCACCTTGCTTTCCGAAGCCATCTCCTCCCAACTGGGCGGGCGCGTGCAGCGGCTTTTTGGCGTGCGCCATTTCAGCGTCGACCCAGACTACATTGCCGCTACCAGCGCCACCCAGAATCCCGGCGCGCGCGTCACCATTGCCGAGCAATTCTCGCGCAACCTGGTCATCACCTACAGCACCGATGTGACCTCCACTCAGGAGCAAGTCATTCAGATCGAATACACCCTGCGGCCTGACATCTCCGTGGTCGCCTTGCGCGATGAAAACGGCACCTTCGGTGTCGACGTCGTCCGCCGGCAGCGGTTCAAGTAGCGCCCGGAACCCTCGTGCCTGATCCGCCCAGCGCTTCCGGGAACGGCAACGGTTTCCCGCACGCCGCAGCCCCCACGGAAGCTGAACTCGCCCTGCGCCGCCAGGAGATGGTCGAGCGGCAACTGCGCAAGCGCGGCATTCGGGATGATCGCGTCCTCGCTGCCATGCTCAGCGTTCCGCGCCACCAATTTGTTCCCGCCGAACTCGCCGCCGAGGCTTACGCGGATCGGCCCCTGCCTATCGGCCAGGGGCAAACGATCTCCCAGCCTTTTATGGTCGCGGCGATGGCCGAGGCGCTGCGTCTCTCGGGAGGCGAGCGCGTGCTCGAAATCGGTGCCGGTTCGGGTTACCAGGCGGCCGTGCTATCGCTCGCGGCGCGCGAAGTTCACGCAGTGGAGATGCACCCCGAGTTGGCCCTCTCCTGTGGCGAGCGCCTGGCGGGGCTGGGCTATGGCAACGTGCATGTACACGCGGGCGATGGTTCTCTGGGATGGCCTGCCGAGGCCCCGTTCGACGCGATTCTCGTCACCGCGGCTGCTCCGGACATTCCTCCGCCCCTCGAGGCCCAACTTACCGAAGGTGGACGCCTAGTCCTTCCGGTGGGTTCCCCGGACGAGCAGCGCCTCTTGCTCGTGGAGAAGCGCGGCAATTCCATCTCTTCGCGCCCGCTCTTTCACTGCCGCTTCGTCCCTCTCGTCGGGAAGTATGGCTGGAAGCCACGCGGCGGCTGATTGCGACCTCGACTCTGTGCGGCAAAGAACTTGACATCAAGCGGTCCGCGCGTATCCTCAAAATTCACGACGAATTCATGGCACCCGCAAAGCCAGCTCGGGCACCGCGCCCCGTTCTCGTTCCCCTGGAAGATCGCGCCGCGGACAATCTTCGTTTTATTCGCGAAACGATGGAGCGCGCCGGTTCCTTCACGGCCGTTCCTGGCTGGGGCGGAGCGGCGATCGGTTTCACCGCGCTTGCGGCCGCGGCGATCGCCTCGCATCAGTCCAGTGCGGCGCGCTGGCTCTTCGTCTGGCTGGCGGAAGCGGCACTGGCTATGATTCTCGCCGTACTCACCGTCGCTCAGAAGTCCCGAGAGGCGCATATACCGCTTTTCTCCGGACCGGGCCGCAAGTTCGCCCTCGGTTTCGCTCCACCGATGATTGTTGGCGCGCTGCTCACCGTTGCGCTGTACCGCGATAGCGATCTCCGCCTGTTGCCTGGCATGTGGCTGCTGCTCTATGGGACCGCGGTGGTCAGCGGCGGCTCGTTCTCGGTGCGCGTCGTTCCCGTCATGGGCCTTTGCTTTATTGGCCTGGGAGCCGCGGCCATTGCTTCGCCGGCTTCCTGGGGCAACGGTTACATGATGGCCGGCTTTGGCGGCTTGCAAATCGCTTTTGGACTGGTGATCGCGCAGAGATACGGCGGTTGAATTTGTTGGCAAGATCGCGCTTGCCTTAGGAGGCCACGTGCGAGCGAAGACGGGAACCGCGACCGCGGAACGCATTTCCAAGGAGCGCCCTCAGGAGTCGCGTCTCACCGCGCTCGATAACCAGGCGCAGGAGCCGCTGGCGCCGGGTCTCGATCGCCTGATCCACGAGCGCATGCGCTTGGGAATCGTCAGCGCCCTGGCGGTGAACCCCTGGCTGACCTTCAACGAATTGAAAGCCTTGCTGCGGACCACGGACGGAAATCTCTCCGTTCACGCCCGGAAGCTGGAGGAAGCGGCATATATCAATTGCATCAAAATGTTTGACGGCCGGCTGCCCAAAACCAAATACCGCCTCACTGCAGGCGGCCGGCGCGCTTTCGAGCGCTATCTGGATCACATGGAGTCGCTGATTCGCGCGGCCCGGGAAAAGTCGGGCGCGTGATCGCTTCATGCCCGCTTTCGCTCGCGGGCCATCGCAAAGGCCTTGTGCAGAACTCGCGTCGCGGCGGGCGTAAGCCGGTAATTCGCGAGCTCCGCCTCCAGGACAAAGGCCAAATCGCTGATCTCCTCGCTGATCGCGGGCTCCCCGGAAACGCGCTCGCACAAATAATCGAGAATTACGTAGTGATAGCGCGGGCGAATGCGCGCGCCGTGTATCCGCTGGGCCTCCCGCATGTCTGCGGCAACCTCGGTAGGCTCCACGTCTGAGCGGATCTCGCCCGACTCCGAGAAAATTCGCTCCAGCGCTTCGATCAGTTCTACCACCCGCACGATCAGGCCGGTCTCTTCCTGAATTTCGCGGGCCACGCCGGCTACCAGCGTTTCGCCAACCTCCAGCAATCCGCCGGGAATCGTCCATTCGCCCAGCGCCGGTTCTCTGGCCCGGCGCACCAGCAGCGCGCGATTTTGCTCGATCACCACGCCGCCTACCCCCACCATCGGCCATTCGGGAAATTCGCGCTTGCTCATGGATAGGGCGGACACCCCCTTGACTCGTCTGCGATATATAATACCCTTGCCTGAGGGGCCAAGTTTGGCCAGGAGGTTCGGCTGTGGTGCGCTGTCCGGAATGCGCCGTCGAAATCGATCTCGACGAAGACGAAGTGGAAGAAGGCGAGATTCTGAACTGCCCGGAATGTGAAGCCGAGCTGGAAGTGGTGCAGATTCATCCCGTGCACCTGAACGTCATCTCCGAAGACGGCGAGGAAGACGAGGGAGAAGCGGAAGCGCCGGAAGCCGAGGGGGTCGACGGCGATACGCGGGATGAAGTGCTGGATGAGGAGGACGATGTCGAGTAGTGCTCTTCGCCAGGCTTGATTTTCGCATTTGGCACCGGTGTCATGGTCCGCGAGGAGGGAGGCGGTGAGACTAGCCACTCGTTATTCGCACAAAGCATTGCGCCTGCCATGGGCAGCCGTATTTTTCGCCCTGCTGGTCCTTTCCGCATCCGCCCAGCAAAACGAATTGCGTACCGTTCACGGTGCGGTGTTGGATAAGGCGGAAAATCCCGTTGCGTCGGCGGTCGTATACCTCAAGAACGTCCGTACCTTGGCTGTGAAAACCTATATCTCCGATCACGCCGGCGAGTACCGCTTCAGCGGCCTTGATCCCAACGTGGATTACGAAATTCACGCTGAAGACGACACGATGATGTCCAATAAGCGAACCGTGTCGAGTTTCGACAGCCGTAAGGACATCGTCATCTCACTCAAGCTGGATAAAGCGAAGAAGAGCTGATTTTCCCGTCGGCGGTCGTCCCGCATATACTTTGACGTGGAATTCTGAGGAGTGTTAGCGCGATGCCCTTGTTGGGAGTTGTGTGGACCTGATCACTACCGCGATTCCGCCGCGTCCCTTAGTTCTCGAAAATCACTTCCGCCAGCGCCAGGTTGCCCGTGTGGCTGATGCTCAGGCTGATGTGCCGGGCGCCCAGGCGCTCCCCGTGTTCGCGTGCCGCGCCGTGAAGCACGATAGTCGGCCGCTGGCCGGGCGCGCGCGTCACTTCAATGTCTCGCCAGCGCACCCCTCTGCTCCAGCCAGTGCCCAGCGCTTTCATGGCCGCCTCTTTGGCAGCGAAGCGCCCGGCGAAACGCTCGGCGCTGTCGCGGTGCCGTTCGCAATAGGCGATCTCGGCGGGGGTAAACACCCGCTCGAGGAAGGCCCTGCCGTGACGCTGGATGGCCTCACGCAGGCGGCTAATCTCCTCCATGTCCACGCCCATGCCGACAATCACTTCGCGAGCTCCTTCCCGGCGCGCCGCGGGACAAAAATCGCGCCAGCAGCGGCAGCGAATTATACCGCCGAGCCGTGCGAGTTTTGGACTCCACGTTGCTTCGCGCCGCTTTTAGCCCAAGCTGCGAGCCGGAAACGGAGAGTTATGCCAGGAAGCAGCCGGTAATGCCGCGGGCATCATCCATCCGGCCCCAAAAGCGAAAGGGGTCGAAAAAGCAGTCGCGAAAGCGGCAGCAAAAGCCACGGAAGCGCTCGTTTTTGAGCGCCATCGAAGAAGGCTGGTCGCTCCGCGATGTGGCGGGTTTGGAGATCCTCACGGCAAACATTTTCGACTCAATTCCATGGATGGCGCATGGTTTCAGCACGCGGAAGGGCGGCGCCAGCAAAATCGTCGGCAAAACCGTCAGGAAAAACGCCACTAAAATCGCCGGCGCGCTGAATCTCGGGTTCACCGAGTGGGATTCGCCCCAAATGGTGGCTCGCAATCGCGCCGCCTTCTTGCGCGCCGTGCTCGGTAAAAAAATTGGTCAAAAGCCAATGCCGCAATCGGCCCCACACGCGGGGACCGGAGAATCACTGGTCACTCTCCGACAGATTCATTCCGATGCCGTGCGCATTTTTTCGACTCCGCCGGCAACCGCGCCGCAAGCCGATTCCGCGATTTCCAACTGCGCAGGCTTGTTTCTAGGGATTCAGACGGCCGATTGCGTCCCGATTTTGCTGCTGGATCCACGCCGGCATGTGGTGGCCGCGGTTCATGCCGGATGGCGTGGGACGCTTGCGCGCATTGCCGTCAAGACGCTGGGCAGGATGCGGCTGGAGTTCGGCACCAATCCTGAAGAGGTTCTCGCCGCGCTGGGCCCCGCGATTGGGCCTTGCTGCTATGAAGTTGGCCCCGAAGTCGCGCAGGCTTTTCTGGGGCAGTTCGCCCACGCGGCGGAGTGGTTTGAGGGGCCCTTCGAGCGGATGAGCTCGGGCGAAGAGCCCAACCCGCTGCCCTGGCTCACGATGATGCCGCCGGGCCATCAGCCGCCGCCCGAGCGCGTCCAACTCGATTTGCGTTCGGCGAACCGCCGCCAACTCGTCGATGCGGGCATGCGCCCGCGCAACATTGTCTTGAGCGCGCTCTGTACGGCGTGCCGCAGCGATCTTTTTTTCAGCTATCGCAAAGAAGGCCCGGCCACCGGCCGCATGATGAGCGTGGTTGGAATCCTCGGAAAATCGCGCTAGGCGGAAGTTGTAGCGGAAGGTGCCGCCGAAGGTCCTGAAGAAGATGCGATTGCGGGAACCAGCGATCCCCTTTCGCTCAGAGAAAGCTGCCCGCACGCGGCGTTCACGTCCAGCCCGCGCGAATAACGAACAAACGCGGGAACGCCTTTCGCGTCGAGCGCCTGCCGGAACTCCTCCGTGCTTTCGGCCGTGGGTGGGCGATAGGGCAGCTCGCCGGGATTCCACGGAATCAGATTGACCTTGACGCGCATGCCGGCCAGGAGCCGCGCCACGCGGCGGGCGTCTTCGGTTGAATCGTTGAAGCCTCCCAGCAGCACGTACTCAAAGGTCAGATACTCCCGAGGGCCCAGGGGATATTCGCGGCACGCCGCCAGCAGCGCGTCCAACGGATATTTTCGATTGATGGGCATGATGGCGTCGCGCTCTTCATCGGTCGAGGCGTTTAGCGAGATGGCCAGCCGGGGACGCACTTTTTCCCGCCCCAGCCGCTCGATTCCCGGGACAATGCCGCTGGTCGAGAGCGTAACGTGCCGCGGGCCGAGACGCATGCCGTTAGGATCGAGCATCACCCGCAGCGCCGCCATCACAGGCTCGTAGTTCAGCAGCGGCTCGCCTTGTCCCATGAGCACGACATTCGTGCGCGGCGCCAGCGCTTCCCGATTCTCTTCGAGCGCGAGCAGAACCTGAGCCAGGATTTCTCCCGCGGTCAGATTGCGAACGAGCCCCAGCTGCGCGGTCAGGCAAAAGCGGCACTCCACCGCGCATCCGGCTTGCGTCGAAATACAGACGGTTTGCCGGCCTGCCCAAGGCATGAACACGGCTTCCACTCGGGCCGGCGATTCGCTGGAAAACTCCTCGCCCCTGGCATCGAGCGCCAGCAGATAACGCACCGAGCCGTCGCTGGAATGAAAGCGCCGCGAAACTTCCGGCATCCCGATGCGGAAACGTTGCGCCAGCCGCTCCCGGAGCGCTGCCGGCAAGTTGCTCATGGAAGCAAAATCGAACCGCCGTTCGGCATAGAGCGCGTGGTAAAGCTGCGCGCCGCGATAAGCCGGCTCGCCGATCTCTTTCATCGCCGCGCGCAACTCGTCGCGCGATTTCCCCAGCACATTGTCCTTGGCCGCGCCGGAAAGCTCCGCCGCCGAACTCTTCGCGCTCTCCGCAACGCCGGATTCGATCTGTCGAGGCATGGAATAGGCCTTCTGGCCTCATCATAACACGCGTGAAATGGCGGATTGCCCGGCTCCATTTGCGCCGGCTCCTTGCGGGGAATTGGAGCGCTGGCTTCCGCGCCGTTTTTCCGCGTGCGGCAAACGCCTAATAGTTTTTCACTTCTGAGTGTGCCATGATCTGAATAACGATGAAGCAGGCTGCTGCTACTTCCATTGAACGCGAAGCGTTGCCCAATGGCTTGGTGCTGGTGGCCGAGCACATGCCCCACATGCGTTCGGTGGCCATTGGCATCTGGGTGCGCGCCGGTTCGCGCGGCGAGCCCTCCGAATTGAACGGCATCGCTCATTTCATCGAGCATATGGTTTTCAAGGGCACCTCGCGGCGCAGCGCCGAGCAGATTGCCCGCGAGATGGATTCCGTCGGCGGCCTGCTCGACGCCTTCACCTCGAAAGAGATGGTCAGCTTCAATGCCAAGGTCTTGGACGAAAACCTGCCCATCGCTTTCGATGTGCTTTCCGACCTGGTTCTGGGTCCGGTCTTTGCCGATGAGGATATTGGCAAGGAAAAGCAGGTCATCCTCGAAGAGATTCGCATGGAGGACGACAACCCCGAATCGCTGGCGCATGAGATGCTCACGCAAAGCTTTTGGCGTGGCCATCCCCTCGGCGCGCCCATCCTCGGCACGCGCGCGACCGTGCGGCGATTCACGCGCGCCTCCGTCGTCAATTGTTTCCAGCGCTGGTATACCCCAGCGAACACGGTGATCACCGCCGCCGGCAATGTTCACCTCGAAAGCCTCCTGAAGCTGGCGGGAAAGTCCTTTGCCGGCCTCAAGAGCAAGCCCCGGACTTCTCCGAATCAGCGCACCGCGCCGCATACGCATGCCCGGCTGATCACCCGCAATAAGCCCGCCCTCGAGCAGGCCCATATCACTCTGGCCGTGCCGTCTTATCCTCTGGTGCATCCGCGGCGCTATGCCGCTTCGGTGCTCAATAACATTCTCGGCGGCAGCATGTCTTCGCGCCTGTTTCAAAATATCCGCGAGCGCCAGGGCCTGGCCTACGCCGTCTTCAGCGAGCTGAACCCTTACTCCGACGCTGGTATGCTTTCGGTCTATGCGGGCACCAGCCGCAGCACCACCGAACGCGTGCTGCGCTCCATCGCTGGCGAATTCGCGCGCCTGAAGAAGGAGTTGGTCGCCCCGGAGGAACTGCGCCGGGCCAAGGACCAGCTCAAAGGTTCGCTGGTGCTTTCGCTCGAATCGCCCGGAGCGCGCATGTCCAACCTGGCCCGCCAGGAGATGTACTTCGGGCGCTTCTTCAGCGTGGAAGAGTTGCACGCCTCGATCGAGGCCGTCACCGCCGAGGATGTTCAGCGGACGGCCCTGGAGTTTTTCGAGCCTCGAAAAATTGCCGCCACCGTCGTGGGCCCGCTCGAGGGCTTCCACCTGACGCGCGATCTGCTGGCTTGCTGAGATTTTCTTCACACCCTCTCTCGAATCGCATTGACGTGTGCCCCGCGCTTTTGCCATGATGCCTGCGGCCGCTTTTTTTCGCTTGCAGCCGGCCGGCGGCGAGTTTCGGCGCAAGTTTCTGGGGGGAGATTCCATCAGCCTTCGCGTGAGCGTTCTCGCCTCGGGCAGTTCGGGCAATTGCACCCTGCTCGAGACTTCCCAGACGCGCCTGCTGGTGGATGCGGGCCTGGGCAAGCGCGAAACGTTGCGCCGCTTGGCCTCGCTGGCTCATTCCCTCGATCATCTCGACGGCATCGTCATCTCTCACGAACATAGCGACCACATCGGCGGCCTGGCGGCCCTGCTGGGCGCCTGGCGCACTACCGTCTACCTCAACGCCGAAACCCATGCCGAAACTCTGCGTTTCCTTCCCGAACGCCATGCCCGCCGCCTGGAGCGCGTCGAGTTCATTGAAGCTGGCCACGGATTTTGCGTCGGCGATATCGAGGTTGCTCCTTTCCGTATCCCGCATGACGCCATCGACCCGCTCGGCTTCACCTTTCGCGCCGGCGGCGTGAAGCTCGCTCTCGTCACCGATCTCGGTTACATGCCCGAGCTGGTCAAGCAGCACCTGCGCGATTGCGATGGAATGATGCTGGAATCGAATCACGATCTGGAGATGCTCAAGGTGGGTCCCTATCCCTGGCATGTGAAGCAGCGCGTCATGAGCCGCACGGGGCATCTTTCCAATGAAATGGTCAGCACCTTTCTTGCCGATCCCGAGGCTTTCGACGCGCGCCCCCGCTATCTGGTGCTGGCGCATCTTTCGGAAAATAACAACAATCCCGATGTCGCTCGTATTTGCGCCGAAGAAGCGCTGGGCCGCCGTCCCGGCGAAGCTGCCTTTCGCGGCGAGCTGCTGGTCGCTTCGCAGCACGAACCCCTCGCCCCCATCCAGCTCTAACCGCTGGGCTCGCCCTTCGCTCCCCAAAATAACGCCTTGAACTGCGGACTTGGCTATTGCTGTTGCTGTTGTTGTTGCGCGGGTTGCTGGGCGCGTTCCATCACCGGCGCCGCGACGGGCGCCGCGGCAGTCTTGGCAAGTTGCTCGTGGCCTTCACCGTCCAGAGCCGGGCGCACCCGGACGTCCACCGAGAGGCGCTGCCCCGCATGACCCTTGTAAACGCCGCGGACTGGGGCCACATCGCCGTAATCGCGGCCGTACGCCAATCGCACGTGCCGAAGCCCCACGGGAGCGCCGAGCGTGGGGTCCACGCCCATCCAGCCGGTTCCCGAAATCAACACTTCGGCCCAGGCGTGCGACGCTTGCCCGCCAATCACCTCTTCTTGCCTGCTTTCAGCGGACGCGGTCCGTTCCGGAACCAGATAGCCCGAAACGTATCGAGCCGGTAATCCGCGCATGCGCACCGCTCCCAGGAGCACGTGGGCGAAATCCTGGCAAACTCCCGCGCTGATCGATAGGGAATCGGCGATTGATGAATGCACGTGAGTGGCGCCCGGCAAATATCGAAAGCAATCGTGGATCAAGCTGGAAAGTTTGCGCACAAATGTGATCACGCACCCTCCGCTTACCTCCTCGGCAGCCTCGATAAAGCGGCGCAGTTCGGGAAGGTGCGGAACGTAACCCGTGGGCGCGATGAAATCGAAATAATCCTCGCGCAGGTCGCCCTCTTGTGAGTCCAGGTCCTCTAGCCTCATGGATGGACAGGTTGACTCCGGAATCTCGTGCGTCAAAACGATGGATTCCGCCTCGATCCGCAGCCGCCGGTGCTCTTGAAGCAAGTTGAACTGGTACACGGAGTTGCCGTATGAGTCGCGGTAAGCCGTGCCGCTGGCGTGAGGCGTGGTGATGATGCGAAACGAAAGGCAGCTTTGCCGCTCGTCGTGAATGGGCTTCAGGCGCAATTCGTTGTAGCTTTCCGAAACCGGTCCGTCATAGGCAAATTCGGTAACGTGCATCAGGTGAAATCGGTTCATGCCACCACCGCGTAGTAGAAGTAATTGCGTGCGATATCGCTGCCAATCAGTCGGAACATATCGGAAAGCTCATTCAGATAGCTATGCAGTCCTTGTTTGAAAATCTCCTCGATTTTATCGTAGCTGAGTCTCTCCACCACCCTGCCGGCCAGCCGTTCCGCCTCGTTGGCGTAGGAGCCCGGGCTGGTGCCGCTGATGGCCCGCAGGCCGGATTGCACTTCCGTGGTGCTGAAGCGGATCGAACGAGGGTGTAGCGGCTGAAGAATGAGCATGCCTGCCACTTTCTCGGGCTCGATGGAAGAGTGGAACTGGCGATGGTAGGCCTCGAAAGCTCCCACCGAGCGCAGCACGGCCATCCACTGGTGATTGTCGGGCGTTCCCAGCGTGGGCAATTCATCCAGCAGATTTTGATACTGCACGTCCACCAGGCGCGAAGTCATCTCCGCGCGCTCCAGCGACCAGCCGATGCGCAGGAATTGCCAGCCCTCGTCGTGTTCCAGGGTGGCGTCGGTTACGCCGTGGAAACGATGCGTGCCGAATTTGATCTTGTCGCAAAAGCGATGTGGCCCGGCGACGATTTCGTCCGTGGGATTGAACCGGCTCACCATGTGATACAGGCCGTTGATATCCTCCCACATCTCGCGGGAGATGCAGTCGCGGATGGTGCGCGCGTTCTCGCGGGCCTTGGCGATGCATTGCACGATGGAGCTGGGATTGTCGTGGCGAAATGCCAGAAATTCGAAGACGTTCTCGGCGTTCACTTCGGAGTAAAGCTTCCGGAAGAGATTCTCCTCTCCCGCCATCACCATCAGCGGCTCCCAGCGCAGCTGATAGGCATCCTGGGATTGCTCCAGCAGCATGTGATAGTTCACATCGAGAATGCGCGCCGTGTCTTCGGCGCGTTCGATATAGCGCGCCAGCCAGAAAAGCGAATCCGCGATGCGCGAGAGCATCAACCCTCTCCTCGCAGGACCCAGGTGTCCTTGCTTCCGCCGCCCTGCGACGAATTTACAACCAGCGAATCGCGCTGCAGCGCCACGCGAGTCAGGCCTCCCGGAACGATGGTCACTTTCTGGCCGTCGTAAAGGCAATAGGGCCGCAAATCCACGTGCCGGCCGGCCAGGCGCCGGCTGGAAACGTCGTAGGAGGGAACGCGCGAGAGCGGAATTACCGGCTGCGCGATGTAGTTGCGCGGATTTTGAACGATTTTGCTCCGGAACTGCTCGATCGTTTTCCGGTCGGCCGTCGGCCCCATCAGCATCCCATAACCGCCCGATTCGCCCACCGACTTCACCACCAGTTCCTCAAGATGCTCCAGGACATAGGCCAGGTCGGCGGGTTTGGCGCAAACGTACGTTTCCACCGTGCGCAGAATCGGCTCCTCGCCGAGGTAATAGCGGATGAATTCCGGCACGTAGGCATAGATCGCTTTGTCGTCCGCCACTCCGTTGCCCACCGCGTTTGCCAGGGCCACGTTGCCGGCGCGGTAAGCGCCCATCAATCCCGGAACGCCCAGCAGGGAGTCGCGCCGGAAGGCCAGAGGATCCAGGAACTCGTCGTCGATGCGGCGATAGATCACGTCCACGCGGTTCAGTCCCCGGATCGTCTTCATGTAGACAATGCCGCCATCCACCACCAGGTCCCGCCCCTCCACCAGTTCGATGCCCATCTGCCTTGCCAAAAAGCTGTGCTCGAAGTAGGCGCTGTTGTAAATGCCGGGAGAGAGCAGCACGACCTGCGCGTCATCTTCCCCGCGCGGCGAAAGGCTGCGCAGGATTCGCCAGAGTTCCGCGGGATAGTGATTCACGGGCAACACTTCCGAGGCGTGAAAGATTTCGGGGAAGATTCGCGTCATCACCAGCCGGTTTTCGAGGACGTAGGAGATCCCGCTGGGTGTGCGGACGTTATCTTCCAGCACGCAGTACTCGCCCGTTTTGGAGTCGCGGACCAGGTCAATCCCGCAAATGTGCGTAAAGATTCCTCGCGGAACCTCGACGTCGACCATTTCACGAAGGAAGTGCGGGCAGGAGTAGACCAGCGCGCGCGAAAGCTTGCGGTCTTTCAAGATGCATTGCTTCCCATAGATGTCCTGCAGGAAGAGGTTCAGCGCCACCACCCGCTGCGCCAGGCCGCGATCGATTCGCCGCCATTCCGTATTCGGAATAATCCGAGGGATCAGGTCGAAGGGAAAGAGCCGCTCGGTGCCTCGGCCATCGCTATAGACCGTGAACGTGATGCCCTGGATGAGGAAGGAAAGGTCCGCCAGCTTGCGCCGCTCCTCGTATTGCTCGCGAGCCATAGAAGAGAGTTTCTGGAACACATTCGCGTAGCAAGCCCGAGGCTCGCCGGCCGAACTGAACATTTCGTCGTAGAAATTCCCCGGTTCATAGCCGGAGAAGAGCCCGGTGAGCATAGCGCGGACAGGTGCGGCCTCCATAAAGTTGAATTACTGTATCAGCGGGGCTGCAGCAGCCTTCACGCAAAATTTCTATGCGATCCATCAGCAATTTAGGCGGCAATCCGGGAGCTGCTCGGAAGGAATTCCGGCAGGATGGCATTCGCGATTGGCCCGTAAACGGCCAGCATCCGAGCCGGCCTGACTTGCGCTTAGAATGGGCGTCTGTATTGATTTCTCGGCAACTCTTCGACGCGGCGGAAGTGCTGTTGATCTGCTTTAGGAGAGAACCATGAGCATTGACCGAAGAGACCTGCTCAAAGTCTTTAGCACAGCCGCGGCTGGCGCCGCCCTCGACGGACTTATGGTCGAAGAGATGCTCCCCCAAGCAACTGCGCCCGCGCCCCGCGAGCAAGCCACGCCGGGTAAATCAGCTCCCGAGCGGGCCCCCGAGCGGTTGCTTCAATCAGAGCCTCAAGTCAGTCTTGATCCCCGAGGCTCAGCTATCATCGCCTGGGAGACGGTGATTCCCACCCAGGGTGGCACGATCTATATCGGCGTGCCCAACGATGAGATCGCGCTCGATTGGCCCATCTACAATTCCAACCAGGGCCTGAATGAACCGAGTGCCACGCGGATGCATTCCGTAAAGATCGACGCGCGCGCGTACCTCAGCCGCTCGGCCCCGCAGATGTTGCAAAAGGGTGGCACGCTGGCCTACCGGATCGAGCTCTTCGATCCTCGCAAAGGCTCTGCGCAGTTCATTGACCGCCATTTCTCCTTCCAGGTAGACCAGGGCAAGTTCCACAAATTGCCTACCATCCTGGAGGGTCCTTTTCTGACCCAAATCGGCGTCGATTCCGCCGTCGTTTGGTGGGTTACCGACCAGCCGACCACGGGCCAGGTGCTCCTGAACAGCGGCGCGAATGCCCGAGTAATCACGGATGGGGGCGGTGCGGCTACTCGTCATGTAGTTCCTCTGAAGGGACTCACCGCGAACACCCGGTACGGATATCTAGTGATGAGCAAGGCATCGGACGGCGGGGAGATTCGCTCGCGCAGCTACACGTTGAGAACCTCTCCCCAAGAGCCGGAGTTTTCTTTCGTTTTCACTTGCGACGGCCGCACCGGCGGGCTGGGCGGTGGCGACGCGGCCCTCGAAGGCATCAATGGCGTTTCCGCGCGCGCTCTCGCCATCCAGATGGCTGCCCATGCGCCGCATCTGCTTATTTTTACGGGCGATCTCATCAACGGCTACACCACGCGCGAGGACGATTTTCGCGCCCAATTGCGTTCCTGGAAGCGTATTTATGGGCCGCTCTGGCGCCAGATGCCCGTCTATACGGGAATGGGCAATCACGAGTCGCTCATCGATCTATTCGAGGATGGCGCCCAAGCCGATAAGCGCGGAGAGCAGAGCGCCGAAGCCGTGTTCGCTTCCGAATTTGTGCATCCCATGAACGGCCCGGAGCCGGAACGGCCCGGTCTGCCGCCATATAAGGGCAGCGTCTATAGCTTCGATTATGCCGGCTGCCATTTTGCCCAGCTCAATTCGGACTATTGGTACTCGAGCCGCCCTCAGCAGCACGAGGGAAATCCCTTTGGGCGTCTGCTTCCGGGACAATTGGACTGGCTCGAAAAGGATTTGACTGCGGCGCGGTCTGCCCAGGCCCGCCACATTTTTGTATTCGTGCACGAACCGGCGTTCCCAAATGGCGGGCATGTCGCGGACTCGCTTTGGGGAGGAGGCCGCGACGCTGAGGCGGTCAAAGCGCGGGATCGCTTCTGGACCATCGCCACTCAGGCCGGCGCGAGCGCCGTTTTTTCCGGGCACGAGCACAACTACAGCCGCACCCTGATCGATGCCAAGACGCCGGTGCATGGCGACGGCACAGCGAACGCCGCTTTTGCCAAACCCACCTGGCAAATCACCCAGGGGGCTGCGGGCGCGCCCTTCTATCCTCGCGATAACAATGCGCCGTGGGCAAAGAGCGTGAAGAAATTCGTGGCCCACACCTGGTCCTATTGTCTGGTAGAAGTGCGAGGGCCGCAGGTCAGCCTGGAAACCTACAGTTACACAGGCGAGCTTCTCGATCGGGCGGAATTAGTGTAAGTCGGACTTCGCGTGAGCCACAAATACCGTGTAGCCCAGGTCGCCCGCGATTTGCGCGGAAGACTTGAGGCTTTTCGCCGCGTTTGCCGCGTGACGCTTCCTGCCACAAAAATGGCCGGTTGGTTTGCCGCTCCCAAACCGCGAAATTGTGCTACAAACGCTGAACCCCAATGTCTGCCCCCGCAGTTCTCACCGGCGTAGAACAGCGCGCCACCCGGCGCATCTCCCGCCGGCTCCTGCCGTTCCTCTTCGTCCTTTACGTCATCGCTTTTCTGGACCGCGTGAACGTCGGCTACGCTGGCCTGGAGATGTCCCGCGACCTCCATTTCAGCGATCGCGTCTTTGGATTGGGCGCGGGCATCTTCTCCATCGGCTACTTCCTCTTCGAGATACCCGGTGCGCTGATCGTGGAGCGCTGGAGTGCCCGCAAGTGGATGGCGCGCATCCTGGTCACCTGGGGGCTGGTCACCGTTCTCCTGGCGGCGGTGCATACGCCGCGCCAATTCTATCTGGCTCGATTCCTGCTGGGCGTCGCGGAAGCTGGATTCTTCCCCGGAATCGTCGTCTATCTCACCCATTGGTTCCGCTATGAAGACCGCGCTAAAGCGGGTGCGATCTTCATGGCCGCCATCCCCATGTCGAACATCCTTGGCTCGCCCCTGGCTGGCTGGATTCTCAGCCATCATTGGGCCGGAATCTCGAGCTGGAGATGGCTCTTCATCGCCGAAGGCATTCCCGCGATCCTGTTTGGAATTCTCACGTTGATCTATCTGACGGACTGGCCGCACCAGGCGCGCTGGCTCGCGCCCGACGAACGGGCCTGGATCGAAGGGGAGCTGCAGCGCGAGAAAGCCGCCAAATCCAAGGTCGGCCAATGGACCATGGGCCAGGCGATGCGCAGCAAGCAAGTCATTTTGCTGACGCTGGTCTATTTCTTCGCCATTATTGGGATTTACGGCTTTGTGATCTGGTTCCCAACGATCGTGCAGCGCGCCACCAACCTGCCCAACATGGCCGTTACGCTTCTTTCCGCGTTACCCTACGTTGCCGGCCTGGCCGCCATGCTCTGGAATGGCTGGCATTCCGACCGCACCGCCGAACGCCGCTGGCACACCGCGCTGCCTTTGTTCCTGGGCGCCGGCTGCCTGGCCATAGCCATCCGCGCCAGCGCGCATCTGCCCTTGGCGTTTCTCTGCATGGTGATCGTGGGAGCGTGCACCACAGCGTTTATGCCTAGCTTTTGGGCGCTGCCTACGGCCCTGCTGAGCGAATCCGCCGCCGCCGCATCGATCGGCCTGATCAATTCCGTCGGCAATCTGGGCGGTTTCGCGGGCCCTTTCTTTATTGGCTACTTGCGGACGCTTACGAATTCCTTCGCGCCGGGCTTGGCTTTCCTTCTGGTATCGATGGTCCTGTCAGGTATGCTGGCGCTCTTCCTTCACGTTCCGGAAAGAGCGCCCAAGGAGATTACTGCACCAAGGGCAGAGTGAGGGGCGCAGCGTAGGTAGCTACGAGGCCGGGATTGGGCGGCTCGACGAGTGCGGCATCAACTTTCGCATGTTCCGGCTCGTACGCCAGCATGGGGGTAACCAGGACCGGGGTCAGGCCTTTGCCGATATAATCCAGTTCCCGGGCTGCCGCTTCCGAGAGATCGAGAATCCGGTTCAGGCGGAAATTGGGCCCACGATCCGTTACCGTCACCGTTACGGCTTTGCCGTTCTCCAGGTTGACCACTCGAACCACGGTTCCGAGGGGCACATACCACGACGCTGCCGTGAGCTTTCGGCGGTCAAATCGTTTGCCGTTGGCCATTTTCCTGCCCTGGTGCTGCAGGCCATACCAGGAGGCGATCCCCACGAAGTGGGACTTAGGATGCGCCGTGGAATTTAGCCTTTTAGCCTGAGACGCGGCAGAGATCATGGAAGCGGATAGCAGGCTGGCTGCGAAGACGATTGCGGCTGTTCGTAGCTTGGTCTGCATGTTTATCCTCCCGGTATCGTTTCGCTCGGCGGCGTTAAGCCGAGCGTTCCTTACCCTTACCGTTTTCCTCCCTTAAACCCTTCGATTAAGATTTCCTCGAGTTCGGACAGCTACCTTCTTTAAATCCGGTCATTTACAGCCCTTTCTAAATGCTTTTCCCTGGCGTTACCAACGAATCCCTCTAGCGCCATCCCTCTCGCTTCGTTCGTTTGCTCTCCGCCAGCACCAATGCTCAATTCCAACGTTCTCACTGAGCAATTAGGCTGTTTGGTATGGGAACAGTCTACGGGCGGGGCCCTCCCAGATCGATGGGCAGGAAGCTTCATTTTTTTAGGTACGGGCGTACTAGGCCTTTACGCGCGGCATCCTGTAGCTAAGCCTTGTAATATGAAGTAGATGGCACTATAACGAGGTACTTATCCTGCGGAGGATGCCAGAGTGGATTCAGGAGGGGGCAGGCCAGCATAGCTAACCGTTTTAGCTTCAATGCTATAAGCCCAATGTGCTGATACTAAATCAGTTATCGAAAAGCCACTCGTGCCGTTCTGAACCAACGCCCGCTTCCAGCATTTCGACCCATGGAGAAAGGTCAGATAGGGAGCCCTCGTGGGTGCGTTCCAATTGAATCGGCGTCACGGACACCTGGCCCGCCAGGACGGCGGCATAATCGGTCTGGGGATCCAGGTGACCGCTCACCGGCTCCTCATTGAGCCAATAATAGATCCGGCCCCTGGGATCGGCCCCTTCCTGGAGAACGGTCCGAGTGACTTTTCCGGACTGTCTTGTCAACCGTACCCCTCCATTCCACTCCAAGGGCACGTTCACGTTCAACAGCACGCCCGCCGGCAAGCCCTTTTGCAGAATCACCTGCGCCAGCCGCCGGCTGAATCGGGCGGCGTGGTCAAAGGCCACCTCCTTGCCGCGGTGGGCCAAAGAGATGGCGAACGCCGGCACGTGGTTGATGACCGCCTCCGTAGCCGCGCCCACCGTGCCCGAGTAGAAGACGTTTTCGCCTAGATTAGCCCCTCGGTTTATTCCGGAGATCACCAGGTCGGGCGGCTTAGGAAAGAGCCGGTGCAGGGCGATCATCATGGCATCGGCCGGCGTCCCCTCGATCGACCATTCCCGCTCGGCGATCTGCTCGCAGAAGATGGGGTGTCGCACCGTGATGGATTGAGCCGCGGCGCTGCGCTCCTGGTTAGGCGCTACCACGCTGACGGTCCCCAGCCCGGCCAAGCCTTCCACCAGGGCTCGCAAGCCGGCCGCGTGAATGCCATCGTCGTTGGTTATGACGATTTCAGGCACGAGCTTCGCGGGACGCCGGGGCCAGATTGAAGCAGTAAATCATTCGTCTGCGATCCTAGATTTTTGATGTGGAAATGGTCGGGACGCCGGGATTTGAACCCGGGGCCTCACGCACCCCAAGCGTGCGCGCTACCAGTCTGCGCTACGTCCCGGCCGGCTAGGTAAGGGTTTCTCGAAACGGCCGATCTTGAGCCTATCACTCGCTTTCGAGGAGCGTCAAGAACGCGCGCAGCGAATCCCGAAGGTCGAGCAGCACCTTGCGGCTGATCTCCGCCGCCGGAGGGGCTTCGGTCCCCCGCGCGGCCTTGGCCTCGACGCCGGATTCCGGCTCCAATTCCACCGGCGAATCCCCCGCGTCGCGCAGGTGGCGTCGCGCGCCCGCGATCGTAAAGCCTTCGTCGTACAAGAGCCGCTTGATCAAGAGCACCGTATCGACGTCCTTTCGGCGGTACAGGCGGTGCCCCTTGGGACTCTTCACTGGCTGCAGCGTTGGGAATTCCGTCTCCCAGTAGCGCAGCACAAAGGGCTTGGTATCCGTGATGCGGCTCACTTCCCCGATGCGGTAGAGATTCTTCTCTCCGGAGATTTCCTGATGCCCGTTTTCCGACATGCCTTTCTATCCTATGCCGATTCGTGGGCAAGTCAATCGGCTCGCCCGCGCTTTCGCACAGCTCGTTCCTTTCCTTGGCGCTCGCGCTCCCGAAAGCGCTGCACAAACCGGATCGGCGCGCCGAAGAAATCAAAGCTCTCGCGGAGCTGGTTTTCAAGGAAACGCTCATAGCTGAAATGCAGTCGCTGCTTCTGGTTGGTGAAGAGCATGAATGTGGGCGGAGAGGCGCCCGATTGGGTCATGTAGTAGATTTTCACGCGCCGCGAGGTGGGCGAACTTCCGCGGCTCAAGTCAACGCTTGCCAGCCAGCGGTTCAGCTCGCCCGTGGATATGCGTCTCTTCCGCGCTTCCGCCACGCGGTCGATTAACCCGTAAAGCTTCTCCACGCGCTCCCCGGTCAGCGCCGATAAAAAAACCACCGGCGCGTAGGAGAGAAATTTCAGCCGCTCCCGCACTAGCACTTCGTAATCGGCGGCCAGGCGCTCAGGATCGCTGGCGATCGGTTTTGGCCTCTGATCCTCACTGCCGCGATCTCGGCCGCGCGGCGCCCGCTTTCCGCCTAGCTGCTTCCGGGACTCCTTGGCGGCCTCGTGCGCCTTCTGTATCGCCAGGTCCCATTTGTTCATCACCACGATCACCGAACGGCCAGACTCCTCGGCATATCCGGCAATCGTCGCGTCGCCGGCGGTAACGCCGATGGCCGCATCCGCCACCAGCAGCGCCACGTCGGCGCGCTCCAGATGTTTGCGCGCCATGATCACGCTCAGCTTTTCCGCAATCAGATTGGTCTTGCCCTTGCGCCGGATGCCCGCCGTATCGATGAAGCGGTAGCTTTTGCCGCCGCGCATCACGAGCGTATCCACCACGTCGCGTGTCGTTCCCGGCTGGTCGGACACAATCGAGCGCTCCGCCCCGGCCAATTCATTCATGAGGGTAGACTTTCCCACGTTGGGCCGGCCGATAATGGCCACTTGAACTTCCGTTCTCTCCTCCGGGCCGCTGGCCTCCTCGGGCGATTTGGCAAACTCGGCTGTCAAAGCGTCGAGAAGAACGTCAATGCCCAAACCGTGTTCCGCCGAAAGAGGAAAAACATCCACGCCGATTTCGTAGAACTGAGCGGCCAGGTCCTCCTGCCGCAGCGTGTCCACCTTGTTCACGGCCACCACAAACGGCTTGCCCGTCTGCCGCATCAGGGCCGCAAGTTCCAGATCAGGAGGAGTCACCCCGGCCCGTGCGTCCACCACCAGAACCAGCGTGGTGGCATCGGCAATCGCCGTTTGTGCTTGCCGGAAAATCTCGCGGGGGATGGCCGCGCGATCGTTCGGTAGCAAACCTCCGGTATCGACCAGTTCAAATGGCCGCCCCCGCCATATGGCCGGGCCGTAAATGCGATCCCGGGTGATTCCCGGCTCGTCCGTCACGATCGACCGGCGCGTGCTGGTGAGACGATTGAAAAGCGTGGATTTGCCCACGTTGGGTCGGCCAACGATAACGATGGACGGCAGTTTTTGATTCATTCGATTCGGGTCGCCCGCGCGGTCCCTATGTATCCGTTTAAGTGCCCGTTGAAAGCCCGGTTAAAACTCAACCAGCTTATCTTATAAGATGGGCGCGGCCCCTATGGAAAACTCAAACTCCCCGCCGCTCGAGCTCCCACTGAGCCTCAAAGATCGTCTGAGAGAGATTCGCCGTGGCTTCGAACCCGCTTTCTGGGTGGCCAACACCACCGAGCTTTTCGAACGCCTGGCCTACTACGCCCAAGCCGTTGTCCTGGCCATTTTTCTTCATGAATCCCTGCACCTCTCCACTGAGCAAACCGGAACGCTCCTGGGATGGTTTGGATTCGCGGTTTGGTTTTTGCCCATCCTCGGCGGCAGCCTGGCGGATCGCTTCGGCTTCCGCAGATCGCTGGCCTTCGCTTACCTCACGCTCGCGGTCGGATATTTTCTGATGAGCTCTTTGAGCGCGCCATGGATGGCCCCGTTGCGGGATAAGCTTCCGCTTTTCTGGGTCGTTTTGATCGTACTCATGGTTCCGGCGCTGGGCCCTTCGATTGTGAAGCCTGTCGTTGCCGGAACGACGGCGCGAGCCTCCAGCGAGTCCGTTCGATCCATCGGATATTCGATCTACTACACGCTCGTCAATATTGGCGGGATGCTCGGCCCCATCACCGCATTTCTCGTGCGGCGTTCGCTGGGAATTGAAAACGTATTCCGTGTATCGGCGCTATGTGTGTTCGCCATGTTTTTTGCCACCCTGGCTTTTTACAAAGAGCCGAGCAGTTCGGGCGATCGGGCCGTCCCAAGCGTTGTCGCAGCTATTCGGAACATGTTGGTTGTGCTTGGGAAATACAAGTTGGTTCTGACGATAAGCGGAGTAGCCATTTTGGCCAAAGTCCTGAGCTTGGTGATGCACTTTAGTCTGCCGCTTTTGTTTTGGTTGGCTATTCTCGCCCTTGCCCTCGCCACTCTTTCCCGTTTCATGTGGTTCCTAGTGATTTTCTCGGGCTTCTGGATCGTTTACTGGCAACAGTACATAGCCCTGCCTCTTTTTCTTCGCGGGTACGTGGATCCCAACGCCAAGATCGATCTCTTGCTGTCGGTCGATCCCGCCACCGTGATCCTTTTTCAGATCGTGGTGAGTTATCTCACGCGGCGAATTCCGGCCTTCAGGGCCATCACCCTCGGGATTCTCATCTCCAGTTTTGCCTGGCTCGTTCTGCTGCTGCATGCCAGCACTGGATTCGTGATCGCCTCGCTCTTCATTATGGCGCTCGGCGAAATCGTCCTATCGCCTCGCTATTATGAATATGTCTCCCGTTTGGCGCCGCCTGGGCAGCAAGGCACCTATATGGGGTTTGCCTTTCTTCCGGTGGCCATCGGCTATCTGATCGGCGGAAAGTTGGGAGGATATTTGGTGCACTATTTCGGCGATGTTCTCCATCGCCCCCAGGAGATGTGGTGGGTGGTCTCCGCCATCGGATTCGCGACAGCGTTGCTGATGTGGATTTACAATATGTTGTTCAAGCCCACTGCCGCTGCCGACTCATTGGCGGATTCGCACTGAGGTGGATTTTGAAGAAGGGCACGATTTACGGAAAGCTTTCCAATTCCCGCCATCTAGCGCGCGGGTGGGGTGCTTCGTCCGCCGTCGCAGCCCTCGTCTTCTGCGTAATCTCTGGCTTTTCTCAGTCCGCTCGGACCAATCCGGGCGCAAATTCGGCCGCCAACGCTTCCGTGCAACTGCGATCTCAGGGCCAGGGTCTGTTTCGCCAGCACTGCGCCTCCTGCCATTACGCTGAGAGCCGCGCGCAAAAGATCGCTGTGGGCCTGAAGGGCCTGTACACTCGCTCTTTTTCCGACGGCAGGAAAGTTACCGATTCCGGCCTGGCCAAGTGGATCGAAGACGGAGGGAAAGATATGCCCGCCTTCCAGGAAACCCTCAAGCCTGGGCAGGTCCGCGCATTGATCGCTTACATCAAGACTCTTTGAATCAAGGCCCTTGACTCGCCGTCTCGTCCGGGTGCACCATCTCACGCTTTCTTTGCTTTTGACGCGCCCAGCGAGTCGATGGCCTCGCCGGTCGTGGTCATCCTCGCGCCCATGGCCTGCATCTCCGCCAGCGCGCTCTCTCCATCCTCTGCTTTCAGCGTTCTGATGGCGTCGTCCACCAAGGCCACGCGCCGGCCGCGTCCCAGCAAGCCTTTGGCGGCGCAACGCACGCAATATTCCGTGACCACTCCGAAGACCACGAACTCCGCATCGGCGTCTGTAAATTGCTTGAGCCGCTCGATCACCGTTTCGGTGTGCGGATTATCGAACACATCCAGAGTTTGCTTCTCCAGGATGACCTGCTGATAAGGCGATAAATCGTTGGGAACCGTCGCTTCCCGGCGATTCGGCAGGATTAAAAACCGGTCCGCCACGGTCTCCGGGATGATCTCCGCGCCAGTGGTCCCCCGAACGCAGTGCGGCGGGAATCGTTGAAACTCCGGATCATCCGGTGTGTGGACGCACGCGTCGGAAACGAGAAAAACCCGGTCTTTGCGGGCCTGGTCGGTCAGAAGTTTTAGATTGGGAATCAGCTTTTCAGCGCCGGGAACGTAAAGTCTCCCGCCCGGCACCATGAAATCGCTCTGAGTGTCGACGTCCCAGAAGATCACTTGGCGGGAAACCACCGAGGCTCCTGCTACCGCGCCACCGGTCGCATCGCCCGCATCGTTCGCTCGCGAACCTCTTCCAGCAGGGCCTCGAGGCGTGCGCTGTGCCTCACAGGGTAAGGAGGTTCGGCAACCGCCAGCGCGCGTAAAGCCGCGGGTAGTCGCTCCAACTGCATTTGGCAGCGCCGCTGAGATTGCGCCAAAGGCTCGGCCGGGCTAACCCGTTTTCCTCCGCGCATCATCGGAATCAGGAGCGGCTCGCCCGGCATGTTCTCGTTCTCCAGGGCAATCACATCGCCCCCATAATTGCCCGCGGAATCGGTCTGGCGGTACACCTGCTTGCGCCCCGGATACGTTACTTTCGTAGCCGTGAACTTGGCAGCCTCCAGCACTTCGCCGCCCCGTTCCACCTCAGCCAGCTTATAGAGCACTCCGAGCGAAGGTGCATCGGACGAAGTCGAGAGCGAAGTGCCTACGCCAAACGTGTCCACCCGAGCGCCCCCGTCGAGCAGTGAGGAAATGCGCTCCTCGTCGAGGTCGCCGGACATGAAAATCTCCACGTCGCCCCAGCCGGTTTCGTCCAGCCGGCGCCGCACCCAGGTGCTGTCGGCGGCCAGATCGCCGCTATCCAGCCGAACGCCGCGAGGTTTGCGCCCCATGGCGATGATCTTTTCGAGCGCGGCATGCACGTCATACGTATCCAGAAGCAGCACCGAATGTTGCGGGAAAAGGTCCATGAACTGGGCGAATGCTTCCTCTTCTTTATCGTGCGCCATGATCCAGGAATGCGCCTGCGTCCCATAGGTGGGAATGCCGAATAACTGCCCGGCGCGCACGTTAGAGGTGCCCAGGCATCCGCCGATGTATGCCGCGCGGGCGGCTAGAACGCCCGATTCAGTGCCGTGGGCCCGCCGCGCGCCAAACTCCACCACGGGGCGTCCGGCGGCTGCTTTGGCCACTCGGGCGGCTTTGGACGCGACCATGGTCTGGAAGCTCACCGTTGCCAGCAGTGCCGTTTCCATGATTTGTGCTTCGGCGATCGGCGCCGTAATCCGCAGAAGCGGCTCGCCCGGAAAGCAGATGGTCCCTTCCGGCAGCCCCCAGACGTCGCCGGAGAACCGGAATTCCGCCAGGAAGCCGAAAAAGTTGCCGCTGATTCCAGCAAAGGCAGGGTGCCTGCGAAGGTACGCGATATCCTCTGCGCCGAACCGCACCGCCTCCAGGAACTCGAGGGCTTGCTCCAAACCGGCGCTGACCAGAAAGTTTCGCCTCGGCGGCAGGCTTCGCACGAAAAGCTCGAACGTGGCGCACGCCTCGAAATGCGTCTCGAGGTACCCTGCGGCCATGGTCAACTCGTAGAGGTCGGCTAATAAGCCCGAGGGCGCCGGAGGGGTTGTCATAGGGTTCCCGAACTATTATGCCACTATTGCGGGTCTTGAGTCCTCGGGCGGGCCTAATTCGGTTCGGATCGCTCTGGCGGAGGTCAGGCAGACAGAATCGACGTGGCGGCGGGCTCCAGTCCGGGGTTCGGCCCGGCCGCCACATCCCAAGCAGACTTCTATCGACTCAACTCGACAGGGAGATGCTCTATTCGGGGACGATTAGCCCAGGACGGCGTCTTTGAACGCTTTCGCCGGTCGCAATCGCACCACTGTTTTGGCTTTGATCTTGATCGCCTCGCCGGTCTGCGGATTCCGGCCCATGCGCGCCTTGCGATGCGCCTTCACCGCGCGCCCGAGGTTGGGTATTACGAATTTTCCAGCGCTGCCCTTGCACTCTTTCACGGCCAGCTTGAAGAGCTCTTCAAAAAAGCTATTGACTGTCTTTCTCGGCGTTTCTAACTTGTCCGCTAGAAAGCCCACGACCTTCGACTTGCTCATCGGCTTTGCCATCTTGATTCTCTTTCCTCCTCTACTGTCCTATGATTCGAGCCTTTTGTGGAGGCCCGAACCTGGGCCGCGCACGCGCGACACTATAAAGAGAGTCTCTGCGCAACGCAAGCGAAAATGCAAAAAACCCCGGAAAATTGATGGTTCTCGAATCGGCGAGGTTTTCTCTCGCTCGTTCTTGCTCCCCTTAGAACCATTTCGGCACAGTCCCGCTGCGCGTGCCAAGCCCACCTGCGCGCTTTTCTCCCATGCGGCGTCCCCTCAGATAGCCCCAAAAATAGAAGCCCTGCGGCGGGTAGCTAAAGCCTGCCCAATCCCTGATAGAAACTAGCCACCGCCTTTATCCCTCCGAAATAGTTTTCGAGCAGGATGTGCTCGTCCGGCGCATGCGCGTTTTCGTCGGGCAAGCCGAAACCCAAAAGCAGGCAGGGCACCTTGAATGTATCGTACATTTGCGTGACGAACGGAATCGATCCGCCCTCGCGAATGAACACCGCGCGCTTGCCGAATCCCTTCTCCAGCGCATCATGCGCCACTTCGAAGAACGGATGCGTGTAGGGCGCGACCCACGGTTTTCCCGTGCTCAGCACCTGAAAGTCGCAGCTCACCTGCTTCGGCAGCAGCTTGCGCATGTGCCGCTCCACGAGCCGCGCAATCTTCGCCGGATCCTGGTTCGGCACCAGCCGCGTGGAAAACTTGGCATGCGCCTTCGAGGGAATCACCGTTTTTGCGCCTTCCCCCATGTACCCGCCCCAGATTCCATTGAGTTCCAGCGTCGGCCTGCACCACAGCTGTTCCACCACCGTATAGCCCTTTTCGCCGCATAGCGCCCGCGCGCCCACCGTCTTCCGAAATTCCTTCTCTTTGAAGGGCAGTTTGTTGAGGGCTTTGCGCTCGGCTCGCGAGACCACCGCGACGTCATCGTAGAAACCCGGCACTGTGACGCGGAAATTTTTATCGTGCAGCTTGGCGAATAGCTCCGTCAGTATCGTGAGCGGATTGGGAACCGCGCCCCCGAAGATGCCCGAGTGCAAATCCTGCGCCGGTCCGGTGATGTCCACCTGATAATAGTTCAGCCCGCGCAGGCCGTAAGTAATCGAGGGCACCCCGGGGGCCAGCATGGAGGTATCCGAAACGACCAGCGCGTCGGCCTTGAGCTTGGCCTTGTTCTTGTTCACGTAGTCCCAAAGATTCTCGCTGCCCACTTCCTCTTCACCTTCGATGATCACTTTCAGGTTGATGGGGAGCTTTCCGGCCGTCTGCCGCAATGCGTCCAGCGCCCGAATATGAATGTGGACTTGCCCCTTATCGTCCGCCGTGCCCCGGCCATAGAGATTGCCGTCGCGCACGGTGGGCTCGAATGCCGGTGACGTCCACAGCTCCAGCGGCTCGGGCGGCTGCACGTCGTAGTGCCCGTAAAAAAGAATCGTGGGCTTCCCGGGCGCTTGCAGCGATTCGCCATAAACCACCGGGTGCATTTTCGTGGGCACAATTTCGACGCCGTCCAGCCCCACGCGCCGCAACCGCTCGGCCACCCATTGAGCCGCGCGCTCCACGTCCTGTTTGCGCTCCGCTTGCGCGCTGACGCTGGGAATGCGCAAAAATTCGTACAGATCGGTCAAGTGCTCGTTGTGCTTGCGTTCAATGTATTCATTCAGCTCCATCGATCCTCCTGCGGCGTCCCGATTCTAAGAGCCTGGCTCCTGCGCTGCAAGGCGCTCCGCGCCCTGTCCCCTCGGCCAGTTAGCCCCGAGGAAACGCCAGCCGCGCCCGCGATTGACCCTCTTGTGCCTTTACCCGACCATGAATGTGTCATGTCCACTCTCGTTTACGAACGCGAACGCCGCAGTTCCCGCGTCTTCATGCGCGTTCGCGTCACGCTCGCCGGCAAGAACCAGCGCGGCCGCCGCTTCCGCGAGGCCACCGAAACCATCGTCGTCAGCGCTCATGGCGGGCTGTTGTATCTGGCCCAGGATCTCGAACTCGGTGCGATGCTGGTGCTTACCAACCCCTTCACTCAGGACGAGTTGGAGTGCCGCGTCGTCTACCTCGGCGACGATTGCGACAAGGGCCGCCGCATCGGCATCGAATTTCTTACCCCGTCGCCGCGCTTCTGGGGCGTTGAATTTGCCCAGCCCGATTGGATCCCCGCTCAACGGAACTAGCCCTTTTCATTCATCTGTCCGCAAGCGCATCATCCGCAATCGGAGTCGATGGTTTCCCAAACCTTATTTTGTGGCGTATACTCCGCTGCAATTAAGAGGAACCGGCAATGGACAATACCGAAGTATCGACGATCGGCGTGAGCGCCGCTCCCTGCGAGCAAATCGGCGCGCGTTCCGTCGCCATCGCCATGTATTGCGTTTTGCTTCTTTCTTACGTGTTGATGGCCGCCGACCGCTATCTCTTCCCGGTCATTGCCACGGACGTGCAGCGCGAATTCGCGTTTCCTCCCGTGCTGACGGGTCTGCTGACGACAATTTTTACCCTCGGCCTGGGCGTGGGCGGGCTGACCACGGGTTACATTCTGGCACGCTTTTCGCGAAAATCCGTGATCCTGGTGGGCGTATCGATTTTCTCCGCGGCCACGGTGCTCACCACGGTAACGCACGGGTTTTGGGGCATGCTGCTGTGCCTGGCCTCGCAGGGAATCGGGATGGCCATGCTGGCCACCTGCATGTTCGCCCTGGCGGCGAGTTACTTCGTCAATTACAAGGCCGCGGCGATTGGCTCCGTCAATTTTTGCTACGGCATCGGCGGATTCATCGGATCGTACGGGGCCGGCCTGCTGCTCATGAAATACGGCGCGTGGCGCGTGCCCATGTTGGTCTTTGGCCTGGTCGGATTCCTCATCGTGGGCGCAGTGGCCGTCTCGGTGCGCACCTGGTTCAGCGAAACGCACGGAGAGGCGCCCAAGCGCCTGGCGGCGGGCGGCGCCGCCAGCCTTGCCAACCGAAATACCGCTCTGCTCACGATTCTGTGTGTGATTCACGGGCTGAGCATGTACGGATTTTTGGGTAGCTATGCCACTTTCCTTCGGGAGAATCTCCACTACGCTCCGAGCGTCGCAGGGCGTGTGGTAGGGCTCTTCGCCATCGGAGCGCTGGCCTCCATTGCCGGCGGCTGGCTGGGCGATAAACTCTCGCCGCGCCTCACCCTGTTTGGGGCCTACGTTTGCATCGCCGTGCTGGGTTACATTTTTTACCAGCAGGCGCCTTCTCTTCTCGTGAGGGAGATTCTGACGCTCATCTATGGCGTGGTGGGCAGCGCGGTGCTTTACGTCAGCCTGGCTGCCTATCATGTGAAGGCGCTGGAAAGCGGGCTACGCAGCAAAGGGTCGGGCATGTTCGTCACCAGCCTGTACGGTGGCGCCGCTTTTGGCGGTTATTTGATTCGCGCTTTGGCCGGCCACGGCGGCTGGGTATTCGCTGGAGCCATTCAGATGTCCCTGTTGTGCGCTATCGGCGCGATTCTCGCCTTGGCCTTGCGGCCCAAGGAAATGACCGCCTAGCCCAAACGGAATCGCTTCATCGAACGCAAGCTTGTGACTCAGGCTGCTCAGTCGCCCCGTATCAAAAATCCCGGACTGGATTTGCTGCTTCTTTGTGTTCGCCGCCAGCTCGGCGCGGACACCGTGGAGCGCATTCTCGCCATCGCCTCAGGCGAGCTTGATGGGAACGCTCTGTTCGGCGCCGCCTCCGAACACACCCTCACCTCTCTCGTTTGCAAGAATCTCCTCGACTGCGCCGCAGCCGCGCTGCCCACAGCTTGGCGCGAGCGATTCAGCCGCTCTTATTTTGAATGCTCCTGCCGCAATTTGGCGCTTACCGCCGAACTCTTCCGCGTTCTGGCCGCTCTCGAAAGTTGCGGCGTCTCCGCTACGCCATACAAGGGACCGGTTCTCGCCGCGCAGGCCTATGGCGACGTTGCCTTGCGCGAATTTTCCGACCTGGACATCATTGTTCGCCAAACCCAGATCGTCGCCGCGCATCGCGCGCTTCTCGATCTCGGCTTCTCCGCGGAAATTTCCGAAATCGAACCATCGCCATCTCCGCGCCGGGTTCCTGGCCAATATGTTTTTAGGAAAGGCGCCGGAACGCTAGTCGAGCTGCACAGCGAGCGCACGCTGCGCTACTTCCCCGTCCCCTTGGACCTCGACGCGCTCTGCGCTCGCCGCCGGCCCATAACGCTCGCTGGCCGCCAGGTGCTGACCTTTTCCCCCGAAGACACGCTCCTGCTCCTTAGCGTGCACGGATCGAAGCATCTTTGGGATCGCCTCTCGTGGATCGCCGATATCGCGGCGCTTACCGCACGCTCGCGTCTGGATTGGGCGCTCCTGTTGGACCGCGCGCGCAGTTGGCGCGTCGAGCGCATGCAGTTGCTGGGCGTAGGGCTCGCCGTGCGCCTGTTTGAAGCGGCTCCGCCCACCGAGGTAATCGACTGCCTGGAGCGCGACAAGGTCTCTCGCCGGATGATTGAGCAGATCTCCGGCCGCTTCTTTTCGCCGCAGAAAATTCAGCCAGGAGTGTTTAGCCGCTTCGCTTTCCGAGTGCGCATGCGAGGAGACCTCACCCAGGGCTTGCCCTACGCTATTCGGCTGGCCTTGATGCCCACAGAAGTAGACCGCGGCCAGCGCCGCCTTCCCGAGCCCCTCTATGCCCTCCTTCGTCCGCTCCGGCTGGCGCGCACTTACGGCTGGCGGACTCGCGTCGGGCCCTAGAGTCGTGTCCCGGAAGTAGGTCCCAATTCTGGCTGTGGGTAGGGGCGCCCGGCACGGTTCTTGCGAGGGGCCCCGGGGAATTGTGGGGCGCTGGCCATTACACTAGCCCTGCGACGTATACCAGTCCCAGGTGTTGCGCAGACCCTCTTCGAAATCGACCTGCGGTTTATATCCGAAGCTCTGGGCGGCCAGTGAAATGTCCGCCTGCGAATCGTGGATGTCGCCTTCGCGCGGCGGACCATGCTTTGCTTTCGCCGGCCTTCCCGCAAACCCCTCCAGGAGCTGCAACGTGTAGTTCAGCGTGTAACGTCCCCCGGTCCCGAGATTGAACGCCCGGCCGCCTATGCCTGGTGTCTCGCAGGCTTGGATGTTCGCTGTCACCACGTTCTGCACGAATGTAAAATCCCGCGACTGTTCTCCGTCCCCGAATACATTCGGCTCGCCGCCATTGCGCATCGCGGCAATGAATAGCGAAAGCACTCCCGAGTAGGGCGAGCCGGGATCCTGCCGCGGGCCAAAGACGTTGAAATAACGCAGCGCTACGAAATCGAGGCCATAGGTGCGGTGAAAAACGCGGCCGTACAGTTCGCCCACCAGCTTCGTAACGCCGTAAGGAGAGATCGGCGCGGGCGGCATGCCTTCGTGCTTCGGCAGCGTAGGCGTATCTCCGTAGATCGAAGAAGAGCTGGCGAAGACCACGCGGCGCACACCGGCGTCTCGCGCCGCCACCAGAACGTTCAGCGTGCCGTCTACGTTGATTTGGTTCGTTTCCAGGGGCTGCTTCACCGAACGCGGCACCGACGTCCGCGCTGCCAGGTGCAGCACGTAATCGGCGCCACGGCATGCCTTTTCCACCGCTTCCCGATCGGTAATGCTGCCGCGAATGAAGGTGATCTGCTGCCGCACCTTTTCCAGGTTGGCCTCTTTGCCGGCGGATAGGTCGTCGAGCACCGTGACCCCATGCCCCCGGCGCACCAATTCGTCCACGGTATTCGAACCGATGAAGCCCGCTCCGCCGGTGACCAAATAATGCATGTGCAAATCCTCCCAGATTAGCCAGTTTACGAGCAAGTGGTGCCGGCGAAGCCAGACTCTTCGCCAGAAGTGCTCAGGCACCGCGTTAGATGTTTCGATCGGCCTACGGGGACTTTTGCGGCGCCGCCATCCGCAAGAGGCCGCTCCTGTTCCTCGATTCGCCACGTCACATGACGGCTAACCCGGACGAAAAACTGGCAAGGAATCTGAATCGGCCTTCCTAATATAGGCAAACCTTTTCCCCTCAGCGGCTTCCCGATTCGAGATCATTCCGCGCGAAATACTCGAAATAGCCAGATACTTCATATTGCAAGGCTTATCTTATGTTCGTTACAGATCGTGTAATACAGCGATGAGGCATACCAGTGCAAAAGTTTGGCGTTTGATGTGCTAACCACTAGGCGGGGCAGTTCTAACTTTCGTTTTCGGGGGAGCCAACAGGTGGCCTTGGCTGGTACACAACGAGTTTCCTTCACGCTTCGCGTAGAAGACTTTCCGCCCGAGGCAGTGATTTTTGGGTCCTCGGCGCTCATGCAAATCTGTCAGCAGAAAATCCAGAAGTTCGCCGCGACGACCGTCCCGTTGCTGATCCAGGGCGAAAGCGGCACGGGAAAGGGAGTTCTAGCCCGTTACATTCATTCCCGGTCGGCGGTTGCCGAGGGGCCCTTTGTTAACGTCAATTGCGCCGCGATTCCCGGGTCGCTGCTCGAAAGCGAGCTCTTTGGCTATGAAAAAGGAGCCTTTACCGGGGCATACACCAGCAAGCCGGGCCGCGTCGAGTTAGCCAATGGGGGCACGCTCTTTCTGGACGGCATTGACGAAATCGATCTGGGTCTTCAGGCTAAGCTCCTCCAGTTGCTCCAGGACTCCCAATTCTCCCGCATCGGCGGCCGGGAAGATGTCAGCGTCCAGATTCGGATTATCTGTGCCACGAATCGTCCGCTCGAAAATGAGATTAACGCCGGCAGGTTCCGCTCCGATCTCTACTATAGGATTAATGTTGCCAAGGTAGACCTGCCCGGCCTCCGCGCGCGCATCGAAGACGTACCCCGGTTGGCCGCTTATTTCTACGAACGCCACCGCAAGCGCCACAATAGTTCCGCGCGCCCCATCTCCCAGTCCCTCTTGGCCCTTCTGGAGAAGCACAATTGGCCCGGAAATATTCGCGAGCTGGAAAACCTGATGGAGCGCTATGTCATCCTGGGATCGGAAGAAGCCATCGGCGCGGAGCTCACCAATTGGGATCGCACCCCGATCTCTCCCGAACTGCCCATCAGCGGCCCGATCCACCTGAAGAAGGTCACGCGTAAAGCCGTGCAGCAGCTCGAACGCAAGATTATTCTCAGCGCCCTGGAAGCCAATCGCTGGAATCGCAAGCGCGCCGCCAGCGATCTCCGCATCAGCTACCGTGCGCTGCTCTATAAAATCCGCCAGGCGGGGCTGCCGCCGAAGCGCTCGTCAACGGTCGTCGCTGCGCCGACCGATGTTCCCACGGCCTCCGACTGACGAACTTCCTCGAACGACTTGCGCGGCCGAAGAGCCCTAGCCCTTCTTCAAATCTCAGACGCGCTTCGTTGCCTTCGCAGCCGGTGTCATTCTGAGCGAAGTGGCTGCGCTTTTCTTTCGGCCCGGTCTGCCGGGCGCGCGGTCGCGAAGTCGAAGAATCCCTCATTCCTTTCTTCCTCGACGTTTTCGTGGGTGGCCCACGCGTCGGTTTTACGCGTGTGGATTTCGGACTGAGCTCCCCGTACAGGCAAGGCACAACCCGGCGAAAAAGCGCAGTAACCCAAAGAAAATGAGCGAGCGGGCCTATAAGCCGGATTCTGTCTTCGCGCCTGAGAGACATCGCGGCCCGAGAGCCGCAATGCCCGCTCGGGTTCGGAGGCGATCATTCCTCTGGGCCGCCGATCGCTCGACGGCTCGATGCGGCCTACCCGAGGGTTTGGCGAGAACGCCGAAGCGCCCTCGCGCGTAACGGGCCGAGCCGGCCCTCCCCTCCTATTTGGCCTTGCACCACGCGGGGTTTACCGTGCCGCGGACATTGCTGCCCGCGCGGTAGGCTCTTACCCTACCGTTTCACCCTTACCAAGCGCGGCGATTGAAAAGGACCCGCCGGAGGTTTGGCCTCCAGCTGATCATCGATTCGCCAGCGCTGGCGGTTTATTTTCTGTGGCACTGTCCGTAACCCAGCGCCCGCATTCGCGGACGCTCGATCCCCTGGCGTTACCAGGCGCGTTGCCCTGCGGAGTCCGGACTTTCCTCCAGCCGATTCCTTTGCAGGAATCGTCCAGCGATCGCCCAGCCCGCTCGCTCCCGACTATTATAGCGCACACCGTTCCTAAGCTTGTTTTTGAGTGGACTTCTTCGCCGACTTGCGGCCCGAACGCGCCGCGTCCTTGGCGGCACGCCCTCGTGGCTTGCCTTCATCTTCCGCGGGCTGCGCCGGTGCCAGCTTTCCCTCGATCAGCGCGTCGAATTCGTCCTCGTTCAAGACGCGCACGCCGAGCGACTTGGCCTTGTCGTACTTCGATCCAGGATCGGCGCCCACGACAACGTAATCGGTATTCTTGCTCACCGAGCTCAACACTTTGCCGCCGTGCCTGCCCACCAATTCGCCGGCCTCCTCGCGTGAACGGCGGGCCAGCGTTCCGGTGAAGACAAATGTCTGGCCCGCGAGCCGGCTGGAAACCGCCTCCTGCCGGGCGTGTTGAGGATCAATGCCCGCCGCGCGCAGCCGCTTGATCACCTCTCGGTTCGCCGGCTCCTCGAAGAACTCCACGATGCTGGCCGCTACTTTGGGCCCAACTTCGCCCACTTCCGTCAACGCTTGCTCATTGGCATTGGCGATTGCCCCCGTGGACCCGAAATGCTCGGCCAGCAATTGCGCCGTGCGCTCGCCCACAAAGCGTATGCCCAGCGCGTAGACCAGCCGCGCGAGCTCGTTGGACTTGCTGGCGGCGATTTCGCGCAGCAGGTTGTCCGCCGATTTTTCCGCCATGCGTTCGAGCGAGGCCAGCTTCTCGGCGTCGAGATGGTAGAGGTCCGCGAAATCCTTCACCATGCCCGTGGAGACGAGTTGGTCCACAATTTTCTCCCCCAGCCCATCGATATTCATGGCGTGCCGGCTGGCAAAATGGATCAGGGACTCCCGCCGCTTTGCCGGGCAGGCGGCATTCACGCAGCGGTAGGCAACCTCGTCCGGCGATTTATGAATATGGCTTCCGCATTCGGGGCAAAGCTCAGGCACCGATACCGGGCGCCGGTCTTTTCCTTCCCGCACAACTTTTACGACGTGCGGGATCACTTCGCCCGCTCGTTCGATCAGCACCTCGTCCCCCGCGGCCAACCCCAGCCGTTCGATTTCGTCCATATTGTGCAGCGTCGATCGGCTCACCGTGACTCCGCCCACAGCCACTGGATCGAGCAAAGCCACCGGCGTAAGCGCTCCGGTTCGGCCCACCTGGAAGACCACTTCACGCACCGTGGTGGTTTCCTGGCGCGCCGGATATTTGTAGGCAATGGCCCAGCGCGGAGCTTTGGATGTGAAGCCCAGCTCCTGCTGAAGCGACCATTCGTTCACCTTGATCACGATGCCATCGATCTCGTAAGGCAGCTTCTCGCGCTTTTCTTCCCATTCCGCGCAGTATTTTTTTACCTCCTCGATCGACGCGCAGCGCTTCCATCGCAGAGGGTTGAATTTCAGCGCGGAGATGGCTTCCAGTTCGTCGGAATGCCGTGGGAACGGCGTTCGCCCTCCGGCCAGCAGGTAGTACCCGAAGAAATCGAGCTGCCGCGAAGCTGTAATGCGCGAATCGAGCACACGCACCGATCCCGCCGCGGCGTTGCGGGGATTGGCGAAGCGCTTGCCGCCGCTCTCTTCCTGCTGCTCGTTCAACTTGGCGAAGGCCTTGAGCGGCATGATGATCTCGCCGCGCACCTCAAAATCGCCATTCAGGCCCAGCCGCTTCGATCGGGCGGCATCCACACGGCTGGGAATGGCCTCGATGGTGGCCACGTTGGCGGTCACATCCTCGCCGTTTACTCCGTCCCCGCGCGTGACGGCCAGAGCCAGTCGCCCCTGGTCGTAGTGCAGGGACATGCTCAAGCCGTCATATTTGTGCTCGACGATGTATTCGATCTCCTGCCGGCCGGAAACTTCGCGGGCCCGTCGATCGAATCGCTCTAGTTCCTCGAAGGAGAACGCGTTATCCAGGCTCAGCATGGGCGGAATGTGCCGGCGCGTCTCGAAACCTTTGCGGGGCGCCCCGCCCACGCACTGTGTGGGAGAGTCCGGCGTGACCAGTTCAGGGTGTGCGGCCTCCAGCCGCTTCAGCTCGTTCATCAGCTGGTCGAATTCGGCATCGGAGATCGAAGGCCGGTCGAGCACGTAATAGCGATGCTCGTGCAGGCGTATCTCTTCCCGCAATTTGGCAACCCGGTCGAGGAGCTCGCGATCTTTTTTGGTGTTGGCCATGACGCGGCTGGCCCTTATCGGCGCGCGTTAAATCCCGAGGCGAACTCTTATTATATTAAAACGAGTTTTCGCGAGCTGCCTATCAAGCCTTCTCCCGCGGCGCTCCGCGCATCGCTACGCGCGCAATCCAATAGAACACCAGGGCAAACGCCACCGTGGAAACCGCAAAAGCCACGCTGTGGGACTCAAGAAAGCGCGTGGTCTGCGGGCCGTACCGCGTGGCCAGATACCCTTCGCCGAAAAAACGCACCGCGCGCGCGATGCTCATGGCCGCCAGGAACCCCCGAAAAGGCATGCCCAGCGCTCCTGCCGCCAGCACAAAAAGCTTGAATGGCGTGGGCGGAGGCAATAGCGCCGCAACGACCAGCGTCAGGAAGCCATTGCGCTCCATCCAGCGATGGATCTGCGGCGCCTGCGAACCTGCCTTCTTATGGAAGGCCGCTTCTTCTCCTTTGCGCGCGATAAAGTAGAGCAGCACCGATCCCGCCACTGAACCGAGCGTTGCCAGAATGGCGTAGTAAGGCATGCGCGCGGGCGCTTGAATGCAGAGATCGATCAAAAGGAGATCGTTCAAAGAGGGAAAAGGAAGCACGGTGGCATCCAAAAACGAGAGCCCAAACAGGCTCAGCGGGCTGGAGAAGGCAATCGCCTTTAGCGCCCATCTTGGAACATGATAGTTGCCCATAAATGCGAGGGAGATTCTATACTCTTGCGCCGCTCGAAACGCACGCTATTAAACACCATAAACGCCCGCGTGCGCAGGGCCTGAATTCCGGGCGCATTTGGCGTTCAGATCGGCTGGGCCGAAGAGTGGCCGGCGCCCCTTCCTGACGGCATAACTTGCCCGTTACCACGGCTTGCCGCATTCTTGACCATCGAGAACGCGTGCTATAAAGTGTCCTTTTGCCTTTCTGGTGAAAGCACACCTGATAGTTCCCTGAGTGAGGCTTAATTTACGGAGGAAGCATGCAATTAATGGGATGGGTCTGGTTGTTTGCCGCGGGGGCCGGCTGGCTGCTGATGCAGCGGGCCAAAATTTGCCGGCCGCTGGGGCGGCGCTTGTTGAAGGTTACCGCCGTATTTGCGGCGGTGCCGCTAATCGCGGCTTCGAGCTGGGCGCAAGCGCCCGAAGCGGGCGGCGAGGCCAGTTTGAAGCTGCCGGACCTCTCCCAGGTGACCTTTTTTGGCATCGACGGCCATAAGCTCCTGCTCTTTGGCATCCTTTTTTGTGTTTTCGGCCTGATCTTCGGCTTGACCATTTATCAGCGGCTCAAGAATCTGCCTGTGCATCGCTCCATGCGCGAGATTTCCGAGCTGATCTACGAAACCTGCAAAACCTATCTGATCACCCAGGGCAAGTTCCTCCTGCTCCTGGAGAGCTTCATCGCCGTGGTCATCGTGCTCTATTTCGGCGTGCTGCTGCACATGGACGCGTTTCGCGTCTTCGTCATTCTCCTCTTCAGCGTCCTGGGAATTGCGGGCAGCTATAGCGTGGCCTGGTTCGGGATTCGCGTAAACACCTTTGCCAATTCGCGCACTGCCTTCGCCGGTCTCGGTGGCAAGCCCTATCCCATCTACAAAATTCCGCTGGATGCCGGCATGAGCATCGGCATGATGCTCATCAGCGTCGAGCTCGTGATGATGCTGTTCATTCTTCTCTTCGTTCCCGGAGACTACGCGGGCTCCTGCTTCATCGGCTTTGCCATCGGCGAATCGCTGGGCGCCGCGGCGCTGCGCATAGCCGGCGGCATCTTCACCAAGATCGCCGATATCGGCTCCGACCTCATGAAGATCGTCTTCCGGATCAAGGAGGACGACGCCCGCAATCCCGGCGTCATCGCCGATTGCACCGGCGACAATGCCGGCGATTCGGTCGGCCCCAGCGCGGACGGCTTCGAAACTTACGGAGTCACCGGCGTCGCGCTGATCACCTTCATCCTGCTCGGGGTAAAAAACCCCGCGGTCCAGGTGCAACTCCTGGTGTGGATTTTCGTCATGCGCATTGCCATGCTGGTGGCCAGCGCGGCCTCGTATTTTATTAACAGCGCCGTCGCCCGGGCCCGCTACCAGCACGCCGATCACATGAATTTCGAGGCGCCTCTCACCTCGCTGGTATGGCTCACGTCCATCGTCTCCATCGCCATGACCTATGTAATTTCCTGGGCCGTGATCCCCAATCTGGGCGGCGATACCACGCAATGGTGGAAGTTGGCGACCATCATCTCCTGCGGAACGCTGGCGGGCGCCGTGATTCCCGAACTGGTGAAGTCCTTCACTTCCACGGAGTCGCGCCACGTGAAGGAAGTGGTCATCTCCGCGCAGGAAGGCGGAGCTTCGCTGGGCATTTTGTCCGGCTTCGTTGCCGGCAATTTCTCCGCCTATTACCTGGGGCTGGCCATTATGGTCCTGATGTCCGTCGGCTACATGGTTGGCCAGTTGGGACTTGGCAACTTGATGATTGCGGCACCGGTGTTTGCTTTTGGACTCGTGGCCTTCGGCTTCCTCGGTATGGGGCCCGTGACCATCGCCGTCGACTCTTACGGCCCCGTCACCGACAACGCCCAATCCGTTTTTGAACTTTCGCTGATCGAGCAGATTCCCGGCATTCACGAAGAACTCAGGCGCGATTTCCACGTCGACGCCAATTTCGGCCGCGCCAAGGACCTGTTGGAAGAGAACGACGGTGCCGGCAACACCTTCAAAGCCACGGCCAAGCCCGTGCTCATCGGTACCGCCGTCGTCGGCGCCACCACCATGATCTTTTCCATCATCATGGCGCTCACCAACGGCCTCACCGAAAATGTCGATAAGCTCTCCCTGTTGCACGCGCCTTTCCTGCTCGGCATCATCGCCGGCGGCTCCATGATCTATTGGTTCACCGGCGCTTCCACCCAGGCCGTCACCACTGGCGCCTACCGGGCAGTCGAATTCATCAAAGCCAACATCCGCCTGGAAGGCGTGGAGAAAGCTTCCGTGGCGGACAGCAAGAAAGTCGTGGAGATCTGCACGCAGTATGCGCAGAAAGGCATGCTGAATATCTTCATCGCCGTCTTTTTCGCGGCGCTCTCGTTCGCCTTCGTCGAGCCCTTCTTCTTTATCGGCTACCTGATCTCCATCGCCATGTTCGGCCTCTTCCAGGCTATTTTTATGGCTGACGCGGGAGCCGCCTGGGACAACGCCAAGAAAATCGTGGAAGTCGAATTGAAGCAGAAAGGCACGGAACTGCACGCCGCCACCGTGATCGGCGATACCGTGGGCGATCCTTTCAAGGACACGTCCTCCGTGGCCCTCAATCCGGTGATCAAGTTCACCACGTTGTTCGGGCTGCTTGCGGTGGAGCTGGCCGTGCAATTAACGGCGGAGACCGGCGGCATGCTCACTCACGTTCTTGCCGCTGTTTTCTTCGTGATCTCGTTCACTTTCGTCTACCGCTCGTTCTATAGCATGCGCATCCATACCTCGGAAGGCGCAAAGGAAGTCTCCCGCGCCCCTGCGGATTAGTCGCGCGGCGCGCCACAAGCCGGTGCGCGATTGCCCGTTAGGTCCTGAGCAGGTTCGGGAATTTGCGGGGATCGTTCTGGAAGCCGGGGAATACGGCGTCCAATTCATTCGTGCCCAGATGCCTGGAAATGATTTCGCCGAGCACGGAGCGAAAATCCGTGGTCAGCGCTAGGTCGCGGCCTTCGTTGAGCTGCTCGGGACCCAGCCCCGGCCATTTGCCGTACACTTTTCCGCCCTTCACGGCGCCGCCCATCACAAACATGCAGTTGGCATGGCCGTGATCGGTGCCGCGATTGCCGTTTTCGTGGGCGGTGCGGCCGAATTCGGACATGGTGACCACAACGATATCTTCCATGCGGTCGCCCATATCCTGCGAAAAAGCGAAGAGCGATTGCCCCAGGTCGCGCAATAGGTTCGCCAGCTGCCCTTGCGCCCCGCCTTCGTTGACGTGATTATCCCATCCCCCGGTATCGACGAAGGTGACCTCCAGGCCAATATCGGCTTTATGGAGTTGGGCCACCTGTTGCAGCATCTGGCCCACGCGATTCCGCGGATAGTCCGCGCCATTCTCGGGCTGTAAACGCGCGGGATCGGCTTTTCGGAGCATGTTTATCGCTTCAAACGTTTCGGTGCCCGTGCCGCGCAGCGCCTGGTCCACGGTATCCGCATAGAGCGCCTCGAAGCCGCCCTCCACCGCCGGCGACTGCGCGAACACGCGAAACTGCTTGATATCCGGCAGCGCGATGGCAGGAGCGGAGCCGCGCAGCGTGAGCGGCAGATTCGGTCCCATGGCCACGGCGCGGAAAGGCGAGGCGTCTGCTTCGGGGGTAGCCGTCAAGGCGCGATTGAGCCAGCCATCGTCGGTGGCCTTCACGCCGGGAGTTCCCGACTCCATGTAATCCTGCGCATCGAAATGCGAGCGCGTCGTATCCGGCGAACCCGCTGCGTGCACGATCGCCAGTTGCTGCTTCTGGAAAAGAGGCGCCAGCGGCGCAAGGCTGGGATGTAGGCCGAAAAAGCCGTCCAGATCGACCGCCGCTAATTCTCCGCCCCGCTTTGGCTGGGGAATCGCGATGGTCGGCCGGATGCGGTAGTAGTTCGGCTCGGCAAAGGGCACCACGATGTTCAAGCCGTCTGCCGCGCCGCGCTGGAAGAGGACCACGAGTTTTTTGCGGTTCGAAGCCGGCGTGGCCGCGATGGCGCGGCGCAGGAATGCCGGAAGTGTGCTCATGCCAATCATGGCGACGCCGCCGTTCTTCAAAAATGCTCGCCGTGAAACGTCCATGGTCATTCTCCTTGCGGCTTCTGGTCAGCGCCGCTGAAATTCCGGCGCGCCCAGCACCAGGCCCGCGATCATCCCGGAATTTACGCGCGTCACCGGATCGTCCAGGCTGGCCTGCAGCACTCGCGGATCGTTCATCTGTTTTTCCAGAGTCGCCCGCGTTTGCGGAGACGCTTCTCCGGAAAGCAGGAGAGCGATGGCTGCATCGAGCACCGCATCCGGTTTGGACCCGCTATCGGCCCCCAGTAGCGATGGAACGTCCGTGTGCACGGCCGCCAGCCGGTTGCCGGTGAGAGCCAGCGAATAGTTCAGCCGGTTGAGCAGGGCGCCGGTGCTCACCCAGGCGTCCGCCTTATCCGCGTATCCCGTCGGTGGCTGGCATTGATAAAGCGGCTCGCCGATCCGTCCCGTCCATTGCACCAGTGTTAACGGGAGCTCGGTTTCCGCCCCCACGACCCTCGCGGCTGAGGCCACCAGTTCGAATGGGGTCTTGATCTTGGCGCGATAACTCTCCCGCGACCAAAATTCCGGCGAATAGATCATCGTGTGCAGCACGGCGCGGATGTCGCCGTCGGTGCTTTCGTAGGTCTGCGCCATGCGGTCCACCAGCGCATCCGGGGGATTATCGGAGACGAAATGCAGCGCGATTTCCAGCGAAATATGGCGGGCCGTATGCGGGTCTCGCGCCAGCAAGTCCAGCACTTCTTCGCCGTCGCGCATTCCGCCCGCATTAATCTTATGGCCCAGCACCATCTTCGGGTCGGGATCGTGCAGCTGTTCGTCGAAAAAGAACTCCGGATCGCGCTGCGGCTGCCGAATCGACCAGCCCGTGAAGGCGCGCGCCACTTCGATCACGTCCTGCTGCGAATATCCGCCGTCCACGCCGAGCGTGTGCAGTTCCATCAATTCGCGGCCGTAATTTTCATTCAAGCCGCGCTCTTGCTTCTTGGCTTGATTCGGATTGGCACCCGGAGTCATTGGCTGCGCGCCGAATGGCCCGCCGAATCGCGCGCGATAAGCCTGGCGCATGGCTCGCTGCTCTTGGAGCCGAGCCCAGGCCCGCGGATCGACGCTCTGCCAGTTATCGAGGTAGAAGAGCATGGCCGGGCTTTTCGCCGTGGCCTCCAGCAGGTCGCGGAACTTGCCCATGGCGTGCGGGCGAATGGCGTCGCGTTCATAGGAGGTCAGCAGCCAGCGGTCCACGCCCTTCCCGGCAAAGACGTTGAAGTGGTTGAACCAGAAATCAACCATCTGTTCGTAAAGCTGCTTCTCGCTGTAAACCGCGCGGTCCATCTTGGCCATGGCCAGTTCGGCGGTGATGCGCTGCGGAGTCTTGATCTGCTCGTAATTCAACAATGGATTTCCGCCGCCCTTGGCCGCGTTTTTCGCTCCAGGCAGCAGGATTTCTGCGAGCTCATCGGGGGTCATGTTTTGCGGTGCAACGGATGGCGCCGAGCGGTTGGTTCCAGCCTGCGCCGAATTGCCGTCGGCCTGAGCATCGCTATTGGTCGCGGCCGTCTGTTCTTGGCCGTCCGTCGCCTGCCGCGCGGCCTGCAATTTTGCCTGCTGCTCTTGCCGATATTGTTGAGCGGTCACGCCCTCGCGCTTGGCGGCCACCTGAGGCCGCGGGAATTTATCCAAAAGCGCTTGAGAGGACATGCTCAGCGTGGGAAAGCGGGAAAGCCGCGCCTGCATCGCCGAGTCGTCGATGGATTCAGGATGAAGCTGGCGGTCGATCCACTTTGCCATGCCCATTTGTTTCACCGTCTCGATGTCGCCGGGGCGCGGACCATAACCCAGACGGTTCAGGGCATGCGCGATGGCTTCGTCTTCGGTCAGATCGCTCGGCGGCAATCCCTTCAGGCTTTGCGGAACTCGCGAGCCGGTCTGTTGCGGACGATTGGCGCCCTTGTTTCCGCTCGCGGTCAAATGGGGAATCAGGAAAATAAGCCCCGCGGAGAGCAGGCCAACCGCGGCGATAAGCAAAGCGTTCGGTCTTCGAGAAAAATGCTTGTGCTGAAATCTTTGCGCGGCCATTTACGGCTCCCGGCGAGCGAAAGTCTACGAGGAACGCCTGTAATGCTCTCCATTTTAAACCCACTGCAGGGCTAAAAGTTGTGCGCGGAAAAGCATCGCTGCGCAAAGAGTGACCATCCGCGTAAGTCGCCGGCGGGATGAGTGAAGCGGGGCGGCGGGCCTTTTCGCGTTCCCAGCCAGCTTGCGAGAACTAGAGGACTAATTGTCCTGCAGCAGCACCAAAAATAAGACCAAGTAGCGCCGCAGATTTTGCGTCACCAGGAAGTGTTCCTTGACGTGCTGATATCCATTTTCGCCCAGGCACTTGGCGAACGCCGGGTTAGCCAGCAGGAACCTGATTTGGTATGCGGTTCCCTCCGGCGAATGCACCAGCATGCCCGTGAGCTTGTGTATCACCTGCGAGGGAATGCCGCCGACCGCGGACGCCACCACCGGCTTCTTCTTCCACAGCGCCTCGCTTACCGTCAGGCCAAAGCCCTCCCGCAAGGACTTCTGAATGACGATGGTCGATCCGCGCTGCAAGGCGTTAATTTCTAGATGGCTCCACGGGGGCAAATTGAGAATGCGGATATCCGGATCGCCCGCCGCCGCTTCCTCAACCTCCCGAAGCACCGCCGCGCCTTCTGGATCGTCGGTGGCGCTGCCGCCCGCCAGAACCAGTTGGCAATCCTCGTATTTCTTCACCAAACGATAGGCGCGGATCACGCCCACGGGGTCCTTCAGCCGGTCGAATCGCGAGATCTGCGTCAGGATCGGCCGCCCGGGATCGATTTGAAATTGCTCCAACACGCCGCGCACGAAGTCGGGATCGAGATCGCGGTTCTTATCCGCCAGTGGGTCGATTGTCGGATAGAAGAGATATTGCGGAATGCCCAGGCCGCGCGTGAACTGCGGCGAGGAGAAAAGCGAAGCATCGTATTTTTCCACCCAGGGCTTGAGAAAATCCCACACTTGCGCGTTGGGATTGGAAAGATCGATGTGGCAGCGCCATACCCAGCGCTGCGCCTCCCTCCGGGCCGCATCCCGCGCGGCGATCAGCGCCACCGGCTGCGGATCGTGGATCACCACGAAATCTTCGTCGAACTGCATGCGCCGCCGGTTTTCCTCGTTGGTGGCCAGAAACGCGTCGAACCAGTCCGCCGAGCCTTCGTAGGGGGCGCCGTGCAAGGCATTGTGAAACGCCTTGGTGACGCTGAAAAACTTTTCGCCGCCGGTAATCACCTCCCAGCGAGTCGGCACTTGCACTTCTTCCATCAGCGGAACGAGCCGGTTCAGAATCTCCGCCACTCCGCCGCCCACCGCCGTTGAATTCACCATCTTCACGCGCCGGCCCGCCAGGCGCCGCGCCAGCTCCCGCAGCTCCAGAATTTCCGGCTCGCCCACGATGGCCGCATAATCCTGCAGAACGGGCAGAACTACAGCTGGTTTGGCAACCTCGGTCGCGCTCATCGGTTTTCCTGCGGCTCGAGAACGGCCAGAATATCCTGGCGCAAATCGTCGAGCGTATCGTTGTAAAAGTCGATTCGGTTTAGCCGAGCGGCCAGCCACGGATGGTTCAGGTTATGCTCGATCCAGTAGGAGAAATCGTTGGTCTTCAGGTGCAGCCGCAGCCTCGAATTGATGAAGTGATAGTGGAGCGATTGATGCCCCAGGTGGCGAATTCCCTCCGCCAGCTCCGCCAGGGTCCAGGCCGGCGCGCCGGAGGGGACCGTCACTTCTCTCGCCTCGCTAAAGTAGAAAGCCTCAAAGGCCCGGCGGTCCGCCGCCTGTGAGTGCTCCTTCAAATAGTCCTGCACGGTTCCCACCAGAATATCCCGCAGATCCGCGATCGATACGATATCTCGTAGATCCACGATCGCTAGCTGTTCCGCCAAAGCCGCCTCGTTGCAGGCCGTTAAGGCCCATTGCGCGAAGTCGCTGGAAAAGGAGGTGTAGTGATGCGCCTCCAGGCTCTGAAAAGTGTGATAAAAAATCGAAGCGTCTGGGCAGGTTCGCAGGCTCTTGGCCAAAGCGCCCAGCGTCTGCACCGGCTCGGCGCCGATGCGGATCAGATAAGACGCGGCTACGAACTGAAATGGCTGGTCGGCGCGCTTGGCCTCGAGCGACACCGTCATCGTACTGGAAATTGGCGCACCCTCCCGCGCGACGTTGCTTCACGCCGCGCGACTCTATCACTGAGATGCAGCGGAAGTCACAAAAGGCAACTCTGCGACGATTCCGGCAATCCCGGCGGGCTGTGCACGCGCCCTGCTTACCGGTTGGATCGCTTCGGGTGGCGCGGCGTTGCTCGCAAGTTCAAAGGGTGGGTTAGCCCATTCTAACCCGCTCTGCTAAATTCTCAACGGCTAGACTGGCATCTAACGCCATCGTTTCCGAAGCTGGCGAGAGGACGGCTTACCACGAACCCGCTGCGCGACCTGATCTTCTGGCTGTCCACAAAAAGAAGGGTGACCGATTGGGTCGCCCGCCTCGGCGCCCGGCACGACTTCACCCGCAGATTCGTCGCCGGAGAGACTCTCGATCAGGCGCTCGAAACAATCGCGCCCGTGGCGCGCGCTGGCCAGCGCGTGATCCTGAATCACCTCGGCGAAAATGTGGCCACGCCAGCCGAGGCCCGCGGCGCCCGCGATTCCTATATCCGGATGCTCCGCTCGCTCCCCGATGCCGGAATCGACGGCAACATCGCCGTCAAATTGACCCAGCTCGGCCTCGATCTCGATCGTGAACTTTGCCTGGGCCTTACACAGGAGATCGCCGCGGCAGCGGCGGCCTTGCGCAACACCATCGAAATCGATATGGAGGGTTCCGCCTGCACGGACTCCACCCTCCGCATTTTCGAAGAGGTTCAGCGAGAACACGGCAATGCCGGCGTAGCCCTGCAAGCTTATCTCCGCCGCAGCCAATCCGACCTTCAAAGGCTCGCGTCGTTAAATCCCCCGCTAAATCCAAAGATTCGGCTGGTGAAAGGAGCCTATCGGGAGCCAGCATCTGTCGCCTTTCAAAAAAAGAGCGAGGTCGACGCAAATTATCGACGCCTGCTCGACCAAATGCTGGAGCGAATGCCGGAAGTGAACCAGAAGAACGAAAGCGGCACGCTTGTCAGCAGCGGCCCGGTCGTGGCCATTGCTACGCACGACCCCGCGCTTGTCGACTACGCTTTCGCAAAAATTCGCACGCTCGGCTTGCCCCCGGCCCGATACGAGTTCCAGATGCTTCTGGGCATCCGGCGCGACTTGCAACAAAAAGTGATTTCGCAGGGCCATCCATTTCGCGTGTACGTTCCCTTTGGCTCGGCCTGGGTGCCTTATTTCATGCGCCGCCTTTCGGAGCGGCCCGCCAATTTGATTTTCGTGATGCGCAGCTTGTTGGCGGAACGCAAACATTAGGAATCAAAGCTGCGGCGGCCGAGCTGAATTTCTTGGGGCGATAACCCCGCCCATAATTTGCCAAACGTGCAGCCAAGCCGCGGAGCTTGAATCAAAGGCCAGAGTCGTGTATCAATTATGCCGCGATAAGAGTGCGTCACTCTCCCGGTGAAAGGGTCGAGAACCGTAAATGAGAACTTATGCTTGGCTTTTGATACCTGCTCTGTTGTCTGTGCTGGCCATTAGCGCCGCCCCGGCGCAGCAAGATGCGGAGAATCATCCCACTTGGGCTTTTCCCGTGCCGGATGCCAACCCGCCCGCTGGCGCTTTGCCCGCCGATCCAATCAAGGTCCCTGACAGCACGAAGTCATACACGCTGAAAGAGATCGACGATCTGAGCAATCCCCCGGATTGGTATCCCGACATGTCCAAGGGTGCGCCGAAGATCGTGAGCAGCGGCGCCGCCAATAAAGGCTTTGCCTGTGCCGCCTGCCATCTTTATTCCGGGCATGGCCATCCTGAATCAGCCGACCTGGCCGGCGTCTCCGCCGATTTCCTGGAACAGCAGATGGCTGACTTCAAGAGCGGCGACCGAGTGGATCCCGCGCGCATGAACACCATCAGCATGGCCACCTCCGACGATGACGCCAAGGCCGCCAGCGAATGGTTTGCTGCGCTCAGCACCGGCCCCTGGGTCGACGTCAAGGAAGCCGATATGGTTCCCAAGACGTGGGTCAATGGTGGACGCATGCGCTTGCCCGTGCCTGGCGGCGCCATGGAGCCCATCGGCAATCGCATTATCGAAGTGCCCCAGGATCCCACGCTTGGCCTGGCGCGCGATCCCAAGTCCGGCTTCATTGCCTACGTTCCTACGGGCAGCATTGCCAAGGGCAAGGATTTGGCCACCACCGGCGGCGGCAAAACCATCTCCTGCACCATTTGCCACGGCGACGGCCTCAAGGGCTTCGGTAATATCCCCAAGCTCGCCGGCCAGCACCCCACTTACATTGCCCGCCAGCTCTTTAATTTCAAGGCGGGCACGAACAAATCGGCGGCAGCAATGCAGATGCAATCGGTGGCGATGGGTCTGACGCCGGACGATATCCTGAACATTGCCGCTTACGCCTCGTCTCTAGCTCCCTGAAAAAAGACGCTAAGGATTGGGTGAGTAACAGTAGTCCTACGCCGTCTGGCTCCGGCAGCCGGCTCCGTGTGAACGTAAAATTGTTGTAAAGGCGGGCATTATTTTGTCGCCCTGATGTATGCTTGGCGCACTACGATTATTTTTTCAGAGGAGAAGCTTAAGATGAAAAAGTTCTTAATCGCTGGGCTCGCTTCGGCCTCTTTATTGGCCGTCAGCTTGGCCGCGCAAAAGCCTCAAACGTTTGCCGGTGAGATTATGGACCAGCAGTGCGCGTTGCTGGGCGGACATTCGCTCATGCAGCAAAAAGGCGAAAGCGCCAAGGACTGCACCAACCGCTGCGTGAGCATCGGCGGCAAGTACGTCCTGTATGACGCCGGCACGAAGACCTCATACATGCTGGACGATCAGAAGAAGCCTCAGCCTTTTGCCGGCGAGAAAGTTCAGGTTACCGGCAGTTTAGACTCGGCCACCAAGACGATTCACATCGCCAGTATCAAATCGGCCTCCTGATCCTCAGGGTCGCCTCGTACCGGTTCTTGGTGTAAGCTCTCACGCTCGACGCAGACGAATAGGGAGGATAGCGCGACGCGCAAGCGCCGCGGCCACATGCGGGCGCCGACCAGAATCAAGATAGGCCTGATCGTTGCGTTGATCGTGTTGATATGCGCCGCCGGATGGATTGGCCGGCAGACCTTCGCCCCCGGAACGGCTTCTGCCGACGCTGGCGCGTCGCAACAATCCCAGGGAGACTCCACCTTCTCGCCGGCGCACAGCAGCGTGCGCGCCGCCATTGCCGATTTCTTTGAGAGCCATCCCGCCCAACCCGCTCAGCCCATCGCCTTCCCCCATAAGACTCATCTCGCCAAAGGTCTGCAATGCGAGGTTTGCCACACGGGTGTCAACCAGGGTCCGGAAGCCGCCATCCCCAGTGTGAACTTCTGCATGAATTGCCATAAGGTGATCGCCACGGACCGGCCGGAGATCAAGAAAGTCGCGGCCTATCAGGCGCGCGGCGAGGATATTCCCTGGGTCCGGGTCTACGACTACAGCCCCACGGCCCACGTTCGCTTCAATCATGCGCCGCACATCCGCGCCGGAGTGGCCTGCGCGAACTGCCATGGCGATATGACGCAGCAAACCACCGCTGTCCGCGCGGTGAACCTGAATATGAGTTATTGCCTCAGCTGCCACACGGCGCGCAAGGTTTCGGTCGATTGCGAGACGTGCCATTACTAATGGAGAGAGTTAAGATATATGGAGCGGCGTAATTTCCTCAAAGTCTCGGCTCTCTCTGGAGCGCTCACGGCCCTCGAGTCTTGCGGCAGCCCCGAGCACCAGTTGATTCGTTTCATTCCCGACGAAGATCTCGTCCCCGGAATCGCCACTTGGAAACCAGGCGTGTGTACGCTCTGCTCGGCCGGCTGCGGCACGCTGGTCCGGGTGATGCAGGGCGACGCGGAAGTGGTTCGAAATGGTCAGACCGGCGTCGTCAAAATGGGCTTGGCGAAAAAGCTCGAGGGCAATCCCGAGCATCCAGTTAACCGGGGCAAGCTCTGCCCGCGTGGCCAGGCCGGTCTTCAAGTTCTCTATCATCCCGATCGCTTGGCGAATCCGCTCAAGCTCCATGGCGCGCGCGGCTCGGGCGATTTCCAGGAAATTACCTGGGACCAGGCGCTCACCGAGCTGACCGCGCATCTCTCCGAAATTCATTCCGGAGATGCCGCCTCCCTGGCTTTCCTCACGCGCCCTCTCCGAGGCCAGCGCCGCGAGTTGATCGAGCGATTCCTGAAGGCGTTCGGCGCGCCGCCTTCCATCTCCTATGAGCCTTTGGACGAAGCCGTCCTGCGGCAAGCCAATCTCTTGAGCTTCGGCGTGCCCGCGCTTCCCACTCTCGATCTCGCTCGCGCCGATTACTTGATCTCTTTCGGCAGCGATCTTCTCGGCACCTGGAATTCGCCGGTCGCGCAGTCGGTTGGCTATGGCGAGATGCGCCAGGGCCGCCCCGGCCGCCGCGGGAAGTTCGTGCAGGTGGAATCGCGCATGTCCCAGACCGGCGCCAACGCCGACGAATGGGTTCCCTGCCGGCCCGCGCTGGAGGGCCTGCTGGCCCTCGGCATGGCTCACGTCATTCTCGCGGATAAGCTGCGTTCGCGCGATGCCCATCCTCGCGCCGCCGCGCTCATTGCCGGTTGGTCGGATGGCTTGCCGGACTACGCCCCGGAAGCCGTGGCCAAGCAAACCGGCATCGCGGCCGATACGATCACGCGCCTGGCCCACGAAATCGCCGCGGCCGAATCGGGTGCCGTCGTCATTGCGGGCGCTCCCCTGGCGCAGACCAACGGCATGTTCAACGCTCTCGCCGTGAATGCGCTCGAAGCTTTGGTGGAAAGCGGCCACAGTAGCCCCATCCTGAGCTTCACGCCCCAGCCGCCCATTTCAAGCGCTGTGCCCGATGCTTCCCATGTCCAGGCCAGCCTCGCATCGTTGAGTGCGCTTTCGCAGGCCGTTCTGAAAGCCGACGCGCACGCGCCCAAGGTTCTGCTGCTCTACGACGCCAATCCTGTTTTTGGAGCGCCCCCCAGTCTGCAATTCCGCGAGGCCATCGCCAAGATTCCCTTCATCGTCAGCTTCGGCAGCTTCGTCGACGAGACCAGCGCCTACGCCGATCTGATTCTTCCGGATAGCGCGGCGCTGGAATCCTGGATCGACGATGTTTCGAGTTCCGGCCCGACGCAGAGCGTCGTCAGCCTTGCGCCGCCCGCGGTTCATCCCTTGCACAATACCCGCGCCATGCCGGACGTCTTGCTGGATGTCGCCCAGCGCCTCGGCGGACCCGTCGCGGCCGCCTTGCCTTGGAAAACTTACGATGCCATGCTGCGCGCTGCTTACCTTCCCCTGCGCCAGCACACAGGTGAGAAAACGGCGCCATCGGAAGACGACTTCTGGACCAAGATGACCCAGCAGGGCGGCTGGTGGGGCGAGGGGACTCTGAAGTCCCAGATAGCTTCCGCGCACGCCCCCGCCAAATTCGCCGAAGCCCAGTTCGATGGAGCGGCCCAGGAATTCCCTTTTTACTTTTTGCCCTACCCCTCGCAGTCGCTTCGCGATGGCTCCCTTGCGCATCTTCCCTGGCTGCAGGAGATGCCGGACCCGCTCACGACGGCGATGTGGTGCAGTTGGGTGGAGATCAATCCCAAAATGGCCGAACAGTTGCGCATCGGCCTGGGCGACCTCGTCGAAGTCACTTCGCCGCACGGGAGTGTTCGCGCGCCGGCGATACCCTCGCCCGGGATCGCCCCCGATGTGATCGCCATGCCCATGGGCCAGGGGCACGAGAAATTCAGCCGCTTCGCGAGCGGCCGTGGCGCGAATCCTCTCTCTATCGTCGCTGCGCTCACGGAACCGGAAACGGGCGCGCTGGCCTGGGCTGGCACCCGCGTCAAGGTGGCCCGCGTCGGCGGCGTTGAAGAAGGCAAGCTGATCGCTTTCGCAGGTGGGTTGAGCCAATTCCCGATCGAGGAACCAAGCCGTTGAGGAATATCCACCACGGCCCGGCGCTACGGCCAAAAGAGCGCGATAGAAAGAAGACGAAATGACTCACAAATGGGCCATGGTCATCGACCTCGATCGCTGCACGGGCTGCGAAGCGTGCGTCGTCGCGTGCCACGCCGAAAATAATATTGGCACCGCCGGAGCCGATCAGGCCGCCCGTGGCCGCGCCAAGCACTGGATTCGCGTGGAGCGCTATTGGGAGGGCGAATACCCCAACGCGAAGCTTCGCTTTCAGCCGGTCCTCTGCCAGCAATGCGATGACGCACCCTGCGAACCGGTCTGCCCCACCTACGCCAGCTATCACACGCCCGAAGGGCTCAACGCGCAGGTCTATAACCGCTGCATCGGCACGCGCTTTTGCGCCAACGCCTGCCCCTACACCGTGCGTTTCCTGAATTTCTATAATCCCGAATGGGATAAGCCCCTCAACCTGCAGCTCAATCCGGACGTCTCCGTGCGCAGCGTCGGCATAATGGAAAAGTGCACCTTCTGCGTGCAGCGCATCCGCTCGGCGGAGATTCAGGCCGAAAGCGAAAAACGGGAGCTGAAGGATGGCGAGTTCAATCCCGCCTGTGTACAGACTTGCCCTCCCAAAGCCATGGTCTTTGGCGACCTGAACGATCCCAATAGCGAGGTTTCGCGCCTGGCCCGCTCCGGCCGTTCCACCAAGCTGCTCGGCGAACTCGGCACCAGACCCAACGTAAATTACCTCCAGCAAGAGTCCGGGAAGAACAATGGCTAAAACAGCGGAACAAATTCGCGCCGACCTGCTGCGGCCTCTCGTGCGCACGAGCCCCGCGTACTGGTTTGCCGTGGCTGTGGCGGGCAGCATGGTCCTGGCCGGAGTCTTCGCCTTCAGTTATCAGGTCTATCACGGCCTCGGCGTCTGGGGACTGAACTGGCCCGTGTTTTGGGCCTTCGACATCACCAATTTCGTTTTCTGGATCGGCATCAGCCATGCCGGCACGCTCATCTCCGCCATCCTGCGCCTGGCCAATGCCAGTTGGCGCCGCCCCGTCACGCGCTGTGCCGAAGCCATCACCGTCTTCGCCCTTTCCATCGGCGCGATTATTCCCATCTGCCATCTCGGCCGGCCCTGGCTCTTCTTTTGGCTGGTTCCTTATCCCAGTGAACGGCACATCTGGCCCAACTTCCGCTCGCCGCTGCTGTGGGATTTCGTGGCCATCCTCACCTACCTGAGCGGCAGCTCGCTGTTTCTCCTGCTGCCCATGATTCCCGATGCCGGCGCCGCCCGCGACCTCGTCAAGGGCTGGCGCAAACATCTCTACTCCCTGATGTCGCTTGGCTGGGAAGGCACCCCCAAGCAATGGCATCGCCTGGAGAGCGCCATGCACATCATGGCCATCGCCATCATTCCCGTGGCCGTCTCGGTGCACACCATCGTTTCCTGGGACTTCGCCATGACTCCCGTGCCGGGCTGGCACTCCACGATCTTTGGCCCGTACTTCGTCGTCGGCGCCATCTTCAGCGGCGTCGCCGGGCTGATCCTGGCCATGGCCCTGCTCCGCAAATTCCTCCATCTCGAGGACTATCTGGAGCCCATCCATTTCGATCATCTCGGCAAGCTGCTTCTCACCTTCAGCCTGCTATGGGTCTACTTCACCTTTGCCGAGCACATCACCGCCTGGTACGGCAACGATGTCGCCGAAATGAATGTCCTCTGGGCCACTATCCGCGGTCCCTTCGCGCCTCTCTTCTGGGCCATGGTGTTCTGCAACTTCATCATCCCGTTCCCGCTGCTGGCCATCAAGAGATTGCGCACCATCACGGGAACCTGCATCGCTTCCTGCACCATCGTGATCGGCATGTGGCTCGAACGCTTCCTGATCATCGTGCCTACCCTGGAGACCAAGTTCCTTCCCTACTCATGGGGAAGCTATAGCCCCACCTGGGTGGAAATCACCCTCACCGTCGCGGGCTTCGGCATGATGGCCCTGCTCTATCTGGTTTTCTCGAAACTGGTGCCCATGATCTCCATGTGGGAATTGGAAGCTGGCGTTCGCAAAGCCCCCATCTACCGCCGTCAGGCGGTCCATTTCGAGCCGCAGGCCGCCACGGCTAAGGCCGGCCTCGCCGGGGCCGAACCCTTTGCCACGGACGTGTCCCGATGAAAGCTCTTTACGCGCTCTATTCCGATCCGGACGCGGCGCAGCGCGCCGTCAACTCCCTGAAGCTCTCCGGAGGCTCGTTGGGCATCGGCGAACGGCAAATCGTTGTCGTCTCTTCCGAGCCTTTCGACGGCTACGATTTCTCCGACGAACACTCGCAAACGCGCATCTTCCTCATCGCCTCGCTGGGCGGGATATGCGGCGCGCTTCTGGGCCTTCTGTTCGTTCGCTTCACCCAGTTCGTCTATCCCTTGCCCACCGGTGGCATGCCCATCGCTCCCCATTGGACCAACGGCATCATCACTTACGAAACCACCATGCTCGGCGCCATCCTCACCACCGTCGTCACCCTGTTGGTCACCGCCCAGCTGCCGCACTTCGGCCCGCGCCTCTCCGATCCCGAAATCTGGCAGGGCAAGATCCTCGTCGGCGTCACCGATCCACCCGAAAAGGCGCGCCCCGAACTCGAAAAGCAGTTGCGCCTGGCCGGAGCTTCCCAAGTCAAAACAGTCTAGTGCGATAAAACCTGCTCGCTCTTTCTCCTAACCGAACGCCCGTATTAAAACCGAAGATTCGAACAGAAGATTGGAATGGAAGCGCACCGTTCGCTAGCGTGCTGAACTCACAGTGCTTTTCCCCTTCGCCGGATACTCCCGGGTGAAGCCGTTTCTTTCGTTTACCAGTTTGAAGCTGCCGTCTGCGCGTACCGACATCTTCAGATTATGCCCATGGTCGGTCTCATTGAGGTTGGCCAGAAAGTCCTCCGGCGAATTGTGGTCCTCGCCGCCCTCCGCCGAGCGGTGCAATTGCCAGAAATCCACGAGGCCCGGAACGTCGTGCACGATCTGCCAGTACTCCGGCGAACCGCCCTTTCTCTCCCCATTGTTCATCACCGCCACCCTGGCCCGAATGGCGTGCACCAGTTGCGGCGCTCCCGAATGTGGATCGCCGTGCCGCGTGGTGTGAAACACGTCGAAGGTGCCCAGCAGATTCGCCGGGCACGCCAGCGCGTGCTCCTGGTTCCAGGTAAGATCGCCCAAATCGAGCAGCCGGAAGCTGCCGTAGCGGATGGCCATTCCCACGGACTCGTAATTCTCGGGCGTAGGGTCTTGATCCTTGAGTTTGGCGTCGCGGCAAAGCGGATTCGCCAAACCCGCGCCCGGTGCGCCGCTCATCGGAGTGGTAATCAGCGTGCCGGCTGAGGAGACCACTTCCACATCCATTCCGGCCACCGGAATTCTGTCTCCTGGTTTTGCCGTGATGGCCCGGCCCATGTCCCGCACCGCCATATAAGCCAGAAATCCCGCCGCTCGGTTCGGCTGCAACTCCACGCTGAAGGGGCCGTGATCCACGAAGGGGCGGATGGGAATGCGATTGGCCAATTCCGCGGCGTTTCCCACGTGGTCGCCGTGATAGTGCGTGATCACCATCCAGTCCAGCACGCTCACTCCGGCCTGCTTGAAAACGGCGCTGATGCGGTCCGCGTCGCGCTTGATCGGTGCGCCGCCGGAATTCCCACCCGCCGCCGCGGGCATGCCTCCATTCCCCGCGAATCCCGTGTCCACCAGCATCGATTCGCCCGAGGGAGAAACGAAAAGCGTCGCCTGCCCGCCTTCCGTATCGATGAAATAGATGTCCAGAGTGCGCTCCGCGCGCATAGCCTGCGGTGAGGGCAATGCTTGTGATTGTGCCAACACGCACTGAGCAACGCCCAGCACCCCAATAAGAATCGCAACAAGAAGCCCTGAACAGAGGTTCGGTAATGAAAACCTGCGCATCTCAGCCTCCCTCGCGGGCGCGTTAATGGGCAGTACCCTACAGCGCGCCGCTCCCCGGCGCAAGCTCCGGCTCTACGGTCATTGCGGTATTGAGCGGAAAGGTAGAACGGAACACTGTGTGGGAAGTTGTCCCACAGCCAGAGTGCAGTGCCATCAACCTGATTACCGGTTCGATTCGAGCGGACTCTGAAAGGGCAATTTCGGAAGGAGCGGAAATATGAGAGTGAAACTATTGGGCGTACTGTGTTTGCTGTTCGCGGCGGGTGTCTACGCCGCGCAAACCATGCCGAGTGGAGTGAAGGAGATGAAGGCAAGTTCCGGCAGCACCGTGCTGGCGAACTCCAAGGACATGACGCTGTATACGTACAGCAAGGATACCGAGCCCGACAAATCGATGTGCAACGGCGCATGTGCCATGAATTGGCCTCCATTCATGGCGCCGGCGAATGCAAAGCCGGAGGGTGATTGGACCGTCATCGCTCGCGAAGACGGCGCCAAGCAATGGGCTTATAAGGGCAAGCCCCTGTATACCTTTGCCCACGATACCAAGCCCGGCGAAACCGCCGGCGAGGGCATGGGCAAAGGTGCGTGGCAAATTGCAAAGCCATAGCACATCACCGGCAAAATTCATCCGCAACGAAGCTTCCTAACCTAGAGGCACGCGCCCCTCAGCGCGAGCCGAGACTCGCGCGCTGAACAGTGTTGCGCGAGTCGGATCATGAACAGGGGTCCCCAACGCACGTCCTCAGCGCGAGGCGACGCTCACGTGCTAAACGGTGTTGCGTGTTTTGGGGTGGTCTAGGAAGCCCCGTGCGGCCCCGGAGGCGTGGTTACGTCCAGCGGCTGCGCCGTAATCTCGTATTCGCGCGAGGTCCGGAACGCGTCCAGCGTCCACACGTCCATGGGCTCCTCGTGCCGAAGAATATAGAAGTTGCCGTCGTCGGCGCGCACCCGGAAATAGGTTTGCCCGGGAGAATACCAGCGGTCTTCCACTTCCAGAACCTCGAAAGGCCGCTCTCGCAAAACAAAGCGCAAGGGATACTCATCCGCTCGATAACCGGCATGACTTTCGACGCGAATCTGAATCTTCATGCGGCCCTCCCTAGCGCGATTTTGAACCCCAGTGTATCCCCGCCCGCCGGCTCCTGTCACGCACAACCACCGCTAGAACGCCGGGGCCTACCTAAGCACGGTCGAACCCGAGCACCCCGCGCTGCCATTTGACAGTTTGGCCGCAGCCGGTACTAGGACGACCACTACGCCCCCAACCGCAGCCCTAAATAAATTAGAGCGATAGTTTGATTATTGGTTCCCTGGACTGCCTGAGAGCATTACATTGACTCGAGCACGGAAAAAGGCGAGGGAGTGATCTTGCCAAATCACCCACTTGGCTCGTGAGGACGAGATCATGTTTATAGTTTTTCGCAAAGAGCGTCTGGAAGCCGAGTTGGATGCCCTACGAACAAAGTGGATGGAGCGAATGGAGCAGTCCCTGAGGACCGTTGCCGAAGAGTCTGCCGCGCGCTTGTCGCACGATTCGGAGCGGATACAACAGATGAACAAGGCTTTTGCCGAAACCACCGCCGAGGCGGAAACGCGCCTGAGCAGCCTGCGCAAGGCGCTAAATCAACAGGATGACCGCTTTCAACAAGCACTCGTGGAACTCCAAGCCACAGAAAGACGCATCAGCACTCAAACCGCCAATCTCGCGGAGGCAACCACCGAGGTCGAAGGCAAGCTCAGTAGGTTACGTGAATACCTCAATGAGCTGTCGCGTCGGCAGCAAGACGCCGACCAGCGCCTCAACGAGCACATGGCTAGGATCGATATTCTCACGCAAGCGGCAGGGCAGAATCTGGAACAGCGTGCCACGGCCTTGCTGGAAACAACCAACCAGGAGATTGAGCGCCTCTCCAGTCAGCTCAAAAGTGAGAGTAGCTCCGCGGTGGGGAGCGCCGGCGAGTTGCTTCAGAATGTCGAAAATGTGGTCGCGGCCACCAAAGAATCATTGCACAGCGCTCTGGAGAGCTTCTCAAGAACATCCCAGACCTTGTTCGCTAACGCGGAGCGCCAATTCCAGGAATCCTGCCGGGCGACAGCCGCAAAGTGGGTTGATGACATCGCGGATAAAGCCAACGACGCAACATGTACAACTTTTGAAGCGCTGTCCCAGGCATCGGCCTGGTACAAGAAGAGACTCCTGGCAGAGACTGAAACGATGCTGCAGAGAGGCTTCCAACAGGCTACAGGTGACCTCGGAGCCAAGTCCGAAGCCGCATATCGCGATTTTGGGGACACGATCGAGAGACTAGCCGATCAATCCGTTGAGGCTCATGGGAAACACCTCGAGGAGATCGCAAACGCGTCGCTTCAGAACGCAGTGAATACCTTCAATCAAAAATCGGAAGAGCAACTGGAAGCGCTAGTTCGTTCCGCTGAGCAGCGGCTCCGCCAAATATGTAACGAGGTCTTTACGGAAGTCGGCGAAAACCTTCGTAGGAGCCTGGTGGAGCCCAAACCTTCCCGGCCGGCGACGGCCGGGCAGTCTTAACGTCAATCCTAATTTTCCAGTCTCGACTGATCTTCCTGGCTTAGTTCGCGGGAAGAGGTATCGGCCCACTTGCCTTGCCAAACTCCGATGACTGCCGAGTCCAGCAATCGCTCAGGCGCTCACCGGCGTCGATTCCATCGGCGCGGGCTCCACGGGAGCGTGATCGACAAAGCTGCGGCCGCGGCGTTCGGGGCCAAACGCCACGATAATGCCCAGCACCACGATGGTGAAGATTTCAAATCCGGCCAGCGCCCAGCTATAGCCGACGCGATTGCGCAGGCCATATTCGGCCACGGGCGTCCGCGCGGCGAGCACGATCCCCATCTGATAGGCCAGCCCGGGGACCAGCCCTCGCGTGGAGTCGGCGGAGAGCTCGCTCAAGTGGGCCGGAATAATGCCCCAGGCGCCCTGCACTCCCACTTGCATGAGAAAAGCGCCCACGGCCAGCGCCGTCAAGGAGGTGCCGAAGGCCCACAGCGGAATCACGGCCAGCGAGAGAAGCAAGGCCGCGATCAGGCTGAGGCGCCGTCCTTTAGAGTTGGAGAACTCGCCGAAAATGATTCCGCCCAGCAGCGCGCCGATATTGCCGAGTATCACGATGTAAGAGACCACGGCCACGCCTACGTGGTGTTGCGATTGCAAAAAGTCGGGATAAAGGTCCTGCGTGCCGTGCGAGAGGAACATCATGAAGGTCATGAGCAAGAGGAGGTAGGCGCAGAGCTTCCATTGCCGGCCCACGGCTTTTAGGACCTCTCCCGTGGACGACTTGCGATGCCGCCGCCAAGCCTCGGACTCCGGAACCTTGGCGGAAATATAGAGCGCCAGAAAAGCGGGTATGCCGCCCAGCCAGAACATGGGCCGCCAGCCCCACGCCGGAAACGCAAATCGATAGGCCAGCGCGGCCAGGATGTAGCCGATGGCGTATCCATTTTGCAAAATGCCGCTGAGCATGCCGCGCCACCGGCTGGAGGTCGCTTCCATCACCAGCGACGTGCCCACGCCCCATTCGCCGCCCATGCCGATGCCGTAGAGGATGCGCAGCAGCAGGAAGACGCCGTAGTTGGGAGCAAAGCCGCAAAGCAGCTCGATCACCGAGAAGAAAATGACGTTGGCGATCAGGGGAATGCGGCGGCCGTAGCGATCGGTAAGCAGGCCAAAGATCAGCGCGCCCACCGGACGCATCAGCAGCGTCCAGGCGAGCGTGGCCACGATCGCCGCCTTGGTTACGTGGAACTGCGCGGCCAGCGAATCGAACAGGAAGACGACGACGAAGAAATCGAAGGCATCCAGCGTCCAGCCCAGAAATCCCGCGGCGACGGCGTGGAACTGAGCTTTGTTCGCGGAGCCGCGCTTGGCGGCGTCGCGGCCGGTGTTTTGCATGGCGGCCATGGCGATTGGGCCGGTTCAGTTTGTGGGAGCGGCGAGACAGTGTCAACTCTCTCGCCGCCGCGGCGGCAAAGACGTGGTCAGGCAAAAGTAGCCGGGCCAAAAAGGAAGGCCCCGAATTCGGCAGGGGGGGCCGAACCCGGGGCCCTTGGGGGTTGTGCTGGGCCGGAGGAAAATCGTTTAACTTGCAAAAATGCGCGTTTCGCGGCGGCGGTTAGCCGGCTTCTTCTGCCGCTAACCGGCAGAGCCGGTAAAGCTCCGCATAGCTGAATAGGTGAACGCCGCTTTCGGCATCTCGTTGACCCAATCCTGTTTTCGCGGAGAGACGCCGCAAATCTTCGGTAGAGAGGCCGAGCAACATAGCGGCCCGGCTCTCGTTGACCTTGCGATCGATCTGCTCGAGTACTTCCACGCCGGATGCTTCCATGGGCGCGCCTCGTTAATTAACCAGAACGCGAGCCCATCGATCCTGCTCCACCGCCAGGATCATGCTCTTGTAAATGTCGATGTCCCAGGTCTGCTCGACGCGAAATTGAATCGCCTCATCGGTCTCCCCCACGATGATGCCGCGCAAAGGAACCTTTAGATCCGCTGCTGCCACTTGGAGCACAACCGTTTGCCCGATCCAAACTGCGTATGCGCTTTGCATTTCTGCCCCCTCGCAGTTCTGAGATTCGTGACGCAGGGGAGATTGTGGGTTCGGGGCACGCTCCGGCCAATGGTACGAAGGCCTCATCGTGCTATGAGAAAGGTACTGTTGGTGGATGCGGCACACGCTCGCTCTCGGGTCCCTGTTTGCCGGTACCTTTGTTGGATTGTCGCGAACTCCCGCGCCGGGGATGATGCGCAGATGCGAGAACAAGCCATTGCTCGCCGGCCGGCCAGGAAGCGCTTCGGCCCTGACGCGGTCAATAGGGTGCACCAATGATCCCCGCCGCGCGCCTGCTTACCTTTATGGCCACACTCAATCTGTGCTGGCTGGAATGCGCCCAAAATCCTCTGGTTTTCTGCTACCGTATTGGGTGGGACCTGCTGGCTCCGCTCCGTCAAACCCGGCGCGGCGGGAACCCACCGCCGCCATGCTCGAATTAATCAGAACTCTTCTGCACAACCTCTACGACGTCCAGGGCCTCATTCAGTGGGGCGGCACGGTGCTGGTGTGCACGATTGTTTTTGTCGAGACCGGGCTGTTCGTCGGTTTCTTCCTGCCGGGCGATTCGCTTCTGGTTACCGCGGGCGTGTTTAGCGCCGCGGGAACCCTGAGTGTCGCTACGCTAGCCCCTTTGGTTACGCTCTGCGCGATTGCTGGCGATCAGCTGGGATATTGGATCGGGAGGCGCGCCGGGCAGGCGCTCTATAGCCGCCAGGATTCCGCGTTTTTCAAGCGGCGTCACCTGGAGCGAGCTCATGCCTTCTACGAAAAGTATGGCGGGAAGACCGTCGTTCTCGCTCGCTTCATGCCCATTGTGCGCACGTTCTGCCCGCCTGTAGCCGGTGCCGCGAGAATGAGCTACCGGCGCTATGTCGCTTTCGACATTCTGGGCGGCGGCCTCTGGGGCGGGGGTTTGGTCCTGGCGGGCTATTTTCTCGGCTCGATTGTGCCGAACATTGGGCAGCGCATTAATTGGGTCATCGCCGTCGTCGTGATTCTTTCGCTCTTGCCCGCCTTTATCGGCGCCATGCGTGCCCGCCGAATATCCAAACCGGAAGCTCTGCCGCTTGGTTCGTCCACCGAGCAATAGTCTCCAAAGGCATCCGAAATGCCCATGGAGCTGAAGGCACCCGCGCCCGAGCGCCAGGCTCGGCCCAAAGCCGTGATCTTCGATATCGGCCGCGTCATTGTTCGCTTGAACTTGAGCCGTGCGTTCGCTCCCATTGCCACGGGAATGCGCGACAACGACGGTTCCGCTCAGCGCCTTTCTCCTGAAGGCGTTTGGAAGATGATCTGCCAGGATGAGCGCTGGCCTGACTGGCAGGAAGGACGCCTCTCCCCGCGGGAATGGCACGAGCATCTCATGCGCCGGCTGAAGCTTTCGCTTACCTACGTTCAGTTCCGAGAGGCCTGGAACCTGGTCCTCGATCCGCAAACGATCTTGAGCGACGAACTATTCGCCAAGCTCAGTGGATGCTGCCGGCTGGCGCTGCTCTCCAATACCGATCCTCTCCACGTGGAGGCGCTCGAAGAGCGCTTCACGTTCAGCCGCCATTTCCCGGTGCGCATTTATTCCTGCAGGGTGGGCGCCAGCAAACCTTCCGCGGCCATCTACCGGGCAGCCCTCGAACAATTAGGTCTTCCCGCCTCTGAAACATTGTATGTGGATGATATCCAAGAGTTTGTGGACGCCGCACGGGGGCTCGGCCTGGACGCTATTCGGTTTGAGAGCCGTGGCGGCCTCGAAGACCATCTAGGGCGGCGGGGTTTGCTCTGAAGTACAGGATGATAACTGTTCTATAGGGTAAATAGCTGAACCAAGGGCCGACGAATACAAAGTGAAAACTACGAAATCGCGTAAAGATTTCTGGTATTAGTACTGGTTCTTTCCCCAGGCCTTGCCGACGGAACGTCTGCAAACCCTTTCGATCTCTCAGCATAGCTGCCTTGCCCAGTTGCCCCTGTCTTGGTGCTTCACGTGCTCAATTTGGCAATGGGCGTCAGCCCAGGGTGAGGATAGACGGATCGGGGGAAAGGATTATGATCGACAATTCAGACCAGGTAGTAGAAGAAAATCACGGGACTCCCGGGTGGGTAACGGCAGCGATCGTTGTTTTGGCGATCGTTTCAATCGCAGGGCTGGGACTGGCTTGGCACAACTCCACGGAGTTGCAACAAGCGCAGCAAACCGTCAGCGGGCAAATGAAGGCCGCCGAGCAGAGCAGCACGCAGCAGGTGGCTGCGCTGGATCAGAAACTGGAGCAGGCCAACGCCACGAGCGCCAGCTTGCAGAGCGATCTTGGTGTTGTGGAGAAGAGGCTGCGGGTCACTCAGGGCGACCTGAAGAAGGCCCACGACGACGAGGCTAAGATACGGGATGAAGAGGCGCAGAAGCTGGCGCAGATGGATACGGACGTGAAGACGCAGTTGGCCACCAAGGCCAGCACCGACGACCTCACGAACGTCGACGGCAAGGTCAACACTGTGAAGACCGATCTTGACCAGACCAAGAACGACCTCAACATGGCGCGCAGCGAACTGGGTACGCTGATCGCCCGCAATCACGAGGAAGTCGACGCGCTCCGCCGCCAGGGCGAGCGGGACTACGTCGAATTCACCGTGGACGGCAAGAACAAGCCGCAGAAGGTGGGCGGCATCACCGTAGAGCTTCGCGGCGTGGATCTGAAGAAGAACAAGTTTACGGTCGCGCTGACCGTGGACGATGTTCGCACCGAGAAGAAGGACCGCACGATCGATGAGCCGGTCATCTTCTATCCGCACGGATCGCACCAGGCTGATGAGTTCGTGGTCAATTCAGTGGGCAAGAACAAGATCACGGGATACGTCAGCATGCCGAAGAATCCGACGGCTACCACCGCCAACGCGGGCAGCTAAGTCGAATCATCATCACGGCGAAGAGGGCGGCGAGATCATCTCGCCGCCCTCTTTTTTTGGTTTGCATACTTCTGCAGTAACCGCTCTGCTTTGACCGCTTTCAGTAGACGTTCGATTCGCGCTTGCCTCCGGAGTAATCGATGTAGACCGTTTTCAGCTCCGTGTAGAAGTCGATGGCGACGCGGCCCATCTCGCGAATGCCTACGCCCGTGCCCTTGATGCCGCCGAACGGAACATGGGCCTCGCCGCCCACGGTGGGTGAGTTGACGTGGGTGATGCCCGTCTCGATGCGGTCGATGAACTCGAATATCTTGGCAGCGTCGTTGGTGTAGATCGCGCTGGCCAACCCGTACTTCACGGAATTGGCCACGCGCAAGGCTTCGGCAAAATCCGGCACGCGAATCACGGAGAGCACCGGCCCGAAAATCTCCTCCTGCGCGATGATGCTGTCCGGTTTCACGTGATCGAAAACGGTCGGCGCCAGGAAGTATCCGCGCTCGCGGCCCCCGCCGCCGAGGCGCGTTCCGCCCGCCAGCAGCCGCGCTTCCTTCTTTCCGATCTCCACGTAGTGCAGCACGCTTTCGAATTGCCGTTCGTCTACCAGCGGACCCAGATCGGAGTTTGGGTCGAGCCCGTCGCCCGCGCGGAACTCCTGCGCGCGGGCAACCAGCCGGGCCACGAACTGGTCCGCCACGCTCTCTTCCACGATCACGCGGCTGGTGGCCGTGCATCGCTGCCCGGATGACGCGAATGCCCCGAGCGCGACGGATTCGACGGCCAAGCCGAGATCCGCGTCGCCGAGGACCACGACCGGGTTTTTTCCGCCCATCTCGCATTGGCATTTCTTCATCGTCCGCGCGCCGGCCTCGTAGACGCGCGCGCCCACTTCATTCGATCCCGTGAACGAAACGGCGCGCACGGCGGCGTGCCGCACCAACTCGTCGCCAACCTCTTCGCCGTCTCCGAGAACCAGGTTCAGCACGCCGGCGGGCAGGCCTGCTTCGCTGAAAATCCTCACCACGTGCATGGCGGTCAGCGGAGTGAGTTCGGCGGGCTTCAGGACCACGGTATTTCCAGCTACGAGCGCCGGCGCCAGCTTCCACACCGGAATGGAAACCGGAAAATTCCACGGCGTGATGGCGCCGACCACGCCGAGAGGTTGCTTCAGCGTGTAGGCAAAGTTCCGGGGCAGCTCGCTGGCTAAGGTCTCGCCGCCCAGGCGGCGTGCTTCGCCGGACATAAACTCCAGGATGTTGATGGCCTTCTGCACTTCGCCCAGCGAATCCTTGAGCGTCTTGCCTTCCTCGCGGGTCAGCGTGCGCGCCAGTTCCTCTTTTTGGTGTTCCATGAGTGTGGCGGCCCGCGCAAGCACTTGCCCGCGAACGGGCGGCGGAGTATCGCGCCACGCGGGGAATGCCGCCGCGGCCGCGGCGATCGCTTCGCGTGTCTCCTCGCGCGTGGAGAGACTCGTGATGCTGACGATCTCGTCCCGATTCGCCGGATTGCGCCGCTCGAACGTCCGGCCAGAACGCGACTCGAGCCATCGGTCGTTGATGAAGTTGCGGCAAATCTCGGTGGCGCGCGTCTCGGTGCTCATCCGTCCACCCTCACCCGCTCTTGTAGACACTCGTTTGGCATGGCCACATTCTCATGGCCCGTCCGCGCCAATGCAACTCCCGATAGTTGGCGCCACGGTGTTATGATCGGGGGCAAGGGCTAGCTTCAACTCAGCTGAGGAGGGCGGCATGAAGTCACGTTGGTTGATGGCTGTGGGTTTTCTTGCGGCTTCGTGGATAGCTGTGGCGCCGGCGCGGGCGCAGGAAGTCACCAAAGAGAATATCGACGGCATCACGAATTTCCATCGCCTCGAGACGGTGGTGGCCTGCTCGGGAGCCATCAAGCCGGAGGTGATACCCCAGATCAAGAAAATGGGTTTCGTCTCCATCATCAATCTGCGTGAACCCACCGAGAATGGCGCCAATATCGAAGGCGAGGGCGCGGCCGCCAAAGCCGAGGGCCTGCACTATTACAGCATCCCCTTCAACGCCACGAATCCCAGTACCGCTGCGGCGGATAAGTTTGTCGAGGCCATCAGCACCAGCGGCACCGAGCCCGCGTTCATTCACTGTGCCGGAGGCGGGCGCGCGGCCACCATGTGGTTCATCAAGCGTATGGTCGTGGATCATTGGGACGAGCCGCGCGCGGAAAAAGAGGCTACCGATCTGGGGATGAACAGCCCGACGCTGAAGCAATTCGCCATCGACTACGCGATGACGCATAAGCGCTAGGGCTCCGCACATTGCTATGGCGGCTGGCACAAAACCAAGGAAAAAAGTTCATATGATCACGACCGAGGCCGCCTGAAACTTCAAGTGCCTTATTGGTAGTCGGCTACTTTGAATTGGGAGGCGGACTATACTGGAAGTCTGTCGAGGTTCGATTGACTACCAAACGGCGAAAAGTCCATCAGTTCTTGAGCGAATTCAGTCGGTGGGCCGCGAGCCAACCGGGTATTTTGGCCACCGCCTTGCTTGGCTCATACGCCCGAAATGAGGCCACTGGAGCCTCGGACGTAGACTTGGTGATCATTGCAGTCACTTCCTTGCGTGTTTGGTATTCAGGCAGTCATGAAGTCGAATATGGCTTTACTAAGGAAAAGTGGTCTGGGTTGCCCCTTGACGAAGGCACCATGAAGGTCATTTCTGATGGCATGCAAATTCTTTCAGAACGCGGGTCCATATTGAGCCGGTTGAGGAGACCGAAGCGCATCTCTGAAGATTCAAAATAGCACACTACGGCCTTCTTCTATTTAGAAAGCTCCTAAGATTCAGTATGTCCCGCAGGTTGCTGCTGGGTCATGCAGTGCAGAGTGCCGAGGCCCAGGACCAGATCGCGCGCGGCGATGCCGATCACCTCGCGGCCGGGAAAGAGCGCGGCGAGGATATTGAGTGCGGCGCGATCGTGCGGATCGCTGAACGTGGGCACCAGCACCATTTCGTTGGCGATGTAGAAATTGGCATAGCTCGCCGGCAGCCGTTGCCCATCGAAATAAACCGGCTGAGGCATGGGCAGGGTTTCCACGCGGAGCGGCCGCCCCGCTTGGTCCTTTGTCTCGCGCAAACGCGCGAGATTCTCCTGCAACGGCTCATAATTGGCGTCGGCGCGGTCTGACTCCACGACCGTGACTACGGTCGTCGGATTCACGAAGCGCGCCAGGTCGTCCACGTGGCCGTGCGTGTCGTCGCCGGCAATGCCGTGTCCGAGCCACACCACGTTGGTCGCGCCGAGGTATTCTCTGAAAATCGATTCCCAGTCCCTGCGCTGGAAACCCGGATTCCGCACCTGAACTTCGCTCAGCAGGCACTCTTCGGTGGTGAGCAGCGTTCCCAGGCCGTTGACGTCGATGCTCCCGCCTTCCAGCACCACGGCGCGGCCGCGGTACTGCGGCTCGCGCACCGGTAGCTTCAGCTTGGGCAGGACGCGGCTCATGGCCGCATTGTCTTTGCGCCAATCGTCGTACTTGGCCCAGGCGTTGAACCGCCACTTCGTGGCGGTCACGCCCGCAGCCGGAGCGGCCCCAGCAGTGTCGAAATTTCTAACAAATATCGCCCCGAAATCGCGGGTCCACCCGCGATTGGTGGGGGCGATAAAAAACTCCACGGCGCTAAGCTCCGCGCCGCTTTTTTGCAAAATGCGGCGCGCGGCGCGCTCTTCGGCGCGGTCCTGCACCAGGATGCGCACGCGTTCCACGCGCGCCAAGTGCCGCACGATGTCGGCATAGACCCAGGGAATGGGCGCGAATTTGCCCGGCCAGTCGGTGCGTTCGTGAGGCCAGGCGAGCCAGGTGGCCTCGTGCGGCTCCCACTCGGCGGGCATGCGGTAGGCAGTCTTTCGATCCGCCGCCGTTTCCGTGGAAGCAGCCTCGTCGGGCGAATTCGCGCCTTGGGCGCCGTCGCCCGCACGTTCTTCGGCGCGTCCGCGTTCGGAGAACGCGGGTTCAAGAGAAGTTGTCCGGCGGGACTTTACCCGAGCCATCGTTCGAGGAGCGGCGCGTAGGCGTCCGTGCGGCGGTCGCGCAGGAAGGGCCAGTTGCGGCGGACCTCCTCCATGCGGCGCGGATCGCATTCGGCGATGAGGATCTCTTCTTTATTGGTGGAAGCTTCCGCGATCAATTGCCCGAAGGGATCGGCGACAAACGACGAGCCCCAGAATTCCAGGCCCTTGTCGGGCGGGCCCTCGAAGCCCACGCGGTTCACCGCGGCCACGAAAATTCCGTTGGCAATCGCGTGGGATCGCTGGATGGTGCGCCAGGCGTCGAGCTGCGCGGCTCCGAACTCCGCCTTTTCGCTGGGATGCCAGCCGATGGCCGTAGGATAGAAGAGAATATTCGCGCCGCGCAGGGTAGAAAGCCGCGCGCCTTCGGGATACCACTGGTCCCAGCAGACCAGCACGCCAATGCGGCCGTAACGCGTATCGAAATTGGGGAAGCCCAGATCGCCCGGCGTGAAATAGAACTTCTCGTAGTAGAGCGGATCGTCGGGGATGTGCATCTTGCGGTAGAGGCCCAGCAACGCGCCGTCGGCGTCGAGCACGGCCGCCGTGTTGTGATAAAGCCCGGCGGCGCGGCGCTCGAAGAGCGACGCCACGATGACCACCTCGAGCCCGCGCGCGAGCTTGCTGAGCGCTTCGGTGCTGGGGCCGGGGATCGGCTCGGCGAGATCGAAGAGATCGGCATTCTCCTCACGGCAAAAATATTGCGAGCGGAAAAGCTCCTCCAGGCAAACAATCTGCGCCCCACGGCGGGCCGCTTCGCGGATGGCCTCGATGGTGCTTTCGAGGTTTGCCGCGGGATCGGTTGAGCATTTCCGCTGCACCAGGCCCACGGTGATTTTTTGCATCGTTTTTTCGGCCATGAAGGAATACTACCAGATCGATGCGCGCTTTTTATTTCTGCTTTAGCACGCGCCGGATGCGGCGCAGCACCGCCGCGAACATGGCCGGCGTCAAGCGGCCGGTTTGCGTATTCTGCTGGCTGGGATGATAGCTGGCAAAAAGATGGGGCAGGCCGCCGGGAAGCGGGAATTCGGCGCCGTGGGAGAAGACGTACTTCGCGCGCGAAGCCAGATGTCCTTGCCGCACGAGCAGGCGCAAGTAGGCGTGAAATGCGATCGCACCCAGAGCGAGCACCGCACGCGGCTGCAGGATCGCGGTCTCCTCGTCGAGATAGCCGGCGCAATTGCTCAGCTCCTCGGGGAGCGGGCGATTGTCGGGCGGGGCGCAGCGCGCGGCGGCGGAAATGAAGGCGTCGCGAAGCTCGAGTCCGTCGCCCGCCCGAACCGAAATGGGTTGGCTGGCGAATTCAGCGGCGTAAAGCTGCGCGTAGAGGAAGTCGCCGGAGCGGTCGCCGGTGAACATGCGCCCGGTGCGATTGGCGCCGTGCGCGGCGGGCGCCAAGCCCACGATTAGCAGCTTGGCCCGAGCGTCTCCGAAGCCGGGCACCGGCCGGCCCCAATAGGTCCATTCGCGAAAAGCGCGGCGCTTTGTGCGCGCCACCTCCTCGCGGTACTGCACCAGGCGCGGGCATTTGCGGCAGGCGATGACGGCTTGCTCGACGCGCGCGAGGCGTGCTTCCGGCGATGCGCCGCGATCCGCGGCACTCATGCGCCCTTCCCGGGCTTCCGTGCAGCGAGAAAATCGCGCAAGACAACTGCCTGATTGCGCCCCTCGTCGCGCGCCCCGAAGAGCAGCGTCACCACGTGGTGTTCCTTTTCGAGCTGCCGGATTTGAAGGACGAGATTGGCTTTGGCTCGCAGTTCCTGGCGATAGCGCTTCTGGAATTCGGGCCAGCGCTCAGGTTCGTGGCCGAACCACTTGCGCAGCTCCGTCGAGGGGGCGATCTCCTTCAGCCACAGGGCGATCGCCGCGCGTTCCTTGGAGACGCCGCGAGGCCAGACGCGGTCGACCAGAATACGGTAGCCATCGGAGGGCGCGGGAGCTTCGTAGATACGCTTCACCTTTAGCACGATGATGCGATTGTAGCGCGGCGGAAAAAGAGGGCGCAAAAAAGAGACCGCCTCCGCGGGAGATCGAGTGGGAAGAAGGGTCTTACCCGCGGAGGCGGATCCAGTGGTCTTTGGCTGTCCCTAAATTACAATCCCTTGATATGTCGTGTCAAGATATATTTTTATTCGCTAGGATGAGCGTTCAATAGCCTCAATCGGCCTGGTTCTCTAACCTGGCCACCTGGGTAGCCTTCGCGGGTGGGCAAATTGACATCGCGCAATGCGAGGCATAGCATTCTTGGTTTACCCTTAATGCGCCCAAGGCGCCGGAGCGGGGCTGCGTGTCCATCGCCGAAACCAAGCCGGGAACCGTCCTGACGCGCATCGTCGAGAAGCGCCGCGCCGAAGTGGCGCGCCGGCAGCGCATTATGCCCGAAGCGATGCTGCGCATCGCGGCGGGCAGGGCGGATGCGCCGCGCGATTTTGCCGGGGCGCTCGGGCGCAATCAACTGAACGTGATCGCCGAAATCAAGAAGGCTTCGCCTTCGGCGGGCCTGCTGCGGCAGGAATTTGACGCCGTGGCGTTGGCTCGTGGCTACGAGCAGGCTGGTGCGGCGGCGCTTTCCGTGCTCACCGAAGAGGAAAATTTCCAGGGCGCGCTGGCGCATTTGCGCGATGCACGCAGGGCGGTGGGGATTCCGGTGCTGCGCAAGGATTTTATCGTGGAGCGCTGGCAGGTGTGGGAGGCGCGTGCCGCCGGCGCGGATTCGTTCTTGCTGATCGCGGCGGTGCTGGACGACGCTTCTCTCGCGGACCTCTTGGCGCTGGGGCGCGAACTGGGAATGGAACCGCTGGTCGAAGTGCACACGGCGGCTGAACTCGAGCGCGTGCTGGTCTCGGGCGTGCGCATCGTGGGCGTGAACAACCGCGACCTGCACACGCTCGAAGTGCGTGTGGAGACTTCGCTGGAACTCGCTGCGAAGATTCCCGAGGACCGCATCGCGGTCAGCGAGTCGGGGCTGCGCTCCCCTGAGGATTTGCGGAAATTGCGCGCCGCTGGATTCGACGCCTTTCTGATCGGCGAAAGCTTCATGCGTCAGGCCGACCCCGGCGCGGCCCTCCGGCGCCTGATCGAAACGGCCGCCGCGGAAAGGCCCTCCGGCGCAAATTCCGAGCGTGGCCGATGATTCCGGGCGCGGGGAGCGGCGATCGTTCACGTTAAGATTTGCGGTGTAACCAACTGGCCCGACGCCCGGTTGGCGGTGGATTTAGGGGCGCATGCGCTGGGATTTAATTTTTATCCGCCCAGCCCGCGCTCGATCAGCCCGGCGGCGGCTTGGGAGATTGTGCGCAAGCTGCCGCCGTTTGTCGCCACGGTGGGCGTCTTCGTGAACTGGCCCACGGAGGTGATCGCGGCTCTCGCGGGCGCGCTGCGCCTCGATGGCGTGCAGCTTCACGGCGATGAACTGCCGGGCGAGGCCGCCGAATTAAGCGAAGGGTTTGGCGTGATCAAGGCGTTTGCGTCGGGCCCGCAATTCCAATTGCGGACTCTGGCCAAATACAAAGCCGCCTCCGCGTTTCTGCTCGACGGCTATCGCAGCGGCCTCCGCGGCGGCACGGGGCAAACGGCGGATTGGCGGCTCGCTCGCGAAGCCAAACGCTACGGACGCGTGATTCTGGCCGGCGGTTTGCGGCCGGATAACGTCGCGCGGGCGATTTCGGAAGTGCAGCCGTTCGGGATCGATGTGGCCAGTGGCATAGAGTCGCGCCCGGGGAAAAAGGATCCCCGCGCCATGCGCGAGCTGATGCGCGAGGCAGAGGCCGCCAGCCGCGTCGCGGATGGGGAGTCTGTGTCCGAAGCGAGAAGGAAGAAATCATGACGACCACGGCGGTGAAAACCTGGCCGGATGCGCGCGGCCGATTCGGCGCTTATGGCGGCCGCTACGTTCCCGAAACGCTGGTCGCGCCCCTCGAGGAACTCGAGCGCGCCTACGCCGCAGCGCGCGCGGATGCCAGCTTCGCGCGCGAGCTCGATGAACTGCTGCGAATTTTCGCGGGACGCCCCACGCCTTTGCAGTTCGCCGGCCGCCTCAGCGAAAACCTCGGCGGCCCGCGCATTTACATCAAGCGCGAAGACCTGCTGCACACCGGCGCGCACAAGATCAACAACTGCCTGGGCCAGGCGCTGCTCGCGAAACGCATGGGCAAGCGCCGCATCATCGCCGAGACCGGCGCGGGGCAGCACGGCGTGGCCACGGCGGCCGTGGCTGCGCGCTTTGGCATGGAATGCGTCGTCTACATGGGCACGGAAGACATGGAGCGGCAGCGGCTGAACGTGTCGCGCATGCGCTTGATGGGCGCGGAAGTGGTGGGCGTGAATTCCGGCAGCCGCACGCTGAAGGACGCCATCAACGAAGCCATGCGCGATTGGGTGACCAACGTGGGCACCACGCACTATCTGCTGGGATCAGTGCTCGGCGCGCATCCCTATCCCACGATGGTGCGCGATTTTCACAAAGTGATCGGCGAAGAGGCGCGGCGGCAGATATTGGAAAGCGAAGGTCGCCTGCCGGATCTGCTGGTCGCCTGCGTTGGCGGCGGCTCCAACGCCATCGGCCTCTTCTACGCATTTCTGGGAGACGCCGGCGTGAGAATGTTGGGCGTGGAAGCGGGCGGTCGCGGGCACACGCTTGGCGAACACGCCGTGCGCCTCACCGAAGCGATGGGCTTTTCCGGCGCGAAACCCGGCGTGCTGCAGGGCACGTACACCTACGTTTTGCAGACTCAAGACGGGCAGATCGCGACCACGCATTCGGTTTCCGCGGGCCTGGATTATCCCGCTGTAGGCCCCGAGCATGCGCTCCTGGCCGAGCAGCATCGCGCCGAATATACGGCGGCGAGCGACGATGCGGCGATCGACGCCGCGCGCACCCTGGCCCGCCTCGAGGGCATCATACCCGCGCTCGAAAGCGCGCACGCGCTGGCCGGGCTGATCGCGCGCGCGCCGCGGATGCGTCGCGACGAACTCGTCATTTTTAATCTCTCCGGACGCGGCGATAAAGACATGGAAATCATCGGGCGTTATCTGTGATGGCCGCGAACTCCGCAGCTCTGCCGAAAACTCCGGCGACCACGCGCATCGCCCGCCGCTTCGAGGAACTCGGCCGCCGCGGCGAGATGGGCCTGGTCGCGTTTATCAGCGCCGGAGATCCCTCGCTTGCGGCCACGGAATTGTTTGTGCTCGCCCTCGCTGAAGCGGGCGCGGACGTGATCGAGCTGGGCGTGCCTTTTAGCGACCCGGTTGCCGACGGCCCGGCCATCCAGCGCTCGAGCGAACGCGCCCTGCGCGCCGGCGCTACGCTCGCCGGCGTGCTCGATCTGGTCGCCTCGATCCGCCGCAAGAGCGATGTGCCGCTGGTCCTTTTCAGCTACTACAATCCCGTATTGCAGATGGGCGTGGAACGCTTCGCGCGCCGCGCCGCCGATGCAGGCGCCGACGGCGTCTTGATCACCGATCTCACGCCCGAGGAAGCCGGCGATTATCGCCGCATCGTGTGCGAGCACGGCCTGGACACGATTTTCCTGGCCGCGCCCACCTCCACCGACGAGCGCCTGGCGCGTATCGCCGAAGTCACCACCGGCTTTCTTTACGTCATCTCGCGCACCGGCGTCACTGGCGCCCGCGAGTCGCTGCCCCAGGATTTGCCGGCGCTGATCCGCCGCGTCCGGCGCGCGACGCCGCTGCCCGTCGCGGTGGGCTTCGGCATCTCGCTGCCCGGGCAGGTATCCGTTCTGGGTGGCCTGGCCGACGCGGCGGTGGTCGGGTCCGCGCTGGTGCAGGAGATCGAGCAAGCCACGAGCGTCGAAGCGGCGTGCGAAGCGCTCGCCGCGCGCGTTCGTTCGCTGAAGCATGCGGGCAAGGCGGGAATGAGCCGGCGGGAGCCGGGCGCATGAGCGTCGAGGATTGGCGTCGCAAAATCGACGAGATCGACCGCAAGCTGGTCGAGCTGCTGAACGAGCGCTCCAAGTGCGTTCTCGAAATCGGCCGCATCAAGAAGCAGGATGGCTCGGCGCTTTATCAGCCCGACCGCGAGCGGCAGGTCTTGGCGGCGGCTGAGCAAGCCAATCGCGGCCCGTTGAGCGAAGCGGCCATCCGGCGATTATTCGAGCGCATTCTGGACGAAGCGCGCTCGGTGGAGCGCACGGCGATGCACGACGAGGCCGACGCCGATCGCCGCAAGTAGCGCCACAAACAGCGGCGCGAGCAGTCACAACGTCAGTTCGTCGCGCGCGCAAAGGAGTTCGAGGAGCTTTCATGGTTGTGGTGATGCAGCCCGAAGCGGCCGAGGAGCAGGTCCAGAACGTCATCGACCACCTCGTCGGGCTCGGCTTCGATATCCATCGGTCGACCGGCGCTTCACAGACGGTGCTGGGCGCCGTCGGAGTGCGCCCCGATTTCGATACGCGGGATATCGAATTGCTTCCTGGCGTGCGCGAAGTCGTGCGCATCACGCAGCCCTATAAGTTGGCCAGCCGCGCATTTCGCCCCGAAGGTACCGTCGTCAAATTGCCCCGCGGCGTTTCCATTGGCGGCACCGAAGTGATCGTTGCGGCGGGACCCTGCGCCGTGGAATCCGCTGAGCAGATCGAATCGATCGCCGCGGCCGTGGCCAAAGCGGGCGCGCGTATTTTGCGCGGCGGCGCTTTCAAGCCGCGCAGTTCGCCCTACTCCTTTCAGGGCATGGGCGAAGAGGGTCTGCGCCTGCTGCGCGCGGCGGGCGACCGGCACAATCTCGATGTGGTCAGCGAGGTGATGGATCCCTCGCAGATCGCCCTGATGCTGCCGTACGTCGATATTCTGCAAGTGGGCGCGCGCAATATGCAGAACTATCACTTGCTGCGCGCGCTGGGCGCCGTAAGCAAGCCCGTGCTGCTGAAGCGCGGCATGTCCGCAACCATCGAGGAGTGGCTGCTCAGCGCCGAGTACATCATGTCCGGCGGGAACTACAACGTGATCCTCTGCGAGCGCGGCATCCGCACTTTCGAGACCTACACGCGCAACACTCTGGATATCGCCGCCATTCCCGTGGTTCAGAAGCTCTCTCATTTGCCGATCCTGGCCGATCCTTCGCACGGAACCGGCCGCCGCGATAAAGTTCCGCCCATGGCCCGCGCCGCTGTTGCCGCGGGCGCCGATGGCCTGCTCCTCGAAGTCCACAACGACCCCGAGCACGCCCTTTCCGACGGCGCACAGTCTCTTCACTTCCAGCAATTCGAGCAGTTGATGAAAGAGTTGCGCTTGATCGCCCCGGCGGTCGGACGCAGCATCGCCGCGTGATGGCTCCGCTCTTCTCGCGCGTTGCGGTGTTGGGCACGGGTTTGATAGGCGGATCGTTTGCCCTGGCCGCGCGGCGGGCGTTACGGGGAGCCCAGGAGCGCGTCCGCTTCGTCGGGTGGGACAAGCCCGCCGTCCTCCAACGCGCCCTGGAATTGGGCGTGGTCGATGAAGCCTGTCCGGAGCTGTCCGAGGCGCTGGCCGGCGCGGACCTCGTTTACATCGCTCTTCCCGTGGGCCTCGCCATCGAGCGCCTGCCGGAAATCGCGCGCCATGTGGCCGAAGGTGCGCTGGTCACCGATGCATGCAGCACCAAGCGGGCCATCTGCGCGGCCGCCGAAAAACATTTTTCCCAGGCCATTCGCTTTCTCGGCGGCCATCCCATGGCCGGCAGCGAAGTTTCCGGAATCGACGGCGCCGATGCCTATCTTTTTCAGGGCGCCAAGTACGCTCTGGTCGCGGGCGACGCAGACGGTGCGCCGGGCGAGGAGATCGGCCGAATCCAGCAGTCCGATGCGCGCATCGCTAATTTTGTGCGCCTGATCGAGGCCATCGGCGCGCGGCCGATCTGGATCGACGCCGCTGCGCACGACCGCGCCGCGGCGTTTGTATCGCACCTGCCGCAGTTGGTGTCCATCGCGCTCGCCGGCGTCACGCGCGAGGCCACCGATCAGACCGGCTTGCCGCTCACGCTGGCGGGGCGCGGATTGCGCGACGCCCTGCGCCTGGCCGGCAGCCCCTATTCCGTGTGGCGCGATATCGTGCTCACTAATACGGACAATCTGGACGTGGCTCTCGACCGTCTCTCGCAGGCCATCGAGCATCTGCGCGCCCATCTGCGCCAGCGCGAATTGGAAGAGGAGTTTTCCGCTGCCAATGACGTATATAAGCTGCTGCACAATTTGCGTTAGGGTGAGCCCGGCGACAACGGACTGCCGCGACACCAAAAACCTGTCATCTTTACGGAATAGCGTCAGATAGTCGCCAAATAATGGATACCGTCCAATGGACAAAAGAGTAGCCAACGCCGACGAAGCGGTGCGGCGCATTCCCGACGGCGCCACCATCCTGATGGGCGGCTTCGGCCTCTGCGGCATTCCCGAAAACTTGATCGCCGCCCTGAGGCGCGCCGGCACGAAGAATCTCACGGTAGTCTCCAATAACGCCGGCAGTTCGGACTTCGGGATCGGGTTTTTGCTGGAGACCGGCCAAGTTCGCAAGATGATCGCTTCCTACGTGGGAGAGAACAAGGTCTTCGAGCAACTGGTGCTGGGCGGTAGAGTCGAACTTGAGCTCAACCCACAGGGCACACTGGCGGAAAGAATCCGCGCCGGCGGCGCCGGAATTCCGGCTTTTTATACGCCCACTGGCTACGGCACTAAGGTGGCCGAGGGAAAAGAGACGCGCGAATTCGGCGGCCGCACATACGTCCTCGAAAAGGCGCTGCGCGCCGATTTTGCCTTCATCAAGGCCTGGAAGGGCGACCGCTGGGGCAATTTGATGTATCGAAAAACGGCGCGAAACTACAATCCTGTGATGGCCACGGCGGCAGACTACGTGATCGCCGAAGTGGAGCACCTGGTGGAGCTCGGCGAGATTCCCGCCGACCAGGTGCACACGCCGGCCGTTTACGTGGACGCCATCGTGCCGGGCGAGCGCTACGAGAAGCGCATCGAAAAGCGCACCGTGCGCCGGCGTGCTTGAGTGTTGTACACCAAACCGAAAGCCGCCAAAATGGGAGTCGAATAGGAGTAAAGATGCTGGCCAGTGGGGTAGACAAGCGGGAATTGATCGCGCGCCGCGTGGCGCAGGAGCTGCGCGACGGCTATTGCGTGAATTTGGGAATTGGCACGCCCACTCTCGTAGCCAACTATATTCCCCCGGGCATGGAAGTGATCTTCCAGTCCGAAAACGGCATGCTCGGCGTCGGCCCTTTTCCGCTGGAAGGCCAGGAAGACGCCGATCTGGTGAACGCGGGCAAGGAGACGGTCTCCGAGATTCCCGGGAGCAGCTATTTCTCGAGCGCCGATTCTTTTGCCATGATTCGCGGCGGGCACGTGGATCTCACGGTCCTGGGCGCTTTGCAGGTGGATGAAAAGGGCAATCTCGCCAATTGGGCCATTCCGGGAAAGATGCTGAAAGGCATGGGCGGCGCGATGGATCTCGTGGCCGGCGCGCGGCGCGTGATCGTGGCCATGGAGCATGCCACCAAGGACGGCCAGCCCAAGATTCTGCGCCAATGCAATCTGCCGCTGACGGGCGTGGCCGTTGTCGATCTGATCGTCACCGAACTTGCCGTCGTCGAAGTGACGCCCGATGGGCTGGTGCTGCGTGAAGTCGCGCAAGGCGTGACGCCCGAGGCCGTGCAGAAGGTGACGGAAGCGCGGCTGCGCGTGGCCCCAGATTTGAAAGTCATCGACCTGAAAGCCAGCGCGCTTTAAATTGACAAGGAGAGGGACGTCTTGGATCTGCACTCGGTGGTGATCGTCAGCCTGCATACGCCGCGCGAGAAGGTGTGGGGAGAGATGGTCTCCCTGAACACGGCGGGCGTCACGCTTCGCGGCGTCGATCTGAACTCCTTCGACGATTTCGTGTACCAGGTTCTGCATCCCGAAGGGGACCGCGTCGGCCTGCCCACGCTGTTTTTCCCCATGCAGCGGGTGGAGAGGATTTTGCTCGACGAACGCAGCGGCTCCATCCCTTCCTTTTCTGATATATTCGAGCGCAAGGTGGGCCGTTCGCTGAAGGAATATCTCGAACTGTTCGCCTGACCGCTTCCGAAACTCCCAATTATGGCCAATCGCATTTTCACGGTTCCGAACCAGCTCACCTTTCTGCGCCTTGGCTTCCTGCCGCTCTTCATCATTTTGGTTTTTTACCGCCGCTATGGCTGGGCCCTGGGGATCTTGATTTTTTCGGGACTCACCGACACTTTTGATGGGTTGCTGGCGCGTTCGCTGAACCAAAAGACGAGTCTCGGCGCCTATCTCGATCCCATCGCCGATAAGCTGCTGCTCTCCTCTTCTTTCGTGGTCCTGGCGCTCAATGGGCAAATCCGCTGGTGGCTTACCATTCTGGTGCTCGGCCGCGATATCCTGATTCTCACCACGGCCGTCGTGATTCTGCTCACCGCGGGCTACCGGGCCTTTCCGCCCTCGATCTACGGCAAGATCACCACCACGCTGCAGATCTTCCTGGTTTTCACGGTGCTGGCAGCGGCCGTGTTTCATTGGCCCTTGTTCATCGTGTCGCGCCGAATCCTGGTTTATCTCGTGGCCGGGTTCACGGTTTTTTCGGGATTTCATTACAGCGTGGTCGTTGCGCGGCAACTGAGCCAGGAGAGCCCGGCGGCCTAGCGCGGGCTCGGCCGCCGCGCCGGTCCATATTTAGGAAAACGTCAAAATTGTCATTCCGTGGAGCGGTGTGTGCGATGAGGTCCCGGTTGTGGACTCCGGTGGCCTCCCGCGGACGCCGCAACCGGAGAATCTGCAGTTTCCGCTTTTCGGCTCAGCCCAGGCCGATGGCCGAGTGGAAATAGTTGAACAGCATGAAGGCGAAGCTGGCCACCACGGCCAGCCCGGCGGTCCATCCCAGCGCCCAGGCGCGGCGGCGCTCGGTCAAATCGGCAGGCTGGCGATCCGACATGATCTTGCCGAGTATGAATCCGGAGACGAAGCCGCCGATGTGCGCGTAGTTATCAATTCCGGGCATGAGCAGTCCCAGCACCGCGATATACACAAGCCAGTAGAGTAGTTGGCTGCGCAGCATGCGCATGCCGATGTTGTGGCTTCCCATGGTGAGCGCCAGCAGGAGGCCGATCAGACCAAGCAGCGAACCCGAGGCCCCTACGCTAAAGTGTCCTGTAACGGCGCTCAGCACGTACCCGGAAACGCCAGTGGCAATGAAGACGAAGAGAAAACGAGCCGAGCCGTACATCTCCTCGATGGTCGGCCCCAGGTCCATCAGCACCCACATATTGAAGCCGATGTGCAGCAGGCTGCCATGCAGGAAAATGGCTGTGATGAACCGCCAGGGTTGCTCGAAATTGAACGGTCCGGAAAGGCCCATGCGCATCAAGACCGCGCCGCTGATGCCGCCCAACCCGAACAGCGCGCCTAAGCCGCCGCTGGGCGCCTCAAAGCCGGTACGGTTGATCGTCGCGAGCAGGCTGACTCCGTAGAGAACGCAGCAAAGACCGAGGATTCCGTAGCTCACCGGAGCCGTCTGTGGCAGGAGCTTGCTCAGCGAGCGGCTGGCGGCAGCCATGGAGAAGGTCAGGCTCGCGCCGCATTGATGGCAGCGCTTTCCCGTTGAGCCCACCAGGCTTCCGCAGGCCGGGCACAGTCGAGGGCGCGCCGCCGATTGCTGCTGCGAACGAAACATGGAGCTGATTTGACCGCGCCAGCGGTTGATCTTATAGCGCCAACGAACCGGAAGTTCCAAATGGTCTCCTTGCGACCGGGTGAGAGCACTGTCTATAATACCCAAAAATGCGATGTCAGGCCCGAAGCCCCCGCGAGCACGGGCTACCCTGGGGAGCGAGGATCAACGTCGCGAAAAACCCGCTGTCATCCCGAACCCCGCTCCGGGCCTAAGGGGTTTAGGTGGCGGTTTCGGCGGGGTGAGGGATCTGCTTTTTAGGAGCGAGGATCGGCGTGGCTACCTTCGAGGATTTCGGCCGCAAACTGGACCACGAAATCGAACGCTTGCGCGAAGTGGCGGCGAAAAAGATCACCCCGGCCGCCCGCTTGAAGACCGCTAAATCTCTTCGGCGCATGTCCGATAAGCTCGCTCAGCTCGCCGCGGATCTCGAATCCAAAGTTGAACCCAAACCGGATTCGCGCTGACCGGCTGAATCGCGTTTGGTCTTTTCTCCCACAGCGCTGGCGTCTTTTTCTCCCAATTGTCGTGATTTTGGCGGCTGCGGGCTGCGCGCCCAGGCGCTCCGTGAACGCTGGCGTTCCGGCGCCTCCGGCGCCGAATTCGCGCGCCGCGCCGGAGCGCTCCGTCCCTCCCGGAAGCTACGTCGAGCAAGGCGTGGCCTCCTGGTATGGCATCCCCTTTCACGGGCGGCAATCCTCGAGCGGCGAAGTTTTCGACATGAACAAATTCGTCGCCGCGCACCGCACCCTGCCGTTCGGGAGCGTCTTGCGCGTGACCAATCTGAATAACGGCAAGCATACCGAGGTGCGCGTCATCGACCGCGGCCCCTTTGTCCGCGGCCGGCTCATCGACTTGTCCCTGGCCGCCGCGCGCGCCATCGATATGGTGGGAACAGGCATCGCGCCGGTGCGTCTGGAACTCGTCTCCAGCCCCGCGCCGCTGGCGGGCGATTTTTCCGTTCAGGTGGGCGCCTTTCAGCAGCGCGGCAATGCCGACCGCCTGCGCAAGGATCTCAGCCGCCGCTACCCCGTCTTCGTGCAGAATTATGAGGCGCCTGCGGGACGCCTGTACCGCGTGCGCGTGGGGCGCCTCGGCACCGAGCAGGCGGCGGAGCGCTTGGCCGCGGAACTCGAGCGCGAGCGCGGGTTCCGCAATACGTTTGTAGTCAGGCTGGATGGCCTGCAATAGCAGGCGTTAGCGAAATCTAAGACGTGTGCAGCCCCAGGCGGGAAGCGCCACGTTGTAAGGGTGACGAAGATGACCGACTGCATCTTTTGCAAGATCAGCAAACACGAGGTGCCGGCGAAGCTCGTCTACGAAGACGCCGACCTTTTTGCCTTTGAAGACATCGCGCCTCAAGCGCCCACTCATATCCTCATCTGCTCGCGCAAGCACCTCGAGAAGCTGGACGACGCCGCGGAGCAAGACGGCGTGCTGCTCGGGCGCGCCCTGCTCGTTGCCGCGAAGCTGGCTGCGGAGCGCAATCTGATGTCAGGCTATCGGGTGGTCGTGAATAATGGCCGCGGCGCGGGCCAAACGGTGTGGCACTTGCACTTTCATCTGCTCGGCGGCCGCGACTTCCACTGGCCCCCGGGGTAACACTCGCGCCTCCCTAGCCAGCCGATTCCAGTACCTTCTCCGCCGGCGCGCCTTGCGCTAGCTCCTCGATCGACGCCCGCGCGCGATCCAGCTTGCGGTCGGCATCGGCATAACTCTGCTGTGCATTGCGCAGATGCGTGCCAAGCTTTTCGTAAACTTCGCCGAAGTTCTCCATCTGTTTGCTCAACCCGGAGATGTTCGCCTGCAATCTCTTGGCGTTCTCCTCGATCTGCATCCCCTTCAGCCCTAGAGAAATAATCTTCAAATGTGCGAAAAGCGTGCTGGGCGAAACCGGCACCACGCAGCGCGTCCGGCAATATTCGTCCACCGGCACGCCTTTCCCGTCCACCGAGCGCAGCAGCTCGTAGTAAACGCCCTCCGAGGGCACGAACATCAGCGCGAAATCGAGCGTATCTTCGCCGGGAAGAATATATTTCTTGGCGATGGCGTCGGCGTGGCCGCGCACGGCCTGGGCGAACTCCTTGCGCGACTCCTCGCCGAGTTCGAGCAGCCGCCGATAGCCGTCCAGCGGAAACTTGGAGTCGATGGGCAGAATCTTGTCGCTCAGCCGCACGATGGCGTCGACGATCTCTCCCGTCGAGAACCGGAACTGCATGTCGTAGCTGGCGCGCGGCAGCGTATCGGCCAGAATGCGGTCCAGCGCGATTTCGCCCAGCGTGCCGCGCGTCTTGGCGCCGCCCAGCACGGTCTCGATCTGCTTGGCGGCGCTCGAAAGCTCCACACCGGCCTGCTGCATTTCGCCGATCTGCTGGTGCAGGGTCGAGAGCATTTTCGTGGAAGCTTCGAGGCGCTCGGAGACGGCCTTCTGCGCGCCGCTGGTTATCGTTCCCACCGACGCCATGCCGCTCTGCACCTGCTGCGTCACTTGCCCCAGCTGCGCCGTCAACGATTGCGCCATTTGGCCGATCTGCGCCGAAGTGGCCTGCGTTTGCGCCGCCAGAAGCGACTGCATCTCTTTGCGAAGTTCCTCGGCTTGCGCGCCGTCCTGCCCGCGCGATTTCATCGCCGCAAAAATCGCAAGGCCGCCAACCACCGCGATTGCCGCGGCTACGATCCATCCCATCATGGCCTGCTACTGTATCGCGAATCGAGCCGGCGGAGTATGCGGCAAAAGCAAAATCAGTTCCGGCAAGGAACGACGAAGACCAAATCGAGCGGGGCTACCCAGGCGGGCTAATCGATCAGCTTGTTGATGCGGCGGCGCAGCTTCTCGCGGTCTTCCTGGCTCATATGCACAAACTCGACTCCGCAGCCTTTGCCGCTGACGCTGCGCACCACGGCCGTGGCGCGGATCTTGTCGAATCCGGCGTGAATCTCGATGCGCAGGGATTCGCCCACGCTGAAGGGCGCGGAACTCTCCAGCAGCGCTCCGCCCAGGGCAATCGAGCGCACCCGGGCCGCCTGCGCGCGCGGGCCCTCCAACTTCGCCTCCAGGGGATCTTCCAAAACGATGCGGAGATAGCGGCGAGGCTGCGCAAACGGAGTTGTCGACCCCGTCGGCATTCTCGGGCTGGTGCGCAGGCTCAGCGATCCCGCGCGGTCTTCGATCAGCGCAAGAGCTTCTTCAGCGGCGGAACGCAGCCCGGCCGGCTCTACGTAGGTAAGCCCGGAGCGGTTGCGCACCAGGTTCCGCAGCAGCGGCGCGGCGCTGGCCGCCTTCATTCTGCCCAGCGCTTCGATCGCTTTGATGCGGACGAAGACGTCGCTCAGCTTCTCGACCTCGCCGGTGGCGATTTCCATCAGCCGCGCGATGGATTCCGGATCGCCGTAGAGCCCGATCTGATCGATCATTCCCGGCATCACCAGCAGATGCGCTTCGCGGAGAATTCCGAGAAACGTCTGTGCCACTTGCAGGCGAAAGGCCGGGACAGATTGGCGCGCCAGTTCCGTTACCGCCAGATCTTGCAGGCTCCAATCCCAGCTCGAAAACGACCGCGGCAACGCCGCGATCAGCCGCGCAGGGTCCGCGGCGGACAGGAGCTTGATAGCGGTGGCCACGCGCAGCCGACGCGGCTCCAGCAGATGTGTTTCGAGCGCGCCCAGAACAGGCTCGCCCGTGGCGCGCACCAGGCGCGCCATGGCCGGCAGGGAGCTCGATCCCGCCGAAGAGGTCAAAAGAAGGCGCAAACGCTCCAGCAGCCTCTCCGGATCGCGCCGCAAAAGGCGAGGCAGCGCCGGATCGAGCCCCCGGTTCGCCAGGGCCAGATCCACCAGCAGCAGCCACTCCTCCGAAGCCACGATCTTGCGGGCCAGCGCCGCAAGGCGCAGATCGTCCGATTCGGCCGGAGGATTATCGATCTCCTTCAGCATCGCTTCGAGCTCGGCGCATTCGCCCCGCGCCAGGGCCATCTTCGATAATGTGCCGGTCAATTCTTCGAGCAGATTGGCTATGCCCGGAGAAACCTCCCGCTGCAGCGCTCCGATCACGCGCTTGCTCAAGCCGGCAAGTTGCGGGCACGGCCAGACGCGCTCCATTGCGTCTTTCAGCTCCAGCAGGCCGGTGGCCACGGCGCGCCGCGCCTTCTCTTCTTCCGACTCCAGGCCCCGCGCATAATCGGCCAACGCCCGCCGCGCTTCGCGGCGCGAGGCTTCCGCTCGCCGGTTTTCCGCGGCCGCAATGAGTCCTTGCAGATAATCGCGCAGCACCGCCACCGGCAGGCACCAGCCGTCCTGGCTGGAAAGCAGCCGCGCCCTTTCGCGCGCCGGCAAAGCTCTCCAGAAGCGCTCCACCAGCGCCTCCAGCGCTAAATCGCTCTCCTCGGGACTTTCGCCGCTGCGGGCGCGCTCGCCGCGCAGCTGCCCAAGCATCAAGCGCACTTCCGCCGGCCGCAGCCGTGTCGCGGAATACTCCCCGCGCGCCCAGTCGACGCTCAGCGCGTCGGCCGCGCGCGCCAAGTAGGCGCCCAGCGAGTCGCCTTGGCGAGGCGATTCGATCGCGGTGGCCCGCAACACCAGCGCGCGAAGCAGCTCATCGGCTGTGGCGAACTCCGCCCGTATCGCAAACGCCGCTTCCTGCGGCGCTTCAGCGCGCACGTGCTCCAGCCGCCCGGCCGAGGCCCATAAAGCGCGCAGCGCCGCGCGAAACTGTTCCGGGGTGGCGCGGACCACCACATCGGCGGTCGCGCCGTTCTGGCCTCCGGCGCCCAGCAGCGCTTCCAGCAAGCTGCCGAAATGCAGCGGATCGCCCGGGCTTGTGGGCGCTTCATTGACGCGAATTTCGCTGATGCGATGTTCCCGCAGCCGTGTAGGCCAATCCGTGCGCGTAGGACTCTGCCCGGCGCGGCAGGCTTCGTCGACGGCGCGCGCAAACTGCAGCAGTTCGTCCAGCCGGGTGCGGGGCACGAATGTAAGGGAGCGAATGCTGGCGCGGCGGAATGTATCGGCCAGCGCTTTCAGTTCGCCGCGGCGGTCGGCGATGGAGTGCGCCGGCCGGGGGTCCTGGTTCATCAGCGCCATTCCATCGCGTTCCACCGTGAAGCCGATCACGGGCGAGCCGCCCAGGAGGTCATCGAGGGCCTGCCCGGTGGTTTTGAGACCTTCGATCAAGCGGGGATGGTGCTGATGATAGAGCTGCACGGCCCGCAGCAAGACATGCAGCGAGCGAAGGAATTGCGCCGCCAAAGCTTCGGAATCCCCCGGGCTTGCCGCCACCGTGACCGCCGCCGGGCCGGGACGGCGCGGCGCGCCCTGCGGAACGGCGTCCGCCGGACTGCGGCGAGGGAATTGTGCCAGGTTCTTGGCGGTCATAGATATTTTGAGGCGCCGCAAGCTTCAGCGCCGTTACTGCCCCACACCCCTGCACTACGGCACAACTGTTTCCATGGATCGGGGCAGGAGCTAACAGTCAGATTGCGCTTGCAGAGCGCGCTTTACAAGCAAGGAAGGCGAAGCCGCTGCGTATGCGTAAATCACTCTTTCGCCGTGCCCGGCGGGAATCAAGCGGCTAAGGCTAAGTTCGTGCAGTTCAGCAACTTGTCAGGATATGCAAAGATATGCGGGAAGGCTCTAGTCGTGGTCGGAGGCGCTCGCCCCGCCCAATTGCACGAGGTCCTGCGCTTGCGGCATCGCGGCGGGCGCGGGACGAAGCGTCTGCGGCGCGCGCCAGTTGTCCAGCATGGACACCTGCTGGGAGCAGGAGACGGTGCAGTGCGGCGCGCAAGGCTTGGCGGTATTAAACTCGCGGCGGAAATCGTCCATCGAATATTGCAACAGTGGAATGCCGGGATAACCGCGCTGCTGCGAGCACCAGTGCACGAGGCCATCTTCGCAGATATAGAGGTAGCGCGCCCCGGAACGGCAGCGCCACTCATTGGCTTTGCCGCGCGCGATATTGTGCTGGAACTGGTTGAATCGCGAATAGGAGCGCTTTCCCAGCTCCATCACTTCCTCGAAGATCTTCTGTTCGGTGTCGTTCAGCGGCTTGAGCTGGCCGTTGCCGTCGTGCAGCACGCCGATCGTGCTGGTGAACCCAAGTTCGAGAGCCCGGCGCGCCACCTTCAGCGCGTCTTCCGGGAACCGGATCCCGCATCCCAGCACGGAATTGATGTTCACCTGGAATTCGGCATGCTCGGCGAGCAGCACCAGCTTCTGGTCCAGAACCTTCAGGCTCTTCTTGGACGTCTCGTCTGGCAGGGCGTTATCGATGCTGATCTGCAAGTGCTCGAGGCCCGCGCGATTCAGTTTTTCGATGCGCTCGCGCGTAAGCAGGTAGCCATTGGTGATCATCCCGGCCAGGATTCCGTGGCTGCGCACTCGGGCGATGATGCGGTCGAGGTCGGGATGCAGCAGAGGCTCGCCGCCGCTCTGGGTGACGATGGTCGCTCCCAATTCGGCCAGCCGGTCGATTCGACGCAGCATCTCGTCCAACGGCACCGGTTTCGAGACGTCGTCGAATTCGTTGCAATAGGTGCAGGAAAGATTGCAGCGCCGGATGGGAATCACGTGTGCGAGCACGGGATGCTCGGTCGAGAGCAGGCCCCAGGCGATCATCCGCCATTCCTTGAGCCGGGTGTTGATGAAGCGAAGTCTGCGGCGGGCGCGAGTGCTGGCTTTCATGCGAGTCGTGGAAGAGTGCGCAAGATGTCTGGACTTCCTTTGTAGTTCCGTGCCAGAGGAGGAGAGCGCTCAGGCCATGAACGGCTTCAGTTCGCGCTCCATATCGGAGGGGCTGAGCCTTTGGCCGGCGTTCAGCCGCTCCAGGATCTCCGTCACGATGCGCTTCCCTTCCTGCTTTTTGTGGTTGCGCAAATAGCCGTCGAACACGTGCTCGCCGCGCATGGCGTCGTTGATCTCGATTTCGCGATTGTGTTCGTCGAGCTCGGTGAAATACACAACGCGATACCGGCCGGCGGCTTCCGGTTCGCGGTAAATTTCAAACATTACCTTGTCGGATTGAATCGCGAGAGCCATCTCTTACTCGCCCAAGTTAAAGACTCGATGAAGATTCGCTAGACCGCCTGCAGTTCCTCGCGCTCGTTTTCCACGCCGGCGGATTCGCTCGTTGCCGCCTGTGGCACGCCCAATTCCGTCCGCAGCCGCGCCTCGAATTCGGCCAGCTTGACGTCGATCTCGGACTCCTTGCGCTTCCTGGCGATCATGTCTTCGCGATATCGCTTCAGGAAGTAGCTGATCGTCTCCACGCGGATGCGGATCGACCCGCTGGGCTTATTTTCGTCGATGTCCTTGAAGGAGAAGTATGGCGTGCCGGACTTGGTCACCGTCTCTTCCACCACGGTGTAGATCGGCGCGTCGTGGCCGCACTTGAAGCTGGAAAGCTCCAGCGCCACCAGATTGGGATGGCGCGCCGTGTACTTGGCCGCCCACACCTTCTGGCTGGTGTTTTCGCTGTAGGAGTTCTTCCACGTGTCGGTGATGTCCATGGGGTGCTGGACCACGCCGGCGCGCACTTCGTCGCCGAAAAGCTTCCAGATGATCTCGTCGTCGATCGGCAGCGCCGCCTGGGTGAGAACGGGATAGCCGAGCTTCTGGAACTCCTCCAGGATGTCGTGGTTCAGCCCGGGATCGTTGTGATACGGCCGCGCTAGCAGCACGATGCCGATGCCGTCCTCGGCTTCGAGCTTGCGCAGGATTTCTCGTCCCTGCTTGCGCAGGACGCCCTCGGTGAAATGCGCCATGGCCTTCATGGCTTCTTCCGTGGCGCGATGATTCTCCTCCGCCGAAAGCCCCAGCATCTCGCGGAAGGTATCGAACATCTGCCGCTCGAAAAGGATCGGCATGCCGCAATTGATGAGCGGGTTCAAAAAGACCACGCCCATCTCCTTGAAAAGGTCGCTTTCCTTTGTGAACGCCGCCTTGGTCGCTGCTGGCGTGGCCGTAACGGTGGGGCAGGCGCGGTGAGCCTGCGCGTTCACCAAATCCGACGGCAGATCGTCGATCATGGGGAAGAAGATCACATCCAGCGGCTTCTTCTTGTGGTGTTCGTAAAGCAGGTTGTGGACGTGCGGGATGCCCACTTTCGACGGGAAGCAGGGATCGATGGAGCCGCGCTTGGCGCCCGCTTTATAAAGCTCCTCGGAGGTAAAGTCGGAATAGATCAAGTTCTCGGGCGGAACCCCCAGCGCCTCAAAGTAGGCGCTGAACATCGGGTTGGACGTGTACTGGTTCAGCACGCGCGGAATGCCGATGCGCAGGCTGGCGCGGCGCTTCATGGCCGCCACGCGGGCCTTCTGTCCCGCGGTCAATGCGTATCGCGGCGGCGCATCCGAAACGAGCGGCGGCTTGAACGACTTGAACACCATCTTGGCCGCTACTTCCGCCATATTGGGATTGGCGTCCTTGACGGAATCCATGCCCTTCTTGATCTCGCGCATGGCGTTCACGTCTTCCACCAGCCCGCGGTCGCAACTGTTGTTCACGATCAGCCGCTTGGTGCCCTCGGCGATAGGAATCTTGGAAGTCTTGAATCCGATGTTTTCGACGGGCACGCCGGGCAACAGTTTCACGTCGATAAACGTGCGCAGGCACTTGTTCTTGCAGAAGTAGCAGCGCGTGTCTTCGTTGCGGTGCGTGATGTAGCTGATCTTCTCTACCGCGTCCAGGCCGATAAAGCTGGTTTGCCGGCCATTCTTCCACAGCCGGTTGGCCTCGATGGCCGCGCCGATGGCGCCGGATTCGCCGCAGTGTTCGTGCACGATCACGTTCGGCTTCACGCCCTTATCGCGGAAGCGCGACTCGATGAAATCCACCTGGGCCTTCACCGCGGCCAGATTGTGCTGCGTGCCGCCTTGCAGCACGAACGTGCGCCCGAGCGAAGCCAGGTTGGGAATCTGCGAAACGTACAGCCAGATATTCTTCGGCAGCACATTCGCCAGTCCCGCCAGAATCTCTTCCGCCTTCCAGCCCTGCCGCTGAAAGTCCACGATATCCGACTGCATGAATACCGCGCAGCCGTAGCCGAACATGGGCATGGCCTTGGCGGCGAACGCCAGGTCCGCGAATTGGGTCACTTCGTAGCCGAAGCCGGTGCACGTCGATTGCAGGAAGTATCCGTTTCCGGCCGAGCACTGCGTATTCAGCTTGAAGTCTTTTACGCGCCCGTCCTGCAGGATGATCAGCTTGATATCCTGCCCGCCCACGTCGCAGATCACATCGGCATGGGGATAAAAGTGCAGCGACGCCTCGGTGTGCGCCACCGTCTCTACAATGGCCGCATCGGCATTGAGCACGTCTCTGAGAATATCTTTGGCATAGCCCGTCGTGCCCATGCCCAGAATCTTTAGCGTCGCGCCCTGTTCCTCCACCTGCTGCCGCAGGTTGCGGAACATGTCCATGGTGTCTTCGATCGGGTTGCCCTTGGAAAGCTGGTAGCATTTCACCAGAATGCGCTTGTCCTTATCGAGCAGGACGGCCTTGGTGGAGGTCGAGCCGCCGTCGATGCCCATGAAGCCTTCCACCACTTGCCCCGGCTGGAACTTCGCAGGGACGAATTTCTTCGGCTTATAGCGCTCTTTGAAGTCGAGAAGCTCTTGCTCGGTCTTGCTCAGGCCGCTGCCGCCCTTTTTCTGCTTTTCTTCCAGGCGCCCGACGTTCATGTACCATTCCAGATTTTCCACGCCGCGATAGAGGCCCACCGCTTCGTCTTCGTCCTTGCCGAACTCCACCGAGCCCAGCGCCGCGAAATACTGCGCGTTCTCCGGAACCAGGATCAGCGAAGCGGGATCGACGCCTTCCGGCAGTGGGAACTTGCGCTCTTCCCAGATCTTGGGAATGTTCGCTTTCCAGCACTCCTTCATGCCCTTGATGTACGTGTTCGGTCCGCCCAGCAGCAACACCTGGGGCCGCAGCGTATTGCCGCGGGTGAGCACGGCCAGGTTCTGCTGCACGATGGCTTCAAAGAGCGAAGCCATCAGCTCGTCGCCGGGCACGCCGCTCTTCTGCAAGCCGTTGATGTCCGTCTCCGCGAAGACGCCGCACTTCCCGGCCACCGGATGCAGCTTCAGGTTCACGTAACCCATCTCGCAGAGCTGTTCCGCCGGAATACGCAGCTTGGCGTTGATCTTATCGATCACCGCGCCCGTCCCGCCGGCGCACTTGTCGTTCATGGAAGGAATTTTCTTCTTGCGCTTGCTGACCGGGTCTTCCTTGAAAATGATGATCTTGGCGTCTTGGCCGCCCAGTTCGATCACCGATCCGCATTCCGGATAGAGCTTCTCCACGGCCAGCGCCACCGCGTTCACTTCCTGCACGAATTTGGCGCCGATCAGCGGCGCAATGCCTCCGCCGCCGCTGCCCGTGACGAAAATCCGCGTGAGGCCGTGGACAATTCCGACTTCCGCCTCCATGCGCTTCAGGAATTCCAGGACCTTCTCGGGCTGCTTGGTATCGTGCCGCTGGTAGTCCCGCCAAAGAATCTCATCGTTTTGTGGATTCACAACCACGGCCTTGACCGTGGTCGAGCCCACGTCGAGGCCCACCATCAGCCGCACGCCTTGATCCAGGCGCGGCGCGATTGCCTTCACCAACGGCGGTGGAGGCACGAAGGTGGGCTTGGAGAGATTGGCCAGCGGAACGAAGGCTCCGCCGTTCGTATCGCCGGCGCTTCCCGTTCCGCAGCTTCCGCTCGAGCAACCCATTATTTATTCTCCCCGGGCCTGAACATCTACGCGGCCGCGCTTTCGCGCGCCACCGGTTTGTTCTCCGCCTTCATCAACTGCCCCACGTGAAGCACGAAATTTGCCGCCGCGCCGGTCACACCGTCCGACTTGGGCACTTTGTACATCGGCGACCTCAGCTCCGGATGCTCCTCGACGTAACCGCGAATCTCCTCGAGCGTCCTGCCACTGGCTTCGAGAGCTGCCTTGAATTCCAGCTTGGTCTTGGCCTTGGCCTCGCCCAGCGCCATCTGCACGCGGCTGTGAGCGTTTACGTCGCCCTCGCCCGAAGTCTCGATGGGCAGGAAAATCATGTCCTTGTAGTGGGCCATCACGGCAGACTGCGCTCCGTCCGACTGCGTGGACGGCATGCACCCGAAGGGCTTCAGCGCCAGCACCATATGGGCCAGCCCCTTGTGGGAGTAGTAGATATTCTTGGCAACTTCCAGGTGGCCTTCGCCGCCCGAGGCCCGCGAGTTGTAATAAGGATGGCCCAGGCGCTGCAACTCGTACTGATCCACTAAATGATGCCCGATCCCGCCGAGCGCGTCGATGATGCGGTTGTACTCCCGCTTGAAAATATGCTCCGCGATTTTGAGCTGCATGATCTTCTTGTACATGTTCAGGCTGATCTTCAGGTGCTTGTCCAGGCGCCAGGAAGGAGGCAGCGCCGCACCATCCTGCAAGCCTTTCTCATCGTGGAATTTCTGCACCACCTGATGCATCAGGTAGCAGATCCAGGTTCCGATCGGCTCCACCACCACCTGCGCGCCTTCCTTTTCCAGGAAGCGGAACATGTTGAAATTGCCATCGCCCTCGGTGGTCTGCGCCCAGAATTCGCCGGTGATCTTGACGATGGGCTTCACCCGGGTGCGGTCGATGGGGATCGCGGCGAAGCGGTCACGCACTTCGCGCAGCGCGAGGATCATCTCCTTGCCGAAAAGCTGGTGCAGGAACTTGCCCAGAAACTCCCCGGTTCCCTCGAACTTTGTTCCCTTGAGCAGCTTGGCCGTGCGTCCCCGCAGCGTCCAGGGCTTTTGCCGCCGCATCACCTCATGCAAAAGCTCCATGGACTCTTCCAATACGCGATCGGTCTCGCCGGCATTCACTTCGTAAGGCCGGATCTGATAGGCCACGTCATTGAGGATATCGCCCATATTCAGCGCGTTCAGAATGGCCAAGAAGAAGTCCAGGTTCATCTCCAGTCCCGCTTCGGCTTCCGCCTGGTTCAGCCCGCCGCCTTGCTGGAAAAGAAGCACGCGGAACTTGTCGAATCCCGCGTTGCGCAGCGCCAGCCGGTACTCCGATTCATACATACCGAAGCGGCAGGGGCCGCACGCGCCGGCGGTAAAGAAGACGTACCGGTCGCAGATCTCGTCCTTGGTCAGGCCCTTGCCTTCCAGGTCCTGAACGAACTGCACCAGATTGCCCACCGTAAAGTACGTGGGATTGCACTGTCCGTTGTTTCCGTACTCCTTGCCCAGCTGAAAGGCCTTCTTGTTGGGCACCGGAACGGATTCGCACCGATAGCCGAGGCTCTCGAGCGCTGCGTGTACCAGCCGCTCGTGTTTCCAGGTGAGCCCGCCAAAGAGGATGGTGGTCTGGTCCCGCTGCAAAGAGGTGAAGGGGAGCTCGATCGGCTTGTGGAAGTGGTGAACTTCGCGGCGCTCGATGCCGGCCTCTTTTTGCAGGCGCTGGCGTTCCTCCTCGATGCGCTGGCGAATCAACGCCTCCGGCGACAGAATCTGAACCAGTTCACCATTCGATTGCGTGCCAGCAACGGGTGCCACAGTGCTCATGATCCACTCCAATCTGGTCAGCTATATTGATTTTGTTTTCAAACCGTAACGATGTCGGTCTCTCTCCTGGCAGTGACCGTTCGCGCCCGAATCTCCTAACGATTGCGCTCAGCTAAGGAATGCGCATACGGCTTCTCGGGGTGTGGAACTTCGCATCACTCCATGCCCGCAGCTTGGGCCATGCCAGGCCGCAGCATGGAATGTCCCCCTTTTGGAGCAGAGCCTGCAATACTACCCCCTACCCCAAGTAACAAATTCTGCGGTTTTTGTCCAGGGAATGTGTACAAGAATGCAGTGGATGGCGCCCTATGCGCCCTGAATGGTTAGATCGTTGCCTGGATGGTTACGGGGAGATTACCGGCTGCGCGGCGCCGTTTGGGGTGCCGCTGCCGCAGTTTGCCCAGGGAGAGGCGCGCCTGGCGTATAGATCGTCGATTCCTGCCAGCCCCCGCCAAGCGCCTGAATCAGTTGGATCGTGGTGAGCAAGCGCTGCTCTTGAACTGCGTCGGCAAGCCGCTGATTGCTCAGCAGTTCTTCATCCGCCGTGATCACTTCCAGGTAATTGGCCAAGCCTTCCCGGTAGCGCGAAGTGGAAATGTCCGCCGTCTCCTGGGCCGCGCTCACGGCTTTGTCGTAGGCCGCCGCTTGCTGTTCCAGGACGCGCAAGCCGGATAGATCGTCTTCCACTTCCTGGAACGCGGAAAGCACGGTCTGCCGGTAACGAGCCACGGATTCGTTGTAGGTCGCCTGCGCGAACATCATATTCGCCGATAGCCGCCCTCCGGTGTAGATCGGTTGCGTCGCGTTCGCGGTGGCCGACCACACCAGGCTGGGCACGTCCAGGAGCTGGCCCAGAAAAGAACTGAGCCCGCCGGCGGCAAAGCTCAGGGTTACGTTGGGATAGTAGGCCGCGCGATTCACCCCGATCTGCGCGTTATTGGACGCCATCAGCCTTTCGGCCGAGGCGATATCGGGGCGGCGTTCCAGCAGCTCCGAAGGCACTCCTGCCGGCAGCGCGGGAGGCGTGTTCTGCAAAGGCTTCTCGGCCAGGCTGAATTCGGCCGGAGGCTCGCCCAGCAAAACGGCCAGCGCATGCTCGAACTGCGCCCGTTGAACCCCCAAGCCCACGTAAGTCCCTTCCGTCGTATCGAGCAGCGTCTCGGCGGCGGAGACGTCCAGGCCGCTGGCCACGCCGCCTTGATGGCGGACGTTGGCCAGGTCCACGGCGCGCTGCTGCAAGTCGATGTTGTTCCGCAGGATGATCAGCTCCTGATCGATGTAGTGGGTCATGATGTAGAAGGACGCCACATCGGTCTTGAGTTGCAGCAGCACAGTTTCATAGTCGGCCACGCTCATCTGCGTCAGGGCGTTTGCCGACTCAATCGAGCGTCGAATCTGTCCCCACAGGTCCGCCTCGTAGGTCGCCTGCACCGGCAGGCTGAAGAGATTGGCGTCATATATGGACGTTTCTTCCCTGTTCGGGCCTATGATTTTTGTTCCCGTGCTGCGTGCCCGGCTGGGGGAGAATCCCGCTGAAACGTTGGGATAGAGGTTGGATCTGGTGGCCAGCGCCTGCGCCCGAGCCTCCAGAACCCTTTGCGCCGCCGCCTGCAGATTCAGGTTGGCTGCGACCGCTTGCGTCTCCAGCTTGTCTAAATCCGGATCGCCAAAAACGGCCCACCAATTGCCCTTCGCGATTTCGTCATGCGGCGTGGCCGTTTTCCACCCATCGGGAGGCTGTTCCTTCCACGCTGTGGGCGCGTCGACACTCGGACGATGATAATTGGGGCCGACCAGGCAGCCCGTGAGCGTCAGCGCACAGCCTAGCGTGACCGCCAGGAGCTTGGGTGCCAAAGGACGGGCCGATTCGGACGAGGTCATTAGTTTGTCTTGTCGCTGGCATTCGGCGTAGCCGCCGCGGGCTTGGGTGCTGCGCTAGGCGCCGAATTGTCGGTCTGCTGAATGGAAACCGGTTGGCCATCGGAAAGAGAGTCCGGCGGGTTCAGGACAACCAAATCTTGCGGCTGCAAGCCGGAAAGAATTTCCAGGCTCGTTCCGAAGTCGCGGCCAATGGTGAGGTTACGTAGCCGTGCGCTGTGCGAGGAGTCCACCACGGCTACCTGCGGGCCGGCTGAGCGGAAGATCAACGTGTTCGAGGGAATCACCAACGGAGGCTCCGCGCTCGAAAGTCGGAAGGTAACCTCGGCATAAGCTCCGGGCTTCAATTCGCTCTTGGGATTGGGAACCTGCACTTCGGTCAGCAAGGTGCGCGAAGCCGTATCGATGGCTCCCGAGGTATGGGCCACCTTTCCCGTGAACACACGGTTGGGAAACTCCCCGATATGCAATTCGGCGGGCATGCCGATGTGGATGTCGTTGCTGTAGCCTTCGGGCACGTTCGTATACACCCTCATCACTTCCACTTGGGCCTCTTTGAACAGTTCCTTGGCGGTCCCGTTGGTGATCAGCGCTCCGATATCGATATCTCGGGTGGTGATTACCCCCTCGAATGGCGCGGTCACTTGCTGAAACGATTGCAGCGATTTCAGCCGGTCCACATTGGCCACCGCGGCCGCAAAGTCGGCCTGGCGCGCCTTATAAGCCGCGTCGTTGCTATCCACTTCCTGCTGCGAGACGCCGTCGGATTTCAGCAGGACGTGCCAGCGCTCCGCCGTGGTCTTGGCCAAATCCAGATTGGCCTGGGCTTGTAGTTGCGCCGCTTCGGCCTGCCGAAGTTGTTGATCCAGTTCCGGCGTATCGATGGTGGCCAGGAGCTGCCCCTGTTTCACATGCCCGCCGATATCCACGTTCCATTCCTTGAGGTAACCGTCCGTGCGGGCATAAATCGGCGTCTCCACGTACGCTTGCACGTCGCCGGGAATGGTCAACTCTCTGCTGGCCGTCGAGCGCGCCGGATGCACCACATCTACCGGAATCTGCTCGGTTGCGGCAGCGGCCGGGATGAGTTCGGCGCTCACGCGATTTCGCGATTGCACTCTCCAGTAGGCCAATCCGCCGAAAAGCGCCAGAATGATTGCGGGAACCGTATAAGCCCAAGCGCGCGAGCCATGCCGCCGCGGCGGCGCCGCCGGCGGAAGGTGCGAACCCCCCGTAGTTTCGGCCCTGCTCTCCGTCTCCGTGGCCTGCGGGTTCATGTCCGGGTCCCTTTCCTCGCCTCTGAAACGATTGCGCTCATGATTTTATGCGTTCCGTCCACTGACTACTCCGCGAAAATCTCCTGGTAACCCTTCCGGCGCACGTAACTGTAAACCACGGGCACGAAAAAGAGCGTCGATATAGTGGCGATCAGCAAGCCCCCAATCACCGCCCGCCCCAGCGGTGCGTTCTGCTCCGCGCCCTCGCCGATTCCCAGCGACATCGGAATCATGCCCACCATCATGGCCAGCGCGGTCATGATCACGGGCCGAAGCCGCGTAAACCCGGCGCTCACCGCCGCTTGGAAGGAGTTCCGTCCTTCGCGCATCTGGGCCGCGGCGAAGGTGACCAGCAGAATGCTGTTCGAAGTGGCTACGCCGATGCACATGATGGTTCCCATCAGCGACGGCACATTCAATGTGGTCCCGGTAAAAAACAGCATCCATGCGATTCCGCTCAGCGCGCCCGGCAAGGCCGTAATGATGATGAATGGGTCCACCCAGGATTGGAAGTTCACCACCATCAGCAAGTACACCAAAATCACCGAGAAGATCAATCCCACGAAAAGTCCCGAGAACGACGATTGCATCGTGTCGATCTGCCCGCGAATGGCTACCGATGTGCCTCGGGGAAGCTTGCTTTCGTATTGTCGCACCACCTTGACCACATCCGCCGATACCCCGCCCAGATCGCGGTCCTGCGCGCTCACAAACGTATCCACCACCGGAACGATGTCATACTGCGAGGCCACCGCCAGCCCGGATTCACGTTTGATGCTCGCCAGGTTTTCGATCAGTTGCTCCTGGGTGCCTGCTCCGTTGGCCGTGATCACCGGCAGTTCACGAAGGTCCGGCAAGGAATCGACTCGGTATTGCGGAGTCTGCGTGGCGATTTGATAAGTAACGCCCTGCGGGCTCACCCAGAAATTGGGCGCCGTTTGAAAGCTGTTGGTCAGGGAAACCATGGCGTTGTTGGAAACCGTTGCTTCCGTCATTCCCACTTGCTGCGCTTTCACGCGGTCCACGTCGATGTTCAGTTGCGGCTGATCGTAGGCTTGCTGAATGTGCACGTCGGCCGCTCCTGGAATCATTTTCAGCCGCGGCAGAAATTCGCGGGCCAGCCGAAAATTCTCCTGCACATCCATTCCTGAGAGTTGCACGTCGATGGGCGCCGGCATTCCGAAGTTGAGCACCTGGCTGACAATGTCCGCAGGCTGAAAATAAAACTCTGTGCCCGGAAACTCCCTCGGCAAGGTGCGGCGCATTTGGCGGATGTAATCCGCGGGTTTGGTGCGGTGCTCGGGGTTGAGCGCGATCAGAATCTCGCCGTCCGATGTGCCGATCACGCCGCTGTTGCTGAGCGTAAGGTTGATGCCGCTGGGCGGGAACCCGATGTTATCGACGATCCCGTCCAAGTCCCCGTTGGAGATCTGCCTGCGAATCGACGTCTCGATGCGATCGCAGAGGGCCGCCGTCTCCTCGATGCGCGTTCCAATCGGCGCGCGCACGTGCAGCCGGATTTGCCCCGCATCGACGCTCGGAAAAAGGTCCGAGCCCAGAATCGGTATCAGCAGCATGCTGGCCCCGCAGAATCCCAGAAAACCAAGCGTAAACGCCAGCCGGTGCTCCAGGCACCATTCCAGCGCCTTCACGTAGCGCTCCCGCACTCCCTCGAAACCTTCCTCGAAAGCAAGATGGAATCGCCGGAAGAAGCCGGCCTGTTCTTCTCCTTTGCCTTGCGCCGCTTCTCGCTTGCGCCTTTCCGAACGGAACGTGTACATCACCAAAGTCGGCACCAGCGTTCGCGAAAGGAAATACGACGCCAGCATGGCGAAAACCACCGCCTCCGCCAGCGGACGGAACAGAAAGCCCGGCACGCCCTTCAGGAAAAAGATGGGAACGAACACGATGCAGATGCTCAGCGTGGCCACGAACGCGGGCACCGCGATCTGCTGCGCGCCGGTGAGAATCGTATCGCGCAGCGGCATGCCTTCCGGCAGCAAGCGGTTGATGTTCTCGATTTCCACCGTGGCGTCGTCCACTAGGATGCCCACCGCCAGCGCCAATCCTCCCAGCGTCATGATGTTGAGCGTTTGGCCGAGCAAGCTCAGCACCACCAGCGAGGTCAATATCGAGAGTGGAATCGAAACCGCGACCACCAGAGTGCTGCGCCAGCTTCCCAGAAACAGCAGGATCAATGCCGCCGTCAACAACGCCGCGATCACCGCTTCCCGCAGCACGCCGGTAATCGCCGCGCGCACGAAGATCGATTGATCCCCGGTCAGCGAAATATTCACGTCCGGCGGCAGCGTGGCGGCGATTTTGGGGAGCGCGGCGCGCACTTCGCGGACCACGTCCAGCGTCGAAGCCGCCCCGTGCTTCAGCACCACCTGCAGCACGCCCCGTTGCCCGTCGCGCCGCGAGATGTTGATTTGAAAGCCGGCGCCGTCGTGCACGTAAGCGACGTCGCGCAAATAAACCATCGCGCCGTTCACCACTTTGACGGGAACGTCGTTCAATTCATCCACCGTTTTGGCCGCGCCGTTCAACTCGATGTCGTATTCGCGGTCGCCGATCTTCGCCGTGCCCTGCGGCTGAACCACATTTTGCGCATTTACCGCAGTGACCACGTCGGCCCCGGAAATACTCCGCTGCAACAGTTTCTGGGGGTCCAGGTCCACGGTGACCATGCGTTGCCTGCCCCCATAGGGCCCGGGAAGCTCGATGCCGGGGATGGTCGTCAGCCGCGGCCGCAAAAAGTTCTGGGCCACGTCGGTCAATTGCTGTTCGGAAAGGCTCTTGCTGCTCAGTCCGATCTGCAAAATGGGAACGTCTGCCGCATCGTAAGGAAGCAGGAAAGGCGGGGTGGTGCCCGCAGGCATGCCGCGAATGGCCGAGGTCGATACCGAGCTTACTTCGGCGATATCGCCATAGAGGTTCGCCTTAGGCTGAAGGAAGACCTTGACCACCGAGATGCCATGATAGGACTGCGATTCATAATGATCCACGTCCTCGACCGTGTTCGTCATGTTCCTCTGCATCACGCTCGCGAGGCGGTCCTGCATGTCTTGCGGGGAAAGTCCCGTGTAGCTCAAGACGATGCCGATTACGGGAATATCGATGGAGGGAAAAATGTCCACCGGGGTCTGCACGATGGCCACCCCGCTCAGAATCAGGATCAAAACGGACACTACGATGAAGGTATACGGTCGATTAAGAGCGACCCTTACAATCCACATAGATTAAGCTTCTCTAGAACCGCACTGGCCCAGTGTTATCGCGGACGCCGGACGCGCCCCAATTGCGCCGGGGCATGTCGCGTGCTTTTTAGACGTACCAAGCAGCACCGCGGTTATATTTAACCTTCTGAGGTTGCGCAACCGCCTGGCGGTGTTTCGGGGCGCGTGCAATCAACCAAACTATTGTAACATATCGACATGAATAGAAGGAACTTGAGTCGAATTCGGTCACAAGAGCCTGACGGCCAATTCGAGGGACGCTGGGGCCCGCTCCGACGCTCTCTGAGAACCCGGACAAGGCCAGCTTTGGCAACTTTGCGATGCGTCACTTTGCGATAGCGGGAGAGGACCTATGCCAGGTTACACCGACAAGCACGCCAAGGCGGGCGTCGACGCGCGCCTGCCCAATCTTGAGACCTGGCCGAATCAGTTTCCCGGCTACACGATTCGGACCCGGTTCCCGGAATATACCTCCGTCTGTCCCAAGACCGGCTTGCCCGACTACGGTACGATCGTCATTGAATACCAGCCTCGCCTCAAATGCCTCGAACTAAAGGCATTGAAGCATTACCTGCTCGCCTATCGCAATCTGGGAATCTTCTACGAGAACGCCGTCAACCGCATCCTGCGCGACGTCGTGGCCGCCACCAAGCCGGTTTGGTGCTCGGTTCGAGGCGAATTCACTCCTCGCGGCGGATTGACCACAACGATCGAAGCCCGGTGGCCTCGCCGCAAGCGATAGAAACTGCATCAAAGAGACGACGCTTGGGGTCTCGGATGGCATTGCTTTGAGCCCGGCATGGACGTGGACAACCTTTAGCGTCTCGGCCATAATCAATGTGAGTGGATTTTTTAGCTGAAGAGCTTGGCGTTGTTCAACTGTGCTTGTTAACTGGGCTTGGCCCGATTTCAGGGCGAGATTTTCCCAGCACCGGCTTCTTGGGTCCGAACTTTAGGAGAGCGAAGGAGAGAAGGTAATGAGCATCACGCCGAATGTTCCGCCGAGCGTCCCCCCCTCGAATGAGGGCTATCTCTATGAGCCGCCCCCGACGCCGATGTGGATCCCTCTGGTCATCATTGTGTTGTTCCTGGGTATTGGAGTGATCGTCTATGAGGGCTATAGCTCTCGCGCGCAGCTCCAGAGTGCCTTGGCTCAGAGCGATTCGCACTCCGACGTGCTGAGCAAGGAACTCGAACAGACCAACTCCCGCGTCGCTTTGCTGCGCGCCCAGCTCGACGTCACCTCCCAAAAACTTGGCCTCACCCAGGCCGAATTGGCGCGCGCACGCACCATGGCCCAGCAGATCCAGCAGGATCAGCAGGACAGCGACGCCAAACTGGTGGCCCAGATCGGCCAAGTGCAGCAGGAGAGCGCGAACAAAATCGGACAAGTTTCTACCGATCTGAGCGGAGCCAAGACCGATATAGCCGCCACCAGGAAGGATTTGGACGATACCAAGAAGAGCCTCACCAGCGCGGTCGGCGATTTGAATAACCAGGGCGTCTTGATTGCACGCAATGGCGAAGAGCTCGAAGTCCTCAAGCACATGGGCGACCGCAATGTCTATGATTTCAAGCTGAGCAAGGGCAAGAATCCCCAGCACGTAGGGCCGGTGCAAATCGTGCTCCACAGCACGGACCCCAAGCACTACAAATTCACCATGACCGTCATCGCCGACGATAAGTCCATCGACAAGAAGGACCGCAACGTCGATGAACCCATGCAGTTCTACGTCCGCGGTGTTCGCGCTCCCTATGAGCTGGTGGTCATGGACGTCAGCAAGAACGGTGTGAATGGCTATCTCACCACGCCGAAGGAAACGGGCGGACCCGGGCCTTCGGGTGCCGCCGCGCCGGCAGGCAATCCATCCGCCGCGGCTGCTCCCGCCAGCACTCCGGCCGCAGCCAACGCTCCGGCGGCTCCTCCTCATTTGCAATAGCGCCGTTTTAGCGTTCTGAATCGTCGAACGAGCCGATGAGCGCCAAAGGCCGTCCGGCGCTTGCCCTATTTCGCTTCATTAAGCGGAAGCGTCACGTGCCGTAATCGCCCGCGCGCACCGCCTCGGCGCCAGATTCTGACCTCCGTACCGTAAACGGCTGATTGCGGCTATGCCTCGGGTCGCGCTGCCGTTCGGGAAGTCGCGCTAAAACGCACCTCGAAGGGTTTTCAATCCGCTGGAATCTCCTCGATTCATGGATCTCCGCCAAGTCCCCTCATCTCCGGGCCGGTCAATCCTAACCACTGACGATGCTCAACCATGCTCAACGATGTTTCGCTAAATCTTTTCACGACCAATGGAATCACTGGTACCTGTGGACTATTGCCGCTCCCCACCGAATAAAGAATCATAGGGACCATGGTACTGAGACTCATCCGCGGCAATGGCTGGCGTGCCCTTGGCCTCAGGGACACGAGAGCCTATGTTGGGAAGAAACGTTACCTCCAATCTGAGGGGCCCTTCTGCCGCGTCCTCGAAGCCCTTATTAAGTCTAGCAATGTGAGTCAATTAGACCTGACGACAGATTGGCAATGCGAATGCGTTCTTTAAACGGAATCCTTAGCCTTTCTTAGAAATCGAAAGGGATTCCGTAGGAAAAAGCGATGAGCCCTGCCCTATCTCGAGATTTGTGCGCGTCAAAAGCAAACGGCTTGGCCGTGGCCGCTTCTCGGCTTGCGAAAGGCTATCTGCCTTCGGTGGTCGTCGCTCGGGAGGCGGATAACAAGCGTAGGCAACGGGGCTTCTCAACGCTGGAGCTGACGTTTGTGATCGTGATGAGCCTTGCCGTCATGGCCATGTCTGTCATCCAGATGCAGCCGTTCTTACAACAGACCCAAGCAAACTCGGCCCAGCAGCAACTGAAGGAGAGCCTGCGTCAGGCGCGCGAGGAGGCCATCTCCCAGCGCCGCACCATCGTGGTGCAGTTCTCCGGCACCAAGACGATATCGCTCTATCAGGTGGCGGAGCCCAGCAACGTCGTGTCCAGCACCGCATACCTGAGCTTGGTGTTGCCGGGCGCGGCCCAATTCATGACCCTCACTGGCGAAATCGATACCCCGGATAATTTCGGGAAACCGGCGTCGGGAGGAATCGAGTTCGCCGGGGCTTCCGGGACTCCCACTTCGGGAGTGGAGTTTCAGAGCGACGGCACGTTTACCGACGGCAACGGCAATCCGATCAACGGCACGATCTTCCTTGGTCTTCCGAACGTTCTAACTTCCGCCCGGGCCATCACCATCCTGGGAAATACCGGAAGAATTAAGGTTTATCGCTACACGGGAACCGCATGGGTGCAGTGACGCGGAGGAGAACGGTAATGAATGCTCGCATGCGTCGCCGGAATCAAGCCGGCTTTACGCTGATCGAAACGATGATCGCCACTTTGGTCTTGTCGATCGGGCTCCTGGGACTGGCCGGCATATTGGCCCAAGGATTGGCCTATATGAATGTCTCGCAATACGAATATATTGCCCAGCAGAAAGCCGCCGAGACGGTTGAATCCATATTTACCGCTCGGGACCAGGGACAACTCACTTGGACCACCATTTGCAACGTGGGCTCGAGCGTTTGCAGCGGCGGCATTTTTCTCACCGGCGCTCTTCCCCTCTGCGATCCGAATACGGACGGAATTCTGGGCACACAGGACGATTACGTCAGCGGCGCTTGTCCGGATGCGGCGCACACCGACTCGATCCTTCTTCCCAACAGTACCGGCGTCTTTGGCACATCGCCTGCGCGCATCCCGCTGACCAATTTCGGCTTTAAGCGCACGATCACCATCTCTTCCGTCACCGGTATATCCAACCTGCGCACCATTCAGGTGACGATCACGTATCGCTCCGGACGGTGGCCGTCGATGTCCTATACGCTCACGTCCGCAATTTCGAACTTTTCCTAAGGAAGGGTGCGCATGAAACGCCAATCTGGATTTACCCTGCTCGAAACCCTAGTGGCCACAACGATCATGCTGGTCACTGTAGGCGCCGTCATGGCTGCCCTTACCGACGCCACCCATGCCACCGAGGCGGTCTCGTTAATGGCCGATACGCAGGAAAACCTGCGCGCGGGAATGAACTACATGGTTTACGACCTGAAGCAAGCCGGCAACGGCATTCCGCAGTCCGGAATCACCATTCCCAATACCGGAGGCGCCAGCCCCACCTCCGCTGTGGTCAGGCCCGGTCCCTATACCTCGCCAGCAACCAGTTTCGGCAATTTCCCAAGTTCGTGGACAGTTTTGCCGGCCATCACGGCCGGGTACCAGGCCGGACCTACCACGACCACTTCTGGCGTGCCCACGGACATGGTCACCGTCCTTTATGCGGACACTTCCCTGATAGATGCCAACGGCCATTGGTTGAATGAATATCCCATCGCCGGCTCGAGCGGGACGAACGGATGCGCCTCCGGCAACGCTAACCCGAAGCCACAGGGTTCGATCACCTCCACGGGGAGCGGGACCAGCGCTGTCTACACCATTCACTTCGATTCGACCTGCATGATCATAAATAACGGGAATACGGGTCTCGAGCCCGGGGACCTGATCATGCTGCAAAACAACAATACGACCGGCAGTGACTCGATGACCTCGAGCGATGCCGACGTGGATAACACCACGGCCGGAAATGTCTGCATCATGACCGTTTCCAGTGTAAGTCAAGCGGCCAACACGGTCACCTTCTCTCCCAATGATGCCTTCGGGCTGAACGCCTCGGGGAAGGGATATGGCACGATCCTAAACATACAATCTCCCGCGGCATCGGGAACCTATCCGGTGACGACGGCAACGCGGGTGTGGATGGTCACCTATTACATCGATAATTCCAACCCGTCGCGGCCGCAATTGATGCGCCAGTTGAACCTCAATGCGGCTAAGGCCGTCGGCGATGAGATGGAACATATGCAGATCTTTTACGACGTCCTGAACGCCGGGTCGTCGCCCGTGACTGTGACTGCGGAGGTGGAGAGCCCTTCACTCGCGCAGCTTCCCTATATCCGCGATGCCTACATCTTGTTGTATGCCCGCTCCGACGATCCCTACACCCTGACCCACGCCTACGTGCGGAACAATTTGGAGACGGTGGTCAGCATCCGCGGGCTGGATTTCTATAACGAGTTCACCTCGTCCGAGAGTAATTGATTTCATAAGGCTCGATTGCTGGGCGATTCGATGACGATAAGGAGATATCCCGTGAAGCACCGAAGCGAAGGCGGCATGGCTCTGGCCACCACAATGCTGGTTCTGTTGCTGCTCTCTACGATGATCGCCGGCTTTGCCTGGATGGTAATGGGCGATCGCACCCTGGGCGGCAACTATGCGGACCGGCAACTGGCCTTTTATGGAGCCGAGGCGGGAATGGAGACCCTCACGGCCTCGCTCGAGAATCTGTTCAATGGGAACTACGCGCCTACCGCCGCGATGATCACCGGAACGACGAGCGGCATTGTAGCCACCTCGCCCAAGAACTTGGTTCCCGGCGTAAGTTACCTGAATCCGGATGGTACCAGCGGTTTCGTCATCAAGTTCCCGACGCAAAGCAACGGAAATCCCCAAGCTAGCGCCGCCAATATCCCCAACGGGACTTATGCAGGCATGCAAGGCTTGATGACGCCGTATACCATTCAAGTCACCGCACGCACCAATGGCGGATCCGAAGTGCGCCTGCAAAGGGACGTGCAAACCGTGGCCATTCCCGTTTTTCAGTTTGGCGTTTTTTCCGTGAACGACCTCGACTATTTCGCGGAACCTCCCTTCAATTTTGGCGGACGAGTGCACTCCAACGGCAACATCTGGCTGGCTGAACTCTCGGGCAACACCCTGACACTGGGTGGCGCGGTCACCGCCGGAGGCGAGATCATCACATCGAACCTCGAGAATGGATACTCTACCAGCTCAGTTTTTGCAGGACCGATACAGATCACTACCGGTGGCTCCGGTTATGCCAATTTGCTGTCACAGAGTCCCACACAAAGCGTCACCGGCACTTCCAACCACATCGGAAGCATAAGCGCTTATAAGAGCACCTTTGCCAATATGGCCGCGACCGTTTATGGAAAGAGTAACCTGGCGGTGGCGGAGACCGGCGGCAAGGTTCTCAAAATCAGCATCGCCACGCCCCAGATTGGCGGCCAGGAGATCGATATGATTCGCCGGCCGGTGCACGGCGAAGACACGAGCAATGCGCCCAAACTTTCCGAGCGTTACTGGACCCAGGTGGGCATGCGAATTTTGCTGTCGGACTATGGCCCGTCCGGCACGTGCTCGGACAGCGACATCAGCAGCAGCAGCTCAACGGCGCTGCCCGGCATTTCCACGAACCTCACGGCCACAGCGACTCGGCCCGCAACGCCGGTGGATCTGGCGACGCTGGCCTGGGACGCGGGCGACTCCTCGGGTAACACCAACAACGGTTCGAATGCGCCGCCCTATAAAACTGGGCCGACGTGGATGACCGGCCAGACTCCTAACCCGATTGGAACATACGTCTGGCCCTTACCCACCTCGGGAGCGGCGGGCGCATCGTACAGCTCAACCGATGGATACTGGGTGAAGCAGTATTACCCCATTGCCAGCGGCTGTCTCAAAATCGATTACCAGAATTCGAGTGCCGGTTGGACAGATGTGACCGACCAGATTCTCGACTTGGGATTCACCGGGAAGGATATCCACCCGCTGGGAACGTCGTGGATTGCGCCTCCCACACTTCCAGCGGCAATCTCGTCAGGAACCCAGATAGCGGCTCAGGGACCAACTATCAAGACGGGAATCACGACGGTCGCTTGCACCGATCCCAGCACCAATGCTGTGATCCGCTTAGCGCGCGTGCGGGATAATCCCTCGGCTAATCCCACGGGTGGTGGCTTCGGCGCGGCAGCCACAAGTGGGGGTTCCTGCGGCACAGCGCCAAGCTCCGCTTCAGCTATGCACGGTTCGGACTTCTGGCCGAACGCACTCTTCGACAGCCGCGAGGGCACGTTGGTGGATCTCAACGGATGTTCGGGCACGTGCGCGAATCCCACACTGGGCGGCACGATGTACTACGTCGAGCTGGACATAGGTAATTTGGCCAAGTGCATGACGGGCACGGCCACTCCGTTCAGCACCTATTGTTCTTGGGCGACCAACCTCACCAACGCGAATGGAGAGGGATACTCGATCTACTTCTCCGACCGGCGAAGCGAGCAAACCGACCCGAATCCTCCGGCATCGGTGAGCACCTCTGCGGCGTTGACCGGCGGCTACGGCTACGACGACGTGGTGAACTCCGGCGACAGCAACGGATGCCCAGTCAACGTCGGAACTACTCCCACTCTCCAGACGGGCGAGGATCTCGAAGGCGACTACACGAATGGCGTCGATCCGAGCCCACTCACTGTTCCTCGGACCTACGGCAACTATCTATATCCGCCGTCTCCGCGTACGCAGCCAACGTATCTCTGGCCGCTGTGCCAGGGCGGATGCACGACAACTCCCACGGCGTGGAATATGTCTCTGGGAACCAATTGGGCCACGATATTAGCGAACAACTCCAGTTGTTCGGGTCCGGGTACGAGATGGCCCCTTGCCGTGCCTCTGGCAGCCAAAGGCGAGTGGGAACTGCGCGAGAACCCGGCGATATTCTTCCGCCGGGCACTGAAGATCACCGATGGGTCCAGCATCAGCATTGGAACAGCCGCCGCCTGCAACGGAGTCAACTGCGGACTGACTGTCGTGTCCGAGAATCCGGTTTACGTGATGGGCGACTTCAACAACAACCCCAACACCGACGCAACCTTCGCGACGCCGAGTACCGACACGCATGTGGCCACTTCGATCATTGCCGACGCGATTACAGCCCTCTCCAATAGCTGGAACGACGTAAATTCGTTCATCTCTCCATACAATTGGGGCGGGCGCACGGCGACACAAACCACGTATCGATTCGCGATGATGTCGGGCGCAGGAGTACCGTTCCAATTGCCTTCTCGCTCCATTGACGCTGGTGAAGGCACCGACGGCGGTGTGCACAACCTGCTGCGGTACGTGGAAAATTGGAACACCAACACCAGCACCAGCTTCACCGCCAACTCCAGCACGGCTGTAAATTCGTATTACCTGGGCTCGATGGTGAGCGCGTACTACGATCATCAGGCGGTGGGAATCTGGAAATGCTGCAACGGCTCGGTGTATCAGCCGCCGAAACGTAACTACACGTTCGATTCGGATTTCACGACGCCGTCCAAGCTGCCGCCACTGACGCCGATGCTGCGCGATCTCAACACCATCGGCTACACGCAGCTGATGCTTCCCACGCAGTAAAGGACCACGCGACGAGTGTTGGCAAAGGCCGCGGAGGCAACGAGGGTTGCTATCCGCGGCCTTCGCTTTTGACGCGCAAGTGGTTCAGCGAATTCCGAGCTTGTCGATCAAGCGCCGCAGATCTTCCGGGGAAACGTCATAAAGCGGGCGTTCGTCTTCTTCTTCCAATCGTTCTTTCAGATATTCGGCGGCCAGGTAGCTGGCCTCGCGATCGGTGAGGTCGCGGCCGGCCCGCGCGCGAAACTGCACGAATCCCGGGTGCGCCAGCCCCACCAGGGCGGCGCGGCCGTCGATGAGGAATTTCGTATCCACGCTATCGCTGTGGCGCGTGGCAATGCCGTTCCAGGCATGCAAGAAGCGCACGCGATAGGTTTGCGCGGTGAGCGGCGACACGACGTCAAACGGGCCGACGAAGTCGCTCATCGTCCCGCTGTTGGGAATCGTGGAGTGCGCAGGGGCAGCGGTCACGGGTGCTCGCCACACGGGCTGAAGTGAAGTGCCAATTTAATTCCCTACCTTAATTCCGATGGCCCACCGCTGCCGTTTCGGCATTGGCGTAGGTGCGGATGGCGGCGCCCACTCCCGCCCCCGGGGAAACGCTGCGCCCCTGATCGAGCAGCACTTTTTCAAGCGCCGCCAGGAAGAAGAGAATATGTTTGGCCTGGCTCACGTAGCCCATCAAGCCCACGCGCCAGATCTTGCCTTTGAGCGGGCCAATGCCGCCGGCGATTTCGATTCCGAATTCGTCCAGCAACTGCCGCCGCGCGCGCCCGTCTTCCACGCCCTTGGGCACGAAGACGCTGGTGACCGTAGGCAGCCGGTCCTTGGGGTTGGGAACGAATAGCTCGATTCCCAGGGCCTCGAGACCGGCGATCAGCGCCAGCTGATTCTGCCGATGGCGCGCCCAGCCCGCCTCCAGCCCTTCCTCGAAAACGATGCGCAGCGCCTCGCGAAGCGCGAAAACGATGGAGATCGGAGGGGTATGGTGATAGGTGCGATCCTTGCCCCAGAAGTTCATGGTGGTGGTCAGGTCGAAGTACCAGCTTTGCACGGGTGTCTTACGCGCGCGCAGAATCTCCTCCATGCGCGGGCCGACGGTGATGGGAGCCATGCCCGGAGGCGCGCTGATGGCTTTCTGCGTTCCGCTGAAGCAAAGATCGATGCGCTGGCGATCCACGTCCAGCGGCGTGCCACAGAGCGTGGCTACGGCGTCAACTACCAGAAGGGCGCCGACTTCGTCGGCCACTTTGCGGAAATCATCGATGGGGCTGAGCACGCCCGTGGAGGTCTCTCCGTGGCAAACGCCGATCAGCTTGATCTTCTTCCCCTTGGCGGCCTTGCGCACGTCATCCGGATCCACCACCCGTCCCGGCGGACATTCCACGCGATGGATGGTTGCCCCGGCGATGCGCGAGGCGATCACCGCCATGCGCTCCGAGAAATTGCCGTTCACGCAAACGATGGCCTCGTCGCCGGGCTCCAGCGGATTGACCACCGCGGCTTCAATGCCTCCCGAGCCGGAAGCGGAGACCGGAAAGGTTACGCGATTTTGGGTCTGGAAGGCCTGGCGCAGGAGCACCTGCACTTCGCCAATCATCTCCGTGAACCACGGATCCATATGGCCGACCAGCGGAGTCGCCATGGCGCGATAGACACGCGGGTCGATCGAACACGGCCCCGGCGTCATCATCAATCGATACGGGGCTAAAAGCTCACCTATTTGCTCAGTCATTCTCTGGCTTTCCTCGAATCAATCCACATTACTGCGGGCCACATTACTGCGGGCCACATTACTGCGGGCCACATTACCGCGGGCCACATTCCTGCGGAGTCCAGCCGATTGAGGTTCTTCTCCCTAGTCGCGAACACCCCGGTCAGGAACACCCCCGAATCAGAACCCTCCGAAATCAGCGCGAAGACCTGAACCCGGAGGAAACCGATACGCTTCGTTGATTTGCGGATCCATGATTGAAACCACGGAGATTGAAACCAAAGAGATTGAAATCAAAGATCGTGCATCAACTCATATAGTTTCGCCGAATCGGCCTCTGCTTGCAACGCGAATCTCCCCCGTTGTCCGTTGCATCAACTTCAAATTGCAACACCCGCAGTAGAAAATCGGACTGATGCTCATTCCGCAGCGCCCGAGATTGCAAAGTCATCGTCCCGTATTGGTGGCTGCGGGACTTTCTTCTATTCGGGCTTCTATTCGGGCTTCTGTCCGGGCTTCCGTCTGGGCGGCCGGTTTGGAATCGCCGGTCCGCTCCGGATCTCTACGGCGACGAGGGAGATCCCAGATGACTTGGACCGGCGTGTTCTTTTCGCGCAAGAGCTGGAGCTGATAGCGCAGAAGCTCACCGCGGTCGTTCGCGGCCTGGCTATTCAGGATGAGCTGAGAGATATAGGCCAGAACGATGGCGTCGCGGCGCGGAATGCGTCTGAGGGCGACCATCTTGGCGAGATTGCCGAGGAAGCGAGTGACGGAGGCCGCGTCGCCGAAGTCGGTGACGGAGGCGAGGAGCTCGGCGGCAGCGGTTTGGCCGGCGCGGTGGCGATCGCGGAGGCGACGGGCGTGGAAGGCGCAGAGGCCCTCGGTGGAAACGTCCAAGGCCGAATCTTCGGCAAGGGACAGAGGATTCGGCGAGTTGACGGCGAGCATGCGGCAGCCGCGTCCACGAGCGTCGCGATATTGGCAAAGCGGCGCGTGATCTGATCGAACGAGTGGCTGGGCTGGGGATGAGCCGGGGTCGGCGTTTGGCATGGGAAGTGCGCCCACGACCCCCTCCCCCCCACTTTTTTCAAAACGTTGTGATTCCATTGAGTTTACCTTTCAGGGTTGGAAAACGTTGTGATTCCAAAGGAGTTAAGTATAAGAGCGGGTCTGGATATGGAATTGGGATGATGGACGGGATCCGGAGAAGCGAAGGCTCCGCAAAGAGCGGCTGCATAGGCCGAGTGCGATCATTTGCTAATTTGCACATATATATATTTTATCGTGCGAGTAAAGAGGGCCTTGTGGAAAAAGTGTGCGAAGGCTATGGGGCCCCTCGGCCGTTCTGCCCGGCGGACTCACTGGGGACGAGCCAAACTTGACCAGGTGTCGCTTGCCGCGGTGATGGCAAAGCTCAGGCATAGCAAAACTTGAGAAACTTGCTTGTTTAGTTGGTTGATCCTGCAGGCTCAGGCCGAGTCAGAATGGTCGACGGCTCGGTGTTGCGAGCCGGTTTAATGGTCTAGGCGCGGAGGTTCACACAAAAAATTCTGACAAAGAGCTTTCATGTTTGGCGAATGCTGGGCGAAGGCGTACACTCTGCGCCATGCAGGGCGGTTACGTCGCGATGCTTGATGTTCTCGGTTTCTCGGCTCTTGTAATGCGGGATCCGAGCGGGCAGCGATTCCGCGAGTATTTGGGGTGCGTCGAGGACGCGACGAAGGACACTCGGGTTAAATATGTGGTGTTTTCAGACACAATCGTGCTTACACGGGAAGACAACGGCCCCGATTCGTTACTCGACATTGCAAGGGCTTCTTCACGGATATTCTATGATTTGCTTCAGGTGCGAATTGCTATCCGTGGCGCGATAGCTTTTGGAGACTTCTTTAGATCAACAGTTGCGGAAAGTGTATTTGTCGCCGGTTCCGCCGTAATCGATGCCTATCAATTTGAGCAACAGCAAGATTGGGTGGGGATCATGTTGGCTCCATCCGCGCGGACACAAGTGCCGGATCTAGAGAGTCGGTGCATCTTGCATACTTTCAAAGATTCAGTGGACTTTGTTAAACGGGTCGAATGGGCGGCCGTCCTTCAATACTGTCCGCAAATACCTTTTCACCAGATATCCGTGGCGGAGAATATGTATCGTGGCTTCGCCATTGTCCCAAGACACTGCGCAGCCGAAGCAGCGGATCTGACGGCCAATATCAGCTCGGCGATCAAGCAGCTCGAATGGTTGCGCAGCGTCGCACCCTCGCCAGCCTCACAGCGCAAATATGATTGGTCAACTTCGTGGCTGGGAGATATTCGAAACAGGTGGGGAGGTTGGGCCCAGGAGAGAGGGAAAGGCGGCCGCCTCCAATCCTAAGGCGAAGATTGCCCCATGCCACGATTACGCGAGCCTATCCGGGTTGAGACGCTCTTCGGAATTTACGAACTGGATGAGTTGCTCGGCGAAGGCGGCGCCGGGCGCGTGTATGGAGGAGTTGACCCCGAAGGAAACCCTATCGCGTGGAAGGTGCTCGCCTCGGAACGAGCAACTTCGGACAAGCGCCGTAGGTTGAAAAATGAAATTTCGTTTCTAAGCCGCAACAAACACGCGAATATCGTCCCGGTTACCGACCACGGTCTTTCCTCGATTGGTCCCTTCTACGTCATGCCAAAGTACGAGGGCAACCTGCGGAGCCGCATGGAAGCCGGGATTAAACCCGATAGCGTGCTGGCGCTGTTCAGTCAGATTTTAGATGGCGTAGAGGCGGCACATCTTAAGGGCGTCATACACCGCGATTTGAAACCAGAAAACATACTCTGGCGCGGCACTCCGATCAATCTGGCTGTTGCTGATTTTGGAATAGCTCGGTTCACCGAAGATTTGTTGGTAACAGTTGTAGATACCGACCCTGCTCAGCGACTCGCCAATTTTCAATATGCCGCCCCTGAGCAGCGCAGTGCCCGTCAAACCGCTACGCAGGGCACGGACATTTATGCTTTGGGCTTAATTCTGAACGAAATGTTTACGGGAATTGTGCCTCACGGAACTGATTACAAATTGATCGGGCGAGTAGCGCAGGAACAAGGATTCCTAGACGACATAGTGGAACGGATGCTGAGACAGTCGCTAACGGACCGACCCGGCTCGATTGCAGAGCTCAAAGGAATGATACAGCGCTATCAAGCTGAAGCTGTCTCGCTCCAACGACTGAGCGCGATTAACGGAACGGTTATAAAGGCAATCGAAATCGATGAGCCGCTCGCGGAACGTCCTCCGAAGCTCATAGATGCCGATTGGAGAGGCGGTCAACTGGTTCTAATACTCGACAGGCCCGTTACTGCGGAGTGGGTCAATGCGCTCCATCGTATGGGCAGCTACACGTCGGTTTACGGCAAACCCCCACAAGTGTTCGCTTTCAACGGCAAGCAGGCCACTGTGCCTGCCGCAGAACACGACATTCCCAGAATTATCGAATATTTTAAGCTCTGGTTGCCAGCGGCTTCCCTCAACCTCAAGGCGATACTCGAGGAGAATGCGCAGAAACAGGATGCGGCAAGAAAAGAGCAACTGCGGCGTGAGCGGGAAGCAGAAGAGAGAAGACTCCGCATATTGCGCAACATTAAAATTTAGGTTCTCGGCGCGGCGCGGGACCGAAGAGCTCAGAGAAAAGCAGATCCCTCGCCCTGCGGCGCTCGGGATGACAGCGTTGGTGCGGGGCGGAACGCTTGACCGAATGAGAAAAGCAGATCCCTCACCGCCGTTCGCGAACGCGACTGGGTTCGGGATGACAGCGGCGCGGGACGGCGCGCGATCTGGGAAGCGTCCCACCCTTAAAAACGAAGGGTGGGGCACCCGCAGAAAAATTTAGGGCTTGGGCGCGCCGGGCGCGGCGGGGGATGCAGGCGCGGGGCTGGGGCGCGTGGGAGATTTTTCGGTTCTGGTGGCGACGGGCGGAGGAGCTGCGGCAGCCGGCGGCGACCAGAAATCGGGATCGCTGGCGGCGAGTTCCTTGGACACGTGGCTCATCTTCGGGCCGACGAGAAACAAGCGGGTGTCGGTGGTGCCGTAGGCGATGCGCGCCAGTTCCTGGAGATGCTGCTCGGGCGCGCCGCCTTCGGCCTTCTTCAGCGCCTGGCCGGCCTCGAATACGTCGTCAATCTCGTTCAACGATTGCATGGGGCTGACGATTACGAAGGCTGGCTCGGGCAGACCGGCGATCACCTCGTATACAGCCCAGGCCGTGCGGGCATTCGCTTTTTGCGACGCTTCGCTCAGCGACCATTCGGTCTCCATGAAGGCCCGCTCATAACCCGGATGGGCAAAGACGGTGGAGAGCCGCAGGGCGCGCATTTTCGAAAAATCGATGGTGTTGGAGCGATAGCCCATATCGTCGCGCCGAACGCCCAGCACGGTGGTGCCGCTGGAGGTGTTCTCCTGCAAGAGGCGGTCCTGCGTTTGGGCCAGCTCCGGATGCGCCGCCAAAGCCGCGCTCGAGGCCTTTTCGGATTTGGCCAGATCCTCGGCCGAATCGAAAAGATTCAGAACCAACACTTCCGAAGGACCGGTGATGGATTCGAGTTCCACCCAGTAGACGGGTATGCCTTCGCGGGCGTAGATGCGCGCGATGGAGGTTTCCAATTCGTCGTACTCCCAAACTCTCCCAGGCTTGAGTTCCTGATGGATCATGTTCAGGAATTTCGGGGGCCCGGCAGTGACGGGGTTGGTGTCCTGGGCTCGTATGGGGCCGACGAATCCCGCGAAAAGCCCGACGACCGTGGCGGCAAAAGCGACCACATGTTTAAGCGAGCGCTTCTGTTTCGTGTGGGTTTTTAGGCGGACTTTCACGCGAGACCCTCCAGCAGGAGCCATCTCCTAGTGGGATTAAATCAGAAAACGGCGCGTCGCGGTCGATTAAATCGCTAATTGCGGGCGCGGCGGAAGGGAGTGACTTTAGAAAAGGGAGTGACTTTAGAGGTGCGCCGCGCCGGGCGGGTCGAGCCCAGCTTCTCGCGGGCAAATTCAGCCCAGCGGCCTTGCGGATCGTAGCGAAGATAAGAAGCGAAGCACTGCTTCGTCTCGCTCTTGCGATGGAGTTTTTCGTAGACCAGAGCCAGATTCAGGTGCGCTTCGGCCATCTCCGGCGCACAAGCCAGCGCGGCTCGAAATTCCCGCGCGGCGCTTTCCAGATTGCCCATCCGGTCGCAAATGCAGGCCAGGTTGAAGTGCGCCAGGGAATGGTGCGGGTCGATTTTCACGGCGGTGGAGAATGCGACGCGGGACTCTTCCAGACTGCCCAAGTGGAAAAGGGCGGTGCCGAGATTGATCTGCGCGTCGATCCAATCGGGCGAGGCCGCGACGGCCCGGCGGTAGGCGTCCACCGCCTGGGCCATGGTTTCCTTGTCGGTATCGAGAGACATGGCCCGTTCGAACCATTCTTCCGCGGTGCGCGGGCCCAGGGCGTGGACTTTCTTGTGCAGCGGAGCGGTTTCAAAATCCATGACGAATTGGCCGGTGAGCGGTTCGATGGGAGGGCCGTGGCGCCCTGGCCCACGGACCACGACCTGGTCGCCGGCGACGGAGATGTGCAGGGAGGAGAGCGAAGCGACCGTTCCCCCAAGCTGCCGCTCCAGGGCTTGCACGACGCGACTGAGCCGCTGGGCCGAAACTCGCTCGGCGGTGAGGCGCTTGAGGGCTTCCACGGCGACGAGGTCGCTGAAGTTGAAGAAACGCTCGCCCCAGCGCGAACGAGGCTGAATCAGGCGGAGGCGGGACCAGTAGTCCAGCTGCTTGCGGGAAGCGCCGGTCATGCGCTCCACTTCACTGCGCGTGAATCGTTGCTCCACTGGGCGTTCTTCCGGGAAATTTATTGGGCCGAAATTATTGGGCCGAAGTTTTTTGGCAGCCGCCCAAGAATAGGCAGCAATTCGTCTTTAGGCAATAGCGAAGTGCGGCCGGTTGGGGTGCATAAGTTTCCGGCTGTGCAAATGTGCGCCGCGCGAAGGAATTGCAACGGAGTGGCGGGGCGCAGCGGCGCCTTGGAGAAGCCGAGAGCAGCCGACGAGGAAAGGCCTGCTGGATTTACTCAGGGAGTCGCGTACCGAGCTCTACTGCACCGCGGGATGAAGCCCATCGTTGCCGTTGGTTTCGCCGGAGTCCAACTCGCGCATACACAGCTCGGCCAGGTGCGATCCGCATGGGTATATTTGAAACATGGGCAGATCCTGTGGCCGCACCCTATATTCACCAAACCCGATGGCAATCGAGGTTTTCGAGTCCGCTGCGACGATGGGATTGCCAGGATAGGCCCGGACGCGGAAGGCTTTTGTTGGCGGCTCGTAGTTGCCGTAACTGAAGCAGTGGCCGATGCAGGAGCGGTCCGCGAAGTGGTAGTCAACGATTCGTGAGCCTGGGAATCGCCACATGGCAGTGATCACGCGTTGCCCCGGCGGCAAAGTCCTCTCGTAGCGCTGCGCTTGAATCTCCATGCGATTCAATGTCCCCGTATCCCGGAAGAGAAAAAGGAAGAAGACGGCTGCCGCGGCGGCGAATCCGGCCAGGACCCACTTGCGAGGCTTTGTTGTGCCGAGGACGCAACACATGAGGACCGCGGAAACAGAAGTCAGTCTGGCGGAGATCGCGCCTAACGGCAGGTTATATTGCGGCAAGTAGATATCATTGGGAACCAGCCGAGCGGCGAGGATGGTGATGACATAGAGTTGAAGCGGAAGGCGGGAGGCAGCCAACAGTTCCCGTGCGTTCGACCGGCGGGTCGCACAGCTCGCCAGGCAACCCACAGCGACCGCGAGCAGCAAAATCGCCAGCAATAGATATTGCGGTCCGTAGAGAAGCAATTGATCCAGACCATTGTAGAAATAGAAAGGCAGCCCCACTTCGGTGACGGGATACTGGCTGGCGAGATAGAGCCGTCCAAAGAGCAACAGCAATCCTGCCGAGGCTACCAGCATGAGTTGGCGGCTCGGCGGCAGCATCTCCGCAACCGCGATGTAAGCACCAGCCGTGATGACAAACGCAACTCCAGCGGGATGCGCCAGCCAGATGAGCGGGACGAGGGCAGCCGCGAACACCCGCTGCCATCCTCGCCCGCACAACAGAATCGCCAGCGCCCAAAACGAAAGCCCCAGCGAAAGGTAATAGTTCATCAGGCCCGACTCGAAGGTCCAGCCATAGGCGAACATGGCCAGGCAGAAAAGCACGAACCACGGCAGGCGCCGCGCAAAAGCGCTTACGAGCGCGAAAGCTCCCCAGAAAAAGAGAAGCACGGCCACGGCCACGACGATTTTCTCCGCAATGCGCAAACCCAATAGGTTTCCCAGACGGCTGAGAACCAGGTCGAAGAGTACGTTGGTCGATTGACGGGCGAGCCATAATCCCGGCGCGTGACCGCTCTCGATCAGTTGCGCCAGCCAGGCGTTATAGGTGTGACTCGAGAGATCCCCCGCTTCGATATTGGCGTGCCAAAAGCAGGGGACAAGGACGCAGGCGGAGATGCCCAGGATTCTTCGCCAGTATTGGCGCAGGAATTGCGAGACGGAAGTTCCGATTGCAACGGATTGCTCTGCGGGCGAATCCCGCTGCCGATCAGCAAAGATAGGGGAATGCCGGCGGGTTGCGCTGACCATCTGGCTTCTTCCTCGGGTGATACCAGCAATCTGGTGGCCGCACGCGACAGCCGGACGGGCCGAAACATCGAAAGCGGCAACAGCGGTCAGATATCAGAGGATTCGGGATCGGAGGCGGCGGCATCGGCGCGAGAGGATGCGCCGCGGGGCTTGAGCAGATCGAACATGGCCTTGGCGGAGTGGGAGAGCTGCTCGCGGCGGCGATAGAGCAAGTACAGGTCGCGAGGCATGCGCAGCTCGCGGACTTTGACTTCGACGAGCAGGCCTTGCTCGATCTCCCACCGCACGCACATCCGCGGCACGATGGCCACGCCGATATCCATCTGCACGAAGCGCTTGATGCTTTCGATGGTAGGCAGGTCGATGCTCATGCGCAGGGGAACGTGGTGCTTGGCGAAAAGCTGAATCACGCGCTGGCGGAAGGGCGACTCGACGATGTGGGCGATGAAGCTTTCCTGGCCCAGTTCGGCGAGATGGGCGCGGCCGCGCTTGGCCAGGCGGTGCTTGGGCGCGACCACGAAGGCCAGCTCGTCGCGAAAGATCTTGATGGCGGCGAGCTGAGGCTCCTGGGGAACGAAGGAGGCCACGCCGAGGTCGAGGCGATAGTTCAGAAGCTCGCCAGGGATGTCGCGAGAGAAGGTGCGGCGGACGGCCAGATGGACTTGCGGGTACATCTGGCGGTAGCGAGCCAAAACGGGGAGCAAGGCGTGGATGGAGCTTTCGTTGACGCCGAGGGAGAGCTCGCCGCGCCCGCCGGCGCGGAGGTCGTCTACGGCGCGGCGAATCTCGTCGCGGAGATTGAGGATGCGCTCGGCGTAGCCGACCAGGAGACGGCCGGCATCGGTAAGCTGGCCGGAACGGGCGCCGCGGGCGAAGAGAGGCTCGCCGATCTCGTCTTCAAGCTTGCGGATGGCGATGCTCACGGCGGGCTGGGTGCGGAAGAGCTTCTGGGCGGCGCGCGAGAAGCTGCGCTCGCGGGCTACCGTGAGCAGGACGTTGAGTTCGGAGAGGTCCACAGGGCGGCTCCGGTCATGAGAGAATATAAGCGCGTCTTATGGCTGGGGCAAGAAGTATAAATTGGACTTTGTGGCGGCGCGGCCGGAAGATGGATGAGCTGCGAGCAAAAGCAGGAGGAAAGCGATGGAGATGGTGCGAGTTTTCGATACCACGCTGAGGGATGGCGAGCAGGCGCCCGGCTTTTCCATGAATACGGCGGAAAAGCTGCGGTTTGCGCGGCGGCTGGAAAGCCTGGGCGTGGACGTAATCGAGGCGGGCTTCCCCATCGCATCGCAGGGCGATTTCGAGGCGGTGCGCGAAGTGGGGCGGGCGGTGCGGCACAGCACGGTAGCGGGCCTTTCGCGAACGCGGCAGGAGGATATCGACGCGGTGCTGGGCGCGCTGGAGGGAGCGGCGAGGCCGCGGGTGCACACCTTTCTGGCGACTTCGGACCTGCACTTGAAGCACAAGCTGCGGATTTCACGGGCGGAAGCGCTGGATTCGATTGGCAAGATGGTGGAGTACGCCAAGGCGCGGTGCCCGGAGGTGGAGTTTTCCGCCGAGGATTCCAGCCGCAGCGATATCGAATTTTTGGCCAAGGCGTTTGCGATTGCGGTGGAAGCGGGCGCGACGATCCTGAACGTGCCGGACACGGTGGGGTACGCGACGCCGGAGGAGTACGGCGGGATTTTTCGCACGCTGCGGGCGAAAGTGAGCGACCGGCCGGGAGTGGTGTGGAGCGCGCATTGCCATAATGACCTGGGGCTGGCGGTGGCGAATTCGCTGGCGGCGGTGGAGGCTGGGGCGCGACAGGTGGAATGCACGATCAATGGCATCGGGGAGCGCGCGGGGAACGCGGCGCTGGAAGAGATTGCCGTGGCGCTGGCGGTGCGGCCGGACCGCTATAACACCGAGACGCGGCTTAAGCTGAGCGAACTCTATGCGACCAGCCGGCTGCTTTCGGAGATTACCGGCGTCTCCGTGCCGCCGAACAAGGCCGTGGTGGGCGCGAACGCGTTCGCGCACGAGGCGGGCATACATCAGGACGGAATCCTCAAGAACCCACTGACGTATCAGGTGATTTCGCCGGAAGCGGTGGGCGTGCCGGCGCACAAACTGGTGCTGGGGAAGCATTCCGGCCGGAACGCGCTGCGGGCGCGGCTGGCAGAATTGGGCGTGGTCATTTCCGAGGACGAACTGCGCGAATGCTATCGCCGGGTGATGGCGCTGGCGGACGTGAAGAAAGAGATCACCGACGAGGACATCAGGCGCGTGGCGGGGCGGCTCTCGGCGGACGTGGGCGCCGAGGAGGGCAGCGCGAACGTTTCGGACGTGGCGGTATGAGCCAGCCGAGCTGGAACATCGCCGTTCTGCCCGGCGATGGGATCGGTCCGGAAGTGATCCGCGCGGCGATCGGGATTCTGCAAGATTGCGCGGGCGAATTCGGATTCCACGTAAACCTGCACGAATTTCCCTTTGGCGGAATTGCTATCGACAAATGCGGGAAGCCTTTGCCTCAGGAGACGCTGGACGGCTGCCTGAAGTCAGATGCGGTGTTGCTGGGAGCGGTGGGCGGGCCAAAGTGGGATTCGCAGCCGTTGGATCGCAGGCCGGAAGCGGGGCTTCTGGCGATGCGTCAGGCGCTGGGCGTCTACGCGAACGTGCGGCCGATACAATTGCGCAAGGCGCTGCGGGGGCTTTGTCCCCTGCGGCTGGGCGCGGAAACGAAGATCGATTTCGAGATTATCCGCGAGCTGGTGGGCGATATTTACTTCGGCGCGCACAAGACCGAAGGCGAGGGCGCGAATGAGCGCGCTTCGGACCTGGCCAGCTACAGCGTGCCGGAGATCGAGCGCATCACGCGATTTGCGTTCGCGCGAGCTAGGATTCGGGCGCGGCGGGTGACGTCTGTGGACAAGGCGAACGTGCTGGCGACTTCGCGGCTGTGGCGGAAGACGGTGACGCGCATGGCGGCGGCAGCGAGCGACCTGGCGGTCGATCATCTATATGTAGACAACGCGTCGATGCAGATCATCCTGCGGCCGGACCAGTTCGACGTGCTGCTGACGTCGAATCTTTTCGGCGATATTCTCAGCGACGAGGCCGCGGCGCTGGCGGGGTCGATTGGCATGATTCCGTCGTGGAGCGCGGGGGACGGGCCGCCGCTGGTGGAGCCGATTCACGGGACAGCGCCGCAACTTGTGGGAAAGGACATGGCCAATCCTTCGGGCGCGATTCTTTGCGTGAGCTTGCTGCTGCGGGAGCGGTTCCATTTGCCGGAAGCCGCGGACGCGATCGAGCGCGGCGTGGACGCGGCGCTGGCCGGCGGGATGCGGACCGGGGATGTGGCCGAGCCGGGAACGCGAACCGTGGGCGGTTCGCAATTCGCGGCGGAAGTGCAGTCGCGCATGCGCGCAGCCTTCCGCCAGCGCGGGGCGGAGCGGACGCAAACGGCATAAGCACCTCAATATTTCGGGGTCGAAATAGATCATTTCCGCGGTAGATCCAGGAAAAAACCGCACCCTTGAAAACAGAAGGTGCGGTACCCAGAACCAGCCCTCCTCGAGACTTTCTCTTCACGTGAGATGGAACTTTCTTCATAAACTCCGGGCGTAAGAGAGATCCTTCACTTCGTTCAGGATGACAGGCTCGGTGGGACGGCAGGCCAGAGCGGGATGACGGAGTGAGCGGCAGCTTAGGCGGGAGTTTTGGAGCGGGTCCAGCGGGCGAGGAGCCAGAGGCGCTCGACCTGTTGGTCGAGTTCGCGGATTCGCAGCAGCTTGCTCAGCAGCAGCAAGAGCAGGATTCCTACCGCGGTGACGATCACTAACAAAGACAACGCGCCGGCGAAACGGTGCCAGGCCAGGTGCGGCTCGAGGGCCAGGCGCAGCTTATAACAGGCAACTCCGACGAGGGCCGAAGCGGCGCAGACCTTGAGGAAAAAGAGGGCCAGGGCGCCTTCCTCGCGGTTGTGGGTGCGGCGGCCGAGCAGGAAAAAGAGGGTCAGCGTGTACACCGTGATTCCAATGGAGCTGGCCATGGCCAATCCTAAATACTGAAAGCGGTGGACGAGGAGCCAATAAACAGGCAAGTTGGCGAAGGTCAAAACCGTGCCCACGATGGCGGGAACCAGCGTATTGCGAGTGGCGTAGAAGCCGCGGGCGAGGATGTACTGGGCGCCCCAGCCGAACAGACCCAGCATAAAGAAGACGAGAGTGGCGGCGGTGGCATCGAGGTCTGGCGGGCGCAGGCGTGTATGGGAGAAGACCAAGTAGACGACGGGCGCGCTTTCGGCGATGGCGAGAGCGGTGATGGGCACGAGGGCGGCGATGAGGCCCTTGAGCGTGGAGTTCAGCAACTGATTCAGCTCGGCGAATTTGCCCTCGGAATAGAGTTGGGCGAGAAACGGGAAAGAGGCCACGCCGACCCCCTGTCCTACGACGCCGAGCGGCACGCGCATCAGCGTTTTGGCGTAACTCAGCCAGGTAATGGAGGCGGGCTGGAGGTAGGAGCCAAACCAGCGGATGATCCAATCGTCGGTAAAGGCCAGAGACAAGGCCAGCATGATGGGGACCGACAGGCGGATGAACAGGCGAAACCCCGGATGCAGCACGTTGAGATTGGCGCGGAAACGCATGCCGACTGTGGCGGCTCCGTAGACCTGGAACAGGAAATTGCCGACAAAGGCCCCAACCAGAACGCCCACGGCAAAGCCGGTCATGCCGATGCGGGAAGCGAGAAACCAGCCGCCCAGAATAATCATGACGTTGTAGATCACCGGGGCGAAGGAAGGGATCAGGAAGCGTCCCTTGGCGTATTGAACGGCGGAGAGGATGCTGCCCTGGTAGAAGCAGAATTGGGCCGGAAGCATCAAGCGGGTGAGGAAGATGACGCGGGCTTTTTCCGTGGGCGGAAAGCCGGGGGCGATGAGTTGCGCGAGCTGCGGGGCGAAAATCTCTCCGGCGAGGACGAAAGCGGTGAGCAGGAGGCCCATGAACGTCATGACCGTGGAGAAAACGTGCCAACCCTCGTCTTCGCGTCCTTCGGCGGCATATTTGGTGAAAACGGGAATAAAAGTGACGCTGAGGGAAGCCCCGGCGACGAGGTAATTCAGGAAGTCGGGAAGCGTGAAGGCGGCATAGTAAGCGTCGGTGAGGGCATTGGAGCCGACCTGGTGGGCGACCACCCATTCGCGAACGAAGCCGAGGAAACGGCTGAGCAAGATCCCGGCCATGACCACGGCGGTGGAAGCGACCACACGGCGGTTTACGCTGGGCTGGCTGGCGACGCTGGTTTCACTCACGAAAGTTTGACTCGCGAAACCATGGTAGAGGTTTTGGAAGGGTTCGCCTAGTTGGTTTGCCGGGATTGATGGAGGATTGTGGCGTCAAAGACACGCGGAGGGAGCGCGCAGACCAGCCCGCAAAGGAATAGGCTGGGAATAGAATCCGCGAAACGGGGTTAGTTAGGCCGAAGGAGCGGCTTCCAAAACCGGCTCACAAGACCAAGTGGCGAGCAGGGTAACTCGTTGCGTGACGGGCGATATATGGATGTAGAAGACATGCTCGTCCGCATGAACCTCGAAAAACCCGGGACGGCGTGCTTCGGGAATAGCAGGCGCACCGGAGGCCAGGACCTGGCGCAAGCGCTCGACGATTTCCGGGGAGTGTCCCCGGGGGTCTTCTATCGTTGAGTGGGGCGCAAATCCCGCTTCGAATTGGATAAACTCTTCCATGTTCTTCGCTCGCAAACTTCTATATATTTAAACGTAGCAGAGGGAAAAAGGTTTCAGGGCGATTTCGGATTTATTGCCCAATAAGTTAAGATTTCCATTGGCGTCGAAGAGTTAGATGCGGAGGCGAGCGAATCGTCGCGCCTGAGCGCTTTGGCATCTATAAGCCAGGCGAGGAATGGCGCCTAGATTGCGGGCCTTTTGATCTGTTGACCTTTGGACCTTCGGGCTTCTCAAACCAGCACATGCGGCGGCTCAGACTTCCTAGACAGCGGTGACAACACGTGGAAAAGAACAGTTCGAAGAAGACCAAAAAGCAGACCAGCTTCAGCAAGGACCGGCGTCGAAAGCATCGCCATTGGCAGGTAACCGTCTATTACGCCGACGGGCAGAAGTTCGCTCGCGTCTATACCGACCGCACCAAAGCAGCTAGTTTCGCGCGCCGGCAAAAGCGATCCCCGGTAGTGAAATCAGCGCGCGTAGTGCAGGTAGGCTGAGCTACAGCGAAGGCGAGAAGAGCCGCAACGGCGGTATTCGCCGGCGTCTTGTGGCATTCCGGGCGTCATGTTATAAATTGCGATACCGAAACGCGGCCGTAGTATAGGGGTAGTACGGGAGCTTGCCAAGCTCCAGGCGGGGGTTCGAGTCCCCTCGGCCGCTCCAGTTTTTCTTCATCCTCCTTCTCGGATTCATCGCCTCCGAGCTTTCGTTTATCCTTTTACAGCTTATGGAAACGATTCGCATTGCGGTTGGGAGCAAACGCGCGCCGAAGCTCGAGGCGGTTCGGCAGGCGCTGCAGTCGCTGGGGCCATTGCTGCGCGCCAATGCGGCCTTTGAGGTGGCGGGATTCGAGGTGGCGACAGGCGTGAGCCACACTCCGCTGAGCCGCGAAGAACTGATGGCTGGAGCGCGGGCACGGTGCGAAGCCGTGATGAGCGCATCGGGCCACGGCGCGGGGGCTTATTTCGTGGGCCTGGAGGGCGGGCTGGACGTGGTGCGGGAAAATGGGCGGCGGCTGGCTTTTTTGCAAAGCTGGGCTTTCGTGGCCAATGCCGGCGGGCGCGGATTCTACGGGCAATCCGGCGCGATCCTATTGCCGGAAGCGTTGGCAGCAGAGGTATTAGACCGAGGGGCGGAGCTTTCCCAGGCCATCGAGGCGTTCACGGGAACGACGGGAGTGCGCGATTCGCAAGGGGCCTGGGGCGTTCTGACGAGGGGGCTGATCGATCGGCAGGAGTCGTTCCGGATCGCGGTGATCTGCGCGTTTGCGCCGTTTTTCAATGCGGAGATGTATGGGGGCAAAGGTGGCAGGGGCTGAAGGCCCGCTCGTTTGGGCGTGTGAATGTTGCGGTCCGGTTTCAGGACTCCCGGAGGAGTCCACCGGACTCCGCAAACCGGAGCCAAAGCCGCGACCCACAAAGCAAGGGCCTCGGGCCCCAAGGGCCCGTGGATTCGGGCGAGAGAGGGAGCTGCGGATCACAAGGCAAAGGCCCCAGGGCCCCAACCGAAACTCTTTGGGCGCGTTGGGCTACAAGGGAGCAGACCCACGCGCGGCTCGGAAAAAGCGAGCTGCAGAATGGAACTGTGGTGGGTGGGATACAAATGAAAGCGACCGGAGCAGGCGGGAACCCGGCTCCGGTCGCGATGAAGTGATGCGATCTTTTTTGGGTTTGCTTAGGAGGTGCGGACGTATTTGTTGAACCAGCCGATGGTGAGCGCCCAGGCCTGCGTCGCTGCTTCCGGGTTGTAACGTTCCGGAGTGGCGTCGCAATTGAAGCCGTGAACAGAGTTTGGCCAGATGTGACCCTCGTGGGGCACATTGATCGCCGTGAGGGCCTTGTCGTAGGCGGGCCAAGTGGAGGCCAGCCGAGTGTCGAGAGCGCCGTGATGGGCCATAATCGCCGCTTTGATCTTGGGGATTTGGTCATCGGCGGGAACGGCACCGTAGTAGGGCACCGCAGCGGCGATATCGGGACCGAGGCGAACGGCCAAATTATTGGAAACGCCGCCGCCGAAACAGAATCCGGTGGCGCCGATCTTGCCGGTGCAGTCTGGACGGGCCTTCAGCCAGTTCGCGGCGGCCACGAAATCTTCTAGCATCTTCTTGCCATCGACCTTCATGAAAAGCAGGCCGCCGTGGTAGTCGTCGCCGGGAAAGCCGCCGAGAGAGGTGAGACCGTCGGGCGCGAAGGCCATGAAGTTGGCCATGGCGAACCGGCGGGCGATGTCTTCGATATGGGGATTCAGGCCGCGGTTTTCGTGGACGACGATGATGCCGGGCAGTTTGGAAGGCTTGGCGTCTCGCGTGTCCGCGCTGACCGGGCGGACGAAATATCCCTTGATGCTCCCATTGCCTTCAGGCGAGGGAACGGTCTCGTAGCTGGCTTTGATGCGGTCATCGTTCCGGGCAATTTGTTGGGCCGCGGCGTAGTCGGGCATCAACGCCTCGATGAGCGTCGAAGCCACCAGACCGCCAACGGCTAAGCGCTGGATGCCGTCCAAAAAAGCACGGCGGCTGATCACTGAATGGATAAAAAGGTTATAGAGTTCTACGGCCTCGGCGGGCAGCTTGGATTTCGTGGGCTCCATCGGCTGACTCCTTTCCAGAAAAGATCTCTCCCGGGTCTTCAGGGACACAGACCGCGACGCGGAACAGGTGAGGGATGTCTCCGCGCGAAACCAAAAATCTGGTTCCAGACGCCACGGGCGACAAGAGGTTAGCACGCGAAGCGCACTGAGCGCTAGCGGCTTTGTTGGCAAAGGCGGCTGCCTTTCGTGTAGACGGCGATTGCGATGTTTCGCATATGGGGCCGGATGTTATGATCCGCGATCCGTGCAGAAGCTTGGTCGCTTTTACAAAATGCGCGAAGCGCTCCTCGGAATGACAACAGGGAACTTTGGGGCAGCGGGAGGCAGTCGGGGATGAGGTCAAGCAACAACAAGGAAGGAAGCGAGTAAATTGCGAATTGAATCGCGCGCTCCGACGCGCATCGACCTGGCCGGAGGAACGCTGGACATCTGGCCGCTGTACTTATTTCATCCCGGGGCGCTGACGGTGAATTGCGCGATCACGCGGTATGCGTCGTGCGCGATCGAGACCAATTCCAAGCGCGGCGGAGAGATTCACCTGGTGTCGCGGGATACCAAGCGGCAGGAGAGCTTTGCTTCCATCGAAGCACTCGCACGCGCGAGGCGTTACCGGCTGCCGCTGCTGGCGCACTTGGTGCGATTTTTTCGGCCACAGATGGGCTTGACGCTGACTACGGATTCGCAGGCGCCGGCGGGCGCAGGAATTGGCGGCTCGAGCGCGATGGCCGTGGCCATCTGCGCGGCGCTGGACCGGCTGACCGGCGCGGCTTTGCGGCTGGAGGATTGGATTCACATCAGCCGCGATGCGGAAGCGATTGTGATTCGCGTGCCGACGGGGACGCAGGACCATTATCCGCCGGCGTTTGGCGGCGTGAGCGCGATCCATCTGGAACCGGGCGGCGAGCGGCGCGAGGAGGTGGGCTGCGATCTCGACGAACTGGAGCGGCGGCTGGTGCTGTGCTACACGGGCAAGCCGAAGAAGCACGGCATAAATAACTGGGAGGTTTTCCAGAAGCACATTGAGGGCGACCAGCGCATCTGGCGGAATCTGGCACGCATCGCGGATGTGGCGCGGCGGTTGTTTGGTGCGCTCAGCCAAAACAGGTGGGAAGAGACGGGGCGGCTGGTTCGCGAGGAGTGGGAGTATCGGCGGCGGAATTTGCCCACGATTTCGACGCCGGTGATCGACCGGGTGATCGCCAGGGCACGGCGGCAAGGGGCGCTGGCGGGCAAAGTGTGCGGCGCGGGCGGCGGCGGATGCGTGGCTTTACTGATCGATCCGGAGGCGCGCGCGAAGGTGGAGGCGGCGGTGACGGACGCTGGGGCAGAGCTTCTGCCGCACGGAATCGACCGCGAGGGCGTGCGGATCCGGATAGGGTCGGAAGGGCGGTAGGTTGGAGCCGAGAATGGGGCGCGGGGGCCGCACTCGGGAAGGTTACATTGGCATCTAATTTGGGGGTAGAATAGCGATACTGAGTGGTGAGGAACGATGGTTCGTTCTAGCTGGATGGCGGTTGCGACCGGCCTTTTCCTGAGCTGGGCGTTAGGCCCGGCTGCACATGCGCGCCCGCGGCAGCCAGCCGCGAACCAGCAGCAACCCGCTTCTGCTCAGCAGGGCGATCAGGATCAGGGCGGCCCTCCGACTTTACGGCATCAAGACGACCCGCAGCCGGCGCAACCCAACAAATCCGCGAATCCGGCGACCGCGCCGAGCGAGCCGGGCACGCCGGCACCAAAGGCACCTGGCGAGGCGGCCGCGGCGCCGACGGCGACGCCTCCCGCTGAGAACGCTCCGGCGTTGACGGAGCAGTCCAAAATAGAGCTTCTGCGGTCGATCGACGGGGAGTTCGTGAAGATTCTGACGCCGCTGCCCGGAGGCAAGAGCGGGTACCACTTCAAGGCGGGCGCTCCTCTGGATCAGGACTCGCTGCATAGGGCGCTTACGTTTGGCGGCGTGGCGTTGAACGTAGGCGATTCGGGGCAGATTACAAAGCTCGAATTTCACGAGCGCCAGATCCAACTGGACATCAACGACGGCCCCAAGGGAAAGACGTCCTGGCGGGACCACATCCAGGTGATGGGCGGCGGGCCGATCTCCAGCCGCACGACGACCACGCCGGAGAATGTTCCGGCGGTTCAGCAAAAGGTGGGCGCGACGATATTTCTGGACTTCGACCGGCCCCTGCCGGACATGAGCGGGGAGCAGCTGAAGGCCTATCTCGCGCGCGTGCTGGACTTCTCCAAGAGGTCGGCGGCGGTGCAGTATGCGGAGTCGCTGCCACCGAAAATGCGCGATGCGATCGCCGAGAAGCGCGCGGAAGTGGGCATGGATCACGACATGGTGACAGCGGCGATGGGCCGGCCGGAAAGAAAGGTCCGGGAGCGAGACGCGGACGGCGACGACACCGAGGAGTGGATTTATGGCACGCCGCCGGAGAAGACCACGTTCGTGACGTTCGTGGGCGATAAGGTAGTTCGAGTGACGGAGTATCCGTAATTTGGTTGGGAATCCCTTCCTGTTTGCGCCGGGCATCGTTATAACCCGTTTCTTGCATAGCTTGTCTCTTGCTTAACTACGCTTGACCTGCGGGTTTGACATCGGGGCGCACGCACCGTAGCATTTCTGTTCGCTTGGCTCGAAAGAGGCGATTGAGGCGAGCCTGTCCGCGAGAGCGCAGATTGGCAGCCGCAATGGTGTGGAAAATATCCGTTCGGAGGAAGCATGCCCATCAAGGTAGGCATTAACGGCTTCGGGCGCATCGGCCGCAACATCATGCGCACCGCGCTGAACGATCCCGAGATCCAGTTCGTGGCGGTGAACGACATCACCGATCCGAAGACATTGGCTTATCTGCTGAAGTACGACTCGATCCTGGGCAATCTGCCGAACACGGTGAAGCACACCGACGACAGCATTTCGGTGGACGGGAAGAGCTTCCACGTGTTCAAGAGCAAGGATCCGGCGCAGATCGATTGGGCGTCGGTGGGCGCGCAGATCGTGGTGGAGTCGACGGGACTGTTTACGTCCGGGCCGGAGGCGCGCAAGCACCTCAAGGGGACGGTGAAGAAGGTGATCATTTCGGCGCCGGCCACCGATCCGGACCATACCCTGGTGCTGGGCGTAAACGAGAAGACCTACGATTCGGCCAAGCACAACGTGGTTTCGAACGCTTCGTGCACGACCAATTGCCTGGCGCCGGTGGCCAAGGTGCTGCAGGACAACTTCGGAATCGTGCACGGCACGATGACCACGATCCACTCCTATACGAACGACCAGAAGCTGCTGGACCTGCCGCACAAGGATTTGCGCCGGGCGCGGGCGGCGGCCATTTCCATGATTCCTACGTCTACGGGGGCGGCCAAGGCGCTGCACCTAGTGATTCCGGAGCTGAAAGGCAAGCTGGACGGATACGCCATGCGCGTGCCGACGCCGAATGTGAGCGTGGTGGATCTGACGGTGACCACGGAGAAGCCGGTGACGGTGGAGTCCATCAACGCGGCCATGAAGCGCGCCGCGGAAGGGCCGATGAAGTTCATTCTTCAGTACGAGGAAGAGGAGCTGGTCTCGGTGGATTTTCGCGGCAATCCTCACTCTTCGATCGTGGACGCCGGGTACACGCGGGTGGTGGCGGGAAACTGCGCCAAGGTGCTGGCGTGGTACGACAACGAATGGGGCTACTCGTGCCGCTGCCGCGACCTGATCAAGTTCATGGCCGCCAAGCTGTAGGCGCCGATTTTTTCCGCTTAGACGTCCCTCGATGAACAAACTCTCGATTCGCGACCTCCAGCTTTCGGGGAAGCGCGTCTTCGTGCGCGTGGATTTCAACGTGCCGCTGGAGAACGGGAAGGTGGCGGACGACACGCGCATCCGCGAAACGCTGCCCACGCTGAAGCTGGGGCGGGACCGCGGGGCGCGGCTGGTGCTGGCCTCTCATCTGGGTCGGCCGAAAGGCAAGCCGGACACGAAGTACAGCTTGCGGCCGGTGGCCTGGAAACTGGCGGACCTGTTGGGCGCGCCGGTGGAGTTCGCGGCGGATTGCGTGGGGCCGGAGGCGGAAGCGAAGAGCCGGGCGCTGGGCAACGGCTCGGTGCTGCTGCTGGAGAACGTGCGCTTCCATCGCGAAGAGGAAGCCAACGACGAGGGATTTTCGCGGCAGTTAGCGGCGCTGTGCGACGGGTTATTCGTGTGCGACGCATTTGGGTCCGCGCATCGGGCGCACGCGTCTGTGGTGGGGATCACGCGATTCGTGAAGCAATCGGCGGCGGGACTGCTGATGGAACGCGAGCTGAGTTATCTGGGGAAGACGCTTTCGGCGCCGGAGCGGCCGTTCGTGGCCGTGCTGGGCGGGGCTAAAGTGTCCGACAAGATCGAAGTGGTCGAAAACCTGATGAAGATCGCGGATGGCATGCTCATCGGCGGGGGCATGGCGTACACGTTTTTGAAGGCGCAGGGGATCCCGGTGGGCAAGTCCATTGTGGAGACGGAAAAGATCGAGCTGGCGGGGCGGGTGCTTGCGGATGCCAAGGCGCGAAGCTTCCGGCTGCTGCTGCCGTCCGATCATGTGGTGGGCGCCGAATTTCGCGCGGATACCGAGACGCGCACAGTTCCGGTGAGCGAGACGCCGGAGGGCTGGATGGGGCTGGACATCGGGCCGGAGACGGTGAGGCGCTTTTCGGAGGAGATCGCGCGGGCCAAGACCATCGTGTGGAACGGGCCGATGGGCGTGTTCGAGATGCCGGCGTTCGCGCGAGGCACAGTGCAAATTGCCGAGACGGTGGCCGCGGCAACCTCGAGGGGGGCGACGTCGATTGTGGGCGGGGGCGACTCGGTGGCGGCGGTGCATCAGGCAGGGCTGGCGGACAAGGTTTCGCACATATCGACGGGCGGGGGCGCTTCGCTGGAGTTTCTGGCCGGGAAGAAACTGCCGGGCGTGGAAGCGCTGACGGATAAGGGGACTTGAACGAGATGGCACGAGCGCGCAAGCCGGTGATCGCCGGAAACTGGAAGATGTACAAGACGCAGCAGGAGGCGCGCGAATTCTTCGCGGCGTTCAAGCCGCTGGTGGCCGGGGCCGCGCACTGCGAGATCATCGTAGCGCCGCCGTTTACGGCCGTTGCCGCGTCGGTGGAGGCGGCTGCGGGGTCGGCAATCGCCATCGCCGCGCAGGACGTCTACTGGGCCAACGAGGGGGCTTTTACGGGTGAAGTATCGCCGCGAATGCTGGTGGAGGCGGGGTGCGGCGGGGTGATCATCGCGCATTCCGAACGGCGGCAATTTTTCGGCGAGACCGACGAGACCGCCAATCGCAAGGTGAAGGCGGCGCTGGCGGCGGGATTGACGCCGATCCTGTGCGTGGGCGAGACGCTGGCGCAACGCGAGGCGGGCGATATGCAGAAGGTGCTGGACCGGCAATTCCGGGGGTCGCTGGCCGCGTTGACCACCCCGGAATTCTCACGTATCATCATGGCTTACGAACCGGTTTGGGCCATTGGCACGGGCCGCACGGCCACTCCCGAGATGGCAGCCGAGGCGCACAAATTCCTGCGCGATCTGGCAGTTGGTTCGTTCAGCGCCGGAGCCGGCGCGTCCCTGCGAATCCTCTACGGCGGAAGCGTCAAACCCGAAAACGTAAAGGGGTTGATGGCGCAGGCGGATATCGACGGGGCACTGGTGGGCGGCGCGAGCCTGGATGCGAAGCAGTTTGCGGCGATTGTGAACTATTAAGAGCTAGAAGCTTTCAAGGATGGAGCAGTAGATGCCGAAAGAAGTAAAGTGGGCGATCTCGTTTCTGGCCGGAGCGGCGCTGCTCTGGCTTGGCTGGAGATTCTATATTGTCCTGGTGACCATGCACGTCGTGGTGTGCCTGATTCTGATGTGCGTGATCCTGCTGCAAAGCGGGGAGGCGGCCGATCTGGCCGGCGCGTTCGGTGGTTCGGGCAGCCAGACGGCTTTTGGGCCGAGAGGCGCGTCGAGCTTTTTGTCGCGAGCCACGACGTGGTGCGCGGTCATGTTCATGTTCACCTCGATGGCCCTGGCGGTGCACGTCAGGACCATGGGCGGCGGGGGAGCGGGGCGATCGATACTCGAGCAGTTCTCGAAACCTGCGCCCAAGTCGGCAGCTCCGGCGCCCGTAACGCCATCACAGATTCCACCGCCGTCCGCGCCAGTACCTGCGCCACCCGCGCCGGCACCCGCGAAGTAGCCTTCCCATTAACTGGCACAGCAGCGCATTTGTGCGAAGCTAGAGGTGTGTTCGCAGACGGTCTTTCTGCGCCTTTTTTTGGAATGAGTCCTACGGCGGGAACACGCGGAGAATGGGCCCCCCAGACGCGAAAAACCGCGCCCGGGGTACTCGCTAACCTCAAAAAATCAAGAGAGGGATTTTTGGTGCGGCTGAGTGGATTCGAACCACCACGCTATTGCTAGCGCCAGCCCCTCAAGCTGGTGCGTCTGCCAGTTCCGCCACAGCCGCACGCGGAATGGGGGAATTATAAGAGGGCGGCGTGGAAAATGAAAGGCGGCGGTATCAGTTGCAGCGAGGCCTGGCACGAGTATTCCCGATTTATGACGCTTGCATCTTGATTGGGCCTTAAAACGGAAGCTCGCTCGATTGTATGGCCGCGGAGCCGGGAGCATACTGGGCCGACGGGCTGGGAGCGATTGGCTGGGACCAGATTCGGTGTCCGGGAGGCCGGCGATTGATGAAAAGATTCGGTTTTGTCGCGTCGTTTCTTTATTGATGTTCGCGGCGGCTCCGTGTTTCGCGCAAAATGCGGCGACTTTGCATATCGGTATCGAGCCATCGACTCTGCACGTGGGGATTGAGCCGTCGAGCCTTTATGTGGGGATTGAACCTGAGTCTCTATGTTGGAATTGAGCCATCGACTCTCTCCATGGGCATCGAACCATCCACTCTGCATATGGGAATCGAGCCCGCGAATCTGCATATCGGCGTAGAGCCATCCATTCTCTATAGGCTCTATGGGCGGAACGGCGCAGACGTCAGGCTGGGAGCGGAGCCGTCTTTTTTGCAGGCATTCTTGGGGATGCCGGGGCGATATCAGAGCTTGTGCTCTTTCAATAAGCGGGCCAGATTCTCCGCCTGCGAACGGGTGAGCTTGAACATAACCTCCACCGAGTCTTCGTTGAAGACGCCGATATCGGGCGAATAGGCTGCGGGAAAAATTCGCTTTAGACTTTCGCGCTCGTCCAGAATCGCTTCTCGCTCGGCGGATTGTTCGTCTTCGAGCTGTTTGTGGGGCTGTTTGCGCGGCTTTGCTTTTCCGCCGATCTTCGCCTCGGTCTTTCCCTTGGTCGTTTTCTTGGTTCTTCTCATTTGACCTCGCTTCTCGCCTGTTGAGATCGGCCCTCAGGACGCCAAAAGGATAGCGCCGAATTCGAGGGCGAGAATAGAGCAATGTCTGACGGACAAAATCTGGAGGCCGTGAATACCGCGGCCCTCACTTGGAAGGCTGCTTGCTTGCATGCTTAGCAGAGAGCAAAGGCTCGGGCGGGCGCTAGCGTCACATGGGGGCGCTGAGGTGCTTCAATAGACGAGAGCCTTGGGTGAGAGCGACGAGTCGATTTCGAATCGACACGATTTTTTCCCGTTCCGGGAAGGAATCCGCCAAGAACGCGGATTCTTCCGGCGCCGGAACGAAGGAGTTTGTGATGATTCACAGGAGGAACATCGCGGTGGCCTATGCGTTGGCCATCCCGATTTTTCTGGTCGTACTGTTTGTGGAATTGGGGACGCTTTATAAGCTGAATGCGGCGGAAGGCGACGTCGTAAAAGCGATGTCCGCCTCGAATGGGTTCGACGACCTATTGCCAGAGCTGCGAGATGCGGAAAAGGCCGCGCAGGGATACGTTGCGAGCGGGAGCGACGATTACCGTTTGGCGTATGGCAAAGCCGCGGGCCAAATAAACGGGACGCTCGACCGCCTGGAGGAGCAGACCAGAGACGATCCCAAAGTTCAATCTCCCAACGCGCCGGCGAACTTGCGGCAACTGCGAGGAGCGACCGCGGAACGGTTGCAGGCGCTCGAGCGCGCCATGAGCGCGAGAAGCACGCGGCCGGCGGCGCGTGCGAATGCCAGCGAGGAGATGCGGGAATCGGACGCCGAAGCCGCCATTGGGAAGATCGTCGCCGAGTTGGGAGGGGACGAGCGGACGAGAGCGGAGGAAGAGCAGGCCAACGCGGCGCGCAGCGCGGCGAGCGCCAATACGCTGGTGAAGTACGCGGGGACGGTGACGATCTGGATGATCGGCGTGGCTGCGTTGCTGCTGTTTCACGACGACCGGGCGAGCTTTCGCGGGCGAATCGAACAGCGGCTGCACTCGGATATTCTGGAATCGTTGCCGCTGGGGGTGTGCCTGGCAAGCGAATCGGGGGTGATTCTATATGCGAATCCCGCGGCGGAGAGCAGCTTCGGCTACAAACCCGGCGAACTGGTGGCGCGCAATGTCGAGGGGCTGCACGAATCGAGCGAGGGAGGAAGCGATTCGAGCGTTGCGGAAATCCTGGAGCAGATGTTCGGCCATGAAATCTGGTCGGGGGAGATTTCGCTGAGAACCAAAGAGGGAGAGATCGTGCGAACGGACTCGTGGATCTCGAGCCTACGCGTGGGTGGCAAGGATTGCCGGCTGCTGGTTCAGAGAGCAGCCGGTTCTGGAAGCGCGCAAGAGCACAGCCATGCGGCAGCTGGAGTATTCAGGGGCGTGCGGGAAGCGGCTCCAGGAACCGCAAGCCGGCCTGGTGCCCTTGATCCAAATGGGCCGGTGCCGACCAGACCACCTGACTCGGAACCGATCGGGGCGCGGGGCCGGTCCAAATAAGATTTACGCGCGCGCCCGGAGCGAGAGGAGAATCGGTTTCGACGCGCGCGCCCAAATTAGAGAAGTCCAAGGTAGAGGCCGCGTAAGACGTGGAGGTTCCATTCGAATCGACCGCGATTTCGACGGGCACGCGGACGTAAATGCGACTGCTGGCGCGGATGGCTGATTCGGTGGTCATTTTGTTTTTCTCCTTTTGCCGAGAATTGGGGTCAGTTCAACGATAGGCTGCCACGGGAATACCCAAGAGCGCTTGGACCACGCAGGGCTTTCCATTCCTTTCAGCGGGCTGAAAGGTCCATTGGGCCAGGGCTTCCACAATCCCACTATTGAGGCCGGAAGAGGGGCTTTCCACCAGGCGCGTGTCGCGGAGTTTGCCGTCGGTATCGATCACGGCGTAGACGACGATTGTTTCTCCGCTGTAGCTGTTCACGAGATCCTGCGGCCAGCCGGGCAGCACTTCGTTCATGGGGAGCGGGGGAACAATCGAGTCTTGCGGACCGCAGCAAGGCGTTGCCAACGCGTACTGCAAGACCCAAGGCGGCGCAGGGACGCCGGGCGCGTTTACGTCGAAATAATCGGTGAAAACGCTCTCGCTTCCGAAGACCCCAAAATCCTTGAGGCCGCCGCCACTATTTCCCGAGGAGGCGATGGTGAGCGCGTAAGAAGAACGCTGTGATTCTTCGCGGCGCGGTGAAGCGAGCGTGGGCTCAGCCGGATGCGAATCCTGCTTCCATTCTCCGCCTTGTATGGTGATGCCGGGGAAAAGCATTTCCGCGCGGGTCGCGGCGCTCGTGGAAGATGCGGGTTCGCTTGCGGGGGGATCGGCTGGGACGCTGGTAAGGGCGTTCTCGGCGAAGCGCCCACGGGATTCGGCAACGGGCGGGGGGACTGCTTCGCTGGGCGGAGCGGGGAACACGCTGAGGACGAGAGCGTCGCGCGTGCCGTCCGCGTCATCGGCGCTGTTGCGGCCGTCTTGAATCGCTCGTTCCGCGTCTTGTTCTACAGATGGGATAGATGCGGCGGGCGCCGGCATTGGAGGGAGTTCGAGCGCAATATTTGCGCCGGACCGCAGGCCCGGGCGCCAGGATGCATGTTTGAGCGTGAGCATGTTCGGCAGGGGAATGAAATTCTCGAGCGAAGGAGGGTTTGGGAGATCCGGCTGAAGGATGGTTTGCATACGGTGCGTGGCGTGGGGCGGGTTGGAGAGAATCGTTTGCGGGGCACAGCAGATCGGAAGGGTTTCCATTTGGCGGGAGATGTCCGTGTTCACAGCGACTGGAGCTGAGACCGGCAAGTCAGACGGCGGGTCAAAGGGCGAGACAAGGGGCATAAGGTACAACTCCTCCGTGGTGACGCTCTCTGGGATCGGAGGGGGCAAAGCGATGAGCACCGACAGGAGCGCGGTATGAATCAGAAGCGAATAAAACATGCCGCGGTGGCAGTTGGTATAGGCACGCAGGAAAATATCGCTTCTCCAAAACCGGCGCGCGGCGATGGCTCGTTCCCATTTCGTGGCGCGTTTCGCGGCCGCCAAAGCGCCACAGGGAAGCGTGCTGTGGAGGAATACTGTGTCTTGCACATGTGCCATTTTGCGCCTTAGAAATCGCTCGCTCGGGGCGCGAGGCGTTTGGCCGAAAACTAACGAATCAAACTCGCTTTCATGACCAAGTAGGCGGCGTTGGGGTTCAGATCCATGACGAGGCAGGACGAGCCGCCCAACGTGAGATTGTCAACGACGATACTCCCCAGGACGTAGGTGCCCGTGCACACATTGCCGCTGAGCGAAAATTTAGCGTCGTAGTAGGTTGTGGGAGCTCCGCAGCCTACACCTGTGCCGGAGGCATTACAGTGATGGAAATACATGTTGCCGGCGACCGCGAATTGGCCGACGCCTCCCCAAGTCGCGCTGACAGCGCTTGCGGAGCGATCCTGGAAGAAAAGCATTCCTCGCTGAATACCTTGCGGATCGCTGGAACCAAGCGGGTCTCCGTAATACCCGGTGCATGGCGCCACCAAGACGTTGCCCTGAATTGCGGTTGTCGCGGGCAGATTGCCCGGCAGGGTAGAGGTGCTGGTGCACTTCAAGGAGCTGGCGGTGAAGGTATCGGTGGTCGATTTTCCGGCGCTGGCATTTACCGAGATCGTGTGCGCGCCCGAGAAATAAAAGATCGTGCCGCCGCTTCCGTCTCCGGTTCCTGTACTGGGCCGCACCGTGGAGTTAGCATTCAGCGTGAGGTTATTCACCATATAGTAAAGTCCCGGATCGAAGACGGCGATCTTATTCGCCGCCACAGTGATGCCGCTTGCATAGTACCCGGCTGTGTAAAGCACGCATCCGCCCGAAGCGGGGCATCCGTGCCCGGCATCGTGGTAGGCGATCGTACAGGGAATCGTCTTGCATCCTTTCGCCGCTTCGTCCGCCGGCACCGTTGCAACGCCGGGAACAGCCGGCGCCGAAACGCCGTTCACTTGGGGGCAACCGCTTTGGCCGGGGGCGCATAACGTGGCGAAAGGATCGGACATCGCGGCGGAGGGATAGGTCCAGGAACCCGTGGTCCCGAAAGTGACGCCGGCCGGCGCTGCGACAGGCCCGCCAGCGACGCCGATGCCGCTGCCTGTGAGATTGGGTCCGCCCTGACTGAGAATTATCTTGGCGCTGCCGCCAATACTTAGCGCGGCGGCGTTGCTGGAATTGATCTGGACGCTTTTGCTGGGCCCTCCATAAACCGTGATTTGGGGATTTCCCGAGACAGTAAGCGCCGCCGTGCTGCCGTTATTTTGGGGATCGAGGACCAGGATTGGCGTAGCCGACTTGAGCAGAAGCGCACCGCAAACGGCGAAGGCGCGGACGTTCTGAGTGGTCCCTCCGCTGAGCAAGCCCCAAAAGAAAGTTTGCACATGGTCGATGACATCGACGCGGATAAATGGATAGGCGGCCATGGAGGCCGGCGGCAGGGGAGGCGTGGTGCTGGTAACGTTGGGATCGGAGGACGGAAAGCTGATCAGCACCTGATTGCCAGGGACGGTGTTCGCGCCGCTGTAGCCGTTCGAGGCGGCATATTTGCAGGGCGCTGCGGCAGTGGTTGTGGCGCAATCGAAGGCCGTGCCGATGGTGAATCCTTGCTTCCCCGTTGCGGCGCTTTGCGAAGCGACGAGAATGTCCATGGCGCCGGAGGTGCAGCCCGCGTCGGCGGCGTTCTGAGCAGCTTGGCGATGAAACCACAGATTTCCGAAATCCACGGCCAAGGCCATGGCGCCGAGCAGAAAGAGGCCCAAGGCCAGCAGGACGAAAACGAAAACCTGGCCGGCTTCGTTCGGCAGATGGCGCGCGGTTCTCATGGCTTCAGTTCATCGCTCGCATCAATACCTGGCGATGGAACGTGCAGCTCACGGAGCCGCTCGTCGAGGAGCAGACCGGCGCGGCGAGGACGAAGATGTTGAAGATGGTGCCGTTGATCAGGGGCGAGAACGTGTAGGCGACGTCCACCTGGTTCAGGACAAAAGAGGGCGATTCGGGGTCGGAGGTGGCGGCGGGAAAGGTGTAAGTGCCTCCGAAGGCGGTGCATTTCGCCGCTTGGGTAGCGGCTCCCGTGTTATTCAATCCAATGGCCTGCGAACACACTTGGACGGGAGTGGCGGACGGAGAGTAGATGGCGCCGGTCATATCCTGATAGGTCAGGTAAGAGACAGTCGCCGCGGTGGTGGATGGGCCAGCGCTCGGCAGCAAGCCCGACGAGGGCGAGGAGTATCCCTGAATGGAGTAGGCCACTCCGCTGCGGGGAGCGGCGGCCATATTGAGCGCGACCAGGAAAAAATATCCAAAGTTCACCGCGTTGAACAGGAGCATAAGCAAGACCGGCAGCAGGAGGGCGGTTTCGACCAGGCTCTGGCCCGATGAAGAGCGGTCCGAGTCGCGAGACAGAGCCAGGGAGCGCCGGGCGATCGCGCGGGAGAATTCGGCCATGCGCATTCTCGAGGTGCCGCGAAGGCGTGCCTGTGTTTCGAGAAGATCCATAAGCCCTCTGACCGAACACCATTAATTAGGCAATCGTCGTGCCAACTCTGTGCCAACTCCGTGCCGACGCTGAAGCCACGCGAAACGATTGGAGCGTGGGCGGTTGCGAATAGCCAGCGCTGGGGCCGGCGCACTGCATTCCCATATCGGACATTGCCCAGTTCAGAACTGGTCCGAAAACGGCCTTCCTCTACATGCGCTTCGGCGTGAGACGAAAATCACGAAGGTTAATTCCAGCAGTTTCAAATGTTTCATTTCCGGCTGATGAATGGACCTCCAAGTGCAATTTGGGGTGCGGGCACAGCCAAGAGGCGAATCTCAAATCCCGTTGAATGGAGCGGTTAAATGGAGCAGATGATGACGCGTATGACGGTTCCGGTTTGCTTGATCCGGCTCTGGCATGAAGAGTCAGGCCAGGGCCTCGTGGAGTACGTACTGATATTGGCCCTGATCGCATTCGCGGCAGTATCAGGCATGAGCAATCTCGCCAGTTCGATCAACAGCGCGTTCTCGAAGGTGGGCACGTACTTGGGCAAGTACATTTCTTAGCGTGCCGTTTGGAGTGAGGAGAAAGTCTCAAACGAGCCGCTCCGATTGACGGGCGACGTGGAAGCTTGTTTCGACCTTGCTCCCGATCTTCCGGGCGCTCCGGGAGCAATACCGGTTCCGTAACACTTCGCGATCACGAGCGGAATGCTGTGTTGTCTCCATGGCGACTCGGTCTGGCGGTGACTTACGGATCTGAGAAGAGTTCTCGTGGCTTTGGGCCTAGCGACCGCCTTGGCGGTGGCTGTGACCGTCGGCTTATACCGAACGTTGCGGAGAAGCGCAGGGGGGCATCCGGAGCTCACGGAAATTGTGCTGGCGAGCCGGGACCTTCCCGCGGGAGTGGTTCTGACCAGCGACGATTTGAAATTGACGGCATGGCCGGTGGGTACCGCGCTCCCAGGCTATTTCTCAAAAACGGGAGACGTGCTGAATCGCCTGCTGATCTATCCGGTGGGGGCGAAGGAACCGATTCTGGACCGAAACCTGGCCATGCAAGGCTCGGGCTTGGGCCTGTCCGTCAGGATACCGCCCGGAATGCGGGCCACGTCGGTACGTTCCAATGAGGTGGTGGGCGTGGCCGGCTTTTTGTATCCAGGCTCGCGGGTGGACGTGCTGGCAACGTTCACGCTTGCGGGGAATACCGACTCGATCACGCAAACGATTCTGCAGGACGTGGAGGTTTTAACGGCGGGAGAGAAGATCGAGCCCGACCCGCAGGGCAAGGCGGAAACCGTAAACGTGGTGACGCTGCTGCTGGCGCCGGAGGACTCTCAAAAGCTTCTGCTGGCCAGCACTCAGGGTTCGATTCAGTTTGTGTTGCGGAACGGCGTCGATCAAGCAAAGACACCCGTCGGACCCACTTCGCTCAATCAACTGGTGCCGCACGCGAAAGAGACTCCTCCGCCGCCACCGCCCGAAAACGTGAATACTCCCGCGCCCACTTCCGCAGCGGCCGAGCCCGATGGGCTGGAAATCATACGCGGCAATACACGCACGGTGGAAAAGTTCTGATCGCGAAAGACATGAACGCCGAGATGGATGACCAAAAGCCGGGCAAGCCGCTCCCGCAGGGCCATTTTCAGATGGGCGGAGCTTTGCGGCTGGCGACGATCTGTCTGGACGCGCAGTCGGCGCAGCAACTGACCGACTTTACCGTCTCCACGCCGCTCGTTCGGCTACAAGAGGAGCTAGCCGACTATTTCATGGAAGACAGGGAGTTGCCGGTGAAGTGGACGCGAAGCGCTCCCTGCGACATCTGCCTCGTCGATTTTGACCGCAATCGAAACCGCGCCCGAGTGACGGCCGAGAAAATCCACGCCAGCTTTCCGGAAGTAGCGATCTTCGCGGTCTCCAGCGATTCGCAACCGGAGCTGATCATCCAAGCGATGCGCAGCGGATGCAGCGAATATCTGCTGAAGCCGATTGCGCGCGAGCAGCTGCTTCAGTCGATCGCGCGGATCGCGGGACGGAGAAAAGAGGGCCAGAGCGCGGGGCGGATGGTGGCATTGGTAGGAGCCAAAGGAGGCATGGGCGTGACCATGATGGCCACGCACCTGGGGGCGATACTGGCGAGGTCTCATTCGCGGCGCACACTCCTGGTGGACCTGCATCCCGCGTTCGGGGATGCCGAGCTCTACCTGGGCGTCCTCAAGTATCAGTACTCGTTTCGCGATTTGGCCGCGAACGCGGATCGTCTGGATACCGATCTTTTGCAGAGCTTCGTCGTCCATCACCGCAGCGGCCTGGACTTGCTGGCGGCGCCAGGGGGACCGCGGTCCTCGTCGCTGGCGACCCCCGAAAACATCGGCGCCAGCATCGATTTTCTAAGGCGTTGCTACGAGGTGGTGCTGATCGATTGTCCTCCGGGCGTGAGCGAGGATAGCCGGCAGGCGATCTACCGCGCGGACGAGATCTATTTGCTCGGAGTGCCGGAGATCGCGGCGGTGCGGAACCTGGCCCGGCTTCTCGAGTACTTCACGCGAAGCGGCCAGCCCGAGGGAAGAGTCGGGGTAGTGATCAATCGCTGGTCGAAGAGAAACACGATCACGGACGAACAGATCGAAGAGGCCATTCACGCGCAGATTTCATGGAAGCTGCCGAACCAATATTACGAAGTTCTTCATGCCATCACGGATGGCGATCCGTCCGGGCGCTCTTCCAGTTCGGAGCTGGCGCGGAAACTGGACCAAATCGCGGTTCAGATCGCGAAGAAGAACGGAACGGCGGCGAACACAGCGAAATCGGCCAAAGGGCCGCTGGCACTGCTGGACCGCTGATAACGCCCGGTGATAACGCCGCTGATAACGGAAGATCGCCAGGGAAGAAAGGTTTGTGATGGCGGAGCAAAACGCGAAGGCCGGGCTGAGTCTCCGGGAGTACCAGGAACTGAAGTCGTCGGTCCATCAGAACCTGCTCAGCCGCGTGGATCTGGGAAAGTTGGCCGGGGTTCGCGACGGGAGTATGCGCAGCCAAGTGCTGGGCATCGTGCAGGACATCGTCGCAAATCTGAGCGTTCCGATGACGGCGGGGGAGCGCGACGGTCTGGCCCGAGAGGTGCTGGACGAGGTATTCGGGCTCGGTCCGCTGGAAACGCTGCTGCAAGACCCGACGGTGAACGACATTCTGGTGAACACGTACAGGCGGGTCTACGTGGAGCGCGCGGGGGTTCTCGAGGAGACCGACGTAAGCTTCAAGGACAACGCTCACCTGATGCACATCATTGAAAAAATCGTGGGCGCCGTGGGGCGGCGAGTAGATGAGTCCTCACCCATGGTGGACGCGCGCCTGGCGGACGGATCGCGCGTGAACGTAATTATTCCTCCGCTGGCGATCGACGGCCCGATTCTTTCCATCCGACGGTTCGCGCACATTCCCATGACCGCGGAAGACCTGCTGGCGAATCAGACCATGACCAAGCCCATGCTGGACTTGCTGAAAGGCGCGGTGAAAGCGCGGCTGAGCATCCTGATCTCCGGCGGAACGGGGACGGGGAAAACCACGTTCCTGAACGTGCTCTCGGGTTACGTTTCGGAGCGGGAAAGGATCGTGACCATTGAAGACTCCGCGGAACTGCAGCTCCAGCAACGGCACGTGGTGCGTTTAGAGTGCCGCCCGGCGAACGTAGAGGGCACCGGCGCGGTGAAGGCGCGCCAGTTGGTGACCAACAGCTTACGCATGCGTCCGGACAGAATCATCGTGGGCGAGGTGCGCGGCGAGGAGGCGCTGGACATGCTTCAGGCCATGAACACCGGCCACGACGGATCGCTGACAACCGTTCACGCCAACAGCCCACGGGATGCGATTTCCCGGCTGGAGACGATGGCGCTGATGGCCAACCTGAACGTTCCGGAGAAGGCTATTCGCCAGCAGATTGCTTCGGCCATCTCCATCGTGGTGCAGATCGCGCGCTTGAGCGACGGCACGCGCAGAGTGACCCATCTGAGCGAGATCACCGGCATGGATGAGGACGTGGTAAGCATGCAAGACATTTTTGTTTTCGAGAAGCAAGGAGTTACGGAGACGGGCCATGTGATCGGCGCGTTTTCGGCGACGGGAATACGTCCGCGGCTCGCGGAGAAACTGAGAATGTCCGGAATCGCAGTGCCTGCCGCGCTTTTCGAGCACGTGCTGCGAGTGTAGCGAGGGAACGCGTGTCGCCAGTCCTGCTCTTCATCGTGCTGCTGGTGGTCAGTTTTGGGGTACTGCTGTGGATGCTCGCGCCGAGCAAGCGAGAGAACGAGATCCAGAGGCAGCTGAGGGATATTGGGAACCTTTATACGGTAGACGCCAGCGGGACCAACATTCTGAAGCAGCAGTCGCTGAGCGCCATTCCGTGGGTGAATCGCATACTGGTGAAGTTCCCGGGAGCCATGGGGCTGCAGCTTTTTATCACCCAAGCAGGCAGCCGCTGGAGCGTGGGGACGTTGATTATAGGCTCGCTGGTTCTGGCGTGTTTTGCGGCATGGGGGGCGACGCTGGCGCTGCCAACGGCCTGGCTGGCCTTGTTGCTTGGAATGGTGGGAGGCGGCATCCCATATCTTTATCTCTATTGGAAGCGCCAAGGACGCTTCAAGAAGTTCGACGCCCAACTTCCGGAAGCGATCGACCTGATGGCGCGGGCATTGCGGGCTGGCCACGCCATCATTTCCGCCGTGGAGATTGTTTCCCAGGAGACTCCGGAGCCGCTGGCGGCCGAATTCCGCACCGTTTTCGATGAGCAGAATCTGGGGTTAGCGATCCGCGAAGCGCTGCTGAATCTGGTGAGCCGCGTGCCAACGGACGACGTTCGTTTCCTGGCGACGGCGATTCTTCTGCAGAAGGAGACGGGCGGCAATCTCGCGGAGATCATGGACAAGGCCGCTTCGGTCATGCGGGAGCGAATTCGGCTGAAGGGCCAGCTCCGAGTTTATACGGCGCAAGGAAGAATGACGGGGTGGTTTCTTTGCTTTCTTCCCTTCTTCGTTTTCGGCTTGATCAGCGTGGTGAACCGCGACTACGAGCGGCTGCTGTGGACGAGCGCTATCGGTGTGCGGCTGATTTATGGGGCACTGGCACTGATGTTTCTGGGAGTCTATACGATACGCAGGATCATAAATATTAAGGTGTAGCGATGAACTTGCCCTTTCTTCTCGTTTTCGGGCTCGCGCTTCTGGTCTCTTTTTTTGCGCTGATCTTCCTGCTGAGCCGCCCTTCGAAGGAAAGCGTCCTGCTTGCTGAAGTGGCGCAGTCTGTATTGCCGACCAGCATGGCTGAGCCACGCGAGGGTTGGGTCACGCTGGAGGTTCTGGCAAAGCCTCTGGGGTATATCCGAAAGTTGCTGGGCCGAGAGGTGGATCCTCAGGTGGCGCGGCGCCTGGCGCGCGCGGGCTACCGACGGGCGCACTATGCGGACATCCTCATCGGAGCGAAGCTGATCCTGCCGGCGATTGCCGGATTGGCCGTAGCGGCGTTCATCAATGAGGGCGTGGTTTTCTGGTTCATCGTCGCGTTGCCGGTGGGATTTTTCGCTCCTGAATTCTGGCTCGCCCGGGCCATTCGAAGGCGCTGCGAGGAGATCCGGCTTTCCCTGCCGGACGCGCTGGACCTTCTGGCGATCTGTTTAGAGGCCGGGCTGGGCTTGGACCAGGCCATCGTGAAAGTCGGTTCAGAGCTGAAGATCAGCCATCCCGAGCTGAGCGAGGAACTGATGCAGATTACGCTGGAGCAGCGCGCCGGCAATCCGCGCGTGGCGGCGTGGCGAAAAATGGCGGACCGGGTAGGCGTCGAGAGTGTGCGCTCGTTTGTGAACATGCTGGTGCAGACAGAGCGCTTCGGCACGCCCATTTCCAAGTCGCTGGCTATCTTCTCCGACTCGCTGCGTTCCCAGAGGCGGCAGCAGGCTGAGGAGAGCGCCGCGAAGACCACGATCAAACTGGTCCTGCCGCTGGTGTTCTTCATCATGCCCAGCATTTTCGTGGTGACGATCGCTCCCGCGGTTCTCACGCTGATGAAGAGCTTCGGGACGGTGCTCTGATGCTTATCCCAGCGATGGATTTTATTGGTCGACTCAATAGCGAAGATTCCACTCCAACGACGACACTCAATTAAGGAGCCTGCATGGACAACGTGACGCTGATCCGAATCGTATCCGGAGTTTTGGCCGCGGGTGTATTCGCCGTCCTCATCTTGCGGATGAGGAAGACTACCTCACGCTAGCTTCGTTATTCATAGAAGAGGTCCGCGGGGCAGCCGTGGGCCCAGAGATGACGAGCATCCGTCGGCCGGCGGCAAACTGAACATGCCGCGGGCCAGACGATTGCTCGCGGAATCATTCGTAGTATTTTAACCAAACCTTAACTCTAAAAAGCACCTGCAGGTCTAGAGTGCGATGCAGATATGTCCACTCAGCCCGTCCGTGCCGCATTTGTCGAGCGCCGTCGCAGCCTTCGCCTGCCGGTTCGCATAGTTCTTATCGTTTGTGGAGTTGGCTGCGGAGATGGGGGGAAGTGGCAAGAGCAGACGTGTTCGTTTTCGTTGAACGCCCACGGAGTGCTTGTACCCTTAACAGCCACGATGACAGTAGGGCAGATGCTTATTATCCAGAATCCAGAGAATTGGGCGGAAAGACGCGGCCGCGTGACCCGCGTCGGCCGCTGTTACGCGGGCCGCACCGAAATAGGCATAGAATTCACGGAACCTGCCCCAGATTTCTGGCTCCGCGGCGTGTCCGAACGTCTCGATTAGGAATCGGAAGACCAGCCTCCGCATCCATTGGCTCGCCAACCCCCAGCGCCGGCTCAGTTCCGCAAATCTGTTGTTATCTTGTGCCGCCGCACTGTAGAATCGGGCCAAGATCGCCGAGAAGCCTCGGTCGATCACGGTGCACCAGTGGCGTACCGGGCCTGACCGATCACGCGGCTGAAGTAGCGGCGATAAGTGTGCCGGGGCCCGTTCGTGAATCGCGTCAAACAGGTCGATCATGAAACCTCATCGTGACGTGGTTAGTAGATTGAAAGCATTTCGAGGCGTCGCTTGGGCGGTCGCGTGCGGATACTTGGCCGCGATTGCACTGGTCTCCGGCTGCTCGAAGCAGCAGGCGGTTCCGGCAGCACGCGCAGCGGCCATTCCGGTTGTGGTGGCAAAGGTCACACAAAAGGCGATGCCAGTACAACTCACGGCAATCGGCAACGTCGATGCGGTTTCCGTATCCGTGGAAGCCCAAGTGCCCGGAGAGCTTCTCGAAGTTCATTTCGAGGAAGGCGACTTCGTTCATAAGGGCCAATTGTTGTTTACGATCGATCCACGACCTTACGAAGCCTCGCTGGCGCAAGCGCAGGCGACACTTAAGCGCGACAAGGCCGTCGCGGGAAACAGCCGAGTTCAGGCAGAACGCCTCTCGAAACTGCTCGCCGATGGAGTGGTGGCGCCGTCAGATGCGGATGCATCGAAGAGCGCGGCGGACGCAGCCGAGGCTACGGTGGCCGCGGACGAAGCAGCGGTCAAGACAGCGCAACTGAATTTGGAGTACTGCAAGATTTACTCGCCGATCGATGGCCGCACGGGCGTGATATTGATCAAGCCGGGAAATTTGGTGAAGGTCGCCGACACGCCAATTGTGGTGATCAAACAGCTCTCGCCGATCCACGTTATTTTTACCGTGCCGCAGGAATACCTGGGTGACATCAAGAAATACATGGCGCGGGCGCCGCTGCGCGTGCAGGCTAGCGTGCCGAACAACGCGGGTCCCGCTGAAATCGGAACGCTCACCTTCGTCGATAACCTGGTCGACCAAACGACGGGAACCATCCACCTGGGGGCGACATTTGAGAATTCGCGAAATGTGCTGTGGCCGGGTCTGTATGTCAATACGCTGATCACGCTTGCGCAGCAGTCGAATGCTACCGTGGTGCCGGTGCAAGCGATTACCGCAGGCCAGGACGGTTCGTTCGTTTACGTGCTCAGGGACGACAACACGGTTGTTCCCAGACCCGTGGTGACGAGCCGGACTGTCGCAGGGGAAGCGGTGATCGACAAAGGGCTCGAGGTTGGGGAGACCGTTGTGACCGATGGCCAAGTGCGCCTGATCCCTGGCGCCAAGGTACAGATCAAGAACAGCTTGAACGACGCTACCGTGCGGGACTGAATCGATCATAAACCCTTGATTGAGGAACGGGCCGGCCGCAGGCGGACAAACGCCGAATAGGGATTCTCGCAAAAGAGGACCAGAAACATGAGCATACCAGAGCTGTTCATTCGCCGGCCGGTCGCAACGATTCTGGTGATGTTCGGAATTCTGGTGGTGGGTGTGGCGGGATACCGGGCGTTGCCCGTGAGCGATTTGCCGAACGTGGATTATCCGACGATCCAGGTGAGCGTGAACCTGCCTGGAGCGAACCCCGATACGATGGCCGCCGCCGTCGCGCTGCCCCTCGAGAAACAGTTTTCCACTATTGCCGGCCTCGATTCGATGTCCTCGCAAAATTTTCTGGGCAAGACGAACATCACGATGCAGTTCGTCTTGAGCCGGGATATCGATGGCGCGGCGCAGGACGTGCAAGCGGCGATCACGCAGGCGAGTCGAAATCTGCCGCAGAACCTGCCCGCGCCGCCCGCCTTCAGCAAAGTGAATCCGGCCGATTTTCCGGTGCTCTTTCTGGTGCTGACGTCGCCGACCTTGCCGCTTTCGACTGTCGATGAATACGCCGAGACCTTGATCGCGCAAAGCATCTCGACGGTCAATGGCGTGGCGCAAGTGCAGGTTTTCGGCGGCCAGAAATATGCCGTGCGAGTCCAGGCAGACCCGCAAGCCCTGGCGACCAGGCAAATCGGAATTGACGAAGTCGAGCAGTCGCTCGAAGAGGGCAACGTCAATTTGCCAACCGGTACCTTGTGGGGACCTCACCAGGCTGTGAACGTGGAGGCCACCGGGCAGCTCTTTACGGCGCCCGATTACGCCCAGCTGATCGTGGCCTATCGAAATGGCTCGCCCGTACGAATATCGGATATTGGCCGGGTTATAGATGGCGTCGAGAACGACAAGACAGCGGCCTGGTTCAACGGGGTCCGAGGCATTCAGTTGCCCGTCTATCGGCAGCCGGGCACGAACGCGGTGGAGGTGGTGGATAACGTCAAGGCGATGTTGCCGGCCTTGCAAGCGCAATTGCCGCCGGCAGTCAATCTGGACGTGCTCTTTGACCGCTCCGTAACCATCCGAGATTCGGTGGAAGACGTAAAGTTCACCCTGGAGCTGGCGCTGATTCTTGTGGTGCTGGTGATTTTCCTATTTCTCCGCAAAATCTCGGCGACGCTGATTCCGAGCCTGGCCCTGCCGTTCTCGATCGTGGGAACTTTCGCGGTGATGTACCTTTGCGGCTATTCACTGGACAACTTTTCGATGATGGCGCTCACGCTCTCGGTGGGCTTTGTGGTTGACGACGCCATTGTTGTGCTCGAAAACATCGTCCGCCACCTGGAGCAAGGCGAAGGAGTGCTGCAGGCGGCGCTGAACGGGTCCAACGAGATCGGCTTCACGATTATATCCATGACCCTGTCCCTTGCCGCTGTCTTCCTGCCCGTGTTGTTCATGGGAGGCGTGCTGGGGCGCCTGTTGCATGAATTTGCGGTAACGATCATGTCCGCAATTCTGGTGTCCGGCTTTGTATCGCTGACGCTGACGCCCATGCTATGCAGCCGTTTTCTGCTGCCGCACCAGGGCGGACATGAAAAACACGGCAGCATGTTCAACCTCTTCGAGCGCATGCAGCAGGGCATGACCGACTGGTACGATCGCAGCCTCAAGATCGTCTTGCGCCATAAGCTCGCGACGATGGCTGTTTCCCTGGTGCTCTTGGTGGCCACCGTTTATCTGGCGATCGTGATCCCCAAGGGATTCCTGCCCAGCACGGATATCGCGCAGATCAACGGGACGACCGAGGCTGTGGAAGGCGCCTCTTACGATTCCATGCTCGAGCACCAGACCCAGATTGCCAAGATTATCCAAGACGATCCTTCCGTGGCCTACGTGCTCTCGCAAATCGGAGTGGGCGGCAGGAGTCTCAATCAGGGAAGCGTCAATATCTACCTGAAACCGCGCTCACAGCGACCGCAAGTGGAGCAGGTGATTCAGGAACTGCGGCCGAAACTTGAGGCTGTGCCGGGAATGACGGTGTTTCTTCGCAACGATCCGCCGATCCGCATCGGCGGGATACAAAGCAAGGCCCTGTACCAATTCACGATGCAGGCGGCGAACACGACAGATTTATTCAGCGCTTCTCAGGATTTTCTGGCGAAATTGCGGAAGTTGCCGGGGCTGGAGGACGTGACCAGCGATTTGCAGGTCAAGAATCCGCAGATCAACGTCATTATTGACCGCGATAAATCCTCAGCGCTGGGCGTGACGGCAAATCAAATTGAGGACGCGCTGTATTCCGCCTATGGCTTTCGGCAGGTGTCGACGATCTTCGCGCCAAACAATCAGTATCGGGTGATTCTGGAACTGGAATCCCAATATCAGCGCGACGTCAACGCTCTCTCTTCGTTGTACCTGCGCTCCAAGGGCGGGCAGCTCGTACCCTTGAGCGCCGTTGCGAAACTCACGAGCACGTTTGGGCCGCTTTCGGTGAACCACCTCGGACAGCTTCCTGCGGTAACGCTTTCCTTCAACCTGAAGCAGGGAACTTCGATCGGCGATGCGGTGAACGAGATCAACGAACTGGCCCGGCGTTCGCTTCCGCCAACGATCAGCACCAGCTTTCAAGGGAACGCGCAGGCTTTCCAATCCTCATTGTCGGGATTGGGGATGCTGCTGCTGATGGCGATCCTGGTCATCTACATCGTGCTGGGAATTCTGTACGAGAGCTTTATTCATCCAGTCACCATTCTTTCCGGCTTGCCTTCAGCCGGGTTTGGGGCGCTGCTCACGCTCGAACTCTTCCATATCGCGGCACAAAAAGGCTGGATTTCGCCGCTGCTGGATATGGACTTGAATTTATATGGCTTCGTGGGCGTGGTGATGCTCATCGGTATCGTGAAGAAAAACGCCATCATGATGATCGATTTCGCACTGGAGATGCAGCGCAACGAGAACAAGGACCCCGCGGAGGCGATCTACCAAGGTTGCCTGGTGCGATTCCGTCCCATCATGATGACGACAATGGCGGCGCTGATGGGCACGCTGCCGATCGCTCTGGGAATCGGAGCCGGAGCGGAATCGCGGCGCTCGCTGGGCCTATCGGTGGTCGGTGGGCTGATGTTTTCGCAGGTGGTGACGCTGTTCCTAACGCCTGTCGTTTACATCTATCTGGAACAGGCCAAGGGATGGTCGACGCGCACATTTGGCAAGGGACGGCGCGTTGTGCCCGAAGCGATTGCCGCGTCGGGTCCCGTTGGCGGCGGAACGATCGGAGCGCCCATGGCTCGCATTGCCGAACCGCGGGCGGACTTCGGCCCAGGACATCGCTCCTAGCGTGAGAATTCTCGCAGCAGGGCTCGGAGAAATCTTCCGCCCCATACGCCGATCAAAAGCAAGGCGCCAAACAGAATCACGGCATCAATACTGGCGCGGCCTTCCCGCGCCCAATAGACATCCTCGAGATTAAGCCACAGCGCGAACTCATCCAGCGTAAGCGCAGCTCCCGCACCGTAAAGCAAGGAAAGCAGGCGCCCGGCAAAAACGGAAGTCTGCTTATCGCCGGAACCCGCCTCAACGAGCCACCCGTAGCCGACCAGCAGCAAGAGGAGAATTCCCCAAACCAGGTGATGAATGTGCCGCCCGCGAAAATAGATGTCGTGAAAGGGGCCAAGGTGATGATGGTTGGAATAGGCAACCAGGCGCACCCCCGCAAAGGTCAGGAAAAACGCGATGCTGGCGAGGAAAAGGCGGCGCTGGGGGCGGTCCGGGATGCTGCGAACAAAGACCGTATTTACCCGAGGGCGCCGCAGAGCGAAAAACAAAACCCCAGTGACGATGATTACCAGCAAACCGATGAAGACGGTTGTGTCAAACAGCATCGCTTCCTCCTGCCTCATATTATGGAGCGCGAAGACGATTGAAGCTGGGTATGCAGCATTACGCAAATCGGCGTTGATATCCCAGGTAACGAAGATTAGACTGCGGCGTGCATTACCGCCGGTTTCGGACTCAGTGGAAGATGGGGAGGCATTGCGTGCATATTTCGAGATGCTGCAGGGTGGCAGTTGCGATGATCGGTTTGTGCTTTGTGTGGGCTTCAGCGTCTGGCGTGCTCCTGCGGGCGCAAGAGAAACCCATGTACAAGGTGGACCCTTATTGGCCCAAACCCTTGCCGAACAAGTGGATCATGCAACAGGTTCCCACGCTGACAGTAGACAGTCACGATCATATTTGGGTGCTGAATCGTTCGCGGGCAATCCGGCCGGATGAGATTGCGGCATCGACCACGCCTCCGCGCGCCGATTGCTGCATTACCGGACCCGGAGTGCTCGAATTCGACATGGAGGGCAACGTTCTCAAGGGTTGGGGAGGCCCGGGCTTCGGAGGCCCAGAGACCTTGCCCGGACAGACCATCATCGTGGACAAAGAAGGCAACGTTTGGCTATCCGGTATGGGACGAGGGGATAGTCTCACGAAATTCTCGAACGATGGGAAGCTGCTCTGGGACTTTGGCCATCGCGGACCCGCGGCCGAGCCGGGACAAAGGGGACCGGCCTTGAAGGACAACAACCAGGAGACCGATACCCTTTACAGCGGAATGGCGGGCTTTGATTTAGACGAGGCTGCCCATGAGATCTATATCGCCGAGGGCGAGGTCATCAACAAGCGCGTCCTCGTCTATGACATGGATACCGGCGCATTCAAGCGCGGCTGGGGAGGCCACGGAATGCCCCTGAGCGAAATCTCGAACGATCCTTTACCGCCCTATGACTGGAAATCGGGAGCTTCGCCAGCGGTCAAGGACCTTGCGACCCTCCATTGCATCCACGTCTCAGCGGACGGATTGATTTACGTTTGCGAACGCGGCAGCGACCGGGTGGAGGTCTTTACGAAGCAGGGCAAGTTCGTGCAGGAGTTCTACGTGCACCCTTCGACGCCGGCGCGCGGCGAGGAATGCGGAGTTGGCAGTCCAAAATTCGCCACCTGCGGAACCGTCCTGAATCTGGCCTTCTCGCCCGCGCCGGAGCAGAAGTACGTTTTCATTGCGGACATGGCCAACAATAAGGTGTGGATCGTCGATCGTAAGAGCGGAAATACAGTCGGATCCGTCGGAGATGAAGGCCGCATGGCCGGACAGCTCTATTACATCGATGGCATCGCCGCGGATTCCCATGGGAACATTTACACCGGCGAAGTAGACACCGGCAAACGGATCCAGAAGTTTGTGCCGCTCAAGCCCTACCCGAAGCACTGACGTTCGCTGTTGGATCCGTTACTAGACAGCTTTGCCCGCAGCCTGGAAGCACAGCTAAACCCTTTGCGGAGTGTGTCCAGCCTGCCGGAGCAAAGGCGCAAGGGGCTGGTTCAGCAACAGGACCACAATCTGCCTCTCGGAGGCGAGCTTTTCGCAGGGAAAGATTCCATTACTCGACGTGGACGATGTAGTCCCATCCCTCCCAGCGGCTGCTTTCCGGGTAGAAAAATGTGAACCGGATGGGAGCGCGTTGATCCGCGGCGATGGGTACATCCACGAAGTGAACCTTCAATTGCGTTCCAGTGGAATCCGTATCCTGGAAGCTTTGCCATTCGTCGTTGGTCCAATGGAGGCGAAAAGCGGGAGGATTTTGGATACGGAGCGTATAGCCTTTCTTTATGGTGCGGCATTGCCGGTTGTGCTTCCAAATTTCGAGACAACGGCAGTTCCGGCGCTTGCCCAAGTAACGCTCGGCCACGGCGGGGATTACGTCAAACACTTTGCCGTCGGAGGCCGAGCGCAGGAGTTTGATATATTCGGCATGAGCCCACATCAGGGGCATGGCCGCTCCCGTGGGTTTTCCTAAGTACATGTAGGATTCGGGCAGATCGAACGTGTCCCACACCTGTTCGGGCAGCAATCCTGTCGAGGTAGCAAAGGCCTCCAGGGCATGCAGAAACGGAACGGGGCTACGGCCGGCGGCCAGTTCGTAGTGTCCTCGTTCGCCGGTTAACAGCGGCCAGGCGCGGCCCGTACCCCAGCCATCGAAACCCGATCCATCGTTGCGCTGGCCGTAGCCGTCGTGGTTATAGCGGTGCCAGCAGGGGCCGAAGGGCGTGTCAGTTTTCAGCACGGCATCGATGACCTTCAGCGAGTCGACGATGATGGGATCGTCCGCTCGCCGGATTCCGTAGCGCACCAGTTCAAGGAATCCGGCGTCCACGATCTCTTTGGCCGGAAAGGCGTACTGCGTTTCCGGAGGGCGGTTCGACAGGACCAAGGTCCCTATATTGGGATCTTCGTCCGGGCAGCAATCGGCAACACTCACCGGGTTGATGCGGATGTAATGCCGGCTTATGCCAGGGACGAGAGTGCCCCGGGTCGTGACCGTCCAGGCTTCGATGTGGCACTCGAGGAAATCGGCGTAGTCCTCTAGGAATTGCGCCGTGGCTGCGTCTCCTCGCTGGCGGGCAAAGCCGGCGGCGCACAGCAAAGCGGCAAGTTTGACGGCGATGGTGGAGGGAGAGTACCCGGAAGCTTCTTCCCATCTCTCCTGGGCCGTGGCGGGCCCATGCAGGATGAGATTTGTCGTCGCGCCCAGAACCATGGGGTATGGGTCGAATCCCGCAAGCGCGCCGCACTGGTCCATGCGCCAGGCGAGAACGATGGGATACGCGATTTCGTCGAGTTGAACGCCGCTCCAGTAGGGCTCGCCATCCAACCAGAAGTTTTGCGGGAACCCGCCGTCGGCCTGCTGGCAGGAGGCCAGGTAGATCAGGGCGCGCAGGGGCGTCTCCGTGTGGCCGCAGGCCAGGAGCGCGGTGGCGCTCTGGAACATATCGCGCGTCCACACCAGGTGATAGCCGCCCGTGTCTTCGTCTCCTTTCATCTCTCCCCAAGGGATCGAGAGCGAAGCGATGAACGCGCCGGGGAAGTTCTTGTCTTCATGAGCGAGCAGCAGGCTGACGCTGCTATCGTAAAGTTTGCCCTGGTCGCCCGAGGCTGATTGCAAGGGCAAAGTCTTGCGAGCCGGACGCGTCCATTGGTCGGCGTAACGCTCGCGCTGCTGGTCGAAGGGCAATCCCAGTCCCTGCAAGAGGGTGCTGACGGAATTTTGCAAACTATCTCCGAAGGCCAGGCACAGGGTGAACTCGTCTTTGCCGGCGAGCTCCAATTCTCCCATTATGGCGATGTTGCCGTCGGGCGCCTGGTCGAACTCCCAATTCATTTGCAGGTCCTCGTTCAAGTCCGTCCAGCCGTCGCTTCGCCCTACGTAGCCGCAGGACAGGCGGCTAAAGGGCAGATTCGCCGCCAGTGCCAGCCACGTCCCGTGTTTCTCCGCTGCGAGGACGCTGCGCCCGGCGACTTCGACGACGTAGCCGCTGTTGCCCCACCCTCCGACCTCCAGGTGCGGTGCGCATATGGCGTAAAGATGAAGCTGAGAGAGAAAGCGCGCATCGCAGTGCAGCTTGGTGTGTTGGAGAACGCAGGAGAGATGCGGATCGGTGATGATTTGCTTTTCAATCTGGTAGCGCCCATCCGGGTCGGAGTTCAGGATGCGATAGGCAAGTGCGTTCGCCCACGGGCGCTCCATGCGGGTGTGAAGATGGCGTTTTTCTTCATGGAAGAAAGTCTTGCCGTCGGAGATGAGATATTGCAGGTCGCGAATCTGCGGGCGGTCAAGGGTGGGGTAATAGGTTTCGGTGACAATGCCATTCCAAAGAGTAAACCAGACGCGGCTGGAGGTGGCGTAGGCGGTCCCCACGCCGTCCTTGGCTCCATTCGTCCATCGAGGTGCAATGCCGGGTTTGCCGAAAGCGGTTCGATTGCCGCGAAACTTTGCCAATGGGCTCCTGCGCCGCGGATTTGATAAACGCGCCGCGGCGCCTTCCTAATTATCGGAACTGTTGGCTTTGTCGCCAAGGGTGTAGATGATGGCGCTGCAACCCGCCGGACAATAGGGACACGTCTAAACGTGCTTCGGAAGCCCGCGCGATTTTTAGTCCGCGGAGTTGTGCCTAGGCAGGCCTGAGGTCGAATCCGAAAACGGTTGCTGCGGCGCCCCAAAGGGCAGCGACCTCCAGGGAATCTCGCCGGCAGGTTTCCATAGCGAACTCTCTCAGTTACCCTTCCCCTTCGCCGCGTCTATTTTCTTGATTTCTCCCGGCTCCTCGTTATGGGTGCAGAAGACTTCTCCCCATTCCTCTTTTGAATCTTGTGCCAGCGACCACCTGCGCGGCGCCGAAGTCCAAGGCTTCGCGAGCACTACGGGGTCTTCGATCGTGACTTGATAGATGAGATAGTTCTTCGAGGCGCGTGTCATGCGCTCGACGACATGCTCCTGCTCACTCGGAAACCATCCCGGCGTGGTTTCCCCCGGGACAAGATTCCTCAGCCGGGTATCGATACCGATCACGTCGACAACCAGCGTATCTCCGTCCCAATGAGTAGCCGAGTCGCCGTTGAACGTGGGGTCCGGATCCTTGGGATGGACACGGCCATTGGTGTAGATCATGCGAACATTCAAGGGGTATTCATAGAGCATGACCAGCCTCTCCGGAGTTTCGATCAATTCCATGGGAGCGTGCTGGCTGATTTGCTCTAGCGTCACGCTCGGAGTGCCGGGCTGATCGCAGACTCCGTAAGCGTTCGGCCTGGTATATTTCGCGTCCACGCCGGGCTTGTAGGAAGGGCGCAGTTCGGGCGTCACCTTGGCATCGTATTGGTTGAACACAGCCGGGTCGACCGGGTAAGCAGCCTGCAGCATTTTTCCGCCGGCATTTGGATACCAACGTCCGGTCAGGTCCGGATGCCCGTCCGCCATGCGGGGCGCGGGGCCGCCGGGAGGCAATACCTTCAACTCGTAATAGCCGCCTACCATCGGTCCAGGAACTTTTCCTTTTGGTTTTTGCTGTCCCTCGCCTCGTTCTCTTTGACTGGCTCCTTGATCTCTTTCACTCGTCGGGTTCTGTGCAAAAGCGGGCGCAAAAGCGAGACCCAAAGCAAAAACTACGATTCCAGCCTCAACAACACTGAACCTTAGCTTCCTGCGTATCAGACCCGTCATGAATCGCTCCTCAATTCCGATGATTTGCTCGCCTGCGCTGCTCGTTTGTGTCGGCTGCTACTCGGAAGGCAGGATTGCTGATGATATCGTGTAGTCTATATCTGCAGTGCTGGCGAAACTTCTTGCTTCGGGCACCGAGGCCGGTCCGCGCTATTCGTTAGAACCACCTCTCGCTCCGCCTTCCCCTCCGCCCGAAGTTCCAGCGCTATCGTGCAGCTGCGTGCCGTCGGCGAGCATCACGCGGGAGATGCGGCCGACGGGATTGCCGGTTTTCGCTTGATGTATGTAAATGGTGATCACGTCGCCGGGCTGTACGCTCGCCTTGGTCCACCCCTGCAGAGTAATGGCCGATGGGCTGCCTAATTCGCCGGCCCAATGGACCACCTTGCCGCTCTCATCCTTCACGTCGAACTGGATAATCGAGTGGGGGTTGGCCCATGCGAATTTCGTGACGGTAGCGCCCTTTAGGACTACTTCTTTGCTCTCGTCGTAGGCCACGGCGCCGTGATGTGCGAACACGGGCAAGCCAACGGCGAGAAGACCAACCAGCGAGAAAACCGCTACGAATCTATTCCGCATGAGCGACTCCTTGCTGAGCTTGATGGCCTCATGGTCTACCAGAATTGCCTCCACCCTGCAACGGTTTTATAGAAGCCACCTATACGCAGCGACGCCTGGTCCACAGGCTAGAAGATAGGGGCTTACGTAGGTGTTTCTCCGAGGCACTTTGCTGCATCTAAGGGGACCGAGGTAGGTGAAATGGAAAGCGAGGCATCGGTAACGCGTAGTTCAGGGGGAAAGGCTCGCAAGTTGTGGTGGTTGGGTGGCTTGGGGGCCTTGGTCGCGCTGAAGTTTTATTACGTCCGGGAGATGATCGCGGCCCTGGTGATCTTCTCGGCGTTGTTTGTAGTCGGTGCCGCCCTAGTTTTGGTCGTATTTGTTCTGGATCGCATTACGCAAGGAACCTTTGCTTGGGCCCAGTCCGGCGCGGGACGGCTGGCTCGCTGGGCTGCAAACAGCAGCGGAACTGTATTCAGGCAGACCGGACTATCCATTCAGCGGCTGCGGTTCGCCACGGTTCGCTCGAATTGGCTATCCCGGCACAGCTAATCGTCGTTGCGCCGATCGCGGTCGGAGGCTTCGGTGGTGTATACCCCAACGCGCCAACTACTTAGCAGGTGCTGAAGGCGGCGCCGGCTTGCCAAACTTGGCTGGATCGACCGGGACGTTCACCTGCACATCAGTAATTTCGAAGTTTGACCGCCCGTCCAACCAGCTCACAACCATGTGGAAAGGCACCTTGATACCCGCGACGGTGCGATAGTCGGAGTAATCCACCTGGGTTGTATTGCGGCCTAAAGGCGACACCGTGAAGCGCACCTGCCGCACCAGCAGCCCGGATTTCTGGTCGAAATAGAGCTTCACCGGCAGGCTGCCGGGCGCGGACCTTCCCTGCACCACGTCGGCGTCCTGGCCGTCGATCGTCACCGGGAAGCCTACGAGCCAGTCGCCGAGGATCTGTTTGATCTGCGCGGGAAAAGCCAATTCCGCATCCATTTTTACGCCATCCAAATCCGCTCCGGCCAGTGCCAGGATGGGCACCGGCGCCCCGGGCACGGCGCTCCAGCCGAGTTGGCCATCGTAAGCGGTGGTCAAGTCGCCATTCAACGTATGCACGATGGAGACGCGCTGATTGGGCGCCTTCGCGTATATTTCCACGGGCCGTTTGACGCCCTCTTCCGCTGAGAATCCCACGTACGTCCCTTTTTCCGCCACGCTGGTAAGGGCGCCCACGCGCTGAGTTCCGCCCAGGGCCTGGATATATTTATCGAGGATCTGCGCGGCTGGAGGCGCGTTGGGAGCGTCTTTGACCAATTCGTCCGGCTCGTCGGGAGGCGGAGTGTTGTAGATGCCGGCGATCGTGGGAACGGTCTTCGGCGTCTCATCGCCGCGGTGGCAGGTGTAACAGGTCACCATAGGCTTTCCGCCAAAGTTTCCGCGATCGAGCGTGGCCACCATGAGCATCATCTTGCGCGCGGTCTGTTTGAGATCGTTGTCGCGCGCGTATGCCGCCCAGTCCTGTTCCGAAGAATGGCAATCGCTGCAATTGAGGCCCAGAGAGGCGGAGATGAATCCCATCGTCTCCATAAATTGGCTCACGGAGATTCCCCGCAAAACCTGCACGTTCTTGAAGACGTCCTCGGACATGGGCTGCTTTTGTTCCGGCTGAGCCTGTGCGGCTGCAGCCGCCGCGACCAGGACGCACAGAACCATCGTTCCGACCGACCGAGCAATTGCTTGCCTCGATGAAAACTTCATCTTGTCTTCCCTTCCCTCGCACGCACAGATTTACGCAAGAGCACGCTGATCCCCCGGGTTCAAGCGGGCGGCGATCAGCCTATCGAACTCGCAGCAAGATAATATATATAATATATAGAAGATTTGATGTTTCTCCCAGGGCGATAGAGTTTTTATCGGGTAACGTCTCGGTGCCGTTTTTGCGAGGGATTGGTCATAAGCCTGTGTTTCAGGACCTTATGCGAAACAAAATGCACTGGCCATACGTCAGTGAATGTGACATTGTGCTGGCACTATCGGGGAGACGGCTGCGTCTTCCCAGGAAAGACGATTTTTCCGAGTCATGGGTGGGCGTTGTTGGCAGGCTTAACTAAACATTCTCACTAAAGGCGGAGGATATTTGCATGGCCAAGATCACTTATGCCCTTATCGCTGCGGTCGCTTTGATTTCCGTTTCGGCGCCCGTGTACGCGCACCACGGTTTTGCCGGACGTTACGATGAGGACAATCCGGTTACCGTCATGGGTACTGTGCTGGAGCTTCAGTTCGAAAACCCGCATTCCTTCATCATTTTCGAGACGAAGGACGCGAGCGGCAAGACGGAGCGGTGGTCGGCGGAACTCGGCGGCGCCAGCAATATGCATCGCGTCGACGGCTGGACCAAGGACACGCTAAAGCCCGGCGACAAGATCACCATCACAGGGCCGCGCGCCAAGAACGGCGCCCCGGACATGAATCTTTCTCATCAGAGCCGGATCGTAATGACGGACACCGGCAAAGAGATCCACAACAGCATGGTCGCTAAGGGCGGGGATAACTAGGCAGCGGCTCGTAACCCGCTGTCGGCACGAGCCAGGGGAAGTTTGCTCTGTTGAGTTCGTGACGCCGTCCGGTCCGAAACGATCGGACGGCGTTTCCCAACGTCCACGCCGGAATGCATCCGGGAAACACCTGGAGGGGTGTGATGAACGACAGGAAGAAGTCTTTTCTTGCGGCCTTCCTCTGCCTCGGAGTGGCGAGTCTCAGCACCCCTGCATCAACTTTTGCGCAAAGGCCGCGCGCCATGGCAGGCCCCCCGCAAGCACCAAATGCCATCACCAAGACAACGGGCGAGTGGCAGCCTAAATCCATTGCCTACATCAAACCTTCGAATACCAAAGCAGACCTGCAGTTCGGCTCTGCGATTGCTCTGAGCGGCGACGGCAATACTCTCGCAGTCAGCTCCGTTAACGAAGATAGCGGCGCGAAGGGGATCAACGGAAACCAGGCCGATCACTCGGCCGTTGATGCGGGGGCAGTTTATATTTACACCCGTGCTGCCAACGGCTGGAGACAGCAGGCCTACCTGAAAGCATCGAACACCCATAAAGGCTACCAGTTCGGGAACGCCTTATCGCTGAGCGACGACGGCAATACGCTGGCGGTTGGTTCGACCGGCGAAGCAAGTTCCGACACGGGCATCAACGGGGATCAGGCCGACACCTCCATGGACGAGGCGGGCGCGGTTTACGTTTTCACCCGCAGCGGCGCCACGTGGTCACAGCAGGCGTATGTCAAAGCCTCGAACACGGGCACTCCTGACGTTGGCAACCAGTTCGGCTATTCCGTTGCTCTAAGCGGCGACGGAAATAACCTGGCGGTCGGTTCGACCAGCGAACCGAGCGCCGCCAACGGTGTGAATGGCGATCAGAAGAATACTGCCGCCCCGGATTCAGGCGCCGCCTACGTGTTCACGCGCAGCGGAAGCAGGTGGAGACAACAAGCCTACGTCAAACCGTGGAACACGACCGTGCGGGGCCAGTTGTTCGGCTACTCGATAGGACTGAGCACCGACGGCAGCACCATGGCTGTGGGGGCTTTTGACGAGCAGGGCGGCCGAGGCGCTCTATATATCTTCAATCGCACCGGTAGCGCCTGGTCGCAGCAGACACGATTGCAAGGCTCGAATGAGGAGGCCCAAGACTCGATCGGCTGCGCGCTGGCGATCAGCGGTGACGGCAATACTGTAGTCGGTGGCGCGTTTGACGAGGATGCCATTCTTAGCGGCGTAATCGGACCGCACGATGGCGAACACGATGAGGCTTCGGATGATTCCGCTGGCACAGCTTACGTCTTCGTAAGAAAAGATGGGCACTGGTCCCAGCAGGCAATCCTCAAAGCCTTCAACACTCGTGTTAACGATCAATTCGGCTGGGCCCTGGCCATGAGCCACGACGGCAACACCATCGCCGTCGGCGCCCATCTGGAGGACAGTGGTGCAAAAGGCATCAACGGAGACCAAGCCGACGCCTCGGCGGAGGATTCGGGCGCGGTCTACGTTTACACCCGCACGGGCAGCGAGTGGCAGTATGAGAACGGTATACGGTCGGTCTGGAGACCGGCAGCCTACGTCAAGGCATCGAATCCACAGCCCGCCGCGGAATTTGGGATCTCCGTTGCGCTCAGCGGCGACGGAAAGGAGCTGGCGGCGGGTGCCTTCAAAGAGAAAAGCGACGCCAAAGGCGTTAACGGTAATCAGGCCGACCGCTCGCTCGAAAATGCCGGAGCGGCCTACGTCTACTACTAAACCCGGCCGAATAACTTAGTACGGCTCGCCCCGAGCAGGAGCGCTTTAGATTCAGAGCCCTCCTCAGTTCGGTTCCCGCAGCTTTATAACCAACGAAGAGAAGTCTAGCGGTTGTAAGGAACCACGATCGAAGCGTGGCCCGTGACGTGGCCGTCCATGGCCTTCATTACATCAGCGCGGGTAGCGTTCGCCGGAAGGTCCAGCTTCGTATCCAAGGCGAAGAGTTCGAAGGCGTAGTGGTGCGCCACGGGAACGTTCTGCGGAGGGCAGGGCGCCCGATAACCGAAATTCGGAGGCTGTGCCGGCGCAGCTTGGCCACCCTGGGCGCCAGGGCCGCCTCGGCCCCCAGCAGCGGCTGGAGCCTGCGCAACAAAGCCATTGGTCTGATAGCTCCCGTCGGGCAACTCATAATTTGCCGTAGAGATGCCCTCGGGCAGCCCGGTGGCTGTGGACGGTATGTTCCAAACCATCCAGTGCAGAATGTCATCAACGCCCTTGCGCGGATGACCTTCCATGTCGTGCACGATCAGCACCAACGTCACGCTATCCCTGGTTGGCTGACTCCACTGCAGCGCGGGCGAAACGGCATCGTTGCCGGCGGCGCAGCCGAACTTGTCGGCAAGCTTGCTGCCGTCGGTCAGATCCGGGCTCATTAGCTTCAAAGGCGCAGGCGGCGGCCCGCCACGTCCTCCCTGCCCAGCCGGCGGTGCCCCGCGTCCCTGTGGAGGCTGCGCGGCAGCTGCGCCGAAAGCAAGTAGAAACGCAACCGCGGCGAGTAGCGCTAATCTTTTCTGCATAGCCCTTCTCCTTCTGAATAGGTTGAAAGATAGCAGGCGACATCCCGCTGAAAAGTACCTGCGGGAAGTGTCAGCTTACAACCTGAGGGCAGCCTAGCGCACGATTTTCTCGGCCGACCGGGCCAAAGCCTATAAAGCTGGTAGGCCGGCGGGGTCGGTGTTGGCATTGGCGAGTGGCGGCCACAAAGAATGGCAACTTCGGCGGCGATCCAGAAAACAGTCTTAGTGAATCTCATTAGGTCCTTAACTCCTGTATAAAATCGAATGGAGCTCTTTCTAGGCATCTCGCTGGTCATTTCTATGAACGAGGTCGGTGGAGAACGCGGGAAGGCATACCGCGACATACTCCGCGCCATCCGGGCTTGGAGTGCTGTAGGAAACCCATTCGCCTTTGGGCGCCACGATAGCCTGGCCAGCATTTACATCGATGACTGCGGTTCGCGTGCGCACTCGAAGAAGGCCGCGCAACACAAGAGTGTATTCATCGAAGTCTGGAGTTTGGCCCGGCTCGCTCCAGCCCGACGGACTAACCATTCGTGCGATGCTTAGGGCTTCAGTTCCGGAATTCAAACGCCCGACATACTCGCCGATCTGCTTAGGCTTGTTTCCTGCCGCCATCATGATTCGAGGTTGAGCGATCAGATCTGCCATGATTGTGTCCTCTCCTTTGTTGCGGTCTATTTGTTGAACTCTCTCGGGGCCAGCCCATTCTGCTCTAGGTGGGATGGGTTTCTTCGGCTGCCGCCGATGTGTTGCTCCGGTGAATCAGATTGAAAACGGCGGATCCCAAGCAGAATCGCCTCAAGAACAAGTCCAACAACGCGACAACGATCAATGCCTCGCCAATCCAGGCGATCGTCGACCACCCCTGCAGCAGCGAAATACCGATCAGCAACATGAATGTGGCGACCATGCCTTGCGCGAATCGCCTTGGTGCCGGCGCAGGCTTCAGACGGGGCGTCCTCGGCGGCGCTGCGATCACGGCGTTGTACAGCGCGTCAAATGGATTCAGCGCGGGGAATAATGCGTTCCACCACAAAATTGCTGAGAGCGCCAAGAACCACTCGGGGCGCTGAATGGCAATGCCTGCCGCGACCAGAACGCCGATCACTTTCGGTTGAAACATGAGCGCCTTATACCAACCGGCGCTCGATTCCTCGTCTACATCAAGAAATCCCTGCCCTCGTACAAAGCTCCTCATCGATGCTCGCCACATGGTGCCTCCTGTTAAGTGGTCTTCTCTCTTGACGCTGTTTACTTCTGGTCTTGCTGCATCGCTGCGCCTTTTGGGTACAAAGAAGCAACGTCGCCGACTTCGAACTTGTTTAGACGGGTCACACGCGCCTGTGTGCGCACTAGTGGGGGAACGGCCATGCGGGCCTGCTCTTCGAGGATTAACGGCCCACAGCCTTGCGGATGCGAGCAAGGTGGTGCCAGCTATGCCGGAGCGCATGATCCTCAATTACGAATTGAGTTGTGACAGGTGCGCCAAAGCTTAAAGAAAAGGGCGCTGCCCGATCCAGTTCGTCATCGGTGAACTCACGCGCGCTGGAAGCCGCTTCACGGCTGTTCTTACGCAACAGGTCAAGCGCGTCGGTCTTCGTGACAAACGCGTGTTCCCGCGCGTGCTTGGTGTTCAAATTCGCGACAACCTCCCAGGTGATGTCTGTGACGGATTTACCGCTGGCGATTACCCGCGCCGCTTCGATCTCAATCGGATACATGCTCGCGACGTGGTGCACAATGACGCCGATCGAGCGACGGTCGGTGCCAGACGCCGGCAACTGCCATTCGGCCTCTGAAATTCCCTCAGCAAATGCCGCCAGACTGGCGGCTCCTTCCTCGATGCGGTCAGCCAGCAGTCCCGCCCGATGACTTACATGGCCTCGTGTTTTTCGAGCGGCGAGATTCTGTGGTGCTGCCAAATATTTGCTGTCTCGTATTGCAATTACTTCGAGGTATTCTGCGTCCACTTTCGTAGAATGACCGTTGGCATAATTATTAGCGGACCAAAGCGCGACAAGGTCGTTGCGAAGTTTCTCCTGGTCACCTGCGCCGAGAGACGTGAACGCCCGCGACATTGGACCGTAGTTAGTGCGGAAAAACTCCACAACCCCCTCCGGCGAGAACGGATAATCGAAATGGTAGACACGCCGGGTGCAGCTCAGATCGGCTATTCCGTCGCGCAAGCGATTACGAACCGTGGCCTCATCTCCCCACAGTGCAGGCGCGGGCATACCAGAAGGAGCTATATGTTTGGAAATCGTCTTGAACATCTGGCCGACGAATCCTTCAGGCGTCCAATTCGCCATGGCTATTAGACCGCCCGGCCTGCACACCCGGGTGAGCTCGGCCGCGACCAGATCTGGGCGAGGCGCAAACATCGCCCCGATTAAACTCGCGACTACATCAAACTGACCATCCGTGTAGGGCAGCGACTCTGCGTCCGCCTCCTCAAAAACAATCTGAAGCCCTTCCGCGGTTGTGCGGGTCCGGGCGTCCTCGAGCCAGTTTGTGGCAATATCACAGCCCCAAACCTTCGCGCCTGCCCTTGCTGCGATAAGAGCGAGTTGTCCGGCGCCGCAACCGACATCAAGCAGCCGGGTTCCCGGTTTGATGTTGAGTCCTGTGACGAATTGCTCTGCGTCCTTCTCCATGAAGCGAGAGAAAAGGTCGTAATCTCCGGTCATCCAGGTTGCTTTCAGGAGAGCCTTGAGTTGCTCAAAGTCTTTTTCCGCCGATGTCTCTTTCGCAATCGCATTCATTTCATTCATCTCCTTCTGATCTCGTCTAGGATCTCGTCGCCGTCGTCCAGCTTCTGTTGCGCGAATGTCGTGCCGCGGGTAGAATTCTGTAAAACCTGCGCAGTATCGTCCATGCCCCGGAGAACGAACTATTTGCTCAGGCGTCCGGCGTGAGCGGAATTGTTTGCAGGTCGTCCGTCTAACTTTGCAAGTGGTCCAGAAACCACTATGGATGCTTTCTCTGAAATCCTCGCGGCCGTAAAGCTGAAGGGCGCGTTGTATTTCAGTGCGGATTTTTCGTCTCCCTGGAATGTCAGTTCCCCGCCGTCTGCGGAATTGGGTCCTGCTCTCGCTCCCGGAGCCCCTCATCTACTGATCTATCATCTCGTCGTCGAAGGCAAAGCTCTTGCGCGTACGAAGAAAGGGGAATCACTCACGCTTGAGGCCGGGGATATCGTCGTCTTTCCTCACGGCGATCCACATCAATTAATGAGCGGTGAGCGAGCCTCAAACGATCTAACTCCCGACATCATCAAAAAAATCGTGACTCGTGATCTGCGCCCGTTACGGGCCGGAGGGGGCGGGCAGAATACTCGTTTCGTGTGTGGATACATGGTCTGCGATCCATTCATGTGCAGACCGATTCTCGAGGGTTTGCCGAGGGTCTTGAAGGTCAACATTCGTTCGGATAACTCAGGAAATTGGCTGGAGAATTCGATTCTTCATCTCGTCGAAGAAGCAGGATCGGGAAAAGCGGGCAGCGATGCCATGCTCGCCAAGCTCTCGGAGGCGTTGTTCGTAGACACGTTGAGAAAATATGTCGCCGGATTGCCTGAAGAGCAGATCGGCTGGCTTGCCGGGGCGCGTGATCCAATAGTGGGAAAGAGTCTGGCAATCCTTCACAGCCGGGTCACCCACCCGTGGACAATCGCTGATCTGGCGCGAGAGGTCGGCCTGTCGCGTTCCGCCCTGGTAGACCGCTTTAGCCGGTTTCTAGCTGTGCCGCCGATGACCTATCTCACACACTGGCGTCTGCAGTTAGCTGCGCGCGCATTGACGACCACACCGCGAGGTATAGCGGACATCGCGGCAGATGTCGGCTACGAATCGGAGGCAGCGTTCAACCGAGCGTTCAAGCGTGAATTCAAACTACCACCTGCGCGATACCGGCGCGAGGCTAAACAGCCAACCCGGAATGGTGAAGTAAAAGGCCCGACCAAGTTGACGACGATCACAAAGCCTTCAATCCGTTTGAGCAGAGCGTAAACTGCGGCCATGTCTCACTCGGGTTAGCTTTGAGCGAAAAGCAGATTCCCCGATTTGTTGGAAACGTCAGCAGTTAGTATGACAAGGAGCAGTTAGAGTCGAGTTCGGTGCGCCCAAGGCAGCGGGCTCCTCTAGGCCACCAACCCGCTCCGACAGTCCGAGACCAAATTAGGCGAAAGCTTCTAAGTTCTCTTGATGCCCGTGGCATCCATTTCCTCGACCCTTCCGTGCAGGCGGTTCTCTGGACTCTCGATGGGTGGCCGAATCGGTACTTCTCAAGCCATGCGGTACCTATCTATGCTTTCCAGTCTTCGCATCTTCGTGTCCATTGGAAATAATGGAGATGTGGTAGGGGCGGTGGGGGTCGAACCCACGACCAACGGCTTAAAAGGCCGCTGCTCTGCCACTGAGCTACGCCCCTTCTGTAACTCAAAACATATCACATGGAAATGATGTGCTGCACACGAGCTGATCGCCCGCATGAGAGTCTCGAAAAAACCGATCAGAACGCCCACCTGCTTGGTATCGGCCCCGGAAACGCGCGTTCAGGCCAGCGCCTGTTCGGCCTTGCTGCGCTTCCGCTTCCATTCGTAGTCCTTGCGCAGGCGCGCCTGATGCTTTTTGATCTGGGCCTGCAGTTCGGCGAATGCCTTGCGCGCGCTCGCGCCCGCATCGGCACCGTTGCCCGTGGCGTGCAGTGTACCGGTAGGCAGAGAAAGGTTGGCGGAAAAAATGTATTCGGCTTTGTGCGGCTGTTTCTCAAAACCGCCATGAAACTGCACGAGGTCCGGCTGGTAAGTCTTTAGAAGCTTTGTGATCTTGGACAGATGGCGCTCAACCGCCGCTTCAATGGCTTGCGGGGATTCGACGTGACGATAGCTGATATTGATTTTCATATGGCACCCGAGTGTAGGGAATGGGATGGGAGGGGAATGCGATCCGCAGATCGGATCTGAAAATACAAGACGAAACCAGAATAGCACTCCCTCTGTTGATTTCAACCGAATAGGAGGTGCGTAGTGCTACCGATTAGACGCGGCGAGACCTGGCTCTGGCCCTAAGAGAACTATTTCTTGAAGAGATCTTCGAATGCTTTTCGGGCGTCGGTCGGACGAGAGGAGGTGAAGCCGCCCGAAGGAGTTGCTGGTGAAGCACTCACCGTAGTGGGAGCCGTATCCTTCTCGACCGTGGTGCGAAACGCATAGAAGGTGCACTCGTTTCGCGCGTCCTTCTTGGCGATGCGCTCCGCGATCGGGCGGGTGCATTCCGACTGAGCTGCGGTATCGAAGTAAGCGCACTGCTTGCAGCTGTGCAATTCGAAAGCGCAACGCGGGCACTTGGCGCCAGGATCAAAACCCGGCTGCAAGACGGCTCCGCAATTCGAGCAACGCGCGCGTGTAATCGTCCCCACCATTCGCGGAGTGCGCGGACCGATCTGTTCCTGCCGCGGGCGATTTTCGGGGGGACGTTTTTCTTTTTTCTTGGGGCCATCGGCATCCATGTAACCCCTATGGCTATACTTCCGCTCCAAAATTTACCTCCAGGGAGATATTCCTAGAATAACCACACTTTCAGAACTCAAAGAAACAGAACACACCGTTGCTTACAGAATCAAACTCCGAAGGCTTGTCCTTGGCCGATCTCTACGTGGAAAGCTCGCTTGAGGCTCAACGCATTCCCACCGAAGCGAAAGAACACCGGCGCCACGAAGGCTGCGAGCGACTGCCACTGCTTACTCTGTTTAGATGAGCGAAAGACGCGCCCGGTTTCAGCATTGCGACGAAGGCGTCACTATCGCATCCCTGAGCTGGGACGCTGGCTGAAAGGGGCGTTCGTTGCCCAATAGCGCGCCAAACCCTCCGCGGCTAAATCGGGCTTCAGCAAATCCGTCCGATCCCCTGAGTCATACAGTATAGCTTCCGCCGCCAAATAGCCACTGCGCACTGCTCCTTCCATCGTTGCGGGCCACCCCGTAGAGGTCCAATCGCCCGCGAGAAAAAGATTCGGCAGCGGAGTGCGCTGCGAAGGCCGCCAGCGGTCCGAGCCCGGGCAGGGCGAAAAGGTCGCCGCCAGTTCCTTCACTACGGTGGCTTTGATCAACCGCGCTCTGCACGCGTCAGGCAAGACTTGCCGCAATTCACCCAGGCACAGATCGATAATCTGCTGGCGCGAGGAGTCCACCAGGCCGTACGACGCGCTGATTACCGCTTGCAGGTAGCGCCCTTGTGCCGGGCCGTCGCTTAACCGCGACTTATTGAAGATCCATTGCGTCGTACGGTCGAGCAGCGTCACAAAGGGCTCTGCCATGACGTCGCTGTCGAACCAAAAGTGGACGCTCGTAATGGGCGACGTGCGCAGGTTCCGAATCTGGCTGAATATCGGCTCTTCAGCTACGACGCGCTCGGGCAGCAATTTCAGAGCAGCCTCGTGCGGCACGGCTAGAAGATAGAAATCGGCGCTGTCCTGCCGCCCGCCGTCCAATACGACTCCGCCGATTCGTCCGTCCTGCTCTCGCAGGCCGCGCACCGGGGCCCGGCAGTGTACTTGGCCACCCCGCTCCTCGATGGCCGCGCGACATCCTTCGTAAAGCTCTCCCAGCGGAACGCGCGGAATTCCGAGGATGTATCCCGAACGAGCGGAGATAAACGCCTTCCAGAAAACGTCCAAGCCGTAACGGGCCTCCATCCGTCCCAGCTCCTCGTTCAGAGCGCTGACCAGGACGACGGCCCAAAATCTGGAAATTGCGGCATCGCTCTGTTTGTGAGCATGCAGCCAATCCAGCATGCTGCAACCGCATTCCGCGTCGTCGTTGCGCCCCCCGCGCTGCAAAATTGCCAGCATCGCCTTGCCGATCCCTCGGAGTTCCGCCTGGTTGAGCGAAGGGTATAACAGAAGCGACGGCGCCAAATGTAAAGGCGGAGGCAAGGCGCAAGCTTCCATTACCGCGCGGCGGCCGGCCGCATCCACAAAGACGAGTTGTTCGTAACGGCCGATCTTCCCCAGCGCGCCGATCCGCCCGTAAAAATCGTCCAGATTGGTGCAGCAGCCCAGCGTGACGTGCTGGCAATTATCGATCTGCTCGCCGTCCGGAAGGCTGTAAGAGGAAGCGCGGCCCCCCAAGAAAGGCCGCTGTTCCAGCAGCTTGACCCTAAAGCCGGCGTCAGCTAGCCCGACGGCCGAGGAAAGCCCCGCCAGCCCGGCGCCGATTATGATCACGCTCTTCGAGGACATCCGCCTCCGACCACCAGCCCAATCGTGCACGCAACAATATGCCCGCTTTTTCGGCGGTGCTTAGCCGAACTCGTTCAGAAAACACGTCAAAATCGCGGTCCTCGATGCGAGCGAGCAAGCTGCTATAGATGCGCGCCAAAGCCCATAGCGCCGCGCGGCTGTCCCGGTCGATTTTGCCGATCAGCCGGACTCCCTCGCGATAAAATTCCCAGGCGCGTTGCGCTTCGAATCGAAGCAATTCCCTCACGGCCGGAGTCACTATCCCGCGCTCCAGTTCCGCGGCCGTGCACCCAAAGCGGCGTAGGTCCTCCGCCGGAAGGTACACGCGGCCCATCTCCAGGTCGGAACGAACATCCCGCAGAATGTTCGTAAGCTGAAAGGCGATGCCCAGACGTTCGGCCAATTCCGGCGCGTGGGCGTCTTGAAAGCCAAAAATGTGGATGCAAGTAAGCCCGACCGTTCCTGCCACGCGGTAGCAGTACTCCTGCAAACTCTCGAACGTGGCGTAGTTCGTCTCCAGCAGGTCCATTTCGGCGCCGGAGATCAGGTCGTGGAAATAGCGCGAGGGAATCCGATAGCGTTTGATGGCATCCGCAAAAGCGGGAAGGATGAAATGTCCCCCTGTGTTGCCCATCGCACACTCGTCCAGCAGCGCGCGCCAGCGGCTCAGGGCTGCGCGTTTCAGAACAAGCTCACTGGTCTCGTCCGTGGAGGCCGCCGGAGAATCGGAGGCGTCGTCCACCAGGCGCATGAACGCGTAGATGGCACACAGAGCGTCACGCTTCGGCCTCGGCAGCATATAAAAAGCGTAGTAAAAATTGCTGGCAGCCTTGCGGGCTACCTCTCGGCAGCGCTCATAGGAACGTTCCACCGCTGCGCGATCGCTCGCGGGCCCGGCCCCAACATTCGCAGCCGCCTCGGCGGTCAGATCCTTTACGTTTTTCCCCGGCCTGACTGCGGGAACCATCCGGCTTGCCAGCGTGCCCCCAAACAAAAGTAGCCGTTGCGTCCCGCTGATCGAGGGCCGCGCAGCCAAGGTGTTGTAACCGCTCGACTCGATTGCCTCCAGCACAGCAAGCCCACCCCGGCTGAAGAGTTCGAGATCGATGCTCAATCTTCCGTCCACCATGGAAGCCAGCGGCCGGCCTTCCGCAAAGAGTTGACGCGTGCGCGCAATCAGATCGCGCATGAGTTCCTCGTACCGTTTGTCGAACCGGCGCGCCTCGATGTCGCTCGTTTGCAAACCATGCCGCTCCAGCGCATCCACGGGAATATAGATCCGCCCTTTATCCAGATCGCGCGAGACATCCTGCCAAAAATTCGCGAGTTGCAAAGCCGTGCACGTTGCGTCGGAAAGCCGTTGCCGTTCCGAATCGCGGTAGCCGCATAAGTAAAGGACCAGCCTGCCAACGGGATTTGCAGAATATTGACAGTACCCGAGCACGCCTTCCCAGGTGGCATATCGATGCACAGTCTGGTCCTGGCGGAATGCGGTTAGCAGGTCGCGGAACGGCTCAGCGGGAATATCGAATTCGCGAATCGTCGGCTCGAGCGCGACAAATACGGGATGGGACGGCCGGCCGGCGTAGCAGAGGTCGAGTTCGCTCTCCCACCAATCGAGCAGTTCGATCGCGCGGGAGGTGTCTTTCACTTCGTCGCCCAGATCGTCTGCCCAGCGGCAGTAGGCATAGACGTTGTAGAAATGCCTGCGCAAACGCCTGGGCAGCAACCAGGAGACCACGTGAAAATTCTCGTAGTGATGCGTCGCCAGCCAATGCGTGTACTGCTCCGCCTGCGCAACCGGGCAGCCCGGCGGCGGCAGCGACGCAGCGATCTCGATTTCCGGCAAGTGCATGGGTTCGTGCGCGATCAGATTCGTGCGCGATCAGATTCGCAAGCAGCGTGGTCTAGGGGATCACGGCGACCTTCATCTCGCCGTTGCGATTCTTCATGTGCTTGAACGTCAAGGGAAGCTCGCGCAAGGGGATTTCCGCATTGACGAAATCTCGCGCTCGAATTTCGCCGCGGGCGATGGCTTCGAGCGCTTCGCGAATAAAGCGCGGCGTGTGATGAAAGGTGGATTTGATGGTGATCTCCGAGTAGTGCAGCGCCGTGGGGTCCACTTCCACCCGAGTCCCTTGCGGGCAGCCGCCGAAAAGATTCACCGTGCCGCCGCCGCGCACCATGCGCAGCGCCCAATCCCACGTTTGCGGAGAACCCACGGCCTCGATCACCGAATCGGCCCCGCGGCCGCCCTCGGTCAGGCGGCGAACCGCTTCGATCGGATCGGAAAGGCTGCTCACGTCAAAAGCGGCGCGCGCTCCCATGCGCTCCGCCGCTTTCACTTGGCTCGCGCGCTTGCCCAGCGCAATCACGTTCACTCCCCGGCAGGAGAGCATGCGCACAAATTTCAACCCCAGCGGCCCACACCCGATCAGGACGGTCGTGTCGCCAGGCTGGACGCCTGTTTCATGGATTCCGCGCAGAACGCACGCCAGGGGTTCAACCATGGCCGCATCGATGAAGGAGACACGCGCCGGAATCTCCTGCATATTCTGGCGAACAATACGCCCGGGGATGCGGATGTATTCGGCGTATGCGCCGTTATTGAAAAGCAAATCCTCGCACAGATTGCTGCGTTCCTTGCGGCAAAAGAAACAGACGCCGCAGGGAGCCGAGTTCGCGGGCACTACCCGCGCGCCCACAGCCCAATTCTCGGCAGCTTCCGAGCCCACCCGCTCGATCACTCCGGCGAGTTCATGGCCGAAAACCGCGGGCGGAGTGATCATTCGCGCGTGGTAACCGCGCTTCCAAACCTTCAGATCGGTGCCGCAAGTGAGCGCCACTTTAACCCGCACCAGCACTTCGTCCGGCGCCAGGGCGGGAATATCGATCTTTTCGATTTTCAAGTCCTCGCTGCCATAGAGCACCGCGGCGGTCATATGCCCGCTGGATTTTGTTTCCGGCAGCGGCTGGGTCAGAGTTTCCATAGCGTCAGATTCGGCTTCAAAGTTTCAACTTAATCCGTATAAGCCTATGTTGGCCCCTCACATCAAGGAACGATCAAAATTTTCAAGGAGTTATTCGGCCGCCCCGCAAGACCTATGGCCGAGCCGAACTCCTCCAGGGAAAACCGGTGCGTGATGAGTTGCGACAAAGGCAACTCTCGAGAGAGGACCAACGCCGCGGACTCCTCTTGGCGATCCCACGCCGCGCTATAGCTCCCCAGAATTTCTTTTTCTTCCACACCCACGGCCGCGGCAGGGAATTCGATCTTCATATGCGGGTCGTTTTGCGCAAAAAGTAGGATGCGTCCACCGGGCCGGGCGATGGCTAGCCCTTCGGCGAGGGCGGAGGGTAAGGGTACCGCTGCCAGCACCGCATCCGCTCCTCGCCCCTCCGTGCGGGCACGAATTTCGTCCGCAACCGAACACGCCAGAGGATCGAACGCCGCGGCCGCACCCAGACGCTCGCTCACGGCGCGCCGCTCCGGCATCGGATCGGTGGTGAACACAAAAGCGCCGGCCCGCCGTGCCAGCAGCATCAAGAGCAAGCCGATGGGACCTTGTCCAATCACCACAACGCTTTCGCCGGCGGCGATACGCGCTTTCTCTACTGCCTTCAGGCAGGTGTTCACCGGCTCGACGAACGTGGCTTCCTCGAAGCTCACCTCGTCTGGAATCCCGACCATGCCCCGCTCTACGATCCAGGGCATGGCGCGCACGTATTCGGCGAAACCTCCGCCATTCGGCTCGAAGCCCGCAGTCAGCCCTACCTTCTTGTAGGCCGCGCATTGCGAGAAAAGCCGCCGTTCGCAATAAAAGCAAGCGCCGCAGGGAATATGGTGGAAGCTGACCACGCGGTCGCCTTCCTTCCATCTCCGCACGCCGCGTCCGGCCGCGGCGATCGTTCCGGCGACCTCATGCCCCAAAATCTGAGGAGGCGCGAGGAAGCCGTGCTGTATCTTTTTCAGATCCGTGCCGCAGATTCCACAGGCGCCCACACGAATCAGAACTTCGCCGTCGCCAATTTGCGGGACGGCGACGTCCTCGGTGGCCACCTGCCCGGGGCCGCGATATACACCCGCACGCATTTTTGAAGGAAGCGTTTTGGGATTTTCAGGAGATGCGACGAGATGGGAGGCCATACTCATGTCGCCGCCACCATCTCCGATTGCGAGAGGTCCAGCCGGGCGCTGAGCAATAGCAGATAGCGATCCAGAAACTCAGCCAGTTGCCGCGCCGCGAACCGGCAGTCGCGCGCCAAGCGGAAAAGTCCAGGCAAACCCTGTGGCTGGCGAATGATTTGCGCTAACAGGGCGCTCATGCGGATCTGCCCCCGCGCATCGCGAGCTTTGTCAAAATCATAAGGCAGCGAGCACGAAGCCGTGTCGCTCACCGCGCGGATGGCCGCCGCACGCACCCCGCGCCGCGCGGCTTCCGCCAAAATTTCGAAGCTTTCCATCTCCACGGCGTCCGCTTCGGCTTGCAGCGCCACCTTCTGCGCCGCGTCGGCGATCAGGTGCTCCGAAGTCAGGAATCGTTCCACTTGCTGCGCCCCGGCCTCTTGAGCGACGGCGAGAAGCTGATGATCGCTCGCCACGGCCAGTTCCCGCTCCGCGCGCAACACCACGCGTCCCGCTAAGACCGTGCCCACATTCAGGTCTGCGTTTAGCGCCCCCACAAAACCGCTCGAAATGCAGATATCCGCGGGCGAGGTGAGAGCCCAGCGCGTAGCCTCTGCCGCCGCGGCCGTGCCCATGCCGGTCACCAGCGCCCTCACGGTGTTGCCACCGATCTCGGAGACATACAGCGCGAATGGCTCGTGTGCGATCTGGCGGAAATCATGATGCCCGCGCCACACGGCAAATTCGCTTGCCACAGCGAACGTAATCAGGATCTTCATCCTCGTACTGCAACTTCCCAGTGTGCTTTGTCAAATCCCTCAGGCCGCCCGCGCGGCCGCCATGCCGGCGGAACGCAGGATGCGGACGTACCCGTTCGATTCGTACCAACGCACCGCGCGTTCCAGGGCCGCAGCCACCGGCCCGGGCGAGAATCCCAATTCGACCCTCGCCTTTTCCGAATTCACAAACATGCTGTGGCGCGCCATGCGCACGCCCTCGAGCGGAATGCGCGGCTCGCGCCCCAGCAAAATCGATAGCGCCGCATCTCCATACCCCGCCGCCATCGCGAGCACATGCGGAACGCGCACGCGCGGGGCAGGCCGGCCCGACACGCGGGAAAGAATCTCCAATGCTTGCTTCAGCGTTAGATTCTCACCGCCAAGAATGTACCGCTCGCCCAGGCGCCCGCGCTCGGCCGCCAGAAGATGTCCCGCGGCGGCATCCTCTACGGGCACGAAGTTCAGCCCTGTATCCACGTAGGCGGGCATTCGCCCGTTCAAGAAATCGACAATGATGCAGCCCGTGGGTGTCGGTTTGGCATCACCCGGTCCGACCGGCGTCGTCGGGTTCACGATCACTACGGGCAATCCCGCCTTAGCCGCTCTTTTGGCCTCCTGCTCCGCCAGCCACTTCGAGCGTTTATAGTCGCCGATCATCTCGTCGAGCGAGCTATCCACCGTCTCGTCGGGCAGAGTGCCCTCGCGCGGTACAGCCACAGTTCCCACCGTGCTGGTGTACACGAATTTTTCTACCTGGGCGCGGCCGGCGGCATCCAGCAGGTTTCGCGTGCCCTGCACATTCGATTCATAAATCTCGCGGGGGTCACGCGCCCACAGGCGGTAATCGGCAGCCACGTGATATACGGTGCGAACACCGGATAGAGCTCTGTCCAATGAGGAGGGATTACGCAGATCGCCGTCCACCCGCTCGACCGGCAAGCCGTCGATCAATTTCGTCTGGCTCGTCGACCGCAGCAGCAGGCGCACCTTTTCGCCGCGCTCGGTGAGCAGCCGCGCCACGTGGCTGCCCAGGAATCCGCTCGCGCCGGTGACCAGCGTCGTCATAGCACCCGTAATGTTCCGTCCGGCGAAACGACATCCGGAGGCGGCGGCATGGGCGTTCCACTTCCGGCGCCGAAATCGCCGCCAGAGCTCCCTTTGGGATTGCCTCCCATGCGCCCCGAGAATTGCCACTTCAGCATCTTCCAGGTATCGCCTAAGTGCCGCTTCGCGCCCAGAATCGGTGAGGGCTCAAAACCAACGTGCATCATGCAGTCCGCGCAGCGCGGATCGTTTCCAGGGCCGTATTTCTCCCAAGGAGTCTTGGCGATCAGCTCGCCATAAGAGTCGTAGTGATTGTCGGTAATGAGGTAGCAGGGCCCTTTCCATCCGCGCGGGTTGAAGGTGGGCGTGCCCCAAGCGGTGCAGTCCAGCTCCCGTTCGCCGCGCAGAAAGTCCAGATAGATGGGCGAAACCATCAGGTTGTATTTGTCGAGCAACGCCAAGGCCTTGCGGAACTTATCGCGCACATCCTCGCGCGACATGAAAATATCCTTGGTCATCACCGCCGCGTAGTTGTACGCGGGAGAAAGCATGTAGCCATCGACGCCCAGCGTATCGAGATATTCGTAAAGCTCCGCGATTTCGTCCAGGTCCGTCTCTTTGTAAATCGTGGTATTGGAGCAGACCAGAAAACCCGCTGCCTTGGCGGCTTTGATGCCTTCCACGGCTTCGCGAAACACGCCGTCTCGCTCCACGCAAAGGTCGTGGGTGCGCTCCATGCCGTCGAGATGCACGTTCCAAAAGAAGCTCGAGGTGGGTCGGAACTCATGAAGGCGCTTGCGGATGAACATTCCGTTGGTGCAGAGAATGATGTGTTTTCCGCGATCCAGAATCTCCCCGGCGAGTTTTCCGATTTCGGGGTAGATCACAGGTTCGCCGCCACAGATGGAGACCACAGGCGCGCCGCAGTCGTCCACGGCGGCGAGGCACTGATCCACAGTGAGCGTTTCGTTGATCGTGGACTTGTATTCGCGGATGCGGCCGCAACCCGTGCACGTCAGGTTGCAGGCGTGCAGCGGTTCCAGCATCAGCACCATGGGGAATTTCTCGGTTCCGCGCAAGCGCTTGCTTGCGATGTACTTGGCCAGGTTCGTGGTCATCTTCAGCGGGTATCTCATCAATTGCCTCGTGTGGCGCCGCGGAGCTCTTCTCCCTCCGGGCGAATCTCAAAAGCGCGGAACTCTCGCGTGCCTTCCAATTGGTTGCGATATCGTGAAAGCGCGTACAAAGGAAAATAGTTTCGATAAAGGTGATACTTCAAATAGAACACGCCCGGAAAGCCGGTCCCGGTAAACTCTTGTTCGTCCCAGGAGCCATCGCCATTCTGCTGTCGCAGCAGGTGCTGTACGGCTTTTTCTACCGCGGGGTCGTGTTCCTCGGTTGCGGCCAGAAGGCCGATCAGGCCCCACGCCGTTTGAGACGGAGTGCTGGAGCCTTGCCCCTTCAATTTTGGATCGTAATAGGAAGCGATGGACTCTCCGAAGCCGCCGTCTTCGTTCTGCACGGCCCGCAGCCAAGCCACGGCGCGCTGGCAATACTCGCGGGCGCTGAGGGCAATGGTTTCGAGCGCGCGCAAAACTCCGCTGGTGCCGTAGACGTAGTTCACTCCCCAGCGGCCGTACCAGGGGCCCTCCGTCGTCTGTTCCTGCGTAAGATAATCCACGCCTCGCTTGACCGCCGGGTGCGTCGAGGACCAGCCGTTCCGGCCGAGACATTCCAGCACGCGCGCCGTCACGTCCGCGGAAGACGGATCGATCATAGCGTTGTGATCCGCGAAGGGAATCTCGGTGAGGACGTGGCGGTCGTTGTTTTTATCGAAAGCGCCCCAGCCGCCGTCGCGATTTTGCATCGAGAGCAGCCAATCCACGCCCCGCCGGGCCGCCGCACTCAGTCGCGGACGATCCGGATAATCCACGCGCTGCAAAGCCATCAGCACAAAAGCCGTGTCGTCCACATCCGGATAGAAATCGTTGCGAAATTCGAAGACCCACCCGCCTGGCAGAGCATTGCGATTCTTCACCTGCCAGTCGCCTGAACCGAGAACCTGATTCTTCAGCAGCCATTCGGCGGCGCGGACCAGCGCGGGATGGTCGGCCGCGATCCCCGCTTCTTCGAGCGCCACCATGGCAATCGCAGTGTCCCAAACCGGCGAGATGCATGGCTGCAACCGAATCGTCTCTCCGTCTTCGATTTCATACTGCGCAAGCTGCCCGATTTCGCGAGCGGTCAAGGGGTCGTCCGGAGAATACCCCAGCGCCACCAGGGCGAAGACCGCGTTCATCATTGCCGGATAGATCGCGCCTAAGCCATCGCTGCGTTCCAGGTGCTCGAGCAGCCAGTTCTGGGCCTGCGTCAATGCACGCTGGCGAAGCGGCTTCCATGGCACGCGTTCGTAGAGCTTCAAGGCGCGGTCGAGCGCGAGAAAAAAGTTCCTCCAGCTGAAGAATCGATCGCTGCGGGTAAAAGCGGAAAACTTAGCCGCCCCATCGCGGAAGAGTTCGTCCACCCGCACCGGCTCGGGCAATTTCCACTCGGGCTTGCGCGCATAAAGAATCGCCAAGGGAATCACGATTCCGCGGGTCCAGGAGGACATCTCGTAGATGTTGATCGCAAACCAGGAGGGAAGCAGCATCAGTTCCGGCGGGATGGCCGGCACCATCTCCCAGGCTACGGCTCCCACCAAAGCGAGGTAAAACCGGGTGTAGGAGTTGGTCGATTCCAATCCTCCCAGCTCCAGCACACGCGTGCGAGCACGTTCCATGTGCGGCTGGTCCGGCCGGTCCCCGGCCAGCTTGAGAGCAAAATAGGCCTTAACCGTGGCGTTGAGCTCGGAAGGGCCTCCGAAGTAGATGTTCCAGCCGCCATCCGGCAATTGGCGCTGGCGAATGTAATTCGCCAGTTTGCTGACGCGCTGAGGATCGGCTTTATCCAGAATGTGCAGGTAAAAAATGTAATCGGACTCGAGCGTCGTATCCGCTTCGAGTTCTCCCACCCAGTAGCCTTCCGAGGCCTGCAGAGAGAGTAAATGCTTCACGCCCCGGCCTACTGCATCAGCCAGTTCTTCGGCCCATGCACTGCGGGGAGCGGTCTGCGGCCCGCCCACTGCGGTTTCAAGCCCGATTCTCGTACTGGACGCCATCTCCCCCCTCAGATGCACACTACAGCCGAACGGCTGTCATAGTAATCATTTAACAGCTTGTAACACGTACACCGATAATCGGCAGGGGTTTCGTACCTTGCGGATAAGGCTGGGCCTAGATTCTGGGTCCTGCAGGACCCAGGTACCCCAAAACCTCACCACCCCTGGCCAAATCATTATCGGGCACTATCGACTTGCCGGTCAACAATAATGACAAGAACAGGACGTTTAGCTTTGGTGAATCGAACTTTTAACGAGACTTGCTGTGAGAATCGCACCTGCCGACTGCTTTCGTCACTTTTTGTCTTTCTCCAACGCCCGAATCCGCTCAGCCAATTCGGGCAAGCGCGCGAACCATCCATACTGCTCCTTGAATCGCTCGAGGGGCCGGGCCGGCGTGCCCCACACAGTTTGTCCACGGCGAATTACCTTCCCACTTGAGATCCCTGCCTGACCTCCGGCAGCGCATCCAGCCTCTAAGCGGCAATGATCGCCAATACCCACCTGCCCGCCGATCACCACGTCGTCTTCAATGACGGAAGATCCTGCCACCCCGGTTTGCGCCGCAATCAGTGTCCGCTCGCCAACTTGCACGTTGTGCGCCAGGTGTATGAGGTTATCGAGTTTTGCTTGCGCGCCCAGGCGGGTAACGCCCAGCGAACCCCTGGCAATCGTTGTGTTCGCGCCGATTTCCACGTCGTCGGCGACCTCCAGGTTGCCGACTTGCGGAAATTTCCAATGCTTGCCCTTCTCGGCTACATGTTCGGTCACATACCCGAATCCGTCACATCCGAGGACCGCGCCCGAATGTATGGTGACCTTCCGGCCGATCTTGACCCCGGGATAAAGCGTCACCCGGGGATACAGCCGGCAGCCGTCTCCGAGCAGCGCGCCTCGTCCCACAAAGCAGAACGCTCCGATCTGCGCCCCTTCGCCCACTTCAACTTCTTCCTCGATCACGGCGAAGGGACCCACGGCTGCGCCCCGGCTCAGGCGCGCCGATTTCGCGATAACTGCCGTCCGATGCACTCCCTCGGCGATTAACGGCGGCGGAGCCAACCAGGCGGCCGCCCTCGCGAATGCCAACTTTGGCTGGGAAGCCAAAATCAGGGTTTTGCCCGGTATGGGGAGATCGGGCGAGGTAATCGCACAACTCGCGGCCGAATGAATCACGCGCTCCCGATGCCGAATGGAATCAAGGTAAACGAGATCGTCGGGTTCCGCCGTCTCCGGGCTCGCCACTCCTTTCAAACTCAGGTTCGCTTCGCCTTGAAAGGCGCAGCCCAGAAGCCTAGCCAAATCTCCGGCCGTACGATTCGCCATCATTGCGGAATCTCCTTCGCGGAAGCGACTTAATTAGCCTGCGTCTGCCCGGCATAGTCATGCTGCTCGTCCGGGTATATGGCCGGTTCCTGTGGAGGGCGGGTCTTCCAGCGCCGATGTACCCACAGCCATTGATCTGGAAATCGCCGCACGTAATCTTCAATCGCCTGATTGAACCGCGCCGAGTAGTTTCGGATGTCTTCCTGCTCGTCGTCCGTGGGAGTGAGGTCGAGTGCCGGGTCATAACGCAAGCGGTACTTGCGCAGGCCGGTATCCCAGTAGCTATACACGGGTACTACGGCAGCGCCCGTCCGCCGCGCCAGCCGCGCGATTCCGCTCGTCGTGGCGGCGGGGATGCCGAAGAAATCCACGAAAACGGATTCGGCCGGCACCGCGTTCTGATCCGCCAAGACCCCGATCACCCCTCCATCGCGAAGAATTCGGAGCACGTTGCGCGCGGACTCGTTCTTGTTGATCGGCCGGTTACCCGAGAGTCCCCGATACCGCGTAACCAGGGCGTCCACGCGACGATTATCGATGGGGCGCACCAGAAAATAGATTGGCTCGCTATAGAGCGCGTGCGCAAAGGGCTTGAGTTCCCAAGCGCCCATATGCCCCGTCAGAAAGAGCACACCCTTGCCGCGGCGCTTTGCGGCGGCGAAATTCTCAAACCCGTCGAGAATCATGGCCTCTTCGATGTTCTCGCGTGTGTAGCGCGGCAGGCGCGCGAATTCCGCGGCCATCCAGCCGACATTGCGGACCATGCGCTTCAAAATGGCATCCCGCGCGGGCTCCGGCAATTCCGGAAAGGCTAACCGCAGATTGAATTGTGCCGCTCTGCGAAGCGGCGGCCGCATGAGGAAAAGGGATTTGGCGATCAGCGCGCCGCACGCACGCGCGATGGGCCGTGGCAAAGATCCAAGAAACTTCAGCAACAGCCAGGCGAAGGCATACTCGAGGCGCTCGCGCATGAAGTGCCATTATGCGTGACGCCGCTGTCGATGCGCCAGCAGCGAAATAGAGGGCGGCGGCGTAACAAATTCCCTGGGTTCCGATGCGGGGGCTGGTTATATCTTTCGCAGCGGGGGCTTCCTTCGACCAAGCTATTTGGGGAGGCTCGAAAGGAAAAAGCTGGCGATGCGGTTCTCGTAACTGCGTTTCTCGTCGTCCAGCATTCCCGCATACTTCCCACGCGCCAGCATCTCTTCTTGCTTTGGCTCCGGGGACTGGAAAAAAAGTCTGGCGGTAATCTTGGCCAGCTCAGGAGCATCGGCCGCCTCGATGAAAAGTTTTGGCACTCCGGCCAGGCGCGGCAGCCGCTGAGAGAGCGGAGGGATTGCAGCATCCTGATAAGTCAGCCAGTCGAAGCCCCTTTCGGCGAAGCTGGGCAATAGCGGCAAAGAGCCGATCCCATAGCCATTCAACAAAATACGAAGCATCTGCTGCGGCGTGTCGTACACCGATTCCACCGCGACCGCGCGCACGCGCGGGTCGGATTCCGCCAAAGACAAGGCCGCATAACTTCCCAAATCCGTGCCCCACAAGCCGAATCGGCCCTGGTCGACATCCGTGCGCTGCGCCAGCGTGGAAAGGGCCGCCCGTATTTCCTGAACTTCGCGATAGCCGAGATCTGTGCCTATCCCGGTGGAACTCTTACTCCCGCTAAAGTCCACCAGCGTGACGTTATATCCCTGCTCCTGAAGAGCGGTTGCCAAGGGCAGCAGTTCCTCCCGGCCTTCTTCGTAGCCCGGGCACAGCAGAATTGTCGGCGCGGACTTCAGCCCCGGAAAAAACCAGCCGTCCCGCGTCCCCGACGCTTGCAGGGAGTAGGAAATTTCCTCCGGATGCCCCGGGAAATTCGCCAAGTCGATGGGTTGGCTGCCGCTGCGCGGCGTAACGATGTTATACACCACGAACCCGGATATGATCGCCGCCGCCACAAAAGTGAAAAAGCTGATAGCCACAAGGGCGACAATCAACTTGGAGTACCAGCGAGTCGGATAGCGGAGTTCCGAAAGAAAGGCCATGTTCGGCGGGCGCATGTTAACACAGCAAAGTCGTGAGATTACCCCGCATAAAACGCCGCATGTTCCAGGTCTGTGCTTTTTGGCGACGAAAACCCCCGGCAGGGTTATCATAGGGCCAATGGCAACGGGCTTAGCCCCCAGGGACCGATAACAGCAGCCCATGACGATCGTCGATTTACGCCAACTGAGTTCGCGCCAGATTGAGCCTCTGCTCACCGAAGAGGCCCAGCGCTGGAGAGAGGAGCTGCGCTGGGACTACCGTGCCTCCCTGGATCTGATCAAGAAGTTCGTCGAGGCGCGGTCACTGGCCGGCTGTGCCGTGCTTGAGAATGGCGAGGCTGCGGGATACGCCTTTTACGTCATCGAGGAGCACAAAGGCCTTTTGGGCGGCTTATATGTTTCGCCTCGCTTCCCGCAGATGGCATTGGCAACCAAGCTTTTGACCAGCACGCTCGAAACGCTGCGGGCGGTTCCCTATATCGGGCGCATCGAGGCCCAATTGGTCCCTTTTGGCTGCGAGTTCGATGGGGCACTCGCGAAGCAAGGTTTCCGCCTCTACCCTCGGCAGTTCATGCTGCTCGATCTGAACCGCGCAGCGCCGGCCCCCCCGTCCAACGGCAAGCCGCCAGAGTCCAACGAGCTTTCGGGGCTCCGCCTGGAAGAATGGAACGACCGTTACTTCGCTCCTTGCGCGCGGCTGATTCAGCTGGCCTACGCGGATCACATGGACGGAGAGATCAACGATCAGTATCGCAGCGAAGAGGGCGCGCTGAAGTTTCTCAAAAATATAATCATGTTGCCCGGCTGCGGACAATTTCAGGAACACGCCTCATTCGTGCTGCGCGCTCCCCACAGTCATGAGTTGGTCGGCGTCGTGCTCACTTCGGCAGTTGCGCCCGGCGTAGGCCATACCACGCAGATCTGCGTCATGCCCGGCTACCAGCGGCGCGGATTAGGCAGGCGTTTGATCCAGGCCACGATCCAGGCGTTGCAGGCGCGTCGCTTCAGCGCCCTATCGTTGACAGTCACCGCGGCAAACCAACGCGCCGTAGGCTTGTACGCCAGCCTCGGTTTCGCGCAGATAAAAACGTTTACCGCCGGAGTTTGGCAGACGCCCGCGGCAGCGAGCCGGCGCAGCTTATTTGCGTGAATGCTCCCGAAGCAGGCCCTTCAGCTCGGTCATAAACTCCCGTACATCCTTGAAATCGAGGTACACGGAGGCAAAGCGCACATACGCAACCTTATCCAATTTCCTCAAGCGATTCATCAGCAACTCGCCAATTTCGCTGGTGTTCCGCTCGCGCTCCGGCGCATCGTGAACGAATCGCTCCACCTCATCGACCAGCGCCTCGAGTTTCGCCGTGGGCACGGGGCGTTTTTCGCAGGACTTCAACAGGCCCTGCAAAAGCTTCTGGCGATCGAACCGTTCCCGCCGGCCGTCCTTCTTGATCACCATGTAGGGGATTTCGTCAATTCGTTCGTACGTCGTGAAGCGGCGTCCGCATTTGAGGCACTCTCTCCGCCGGCGGATCAGATCGCCGGTGCGGCCCTCGCGGGAGTCAATTACCTTGTCGTCGCTAAAGGAACAGAACGGACATTTCAATCGGCGCTGCCCCTCTCCTCCGATTCCTTGTGGGAATCGGCTATGCGCGTCACCGAAACGTGTTCCCCGGTCCGTTCGGCTGCTTTCTCGGCCCGGGCCAGGTTGCGCAGTTCGCCCATCGACAGTCCCTCGTGGATCAGCAACGGAACACCCAGCAGCGTCGATGCCGCAAACGTGACGATCCACAGCACGATGGCGATTGCCGCTGCGGCCTCCTGCTGCACCCCAAAAATTGTCGTCAGCGCGATGAAGCTGGCCACCTGAGCTCCGCCCCCGACGCCTGGCAGTTGCAATGCTGAGCCGACTAAAGTAATCGCCAGGAGCAGCATTGCGCCGGGAAGGGTCATGTCTGCTTGCACGAACGCACTCGCGAACGCGTGGCAAATCCAAAGATAAATCAGGGCCACCAACCCCCAATGAGCGGCCGTGTAAAAGACCGTGATCAAAAGGTCGGACATTGTCCGGATCGCCTGCAACCCTTCACTGAAGCCGGCAATAATCCCGGCCAACCAAGCTTTAAATCCGCCTGCCCGGTGCCAGTAATCGAGCCGTCGCCCCAGAACTCCGGCCCCATGCAGCCTGAAGTAAATTACGAAGACTACCAGAGCCGCCAGGGTGCCCAGCAAGACCCATCCACCGGCTCGCGCGCTGTAAACCCAATTGGTATTCACCCCGGCGTCGGCGAGCTGGCCTGTGAACACAAGCAGGCTTAACGCCGCCAATGCCACCGCCGCCGCAAAGTCGGTGATCCGTTCCAGCACCCAAACGCCAAACATATTGGCGACCGTCATATGGGACTTGCGTGCCAGTAGCAACGGACGAACCGGTTCGCCCGCGCGGCCAAGGATGAATATGGACGCAAAGCCCATCACGGTCGCGTTGAACACGTCTAGAAACTCCGTGCGCCCGAGGTAACGCGAGAGTCCCTGCCAACGCAACGTGCGCAGGCCAAAACAAACGTAGATGGCCACCACCGAGAGCAGCAGAAGCCAGAGGTTGGCTTGGCCGACGGCGTGGGCGAAACGGCTCCAGGTAAAGTCGCCCAGGTGGATCTTATGGCGGGAATGATAGGCGAGCGCGGCGAGCGCCCCTAAAGCCAATAGCGCAAGAAGTAGATTGCGAAGAAAACCACGCATTCGTTGGCGAGCCTAACCGTAGCGCAATGGGGTGTCAAGGAAACCTCACCTCGGCTATTTCCATCAGCGCGTAAAACATAGCAAGCGGACGACTGGAATTTAATTGTAGCTTAATTTTCAATTAACGTTCTGCGGCCCGCTCCAGCGCCTGGAAGAAGTCTGGATAAGAGATGCCTACGCAATCGCTCTCGCGTATCACCGAGCTGCCTTCCGCTCCCAGTGCGGCCACCGCAAAAGCCATGGCCATGCGATGATCGCCGCGGGCATCAATTTCCGCTCCGTGCAAGCGCCCTGCGGCTCGCCCTTCAATCTGCAAGCCGTCGGGAAGCTCTTCCACTCGGGCGCCCATGCGCCGCAGGTTTTCCGCGACTACGGCGATCCGGTCGCTCTCCTTTATCCGTAGTTCGGAGGCATCGCGAATTTCCACTCCCTGTTGGGTATAAGGACCTAGCGCCGCGAGCATGGGCAGTTCGTCGATCAATTGAGCGATGAGTTCTCCCGAGAGCACGCCGCCCGTCAATTCGGCGTGGCTTATGGAAACGTCTCCAATTAATTCGCCCTTCTCCCCGCGCAAAGCGATGATATTGATCGGCGCTCCCCATCCGCCCAGCACGTCGAGTACTGCGGAGCGAGTCGGGTTCAGCCCCACGTTGTGGATCACCAGATTTGAGCCCGGAAGGATGAGCGCTGCCGCCAGGAAAAAGACCGCCGACGAAAGGTCTCCCGGCACTTCCAACTGGCGCGACTCCAGTCGCGGCCGTCCTGAAATGGTCACCACATGCCCCACATGGCGGACGTCGGCGCCGAACTCCCGCAGGGCCACTTCGGTATGATCGCGTGTTGGCACAGGCTCTTCCACCGATGTCTGCCCTTCCGCAAAAAGGCCCGCAAGCAGCACTGCGGACTTCACTTGAGCGCTGGCCACCGGCAGAGTGTATTGGATCGGCTGCAGCGCCGACCCCCGGATACCCAGCGGAGCGAAATTGGCGTCGCGAGCTTCGATGCGTGCGCCCATCCGCGCCAGCGGCTCGATCACCCGCCGCATGGGGCGCCGCCGCAACGATGAATCGCCTGTCAGCGTTGAATCGAATGGTTGCCCGGCGAGCACTCCGGCCAGGAGCCGCATCGTCGTTCCCGAATTTCCCGCATCCAGAGGGCGTCGGGCTTGCCGCAGTCCCTCGATGCCCGCCCCGGATATCACCACGCGGCTAGCCCCATCGCGGCCGTTCTTTTCCACCGCGATGCCCAATCGCTGAAGACAATCGAGAGTGCTCTGGCAATCCGCTGCCGCCGAATAGCGGCTTATTTCGCTGCGCCCCTGCGCCAGCGCCGCCACGATGGCGTAGCGGTGCGAAATCGATTTATCGCCCGGAACCTCGATCATTCCCGAGATGGAACGGGCCGGTTTGACCTTTTCTTTGGCCACGGTGGGATTCTAACATGCGGGCCGGATGCGCCTCCCGCTCCTCTCGCTCGCTTGCGCCGTCTCCTTCGAAATCCGGAAGTAAATTAGCCTCGGCAACCGCAATGCCTGCTGGTGCCTTCCAAGTAGAGGGCTAGTGAAAATCTCTCGCAACCGCGCCGTCTTCGTACTAAAAGTGGATATTGTAGACGCGATTACGAGGGATCGATGAGGTTGGAAATGACTGCAAAGCTGGTTCTGGTATTGACGCTGCTCGCGTCGGGAGCAGCGCTCATCTGCCTGCGGGCGCAAACGGATCCGCAAGGTAGCCAACAATCCTCTGCGGAGCACGGTACCGCTCGTCAACACGACCATTCGGATTCCATGCCGGGCATGAACATGGATGGCATGAAGATGGACGACGACTCAAGCAATCACGCCCAAACGGGCGCCATGCAATCGATGGCCCACAGTCACCACATGGATATGGATGCCGCTCATATGCGCATGACGCCGGTCCGCCCAGTCGAGGATGGCGATCGGGAGCGCGCTCAGCAGATCGTCGATACCTTGGCCCCGGCCATCGAGAAATATAAGGACTATCGGGTTGCCCTGGCTGAAGGTTACCGCATCTTCGCGCCCAACGTGCCCCAGCCGGTGTATCACTTTACGAATTATTGGAATGGATTCCTCGAAGGCTTTACGTTCGATCCCGCCCGGCCCACCTCTCTTCTCTACAAGAAAACGAAAGACGGGTACGAGTTGGTTGGCGCCATGTACACCGCGCCCAGAACTGCGACCTTGGACGAACTGAACGAGCGCGTTCCTCTCGGCATCGCCCGCTGGCATCAGCATACCAATCTTTGCATACCCAAGGGCCCCCAGGCACGCCGCGCGGACTGGTCCAAGTTTGGCTTAACGGGTTCCATTTCCACCGAGCAGGCCTGCAGCGAGGCCGGAGGGCGCTTCTATCCGGTCATCTTCGGTTGGATGGTGCACGTCTATCCCTTCGAGTCTTCGTCGGCCCAAATTTGGGCCCAATAGGTTGTGCTGTCATTTGTTTCTGGCCGTCCATTTGTTTCCGGGAAGATTGGCGCGTATGATAAGCTTACTTTGCTTCTGAAAGATAAACCCCGGGGTTCACAAACCCTGCGATCTTCTTTGGTGAATAATATGCATGTTCCTTGCTTGAAACTGTCTCCCCGCGGAAGGTTATTTCCGCGTCTCTTCTTTGTTGTTCTCGCTCTGGTCCTGGGCTCTATCGCCGTTCCGGCTGCCCACGGCGCCGGCGAACGGCCACCCACCATCTCGTTAGACCAGATCAAACCGGGAATGACAGGCGTGGCCTACACGATTTTTGCGGGAGACAAGATCGAGCCTTTCGATATCGAAGTGATCGGCATATTGCCCAATCTTTTGGGGCCCAAGCAGTCCATCATCCTGGTCCAATTGCACGGAGAAAAAGCCGAGCACACCGGGGTCGTGGCCGGGATGAGCGGGAGCCCGGTCTACATTGACGGCAAGCTAGCGGGCGCTCTCTCATTGAAGTTTGGCGTGTTCGTCAAAGAGCCCCTGGGGGGAGTCACGCCCATCGAGAACATCTTGTCGATTCCCAGCGACGAAAATCCAGCGAACCCAAAGGCTCTGAGCGTTCGTTCGACCGTGGCCGATAATAGTTGGACGACCTCCTCGACGGGCTTGGCTTCGTCACTGGCCTCGTCCATCAGCGGCCAAAAGCCTCACTATCCAGTGCCGGCGAACTATGCCCAGCTTGCCGGGGCCTCGGGCGATGCCTACCTCGAACCGATTGCCTCGCCTTTGGTGTTTTCGGGCTTCGCGCCCGCCACTTTGCGCCAGTACGCCGGGGACTGGGCGCCGTACGGTATGGTCGCCACCGCGGGTGGCACCGCTCCGCCGGAAGCCGATGATTCCAAAATCGTTGCCGGTGATATGGTCAGTATGGTCCTGGTGCAGGGAGACATCTCCATGAGCGCGGCCTGCACGGTGACCGCGGTTATCGAGGATCGCGTCTATGCTTGCGGCCATCCCCTGTTTGGTTTGGGAGCCAGCGACATGCCTCTGGCGCGTGGCCGCACCCTTACCACGCTCTCTTCCGATTTCAACTCCACGAAAATTGTGAACGCCGGCGGCGTAATTGGCACGCTCACGGAAGATCGCGCCACCGCCGTGATGGGTCGCGTCGGACCGTCGCCGCAGATGATTCCCGTGGACCTGACCGTGGTTACTCCCGCCGGGGAGCAGCAGTTTCATTCCGAGATGATCTCCAATCCCAAGCTCACGCCGCTCCTGATGGGCATCATCGCCTTCAATGGCTTGACGCAAAATTCGGCCTACGGCGAAGGCAGCACCATGAAATTAAGCGGCGATATTCAAATCGATGGCCATTCTCCCGTTTCCTTGTCCGACATGTACGCCCCCACCGATCAGTTCGTCCCAGACGGCACCTTCGTGGCTTCCAGCGTGCAAACCATCTTCACCCGCATCTTCTCGAATCCCTACGAGATGCCCAAGATCGATAAGGTCAACCTGCGGGTCGAGAGCATGCCGGACCGCCGCGTGGCTTCCATCCTGAATGCCTGGTCGGACGTAAGCGAAGCCCAACCCGGAGACCCTGTTGTGATTAAGGTGCTTCTACGGCCCTATCGCGGGGCGCCAGTGATTCGCGACATCCCCGTCACGATTCCGATGCAAGCCACCCGCGGCAGCGTTTTGAGAGTGCAGGTCAGCGACGCGGATTCGCTCAATCGCATACCCAATCTCGTCGCCGCCCAGGGCCGCTTGGGTGGGCTGGATCAGTTGATTTCCCTGCTCAATCGCGAGCGCCGCAATAACCAGATTTACGTCACCCTGCTCAAGCCGACACCGACGCTGCTGGTGGAAGATAAGGAACTTCCGGACGCGCCTCTCTCGCAGATAAACGTCCTGGACCAGAAAAGACTGCCTGGTAATTCCGCGTTATTGCGTGAATCGACGGCGGGCGAATGGTCCGTGCCCATGGATGAAATCATCGCCGGTTCGACGTCTGTGTTTATTACGATTAAGTAAATTGCGTCCGCAGCGGCCCAGCTATCACACTCCGTTCGTTTTCTGCTGCGGTTTGAAAGGATTCTATGTCTGAGCTTATTGCGCCATCGCCCAACGGCCGCAGTGGGGTTTCCTGGCCCAAGGCCGTGGCCCTTGTCGCCGCGCTTCTGTTCTGCGTCCTGCCCGCGATGGCCGAACACACCCGTTTCTGGCGCCAGTCCGATTACGATGCTTTCCAGAAGGGTGATGCCAAAGGCGTTGCCCTGCGGAGCGACGGCAAAATCGTCCTCGCTCCGAAGTTCGCGCCCTTCGCCGACGCCTCGCTCGCCTATCTCTGGTCTCTGCGCCTCGATTCGCACGGGACTCTCTATGGCGCCGGCGGCTCGAACGCCAAAATCGTCAAGTTCGATGGCAGCGGCAAGCCCTCCACTGTTTTTGAATCCCAGGACATGACCGCTCAGGCCCTGGTCTTCGACAAGAACGACAATTTCTACGTAGCCACCGCGCCCGATGGCAAAGTCTATAAAGTCACGCCGGGCGGAGCAAAATCCGTTTTCTTCGATCCCAAGACGAAATACATCTGGGACCTTGCGTTCGGCCCGGATGGCACGCTCTTCGTCGCCACCGGCGATCCCGGAAAGATCTTTGCGGTCGATGCCAACGGCAATTCCCAGCTTTTCTATGACGCCGAGGAGACGCACATCCGCAGCCTGATTTTGGACGGCAAAGGGAATCTTCTCGCCGGCACCGAACCCAACGGCCTCGTTCTGCGCATTGCGCTCGCCGCGCCATCCGCCGCCACCCCGGAGCCAGGCGCTAGAGCGGCCGCTCGGCAGCCGGCCGCTAAGGGAGCTCCCAGCCAGGCCCAAGCTGAAAAGCAAGACGCCTCCAATGACGGCGGCCGGTCCGCTTATGTGCTCTATGAAACCGCCAAGAAGGAGATCACCTCGCTGGCGCTCGATTCCACCGGCAACTTGTACGTCGCCGCAATCGGCGATAAACGTCCTGGAACTCCTCAGTTGCCTGCCGCGCCTGCCGAGCAAAATAATAATGCGGCTCAAGGTACTCAGATTACGGTTACGGTTGGCGGAGCGCCGGCCGTCGTCCAGCCTGGGCAGCCGGGTGCGCCATTTGTACCTTTCCCGGCGCTCTCCTCGGCCGCTGTATACCGCATCGCTCCAGACGGTTCGCCCGAGGAGATTTGGACCTCCCGCGACGAGTCGGTCTATACCCTCGGGATATCGCCGCAAGGCAAGCTATTGCTCGGCACCGGCAATCACGGCGCCGTCATGCAGCTTGAAAATGACCGCGTCTTTTCGCGCTTGGCCAAAGCCGAATCCGAACAAGTAACTTCCTTTGCGAAAGCGCCGAACGGGAAAATCTACGTGGCCACCGCCAATCCCGGGAAGGTTTTCACTCTCGGTCCCGAGCTGGAATCCGAAGGCACCTTCGAATCCGAACCGTTTGACGCTCGCATCTTCTCGCGCTGGGGCAGGCTCACTTGGTGGGGCGAAAATGCGGGAGGCTCGGGCATCGAACTCTACGTCCGCGCCGGCAACACCTCCGATCCAGGGAAGAACTGGACTCCCTGGGCTGGTCCCTACCGCGATCCCAAGGGGCAGGAAGTCGAAGGTCAAGCGGCGCGCTTCGTGCAGTGGAAGGCCGTGTTGCACGGCGGAGCGAATCCCCCGGATCTCTCTTGGATCGAGCTCGCTTACCTGCCCAAGAACGTCGCGCCGCAGATCACCGGCGTAGCCATTCAAAGCCCCGGAACGCGCGTCTCCGGTTTCGGCCAGCAATCTGGTCCGCCGCAGCCTTCCACTGTGGTTTTGCGCATGCCTGCTGCGCCAGGAGCGCAAGGCGCGTCCGACCGGAATACCGAGTCGCCGAGGTACGAACCGCCGCCCCAGGGCTACGCTCAGAAGGGATATCAGTCCGTTTTGTGGAATACCGAAGACGCCAATGACGACGAGCTGACTTATTCCGTCTATTATCGCGGTGAAAATGAGAAGGATTGGAAGCTGCTCAAAAACAAGCTCGATCAGAAGTTCTACTCCTGGGACACCAACTCGATGCCGGACGGCGCCTACTACTTGAAAATCGTCGCCTCCGACGAAAAGTCGAATCCGCCCGATCAGGCGCTTTCCGCCGAACAGGTGAGCGACCGTTTTATGGTGGATAACACGCCGCCCACCATCACTCAGCTAACTTCGCAGCCTGCGCCTGCGGCCGCCGGCGATCCCGCGGTCACGGTGCGCTTCCGCGCCAGCGACACGGCCAGTTCCATCGTCCGCACGCAGTACAGCCTCGACGCGGGCGATTGGACCATCGTGCCGCCCGTCGGCGGCCTCAGCGACGCGCTTACGGAAGAATACTCCGTCACTCTGCGCGGCCTGGCCCCTGGCGAACACACCGTTTCCGTTCGCGTTTACGATCAGTTCGAGAACGAGTCAACCGCCAAAACTACCTTCACCACCGCCGTCACCAAGCGTTAAGCATTCGTTCTTCGAGTTTACCGGCCGCCAGGCCTTCTGGCGGCCTCAGCTCGCCCAGCGCTCCCGTTCGGCCGTCCCGTGGTAGCGTTCGATGTGCACTCCTACGCCCGTCAACCCGCCCGCATCGCCCTCGTGAATGCGCACTACGCGTGCAGTGCAATGAATTTGCGAAGCAAAGCCGCCTGAGATTTCGCGAGGTAACGTCAGCTTTAGTTCCAGTTGCACGCCGATTTGTAGCGGGTATGCGGTCCACATCAAAACTCCGCGTTGCGAGAGGTTCTCGGATTCGGCGATGTGCTCTCCCGCGTTCTCATTCCCGATCACTTTGAATTTCAAGGGTAGACGTACGTTCACACGGGTGTCATTGCGGCGGTCGGTCAAGGTAGTCATCGTTTCTCCGGCGCGGGGAAGGAGTTCGCGCGATTGTGGAATTAGAAGGGGTAGGAAAATTCTACCGTGCACCGCGGGGGTTGCAATGCCCTTTCCCGCAGGAGTGCGGAATCGGTCAGCCTCTCGGCGCAGGAAGATCAACGAGACCGATGGAGACCGAACCTGGTCCGCAAATCAAACAGCGCTACGAAAACATAATATTCAGAAAAGCCAGTGAATGTTCCGAGCTCCTCTAGAAAGCAACGAATCCGTTGGGAGCGTTCACCCCGCCGGGCACAGCCTGCCCCGCGATCCCAATGAAGACAGTCCGCCCAATGAAGAAAGGCGCCCCGAAGTCGAAGTAGTCCGTTGCCTGGCTTGTGCCACTGTCGCTACCCAGATCGTTGAAGACCGCATTATTTGTATTGAACAGCGTCGTGGCATCGTAGATGGTCAGCGAAGTCGTCCCCGACCCCACGCCATTCCCCAAGATCGCGATATTTGAGAGCGTAGCCGTCGGGCCCGGGCTTACACAGTAAAAACCGGCTCCACTCGTGCTTTGCCCGCAATCGGAGATACCGAGGAAGTTGAGCGTGGCGGCATCCGAAACGTACAGGCCAGTTGAACCTGTGTCCAGAAAACCGCCAAAGGAGCTACCAGTTCCAGTGTTGCAGAAGGTATCGGCATAAGAGATGCCATCATAGGTAACTGTGGGGAAATCTCCACATGGGTCCAGTGAGTAAATCGTCGCGCTACCCAGAGCATTGTCAGCTTGGGTGCTAATTCCAAAAGTCATTGTGCCTGTGACGGAGGTCGCTCCCGTTGCTCCAACCGTCGGCAAGGCAATCACAACACCATTCCTGTCCGTTGAGGTGAACGCCGCGACGGGGTTTGCAGCCTGATCGAGCGTCGACGCCCCCACCTCCTCGCAGTTGCCGCCGGGACATATGTAGTACGGGTATCCCGAAAAGGCCGAGCCTGTGGCGATGCCGGCACAGAAGCTGCCGCAATCCACAGAGCCGTCGCCGATGCCCAGGATTCCGTTTGCTCCCAGAGTCGCAAGGGTGTCGTCATCTCCTCCGTTGGGAAGATTGGAGTTAACTGGGTTTGAGAGGCAATCCGCCGCTGGCACGGTAAAAGGAGGGGCCCCGAGAAGCTGGACCGGGATGTTTAAGGCCTTCTCCCCACCGATTTCGACATCCGCCAATTGCATCGGTCCCCAAGTGTAGGACGTATCTCCGAACTGGTTGCACTCCTCGAGCGGGTTGCCGCCGATTTGGATCGGAGTAAGCGCCACCGAGCCGAGCGCCGAAGTAAGGATGCGCAGGCCAATCGAGCCCGTATCGACCATCACGTTTTGAATCGCGGCGCAAGTTTGCGTGGCATGCTGGCAGACGGTGACGGTGGTGAAGATCCCATTGACGAAACCGCCGGTTTGCCCCTCGGGGCCAAAGTTGGCCGTCACAGCCACCGAATTATTGGCGGCGGGCGTTGGGGTTGTCGCCGTGGTGCTGGGGCTGCTGCCGCCGCAGCCCGCCCATCCCAGCACAGACAGCACAGAGAGTAGGAAAGGCACCGCCGTCGCCTTCGCTCGAAATCGGTAATTCAACGCACCACCTCCGCTGAAACGTTGCTCGGAACAAAAGCGGGCACGTAAGCCCTTCCCGTGCACATCTGCATGTGACAGAAATTGGAGTACACAAAATCGCTCGTCTTCACGTTCAAACCCCGGAGGTGACGGATTTGGGTCTGAGCGGGCGTGGCGTTCTGAAGGTTCGTAACATACGTGCCCAACAGCTGATTCATGTTGGGCATGAAGCGGCCCTGCCAGGCAACCCCAAAAACCAAACCTTGCGGCGATACATATTCTCGAACTGTCGGGCCATTTGTCGTGGTGAGCTGGTGGACCTTGTAGCTCGCGAACGCCTGGACACGGTCCTCAGTCTTCATCCGCTGCTGGTCCGAGGTTACGGTCGCTTCCGTCTGGCCCAGCACTGCCCATGCTGGTATCTGTGCCAGAACGAGAATGAGCAGGACGCTCAAGGTGGTTTTCCTGAGTGATTCTCCTCTCCGGTGCGTGTTTAACATTCCTTGCCCCTTTCCACAAATGCAGGGTAATTTGGGGTCAGCAGGCGCAAGGTTCTTCGCAGGCGATTCGGAGTTGCTGCGAAATGCTTGGACGCCGCTCAGTTCCCCGTCAATGGCCCCACCCGTCCAGTCTTCTGCCCTTCCTGCCATATCCGTTTTGTCTAGCCCAGCGACACCGATCCTCCTTATATAACCCGCTGACGCTAAATAGTTTCGCGATGTTTCGCGTCATTGTGTGGTTACCGTCATTTCCGCGGTTTGCTTGAGCGTGCCAATCGCCGCCACCACGGTAATTGACCCCGTTCCCACAGGCGCATTCGACGGCACGCTGACCGATAGCGTATAACTCACAACCGGGTTCACGGAACTCGAGTCGTTACTGGAACTGCCTCCGCAGCCAGTGGCCATTGCCAGCAATGTGACCACGGCGAAACCGGGTACCAGCCTCGGCCATGTCCGCCACTCGGCGGGGCCGGTCTCACGCCGCCTGGAAGTAGCCAGAATGAATGCAATCGCGGCTAAAAAAACGCTCGCGGTTCCCCACCAGCCTATGACGCGATAGTCCCGCGGCGGTTCCAAACTTGTCCCGACGCCTTGCGTAACCGTGCACGCCGTCAGGTTGCCGCCGATATTGGCTGACGCGGTGCAAGTGAAAGTGGGGGTACCCACGAACCCATTCAAGCGCGTCACCTGGACCGACCCGGTAAGGCAGGAGCCTCTCTTCACGGTCAGCGAGGTTGGCGAAAAGGCCAGAGAGAAATTTGCGCTTGTGGAGGCGAGGCCCGTGCTAGCCGGCGAGACAGAAGTCCAGTTTGTGACCAAGGTCAACGCATTGATCGAGCCTAAGCCGGTCGCCAAATCGTATCCCGTGCCGGCGCCAAATCCGATGTTGCTCGTCGTGCCGCATGCGCTGCTGAACGGAACTTCATTATTCCCGATAGTGACGTCGTGGAACGCCGTGGGTGTGCGCGCCGCCAAAGGATAAAGGATCGGATTGATATTTCCCCAACCCGTGCTGTGACTCGTCGCTTGGCTGATCAGCGCGACAATTCCCGCCATTGCCGGCGGCCCTACCGATGTCCCGCCCACCGTGTCCAGTTCGCCGGTGAGGTTCGGATTGGTGTTGGCATTCCGGAATCCGTTGGTCGTGCACCAGGGAGTGAGTTGGTTTGACGTCGGATCGACATACTCTGAGCAAATCAAGTAGGGATCCTGAAGCGGCGACGCGCTGAACGACACGTCCGGCACGTCGCGCGCCGCATCGTTCGGCACCCCCGTGCCCGCTTGCCACGCCGGTTTGGCGATGACGCTGCTAGCTCCTCCTCCGCCCCCGGTCAGCCCGATCGAAGAGCCGTTGATTTGCACATTCGTGTCGTTCCACGCGCCCTCGGGAATGTACATGATTGCCGAGGACGTTACATCGACACCAGGCAGGGAGCGCCAATAAATGTGCCCGGGATCTGTCCCTTCCTGGAACTCCGTCCCGCCCACCGAAGTAACGGTCGGAAGGCTTCCCGGCATGTCCACCGCCAGCCCATTAACTGAGGCATTACCGGAATCGCAGTCCGCAGCGCCGCTATCCCCACTCGGCGCCAATACCGTTATGCCCTCCGCGTTCGCCTGCTGCAAAAGCGGCAGATAGAAGCCGGAATAACTTCCATCCGCCACGGCGCCCGCCTCGCACTCTCCGTAGCTCACGCTGATTACCGGCGCGAGGATCGGGCTGTGTGTTATCGCGTAATACATGGAGTCGAAGACTCCCCCGGCACTTACAGGATCGCCCACCACGAAGATGATCGTGGCGTTTGGCGCGATCGCCCCGCTCCACTCCACGTCGAGGTTGGCTTCGTCAATGTCGCTGGACAACATCCCGGGGTCGGTGCCACTCGCCATCAGGCCCACAAGGGTGGAATTATTGGGATCAATCGGCGTTGGGTCATTTGCAGCCAATCCGGAGTTTGTACGAAAAGCCCGCACGTCGCTCAGCGCCACATCGCTTTGCCCCAGGACCACGATTTTCTGTCCCGATCCGTTGAACCCTTGCTGGTACAGCGAACTCAGTTGGTAGACCGTGGCGAAATCCGGCGGCGTCACGAAGTGATTTCCTGTTACCCCGGAAGTAAATTTGGGGCTTATTTTTCGCACCAGCCTCGGCTTCAGCGCGAAGTTATGCAGTCCTCGAATCCCTGCAATCACCTCCGCAAGCGCGGCCGGAACCGATGGACTGCTGGAATTGGCAAATTGCGCCTTCCCGTTAACGACGTATTGATGGATCTCGGTATGTAGCGCCGCCGCCACTTGCTGCGCCGATCCCCGCGCGACGACCGCGTTTTGGCTGGCCGGAATGCTATCGACTTGAAGCCCTTCGCTCTCCAGCCATCCCGTCACTTTGTTGATGTCGCCTTGGCTCAGCCCAAATCGGCTGCCGTATTGCTCGGGTGTGAGCCAGCGCTGATAATCGGGCGAGCCGCGATCCTGCTGGCTGGCGAGCAGCGCATCCAGGTCCGCTTGCTGTGCCGCGGACATTTTGAACACCAAGGTCACCCGCATCGGCATGGAAGCTTCCACTTTGCCTCGATCGTATTGCGCACGCGCCAATGGATGCACGTTCCCGTTCAACACCGTCGCTTGTGATCGATCGACCGCCTGCACAATACGGTCCTTTGGTGTTTGACCTGACAGCGACTCCGACAGAAACAGCAAAATCAGCAGCGCACTGACGTACCTCATGAGTGAAGTCGCTTTGGTCGGCATGGATGCTTTGTGGCTATTTCCACCTTTCGCCAGGGTTGCTGGGTCGTCGGTTGGATGCAGGTGGCCTCCTCCGGGCTGTTCCGAGAACGATATTGTGTTCTGAACCGCACCGGCGGTTCTCACCAAGTTCTCGAGCGGTAGCGATAAGGAATATGCCGTCCGCGCGCCGAATTGCGGACACAATGTTTGAGTGGGAAGACCCGAGTCGGCAGGGCGCTGACTAATTTTCTACGCCCTTCCACCCGGGCGGCGGGAAGGAGATGTGCCAGAAACCGGGCGAGGGTTCTGCGAATTCTACCGGTAGGAGATAACCCTGCTGGTTGTCCACGGACGCGCGCGTCACGCGGCAAACCTGCTTTTGCTGGGTGCGATCGTTGATTAAATCGAATAGCGTATCCACGGGCAAATTCTTCGTGCACACCAGCATCGCTCCATGGTCGTTCACCGACGCTGTTGTGGCGCGCATCGTCACTTTCTTGCCTGACGCCATCATCTCCAGCGTCACCGGAATACGAATGATCACCCTCTGGCTGCGGCGTCGTTCTTCGCCCGGCTGAAGCTGCGGCCCGGTATCCATCTGCGGAGCTTGTTTGTTCACAATTCCAGCCCCCAAAAATCCATTGTCGGCCGGATTAATTCGATGCCCAATTCCCAGCCGTCCGGCCGACGCTCTCCTTTCCAGACGATCAATGCGGAATTCGACTCGCTCGTCACCAGGTTAAAAACCCGCACTTCCTGGTCCAGGTTTAGTTCTTGATGGAGGAGCACCAGGCACCCATATGGCCCCACAACGCGAGTAAACGTCTCTTCGCGGGAAGATTTCTTGGCCTCCGCGCCTTCCCACTCAATCGCCACCGGAACGCGCGAATTCAGGCGCTTGCCTCGGCGCCTTTCCGTTATCTTCGGCCCTGCCGCTGGTTTCGCATGGGGATACACGTCGTTGTCCCACTCCCCGAAGGACTTACGCTGAAGAAGCACACGATGCTACGAATCGGTTCCGAATTGGGTCAATGGTACGCAGGGACAGCTCAAACCGGCTGGACCGAAGGCCAGGGTAGATTTCGAGTTATCCGCCGAGCTGCCGGCGTTTCGGGGGATCTCAGCTTTTGCCGCTAGGATTCGCCCACCAATTGCTTCATAGCCCAATCGGGGAATACCGGCGCGCGATGCTCGCGCGGCCCGCCCGCATTCATCGCCTGCGCGTGGCCGGTGCCCTCCACCATCTCGCGCTTGGAGTTCACCGCTGCCTGATAGAGCTTCAGCGCTCCCGCGGGATCCATGATGCGATCGTCTTTGCTATATCCGATCAGCATGGGGCAGTGGATCTTCTCGGCGCGCCCTTCCAGTGTGTACTCTCGCAGCATTTTCCTGGCATCGGCCAGGTCGCGCCCGCCGATGATCCAGCGCACCCGCTCCTGAATCGACGGCAAGTAATCGAAAAGGTCGCGCCCCAGATCGTACGACCCGCTGCTCATGCACGCCGCCGCAACCCGAGGTTCGTTGCTGGCCGCTCGCGGAACTCCGTAGCCGCCCATGCTGATGCCTTGCAACCCAATCTTTTTCGCGTCCACATCGCTGCGAGTCTCGAGGTAATCGATCATCGCCTTGATTACGCGATCGGTATCCGGCGGCAGGTGCAAATCCTTCAGCCGCAGAGCTCCGCCCTGGCCGGGAAAGTCCACCGCCAGATAAGCCATGCCCCGCGACAGATACGCTCCCGCGCCGCCCATGATCGTCGCTTCCGCCATGGTATCCGCGCCCTGGAAGGCGATCACCACCGGATATTTCTTCCCTGGTTGAGCCCCGCCCGGTTTCCGGAAGTATCCGTCGAGCGTTTGGTTTTCCCACTTCACCTGAATGCGCTCGAACGGCGCTCGCTGCAGTTCCCACGCCCGGTCGAATGTTTGCCTCGCCTTGTTGTAGGTCGCCAGCATGCGGTCGTCGCTGACCGGCATCGGCCAGGATGCGAAGCGATAAAATTCGGCGGCGCGCAGATAATACCCGTTCGCCGTTACCTTCAATCCCTTGGACGCAAACTCATCCGCCGTTTTTTCATTTCGCTCCGCCACGCGCGTCCATTCCGTCACCCAGGAGTCGAGGTCGTACGGCTTCATTCTCTGCGCCACTTCGAGTTCGTCGGGATCGCTCGTGTAGATCGATTGCGTCAGCCGAATCTCCAGTTGAGCTCCGCCAGGCAAACCCTTGCCCGTATAAAGCTCTCCTTCAGCCCGGCCTCCCACTTCTCCGATCTTCCCGCTTTCAGAGCCGGCGTCCTGCGCCAGCGCGGACGAGCCCAGCGCCTTGGAGATCGCGGGAAGCCCAGCCGAAACCAGTCCCCATTTCACCAGCGCCCGTCGACTCAGATTGGAAATCGAACTCATGGTCGCCTCCTCATTTGCCGATCAAAATGCCTGTGTTTCAGAGCAAGCCCCATTGAACGCCTGCGTTCTAGAGTAAGCCCGATTTGCCTGCGTTCCAGAGTAAGAATGCGGCGTTTGACGAATTCTCTCTAACTTATCGACATGATTTCAAGCCATAAAATCGGCCGCCAGCGCCGCCGATTTGATCTCAACACCGCAGAAAACCGCCTTTTATCCCCGAAGGGCTGCGTAAGGTTATTCACCGATAGCCAACCCTAGTCCAAAGACCCTACACTACCTGCCGTTCTATGGGGGGATCTATGCGACCCGTTCACATCCTTTTAGCCGATGATCACGAAGTTGTGCGCAAGGGCCTTCGCGCTTTGCTCGAAACCCAGCCTGGGTGGAAAGTAATCGCCGAAGCTACCGATGGCCGCGAAGCGGTAGATAAAGCCCAGAGTATGCACCCTGATGTAGCCATTGTGGATATCGGGATGCCTTCTCTGAACGGCCTGGAAGCCACCCGCCAGATCGTCAAGAAAGCGCCGCGCACGCGCGTTCTCGTCTTGACCATGCACGATACCAATCCGCTCATCCAGCAGGTGGTCAAGGCCGGAGCTCGCGGCTACGTGCTGAAGTCCGATGTGGCCAGTGACTTAGTCTCGGCGGTCGAAGCGCTCACTCATGACCAGACCTTCTTTACCTCGAAGGTTTCCCAGATTATTCTCGATCGCTACGTAGGCAAGTCCGATGTCCCGGAGAACGTCGCCGATCCGGATTCGCCTCTCACGCCGCGCGAGCGTGAAGTCGTTCAGCTCCTCGCGGAGGGGAAGAGCAGTAAGGAAGTCGCTGCGGTGCTAGGCATCAGCGTGAAGACAGCGGAGACCCACCGTATCAACTTGATGCGAAAGCTGGATTGCCATTCGGTGGCCGAGGTTGTTAGATACGCGGTGCGCAACTTGATTGCGGAAGCGTAATGACCTCATTTGCCCCGGCCAGACGCGAACTTCAGGTTCAGCGGCTTGATTGACGCGGGCCAGGCCCGGTGCGAGGCTTTCAAGGGCTTGCGTGCACGGACGGTCCAGTCCGTGCATTTTTTTGTGACGAGGATCGAGGATCTAGGTGGCCGTAAAAATTTTAATCGCTGATGATCACGAAATTGTCCGCCAGGGCATCCGGAGAGTGCTCGAAGTTAAGCCCGAATGGGAGATTTGCGGCGAAGCCTCCAATGGCCAGGAGGCCGTCCGCATGGCCCGGGAGCTTTCTCCCGACATTATCATTATGGACGTCACCATGCCGGTGATGAGTGGCTTCGAGGCTGCCGACGAGATCTCCCGGCTTCCCCTCGGCTCTCGAGTGCTGTTCTTTACCATGCATGATTCCGGCAGTATGGCTGGCTCCGTCCGCAAATCCGGAGCTCACGGCTACGTTGTCAAATCTCGCGCCGCGCAAGACTTAGTTCAGGCTCTCGAGCGGCTTCTGAGGGGCGGTACCTTCTTCGATTCGGGCGTGTACGCTCACTAGTCTTGAGGGACGCCGCGCTGCATTCAAGGTTTCAAAGTCCGCACAGGCAACAATCTCCCCGCGTAAGGTGAATTTGCCATCTGAATCCATTGCTGCACCTATTTCGACTGGCCCTCGCACGCGGTAGGGTGCTCTGACGGTACCTGAATACCGAATCATTCGAGCCCGAGGCCACATTTATGCCCAAACCGGCACGAGTAGCAATCCTTATGGCCATCATGGTGATTTTTGCCATCGCTATGCTGGACCTAGTGCGATCCAAGGTCGAAGCCAGTGGGCGTGCGTTCCGCAGCGCTGCCACCCAATACTCCAGTCTGAAAAAGATTCATACCGCGCCAGCCGATTTGCTTCAGCGAACCCATCCCACCGCTGAAGATAAAGGCCGATAAAGGCCGATAAGGCCGATAAGGCCGATAAGGCCGACAAAGGCCAGTAGCCTCGTCGCTTCCTCAACCAAGCGAACAAACGAACGCCAGAAGTCGATTGGAATTATGGTGTCTCGGCAGGACCATAGGAATAAGTTTTCCTCCTACAAGAAGATACTGAAGTCAGGCGTTGATGGACAGCACGACCTCCGGCCTCACTTCCGCTTCCGAGCGTCTCCGCCTGTAGGCCACGTCCACCGCATTGCTGTCGCAATGTGGGCAGCGCCCGTGTCTGCTCAACATTTCGATCATCTGCAGGCAATTCGCGCAAAACCATTCGCTTTCGTTCTTCCGTTGCATCTCCTGCCCCCTTTTTTCTTGCCCATGCCCGGCTTCGGCGTGGCGTCCGCACTGGGATAACAATGGATTCGACGCCAGCGTATGCCGTTAGGGTGCATGGGAGAAACCTGAGTCCACAATCCGGCAAAACCCTAGCTCGCTCGTCTCTTTCTATTGATTTACCTTAGAGCAGTTTGTTTCCAAGAGGTCGTTGCCCCAAATGCCTGACCGTGCAGGAATTAACCTCGCCATCTGCGGAAATAGCTTTCGGAGCGAATCCTGAATTTAGGTTGGAAGAGGTCTTTTAGGGTTCTTTGTGCGCTGCTGTTTTCCACATCCGGAACAGGCCCCGCCGGGTCAGGGTACCGGCGGGGCTGGTTCGCCAACTACCTTCCCCTGAACTGATCTATTGATGCAGAAATGCCGAACCAGGGGCAATCTTGCGCGCAGTCGCGCGTCGGCTTAATCACATCGGCTCCGCCATTCGCGCTAGAATGTTTGCATACTCGGGAGCCTCAAAATCGTATGGCATTCCCTAGCCCGCGAGCTTAGGGCCTTGCGCTTTCGCTCGAGTGCCGCTCGGGTAAGTGCCTGCCGCCCATAGTGGCAGCAGGTTGATTTGCAGTGATGCATCGATCCATCATCCGCGAACTGGAAACACTCCTCGGCGCCTCGGCAGTGTTGTCCAACTCCGAGGATTTGCTTCTCTATGAATACGACGGCTCCATCGAAGAGTCGCATCCTGACGCCATCGTTTTCCCGGCCCGCAAGGAAGACGTCGTCGCGATTATGGCGCTGGCCAACCGGCATGGTCTTCCCATAGTCGGGCGCGGCGCGGGCACCGGACTTTCCGGCGGCGCTTTGGCGCGGCGCGGCGGCATCGTCGTCTCTTTCTCGCGCATGAACCACATTTTGGAAATCGATCCGGAAAATCGGCGGGCCGTCGTCGAGCCGGGTGTTGTGAATCTAGATCTCTCCCGCGCCGTCGAAAAGTACGGCTTGTACTTCGCTCCCGATCCCTCCAGCCAGAAAGCCTGCACCATTGGCGGCAACGTCGCGGAAAACTCCGGCGGCCCGCATACCCTTGCCTATGGCGTAACTTCCAACCATGTCACCGGTCTCGAGCTGGTCCTGCCGGACGCCCAGGTTGTGCGCGTCGGCGGACGAGCGATGGAAACTCCTGGTTACGATCTCACCGGTCTGGTAGTCGGGTCCGAAGGAACTTTCGCGCTGGTCACCGAGATCACCGTAAAACTTCTGCGGCTGCCCGAAGACGTGCGCACCTTGCTGGCCATATTCGATTCCCTGGAAGAAGCCACCGACAGCGTCGCGGAGATCACCTCTCGTGGAATCACTCCCGCCGCCTGCGAAATGCTCGATGGCTACACGCTTCGCGCCGTAGAGGCTTACGTTCACGCAGGCTTTCCCGTGGATAGCGCCGCCGTTTTATTGATGGAAGTGGAAGGCTTGCGGGAATCCGCCGAAGCGCAAGCCGCCGAAATCGGCGAGGTTTGCCTCCGGCATCATGCTCGCGAGGTGCGCCGGGCCCGCGACGGCCGTGAACGCGCTCTGCTCTGGAAGGGCCGCAAAGAGGCGTTCGGCGCCATCGGCCGCGTATCGCCCTCCTACTATGTGCTGGATGGCGTGATCCCGCGCACCAAACTCACGCCCACGCTGCTGCGGATCGAGGAGATCTCCAAGCACTTCGGCTTGGTCATCGGAAACATTTTTCACGCCGGAGACGGGAATCTCCACCCGCTGATCCTTTTCGACCATCGCGATGCCGATCAGTTTCGGCGCGCCCGCGCCGCCGGCGATGAGATCATGCGCCTTTGTGTGGAGATGGGCGGAACGCTTACGGGAGAGCACGGCGTTGGCATGGAGAAAAACGAACTCATGCCGCTGATGTTCAGCGAATCGGATCTGGACTTGATGCGCAAGGTCCGCGCCGTTTTCAATCCCGCGGATATGCTCAATCCCGATAAGGTCTTGCCCCTGGGCAAAGGCTGCGGCGAAACGCGCCTGCAACCGTTCCCGGTATCCGCCGCTGGAAAAGCATGAGCCAGCTTGCGCCCTCGCTCACCTCGCGTCTGCCGGATCTTGTCGGTCCCGCTCGCGTAATCACGAACGCAGCTTCGCTCGCTGCCTGCGAAGTCGATGGCCACAGCCCTTCCGCGATTCTGCAGCCCGAGTCGCCGGCGGAGATCGCGGAAATTCTTCGTTTCGCATCCGCTGAACGCCTTGCGGTGATCCCTATGGGAGGCAGAACACATCTAGGCATCGGCATGCCGCCGCGCCATTACGATCTTGCCGTCGATCTTTCGCGAATGAATAAAATCCTGGCCTGCGAGCCGCGCGATCTCACTCTCGGCATCGAGCCGGGAGTCACCTGCGCCGATCTAGCTCGCGAACTCCTGCAAAAAGGCCAGTTCTTGCCCATCGCGCCGCCATTTAACGATCGAGCCACTCTGGGCGGCATGGTGGCCGCGGGCGTGGATAGCCCGTTGCGCTATGGTTATGGCGCCACTCGGGATTTCTTGCTGGGGATCGAGTTTGTCACCGGCGAAGGCCTCATCTCCAAAAGTGGCGGACGCGTCGTGAAAAACGTCACCGGCTATGATCTGCACAAGCTTTTCGTCGGTTCGCTGGGAACACTGGGGATCGTCACCCGACTGAATTTTCGTACCTTTCCTCTTCCCCAATTCCGGCGGATGTTCCTCGTCGCTTTTGACGGTCCTTCCCGCGCCTTCGAGTTCTGCCGCTTGCTTGTGAACTCTCCGCTGGATCCAAAGGTGCTGGAGGTTCTCAATCCAGGAACGGCGGCCCTTTTCCAATCGCGCGGCGTGGATTTCCTGCCAAGTAGCTCCTGGCTCGTCGCCATCGAGGCGGCTGGCCACGAACCCGTGCTCGTGCGCCACGAGCGGGATCTCGCGTCGATCTCTCGAGAAGCCGGCGCCGCCAAATTCATTTCGCTCGAGGAATCCCAGCGAGATCAGCTCTTCGCTTGCCTCTCTGAATTTCCGTCCATCGCGCTTGCCTCAAAGCGACCCGGCGTTATTTTTCGCGTCCCCGCCGTGCCCTCGGCCATGCCCAGCCTGTTGGAAAAGATCCGCTGCGTGGCGGATGATCATAACGATGACCATGGCCTGACCTGCGCCATCCTGATTCGCGCTCTTGGCGTCGTTTACGTTGCGCTTCTATCGCCGGAGCAATTCCCGGTGGGAGATAACCCCGGCGCCCCGCTGATAAACTGTTCGCGTTCGATGTTCGATCTTTTTATCAGCCATGGCGCGCTGCCCACGATTGAGCGTTGCCCCCTTGATGTCAAAACCGCGCTCGACGTCTGGCCGCCTGCGGGCCCCGAGAACGAAATTGTGCAGCGCCTCAAGCGCGTCTTCGACCCGCGCGAGATTCTCTCGCCCGGCCGCTTTCGGGGAGGCATTTGATGGCGCCCCTCACGCCGCCCGCCGGCCTGCCCGAATCGCCCGCAGCGCCGTTGCAATCCGGCTTCCGCGGTCCCGATCGTCCCCAGGACGTCGATTACCTGCACTGCGTCCACTGCGGCCTGTGCCTCAACGAATGCCCCACCTACCGTCTTTGGGGCCAGGAGGCCGATTCGCCGCGTGGCCGCATCCGTCAGATGATCCTCGTCGATGAAGGCCGACTGCCGCTCGGCGACTTCTTCGTCCAGCACATCGATCGCTGTCTGGATTGCCGCGCTTGCGAGAGCGCTTGCCCCTCGGGCGTGGAATACGGAAAGCTCGTGGAAGGCGCCCGCGCGCAGATCGAACAGAATTATCGCCGCCCGCTCTTCTCGCGCGCTGCCCGCAGCCTGGTTTACAGACATTTGCTTCCCCATCCGGGACGCATTGCCGCCGCCGCCCGCCTCGTGCGGTTTTACCAGCGTTCTGGTTTGCAATCCCTGGCGCGCAAATCGGGACTGCTTCAGCTGTTCGGCTTGGCCGATCGGGAAAAGCTCATGCCACGCGTGGAGAGCGAATTTTTCTTCTCGCATCTCGGACAGACTTTTGCCGCTCAAGGCCAGCGCCGCGCACGGGTGGCACTGTTCGCGGGTTGTATTTCGCAGGTCAGCTTCGCCTCATTGCACGAAGCCACCATCCGCGTGCTGGTCGCCAACGGCTGCGAAGTAGTCGTTCCCAAGGGGCAGCTTTGCTGCGGAGCCCTCGCCGCGCACGTCGGCGTTCGCGACGTTGCCCGCCGCCTGGCGCGTGCCAATCTGGACGTTTTCTTGAGTGACGATTTCGACGCCGTGATCACCAACGCGGCCGGCTGCGGCTCAACGCTAAAAGAGTACGATCAGCTATTTCCCGAAAACGATGCCGCCTGGCAAAAAGCTCACGCGTTTCGCGGCAAGATGCGCGACGTCACAGAATTTCTCGACGAGTTGGGCCTCGTCGCGCCTCTCCGCGAGCTGCCCCTGCGCGTCACCTATCAGGACTCCTGCCATCTCGCACACGGCCAAAAAATCCGCGAAGCGCCCCGGCGCCTGATCCGCGCCATTCCTGGAGTCGAGCTGACGGAGATGCGCCTGGCCGATCACTGCTGCGGTTCGGCAGGCGTTTACAACGTTACGGAAACGGAAGCTTCCTTGCAGTTGCTGGCGGGGAAAATGCGCTGCGCCGCGGAAACCAAAGCGCAAGCCATCGTAACCGCGAATCCAGGCTGCCTCCTGCAAATGCGCGCGGGAAGTGAGCTCCACAATACAGGGCAGCAGGTGCTGCACGTCGTGGAGCTGCTCGACCGCGCCCTGGACGTTGCCCCAGCGCCGGCCGCTTCTCGCCGGTCCGCGTCGGCTACTTCTCGCCAATAAGGTAGCGGCATCCCGCCGGCCCCATTCGCGCGGTATGCACGATTCCGGCCGGAACGTCACAGCGCTCTCCCGCGCGATAGGTTGTGCTCTGGCCGCGCACCGTCAGCGTCATCTCTCCCTCGAGAATGATGTGCGCCGTCTCCACTGGATGAGTGTGCTCTGAATAGCGCTGGCCGGGCCCGTCCTGCCATACGTAAGTATGAGCAAAGCCTTCGCTGTGCAGCCTCTTTTCCAGCTCCGCCACGTTCATGCTGAGATCCTCGAAAGCGCTGTTCCCGCCCTACCGCTGCGGCATAAACATCCGCGCCGCCACCCGCGTCACCAGCCGCCGCGGCGCGAGCCTCTGCATTTCGACGCTCAGCCAGTTGCGTGTCCCGGAGATAACGCGCGGCTTGCCCGCCGCAAGGGCCTCTAATCCCACCCGCGCCACCTTCTCGTTCGGCTCCTGCGGCCCCGCCATATGCAGCGGCTGATTCGCCACCTCGTGGAATTCGCTCACCGTCGAGCCGGGGCATAGCGCGCAAACGTGAACGCCATACCTCCTGGCCTCTTCCGCCAATCCTTCGGCGAACAACAGGTCAAAGCCTTTCGTCGCGGCGTAAGTGCTGATGTAGGGGACCGGCTGGAAGGCTGCCGTCGAAGCCACGATCAAAACGTACCCCGAGCGCCGCTCCACCATTGCCGGCAGAAAGAGATGCGTGAGATGAACAACAGACGCCACGTTCACCTGCACCATATCCAACAGCGGCTGGGCTTTGACTTTATGGAATTCGCCGTAGGCCCCAAAGCCGGCGTTATTGATCAGGATCTCGATCGGCAGGCGCTTCTCTTCGACGAAGCGAAAGATTTCGCCCGGAGCTTGAGGCCTCGCCAGATCCGCCGCATAAACCTCCGCCCGAACTTGATGGCGTGCCGCGACCTCCTGGGCAAGCCGCGCCAGCCGGTCGCCGCGCCTGGCGGTCAGAACGAGGTTCGCACCCTTCGCCGCCAGCTGTTCCGCGAGCGCCCAACCGATGCCCGAGCTTGCGCCGGTTACCAAAGCCCATTTGCCTCTCCATTTTTCCATAGAGGTCTCCTGCAAATGAGCATACTTCAGTTGTTTGGAAAATGAGCCAAGAACTCAGAAGGCGCTCAGGCCTTCCAGTTCCCGATTAGGTTTTCGAGTTCCAGGATGGCATTACAGTCTGTCTCAACCGCTCACCTTCGAACTTCAGGCGGTTCAACAGGCGGCGTGCCCACACAAATTCGGCCGCGAGCATGGCCAGCCCCCCTAGAATGGCTACCCAGCCCGGCGCAGGGGTAACGAGCATCACGATACCGACCAGCAACAAGGTAAAGCCGCCAACAATCTTGGCAAACCTCTTAATCTGCTGACTCGCCTCGGCTGACACAGCCACCCTCCCACCCATTCAAGCCTACACTGGATTGCCGCAACTTACCGTTTAGATGGTACAAACTGTCTCACGGTTTCGGGCTTAAACCGTATCCCGAGCAATTCGCTTGCCGTAGAAGTAAACCAACATCGATCCAGCGCTTTGGCTATATTTACCTGTAAGTTACGGGCAGCTTTACCCTGGACGCCGCTTTGAGTGGCCTTCTTGCGTATCCACTTTTCGGGAGAAATTGTCTTCCGCACCACAAGACTGGGTTCCAGTACGGTCTCAGCTGGCTGCCTGCTGGCGCTAGATAGCCTCCTTGATTTGGGTTGCTTTCGCCCCACTCTGCACGCTATAGTTAGGCCTGCTTTTCAGAGGAATGAAAACCTTGCGTTGCCACGCGATCTGTTGTCCTTGTTGTCCACCTCGATGCTCTGGCGTCGCGAGGGAAATGGTCTAGAACCCGAAGATAGAACGCTCCGACCAACCCACCGCCAGAGTCGACATGGCAGGTGGGTTTTGTGTTTTTCGGAGTCAAAGCTAGTATTAGGCCCGTCTATGACTGAGTCACATAGCCTTAGCCCCGAGCGCTGGGGAAGTGCTTAGAAAGAAAAGACCGGAATGTCCACCACAGTAGAAAGCGTCAACCCGCCCATCGCCAATCGCGGCTTGAGCCAGCTCAAGACCCTCGAAGCGGAAAGCATCTACATCCTTCGCGAGGCGGCCGCCGAATTCGCGCGTCCGGTGATGCTCTACTCCATCGGCAAGGACTCCTCCGTGATGCTGCGGCTGGCCCAGAAGGCCTTTTACCCCGGCCACATTCCCTTTCCTTTGCTCCATATCGACACCAGCTATAAGTTCCCGGAAATGATCGCTTTCCGCGATTCCTATACCAAGGAGATCGGCGCCAAGCTCATCGTCCACCAGAACCGCGAAGCCCTGGATCAGGGCGCCAATCCGTTCGCTCTGGGGACGCAAAAATGCTGCGGTCTACTCAAGACCAAATCTCTGCTCGATGCTCTGGCCGAGGGTGGGTACGACGCCGCTTTCGGCGGAGCCCGCCGCGATGAGGAAAAATCCCGGGCCAAGGAGCGAATCTATTCGTTCCGCGACCGTCAGGGACAATGGGATCCCAAGAACCAGCGCCCCGAGTTGTGGAACGTCTTCAACTCGCGCATCAATAAGGGCGAGTCGATTCGTGTCTTTCCCCTCTCCAATTGGACCGAGCTCGACGTCTGGCTCTATATCCAGCAGGAAAATATTCCCATCGTGCCGCTCTATTTCGCTCGCGAGCGCCGCGTGGTCATCCGCGGCGGCTCGATCGTGCTCATTCATTCCGACAAGGAACTTCAGCCCGGCGAGCAGGCGCAGCTTTTGCATTGCCGCATGCGCTCTCTCGGATGCGTTCCTTGCACGGGCGCGATCCGCTCCCATGCCGACACGCTTCCCAAAATCATCGAGGAGATGTTCTCCTTCCGCCGCTCGGAGCGCGAGAATCGCGCCATCGATCACGACGAGGAAGGATCGATGGAGCTGAAGAAGAGAGAGGGCTACTTCTAGTGCCCGGCGCGACGCAAAGCGCAACTTCCGCCGCAGCCGCGTCTGGAGTCGAGGAGGATAGCCTCGACCTCGGCCTGGCTCTCGGGCTGGATAAGGAACTGCTGCGCTTCACCACCGCCGGCAGCGTCGACGACGGCAAGTCCACCCTGATCGGCCGCCTCCTGCACGACTCCAAAGCGATTTACGAGGACCAACTGGCCTCCGTGCGCGGCAGCCGCTTCAATCGCTCCGGCGGCCCCATCGATTTCGCCCTCCTCACCGACGGCCTGCGCGCCGAACGCGAACAAGGCATCACCATCGACGTCGCCTACCGCTACTTCGAGACGCCGGCGCGAAAATTCATCATCGCCGATACGCCCGGCCACGAACAGTACACCCGCAACATGGCCACCGGCGCTTCCACGGCAGACTTGGCCATTATTTTGGTGGACGCCACGCGCGGAGTGCAGGCCCAAACTCGCCGCCACGCTTACATCGCCTCCCTGCTCGGCATCGCCAATGTCGTCGCGGCCATCAACAAAATGGATTTGGTCGGCTATAGCGAAGACGTCTTTTCGCGGCTGAACGATGAATTCCTCGCCCTCAGCCGCCAGCTGGGAATCGAGCGCGTGGTCGGCATACCCATCAGCGCCCTCGCCGGCGATAACATCATCAATCTCAGCGATCGCACGCCCTGGTACCAGGGCCCCACCCTTCTTCGCCATCTGGAGAGCGTGCCGGTGCGCCTTCATACCCGGCACGAGCCGGTGCGATTTCCGGTGCAGTTCGTGCTGCGGCCGGATGCCAATTTCCGCGGATTCGCGGGCCAACTGGCCAGCGGAACCATTCGCCCCGGCGATGCGCTCCTGGCGTTGCCATCGCGCCGGACCACTCGCGTGCGCAGCGTCGTCAGCTTCGACGGCGAGAAACCCGAAGCCTTTGCTCCCATGTCCACTACTCTTACGCTCCAGGATGAGATCGACCTCAGCCGCGGCGATATCCTGGTCTCCCCGGACGCTCCTCCGCGCGTCTCCTCCCATCTGGAAGCCATGGTCGTGTGGCTGGACGCCAAGCCCATGGCCCTCGGGCACAGCTACTTGATCAAGCACAATGTCCGCAGTTCGCGCGCCAAGGCCACCAAAATCGGCTTTCGCATGAATATGCACACCCTCGAGCGCGAGCCCGCCTCCGAATTGCATATGAACGACATCGCTGCGGTCGAGTTTGAAACTGCCAGCCCGATGTTCTTCGATCCCTATAAGCGGAATCGCGTCACCGGAAGCTTCATCCTGATCGATCCGATCTCCAACGCTACGGTCGGCGCCGCCATGATTGAGCGGGAGCTCGCGCCGCAAGCCGAACACTTGTCCCACGATCTCCGGGACGTGAAGGCCGAGCCCAAACCCCTGACGGCGCCGCTAACGATCCAAGACCGCTATCGCCGCCACGGACACTACCCCGCCGTTATTTTTGCCGGCAACCGTTTCGCCCTCGCGCGCTCCTTGGAAAGCGCGCTCTTTGCGCGAGGCTTTGAGGTCCTGCATCTATCTGGCGCTGAGCTCTCGCCGGAGCGCTTGGAGACTGTATTGAGCCTCGCCAATTCGCTTGGGCTGGTTGTGATTCTCTCGGTGGGGCCGGACGTGTCGGAGAACTCGCGCCGCAAGCTGCCCTGGAAGCAGCTTGCCGTCGATCAAGGTCTGCACTTCGCCTTCGATCTGTCGGAGCAGAACTTGCCGCCCGACGATGTGGCCGCCGTGCAGAATGCCCTGGATCTACTTTCGCCCGTGCTCCTTCCGGCCGACCGGCACCCAGGCGATTGAACGGGCGCTAACGGGTGAGGATGGAATGCTAGCAACCGAACAGCAAATCTCAGAGTTACAAAATCAAGCTGAAGCCTGGGACCTGCAGGAAAGCCTGAAGTGGGGCGTCTCGCAATTCGGCAAGTCGCTGGCGATCGCCTCCAGTTTTGGCGCGGAAGACGTGGTGCTTATCGACCAGGCCTCCAGGCTCGGTTTGGACTTCCGTGTCTTCACCTTGGATACCGACTTCCTCTTCCCGGAAACCTACGCCTTGATCGACACGGTCGAGAAGCGCTATGGAATTCAGGTGGAGCGGACCCATTCCGAGTTCACCCCGGAGCAGCAGGCCGCGCGTTACGGCGAGGCCTTATGGGCTTCGCAGCCGGATCAATGCTGCCAATTGCGGAAGGTAGAGCCGCTCAAGAAAATGCTCGCCAGCCTGAAGGCTTGGGTCACCGGCGTGCGCCGCGATCAGGCGCCCACGCGTGCCCATACGCGCAAACTCGAATGGGACACCAAGTTTGGCCTCGTGAAACTCAATCCGATCGCCGATTGGAATGCGGACCAGGTGTGGGAGTACATCCGCGCCAACAACGTCCCCTATAACCCGTTACACGATCGCAACTACCCGAGCATCGGTTGCACTTACTGCACGCGGCCCGTGCAGCCTGGCGAGGACCCGCGCGCCGGCCGCTGGTCGGGATTCAACAAGATCGAGTGCGGCCTACACCTAAAAACCTGAAGATCTCAGCCCTGCTATTTGCGCAACTCGTCTGCCAGCGTCCCTGTGGATTCGGATTTCGCTGTCGCCGCCACTTCGCCAACCACCAGCAACGCTGGCGCCGGTGGCGCCGGCATGCTCGCCAGAGACGATACCTCGGTGCGGTAGATTGCTTCTTGTGCGGTCGTCGCCTGCGAAACGATCAGGCACGGCGTGTCGTCAGAGAAACCCGCACCCCGCAAAGCGCGCGCCAGACGTTCGTAATTGCGCCCCGGCATGTAAATCACCAGCGTAGTGCCCGCGCGCGGCAGCGCTTTCAAATCTCTTTCTAATTCGCCCTCCCGCCGGTGCGCGCTTAGAAAGACTACCTGGGAAGCAACGCGCCGGTCTGTGAGCGCGATCTGCGCGCTGGCGGCAGCCGCCGATGCTGCCGTCACGCCGGGTATCACCTCGAACTCGATTCCAGCTTCGCGCAACGCGGAGATCTCCTCGCCCGCGCGCCCGAAAATCAAGGGATCGCCTCCCTGCAACCGCACCACAGTTCTTGCGGTCGAAGCATAGCCGATCAGCAGCGCGTGGATCTCCTCTTGCGTAATCGATTTCGCGCCGCAGCGCTTACCCACGTCGTATAAAGCCGCGCCTGCCGAAACGATCTCCAAAATCGCCCGCGATACCAGCGCGTCGTGTAAAACCACGTCCGCGGTTCGCAGCACGCTCCAGGCCTTTCGCGTGAGCAACTCCGGATCCCCTGGCCCTGCCCCGATGAAATAGACCTTCCCGCGCCGCTCAGCCCGAGGCGAATTCCGCCGCGCTTGAAACTCCGCAAAAGCCCGCTCGCTCGAAAGCTCCCTTAGAATGGCGCGCCGGTTCTCCGGCGAGATGTCCGTCCGGAATAGCTCCTGCCGCTGCCGCCCGATCTCCTCCAGCCAATCCGCATACTCCGGGCCGAAGCGCTCTTCCATCTCGTGCCGCAGCCGTTGCGCCAGAAAGGGCGAATTCCCCGAGGTGGAAATCGCGATCTGCAAAGCTCCCCGGCGCACGACGGCGGGGTAATAAAAATCGCAGCGCTGCGGCTCGTCCACCGCGTTGCACAGGATGCCTGCTTCCTGGCAGCAACGAAAAATCTCCTCATGCAGTTCGGTGGAATCCGTTGCCGCAATGACCAGAAAAACTCCGTCGAGGTCGGACGGCAGAAACGCACGCTGCTCCCAGACAATGCCTCCCAGGCCGGCAGCCTCGCGGATGCCCGGCGTAGCTTCCGGCGCAACCACGCGCACCTCCGCGCCGCAGCGAACCAGGCCCTCCATCTTCGCCTCGGCCACCGGGCCGCCGCCCACCACCAGGCATGGCCTTCCCGCGAGCTTCAGAAAGATTGGAAATAACTCATTCATCTCGTCTTGTCCGCCTGCCCCATCTGCATGATCCGCCCGGGCCATTTCTATATACCCGCGGGCTTGAGCCCTTCCGAGTCAAGCAATTCGCACCCTCTATTATAGCCAACAACGAATTACCGCATTAGCAACAGCTCCAGGCCGCCAGCGCCGGCCTCAGGCTTTTTCGCGTTATTTTGGACTCTTACGCTGCGGCTATCGCCCGCATTGCGTATAGCTGTCGGCGCTAGGCATCACGATGAAACGACACTTCGTCATTGCATTCCTGCTGGCCGTCGTGGCGCTGGCATACAGCAACACGCTTGTGAATTCGTTTACCCTCGACGACAAGATTTATATCGACCTCAATCCGCAGGTGACCGACGCTTCTCTGCGCGGCCTCTTCGCGGCCAATAAGCTTGCCGATGTCTTCAGGCCGCTCACCTTCGCCACCCTGGCGCTGAATTGGAAGATGGGCCAAACACGGCCCTTCGGTTATCACCTTTTCAACCTGCTTATACACGGGGCGGCGACTTTGTTGTTCTATTTTCTCCTGGAGGCAATTTTCTTTGAATTATCCCAGGGAGCGCCATCCCCCCGAGACAAACTAATGGCTTTCGCGGCGGCCTTGATCTTTGCCGTGCATCCCATCCACACCGAAGCCGTTTCATCCATCGTGGGACGCGCCGAAATTCTTGCCGCCGGCTTCGTCTTCGCGGCATGGATTTTCCATCTGAAGGACCGCCCCATCACAGCGCTGATCTGCTTCGCGCTGGCACTGCTGTCCAAGGAGTCGGCGGTCGTCTTCCTGCCGCTGATTCTCGCGGGCGATTATGCCCTGGGGAAATGGAAGCCGCGCATCTCGTATGCCTGGGTGACGGGACTGACGCTGCTGTACCTCGCGGTGCTTTGGAAAGTTCAGGGAGGGCATTTAGGCCGCGCCAGCATCAATCCCCTGGATAATCCGCTGGCCGGTCTTCCGGCGGGATGGAGAGTCCTGAACGCGCTGCGCGTATCGTGGAAATATGTGGCGCTGCATTTTTATCCCGCCAAGCTCTCCTGCGACTATTCCTTCAACGCCATTCCGGTTTACCGCGATTGGCGCCACACGCTACCGGCGCTCTTTGCGGCATTGACGGTCGCCGCGGCCTGGATCGCTGCGATTGTCAAGCGCAAGAGCACGCTCATTTTGGTCGGGGCGATCTATCTGATCGGCTTCGCGACCACGGCAAACATCCTGCTGCCCACCGGAACGATCATGGGCGAGCGGCTGGCCTATCTTCCGTCCGCCGGTTTTTGCCTGCTCGTCGCGATGGGATGGAGCTGGCTTCGCGATCGGCAAAAACTTGTGGCCCTGGCTGCGCTCACCGCCGTCGTCGGCGGCTTTGCCATGCGCACTCTGGTGCGCAATCAGGATTGGCGGGACAATCTGTCGCTTTTCGAGGCCGGCGTGCGCGCGGCGCCGGGCAGCGCCAAAATGCACTCAGGCCTGGGCGCCCAGTATCTTGCTGAAGGGCGCATCGATTTGGCCGGGCCGGAGCTCGAAGCGGCGTTGCACATCAATGCCAACTATCCCGACGCCATGGAATCGTACGGCCTTTTGCAATCCACGATTGGGAATTATCAGGGCGCCGGAGCGCTGATGGAACGGGCGCTGAACATGAGCAGTCGGGATAATCCCAACTACGATTTCATGGCCGTGAATTTCGCCGCCGTTCTGATGCAGACCGGCCACCAGGATGCCGCGCTCGATCTGCTGAATCGCGAGATCAGCGAATCGCCGCGGTACGCGCGAGCCTGGGCCAATCGCGCGGTGATTCATTACCAGCAGGGAGAAACCGGACCCGCTCGATCCGACGCGGAGACGGCTTTGCGCCTGGAGCCCGACAATAAGCAGGCCCACAACCTGATAAGCCTGCTTAATGGCTCGGCAGAAGCGGCATCTCCAAAATAAACAATTCCATTTGTGATCGGCGCGTGCCGCCGAACTTACAACCGCGGCTTCGTTCCCGAAACCAGCAGCGCGCCTTCCGCACGAAAAGCGCGCAGCTGCGCCGCATCGCGAAACCAGCGTCCTTCATATTTTTCCGGCGCCGGAGTGGGATCGGGAATGCGCTGATGTTTGACTTCGGAAAATCCCGCCTCGACGAAAAGTTGCGTCCACTCGGCGGACGAAAGCAGATGAACGGGAACTTTCAAAACGTCTCGCCACTGACGCGCGTGCGCGTTCTCCCGGTAGTAGTTGATAAGCAGCCAGGCCGATCCGCCTTCGCGCAGCACCCGGAAGATTTCGCGCAGGGCGGCTTGGGGATTGGGCCAATAGTAGGCCGCTTCGATGGAGATCGCGTGGGTGAAGAAATTGGCGTCCCAAGGAATCTCTTCCGCTTCCCCGACGGCGAACATCGTATTTTCCAGGCCGAAGTTATTGCGCCGCGCGCGGCGAATCATCTCGTCGGAGACGTCGATGCCGACGACGCGCCCCTCCGGCAACTGCTCGGCAATCAGCCGGGCCAGCCAGCCCGCGCCGCAACCGAGGTCGAGAACATTGTCCTCGGGAGCAAGGCGCATGCGATCGAGCACGGGCAGGGCAATCGGCAGGTGATCCTGCTCCATGCCCTCGCCGCGGCCCTCTTCCGCCCAGCGGTTGAACTCCTGCCGAAGCGATTCGGAATGCGTCCTGGAATCCGTGGTAGCTTCCACCTGCCTGCGATAGTTTGCGTTTGTTCTGCGCGCTCCGGTTACATGTTCCCTTCGTCGGCGGAAGGCCCGTAGATCGAAGGCACGGGAACGTCGTTGAGGCGGAGATAAACGCCGAGCTGGGCGCGATGATGGATGACGTGATTCATGATCATGGCGCGCAGCACGCCCACGCGAGGCAGCGTGAAAACCGTCTTGCCCGCGTTCGAGAAAGTCCACGGCGCCATCATCGTCTGATCGCTCGCGGCCGCGATGGCAGCGCGCGTCTCAGGGACTTGCTTATCGAAGAACCCCAAGATTTCCGCCTTGGTCTTCAGTTCGGGCGGACGCATCTGCTGGCCGCCGGGAGGATTCACGTCGAAGCCGGGAGTTTCCAGCGTCAACTTGCCCCAATGGGGAATCATGGCGATGTGTGCGGCGAGAGCGCCCATGCTCATCGATTTCGGATGCGGCTTCCAATCGAACTTTCCTTCGGGAACGCGCTCCAGGCTTTTGCGCGTATTGGCCATCTCGTGATCGAATTCGCCCAAGAATCCCTGACTGATTGACATATCGCTGCGCTCCTCATTTCTTTTGGGTGACAGTAATCAGCAGAAAAAACGCGATATCAGAAGGAAAATTGAAACTGGCCCATCACCTATTTGGGGACCGTTTATTTTTCGACTTTGGCCAGCAGTTGCACGAAGCGTTGTTCGCGCTCGGTCTGGTCCATTCCGCCGATGGCTTCGGCGACCTGGGTGACGTTCATGGAGCAGAATTTCGGGCCACACATGGAGCAGAACTTGGCCTCTTTGTAGAAGTCGTCGGGCAACGTTTCGTCGTGCATGGCGCGGGCCGTTTCCGGATCGAGCGAGAGCTCAAACTGCTTGTTCCAATCGAAGAGGAAGCGGGCATAGGAAAGAGCGTCGTCGCGATCGCGCGACCCGGGGCGGTGACGCGCGACGTCAGCAGCATGGGCGGCGATCTTATAGGCCAGCACTCCTTGCTTCACGTCTTCGGCGTTGGGAAGGCCCAGGTGCTCCTTGGGCGTGACGTAACAGAGCATGGCGGCGCCGTACCATCCGATCATGGCCGCGCCGATGGCGCTGGTGATGTGGTCGTAGCCGGGAGCGATATCGATCACGAGCGGGCCCAGCGTATAGAAGGGCGCTTCGTAGCAAAGCTCCATCTCTTTCTTCACCTGCAGCTCGATCTGGTCCATGGGAATGTGCCCGGGACCTTCGATCATCACCTGCACATCGTGCTGCCAGGCCTTTTGCGTGAGTTCGCCCAGCACCTTGAGTTCGGAAAATTGGGCGGCGTCGCTGGCGTCGGCGATGGAGCCGGGGCGGAGACCGTCGCCGAGAGAGAAGCTGACGTCGTGCTTCTTGAAAATTTTGCAAATATCGTCGAAGCGCTCGTAGAGGAAATTGTCCTGCTTGTGCGCGGCCATCCATTGGGCCATGAGCGCGCCGCCGCGGCTGACGATGCCGGTGATGCGGTTGCGCACCAGAGGCAGGAATTCGCGCATGACGCCGGCGTGAATGGTCATATAGTCCACGCCCTGCTCGGCCTGCTCCTCGATCACTTCCAGCATGATCTCGGCGGTGAGGTCCTCGGTGCGCTTGACGCGAGAGAGGGCTTCGTAGATGGGCACAGTGCCGACGGGAACGGGAGATGCGTCGATGATGGCGCGACGGATGGCGGGGATGTCGCCGCCGGTGGAGAGATCCATCACGGTGTCGGATCCATAGTGCACGGCGTGATGGAGTTTTTCCAGCTCCTGAGCGATCTCTGAGGTGACCGCGGAATTGCCGATATTGGCGTTGATCTTGCACTTGAAGGCCACGCCGATGCCCATGGGCTCGAGCGAGCGGTGATGGATATTGGCGGGAATGATGGCGCGCCCGCGAGCGACCTCGCTGCGCACCAGCTCGGGTTCGATCTTTTCGCGGCGGGCGACGTACTCCATCTCTTCGGTGACGACGCCGAGGCGGGCGAAGTGCATTTGCGAGAGATTACGCGAACCATTGGCGGCGGCGCTTTGCGCCAGGCGCTTTTCTATCCAGGAATCTCGGATGGCCATGAGGTGACTCCGTTATTTAGATTGGGGAACACATTATCATATCTTCCGGGCGAGGGAGCGAATGCTTGCCCCTTCCCACGCCGTCCACCCTGCGGGCTAGCGAGGCGTTGGGTGCGTTCGGTTCGTTTCCAGATAAGTCCTCGTGATTCAATGAGTGGCCTCGGAAATGCGCCCAACCACCCCTCCCCCACCTTTTTTTGCAAGAATGTGATTCAAGGGCAGTTATTTTTGCATTTGTACAAGGATGTGATTCTAAGCGACTTATTTTTTGCTGGTTTTTTTCGAGGCGATTATCGCGGGAGTGCGCAGAATCTAAGAGAGTTCGCCGGCTCGGGATGCGGCCGGGACGTCGATCTCCACAGAAATTGTTTTGGTGTATTTGCAAGAGTGTCATTCTAAACGGGTTGGTTTGCGCGGGTGCGAAGGGCGGGATTTCCAACGAAGATTTGCCAGAGATTTTAGAACGAGGTGATTTCAATGGCGCTACGAGCGGCATTCTGAGAGTGCCGGCACCAGAGGACGCGAGAACAATCGCAAGCGAGGATACGCCGCTGCGAGGCGCGCGGGCTTTTCGCATGCATATCGGCTGCAAACCAATTCCGAGCATGTTGTATATATTTTACCGCGCGAGTAAAGCGGGCCTGTGGAAATGTGGGCGCACAAAATCTGCCGCGCTGAAGACCGCGGCACTACGTTCAAATCTTGAAGAAAAGCCCTGCCCCCGCAGAGCCGGGGACAGGGCACCCGCAACCGATCCTCGTTTACGTGATTGCGCGGTGAGGCCGCAGAAAAACCGCACCCTTGGAAACGAAGGGTGCGGCACCCAACGAAAATCCCCACGCGTAACTTCTTTTTTGCGCGAATGCTCGCGCTCGAAGATGCATGGGCACCCACCAATTCAACAGCAAACTGACAACGGGAGAGAGCGGCGCGCCGCTTGTTCTGCACAGCCCAGAGTGGCTGTGCCACTTCATGACGGCGTCGCCGAGAGAGCAGGGCGGCACGACGCGATCTGCGAAAGCCCCAGGGCCGCTCGCAAACAACGTGAGCGCGGCCTGAGCTACAAAGGCGACCCGCACTTCGCTCGCCGCGGCGGGCGCCTGGGGTAAGCACCAATTCAAACCGAAAAAAGAAAACTGCCGCGCGCTTTGGCGCCGGCCGAGCGCGCCCTAAGCTAAGTTCTGCCGCCCCTGTCGGGGCTACGGTGTGCCGCGAACGGCGATGCTACGGTTTCAGCGAGGGATCGATTGTTTGCGAGAGTAATTTGGGATTGCCACCTTGCGCTTGCCATTGCTCGGTGACCATGGGGCTGTCTTTGATGTCGCGGTACTCGACCGTCAGATTTGGTCCATTGAATATCAACCTCGCATAACCGTTCACGCCGTATTCGGTGGGGCCGGCGACGATGGTTTGGGTATTCGGGTCGTAGTATCGCCGGTCACAGAAGAGCAGAGGCCTGCTGGAGTTGGGCGGACCCAATTCGACGGGCATCCCTCCGTGCCCGATGCATCGCCCTTGCGCTTTCATTCCGGCGTCACCGCAGAGGCCATAGCCCGCAAGGCGGTGTTCGTGTCCCCAAAACCACAGGACCTCTCGCTTCGACAACTCGGGGAGTTCAGACAACTGTTCCGCGGCGTTATCGTATTCCTGGTCGAATGAGGATATGTATTGATGGTGGGTGAGAAGGATGACCGATTGATTGGCGGAAATCAGGGGAAGGACCGTTTGCTTTAACCAATCGATCGATGCCACCGGCAAGTCGCATCTGGGCTTGATCAGGGGAATATTATATTTTTCTCCCAGCCAACCAAGGAAGGGAATGCCTTCGGAGTTGTAACCGGTATCGAGGCCCAAAATGCACCAATTCGCGTTGTACAAGAAGAAGCAGGTTGCGGGCTGTTGGAGGTCGCTCTGCAGCCAATTAAAGAAATCGCTGTTGCGCGCGTAGGCTTCGTGGTTGCCGTTCATGGCGAATGTGCGGATTGAACCATGAGGCCAATAGACCGGGTCATAGCCATTGGCCTGGCGCTCATCGCAGCAATTCTCTGCGATGTAGTCGCTCGCGCCGACATAATAAATATCGCCGAGATGGATTGTGTATTCGGGATCGAATTTCGATATCAGGCCACCGACGAGTGCCGACTCGTCGGTTCCCGTGGCCCAGTCGCCAGCGAAGGCGAAGGTGGCCTGGTCGTTTATTTTCACGACCGATTGCGAGTCGGGCTTGGGAAAAGGGGGCCGAGGGCTGAAACAATGTTTGGCGTAGTTGGAAAGAAAGCCCGTGATCGCGTCCAAGCCAAAATTTGAGAGGGGAGGGAAGTGCGCGCTGGGGGACTTTGCCAATTCCGCCAATTGCGCGGGGGCAAGGCTCTTCTCCACGGCGCTGGCCTGGTGAGACATGGCCGCGCTTCTGGGAAGATCTTTTAGTTGACCGACGGTGCGGCGCGACCCAGATTTTTTCATTCGTTTACTTTACCTGTTGCGTCGGCTTAGTTGGCAGCCTGTCGCGCAGTTGCCTTGGAGAAAGACCGCAGCCCTTAAGAACGAAAGGTGCGGCACCCGGCGAAAATCCCCACGCGTAAAACCGACGCATGGGGCACCCACCACGGCAACTGCAGATCCCTCGGCCATCCGCCGCGGCGGACGGCCTCGGGATGACAGCGTCGGATCAATTGGGCGCCGAGGACAGGGCACCCCGCAACCGATCCTTTGTTACATGAATGCGGGTCTCGAAGCCTCAGAAAAACCGCACCCTTTACAACAAACAAGGGTGCGGCGCCCGAGAATCAATACGACCCTTGGCAGATGCTGCCGGCTGTCACTGGGCCTTGGACTTTACTTGGCCTTTTGCTTGGCGTCGGTGATTTTTTGGTATTCGTCGGGCTCCTGGTTGAGGGTGCAGAAGACTTCGCCCCACTCGTCGTGGGGATCTTGGGCCAGGGACCAGGTGCGAGGGGCAGACTTCCAGGGTTTGGTGAGCACGACGGGATCGTCGACGGTGACCTGGTAGATGAGGTAGTTCTTGGAAGGGCGGGTGAAGCGTTCGACGACGTGCTCCTTCTCGCTGGGGAACCAGCCCGTGCTGGCATCAGCGGGGATGGTATTCCTGAGCCGGGTATCGATCGCGATGACATCGACGACCAGGGTATCGCCCTCCCAGCGAGCGGCCGAGTCGCCGTTGAAGGTGGGATCGGGATCCTGGGGATGCGGACGGTTCAGATAGATCATGCGGACGTCCATGGGATATTCGTCGAGCATCACCACTCGCGAGGGGGAGCTAATCAACTCCATGGGAGCGTGCTGGCTGATCTGCTGCAAGGTGGTGCCGGGAGTGCCGGGCTGATCGCAGCCGCCGTAAGGGAACTCCCTGGCGTTCAGTTTGTTCATCCCGGGCTTGTAGGAAGGCTTCTCCTCGGGCGTGGCTTTGGGATCGAATTGCCGGAAGGCGTTGCGGTCCAGCGGATAAGCGGCCTGCAGCATTTTTCCGGCGGCATTAGGATACCAACGCCCGGTCAGGTCCACGTGTCCGTCGGACATTCGGGGCGCCGGCCCGCCCGACGGCAACGGATGCACGGCCTGAAAGCCTCCAGCGATATTTCCGGGAACTTTGCCGCAGGCGTCGCGGTTGGCGATGCAGGTTTGATCGTCTTTCTGCGGAACCTGAAAACTTCCGGCGTTATTTCCCGGAGCTTTCCCCGGTGCAGGCGCGTTATTCGCTTGCGCGAAAGCGGCGGTGACAAGCAGGCAGGAAGCTGCGAATAGCGTTCCAGCGGTCACGAAGGTCTTTATTTCTCTCATTGGCAATCTCTCCTTTTGCAGAGCCGCAGTTGCCCGACTCTTGCCGGCAACAGGATTCGCGAGGCGGATTCGCACTCCGAACTCACACTGCACATTCGCACTCCACTGGGCCAAACAGCTTGTCTGTCCTCTCGTCTATCCGGGTAGCTAATACGCCCGGAGAGCCTTGGTGTCAAGCTTGAGCTGCGGGAGGCGGCTTGCGGGTTAGGGATTTCGAGGAGGATCGAAGAGTCGCCATCGCGGACGGGGCCACGCGCGGGCAGTGGTCACTTTGAATTGTGACCTATCGTGTCACGAGCCAGAAGATCCAAACGGGCCCGCTACACACGGCGGTCTTCGATTGACACGTGCTGCGCAAGTGTGATATTTGGCTCACAGTTTTTCTTCCACTGGGGGACGTCGCGAAAAATCAGGAGGTTCTATGAGTGCCGGATTCCCACGCGGGGGCTCTGTTTACGGAATCGTTGCGCGCGTGCTGGGCGCAGTGTGCGCGGTGTGCCTCATTTGTCTGCCTCTCCTTTCACAAAGCAACCAGGGCACCATCCAAGGCAGCGTGTTCGATCAGACCGGCGGCGCGGTTGTGGGCGCCACGGTGAGCGTGGTGGATGTGGCTCGCGGCGCGACGCGGACCTTGACCACCGATGGCGCCGGACAATACATCGCTAACGCCCTGACTCCCGGCACTTATACCGTACGCGCAGAGGCCAAAGGGTTCCGCAACGTGGAACACAGCGGCGTGCTGCTGGAGGTGGGGCAGAGCGTTCGCGTGGACCTGGTGGTGCAGCCGGGCGAGCAGACCCAGACGATTACGGTTACAGGAGAGCTTCCAGCGGTTGACGCCACCGACGCCACTTTGGGTGGGACGGTGAGCAACCAGTCGATCAACGAACTGCCCTTGAA